>Ga0172367_10005921_pt1 | contig 14604 bp, 9 predicted proteins | sample Lak10m_FD_114542 | JGI IMG/M metagenome (GOLD analysis project Ga0172367, IMG submission 114542) | Freshwater microbial communities from Kabuno Bay, South-Kivu, Congo - kab_022012_10m | ecosystem: Environmental > Aquatic > Freshwater > Lake | place: Democratic Republic of the Congo: South-Kivu... | reverse complement strand
GCGAAGGAAAAGATAAATACATCAAAAATTTCATGGGTATAGATTTTTGTTTGTCATTCTGCAATTTTGGTATTTGCATAATCATTTAGAATAACATCTCAACCTATGGAATAGCCATTTATTTCTTATGCGGATTTCACTTCAGTCAATTCATTTTCGGTTTGTCTCGCCTAAGGCGAGATGGCTATTTCATCAAATGATTTAAGTCCAAATGATGGGAAGAAATTTTGATGATTTTTTTGTTTCTGGTGCAATTTAAACCTGAAACGAAATATGATTGAATAAAGATGGTTCCTGTACGACGATCAAAAGTCATCAACAGAAAAACCCCCTTGCCGATGAAGGCAAAGGGATAAACTAAATTTGGACCAACCATCTCTAAACCGGCCCGATATACTATCTTTTATTTTGAGTTGTTTTCGTTTCGTAGAAAGCCTTTTTCTTTTAGCCACATTTCGCAAAGCTCCTTCCAAAGACTGGTACTTCCCGGACTGTTTTGCAAGCCAATAGCATGACCTCCTTGTGGGAAAATATGAATGGAAGCTGAAATCTTTTTCTGACGTAAAGCATTGAAAAGCATGATACTATTTTCTGGATTCACTGTCGGGTCGTTTTCGGCATGAACAAAAAATGCCGGTGGGGTTTGTTCGGTTACCTGAAGTTCGTTCGAGTATTTTTCAATCAACTCCTGAGATGGATTTTCGCCTAGCAGATTATCGCGGCTACCAGGGTGGGCGTATTTTCCCATCGAAATTACCGGCGAAACCAACAGCATAAAATCGGGGCAGAAGGTGTATTTGCTCAGGGTATCACCGATGGCCGAAACATCTTCGGTATGTGTTCCGAGTGTTGAAGCCACATGCCCTCCTGCAGAGAAACCCATTACTCCTATCTTATCCGGATTTATGCCCCATTGCCTGGCATTTGCCCGCACCAGTCGCATTGCCCGTTGTGCATCCTGAAGCGGAGCCTGGCTGCGATCAACCAAATCGGGAGAATGCGGAAAACGCGAGATTAACACAAATGCACTTACGCCCATTGTATTAAACCATTTTGCAAACTGTATGGCACCCATATAGGCATAGTGATGATACCCTCCACCCGGGCAAATAACAACAGCGGCTCCCTGGTTTTCCTGTTTCGAAGGGAAAAAAGCGTACATTCCCGGAGTTGCAATCCGATAGTAGCGTTCGTTGAAAATACTGTCGGACATGGGGAGCCCTTTAGAATTTGGCATTTTACCATCAGGCCACAAGCGAATGAAATCCTGCGCAATTAGCTGTAAATTAAAAGAAATCAGAATAATTATCACGAATATTTTTCTGCTCATCTCGATTATTTTATTGTAAGGGTTGTGTTGTTTTTATCAGCTTTTATCGGGTCACTCTCTGCCACTACGAGTTTTACTTTATTCAGTGTAATATCTTTGGCATCAGTAAACTCTGAGCTTTTTTTCGCATTCAATGTACAATTCGAAATTGTGATATTTTTTACGGCCATTTCAGGTAAACCTCTCATAAAAATTCCTTTCTCGGCGCCAGAACAAATTACATTGCTAATCTCGATATTTCTAAATAGAGGAGTAGCTTCGGTTACCGGGGGTATTTCCTGTTTTTCTCCAGCTCCCGGGACTTTCATGAAATAATACATATCGAAGAAAATGGCTTCCTGCTGAATGTCTTTCATCATGATGTTCCTAATGAAAATATTTTCTACAATTCCACCACGCCCCCGGGCCGTTTTAAAACGAATACCTTTATCGGTTCCCAGAAAAGTACAGTCGGTAACAAAAATATTGTGAACACCACCGCTCATCTCACTTCCAACAACAAACCCTCCATGTCCTTTGTAAACCGTACAATTCCTAATAACGATATTTTCAGCAGGTATTCCTCGTTTGCGGCCATATTTGTCTTTGCCCGATTTGATGCAAATACCATCGTCACCAACATCAAAGGTACAATCCTCAAGCAGAACATTCTTGCATGACTCCACATCAATTCCATCACCGTTTTGGGCGTAATCTGGGTTCTTAACTTTAACAGCTTTTAAAGTCAAATCGCTACACATCAGCGGGTGAAGACACCATGCCGGCGAATTCTGAAATGTGACACCTTCGAGCAATACCCGTTTACACTGATCAAGTACAAGTAAATTAGGACGCAAATAGTCTTTAATATCATCATAATCTTTAGCGGTCTTTCCGCCTATGATCAAGCCTGCATTGGGAGTGTTCTGCCCTTTTTGAAATTTCAGCGAAGGATACCAGCTTTTCCCATCATCGCTAACCACACCTCCGGTGCTAACTTTCTTATTCCATTCCGGCTCGGTTAACTGGCTCTTAAAAACACAGCGCCAGAAATCACCATTCCCGTCAATAAACCCTTTGCCGGTAATGGCTATGTTCTCCAATCCTTTTCCTGAGATAGGCGATTGATTCCGGTACGTAGGTTTCCCTTCCCAGTTTGCTTCAACTAAAGGATACAAATCGAAATTCGAAGAAAAAAGCAGAACGGCATTCTTCTGAAAATGAAGATTCACTTTGCTTTTCAATACAATAGGACCTGTCATCCATACTCCTTCAGGGAAAAGAACAACGCCGCCATTTTTGCTGCAATCGTCAATCGCCTTTTGGATGGAAGCCGTATTCAGGGAAACACCATCAGGAACAGCACCATATTTTACAACAGAAAATGTATCAGTACTGAAGACCGGCAGTTCGGCTTTGGGCAGATTATTCCACGAATACCTTGAGCCGATTGGCGTTTGTGCCTGGAGTGTAGCTGCAATCAGCAGCATTGTAACCAACGAAATAAATGTCTTTATCATGGTAAATTTTTATCTGTTTCCGAACCCAGGATTCCAGCTACTCTCCTCCTGTCGGAAGATATTATCCGGGATATATTGTTTTGCTTCCTTTTTGCTAAGTTGATGCGACCAGGCAACCCGGTTCTCCGGTTTTGCACCTGAACCGGTACTGCCATATTCGGCATAAAACGAGGTTTTCTCCCGTGACGGCTGATCCCAGTTGTGCCATCCTTCTGGTAAAATATGAGCACCAATTTCGCAATTGATAAAAACCACACGGGCATAATCGCGCCACGGACGACCGAGGTAAACTTTGTCAACTCCAGCATCGGCGGTAAGTTTACAATCACGGAAAACGTAGCCAAATTTATTATTTCCGGGAGTATTGGCCGCTGTGATGTACGAATTACGGCGGCTATGCAGAGTGCATCGATCGAATAAGGCTGTTGCTGCCCCAAAAATGAAATCGGTGGTACCTGAAATAAAGCAATCGGCAAAATACTGGCGACTTTTTTGTCCGGCAGCATAAACAGTATCCTGATTTCCAAGTATGCGGCAATTGCTAAAAGTACATTGGTCGCCTTCGACATGCAAAGCAACCGCTTGTCCAACTTCTCCAGCCGAATTTTCGATGGTCAGGTTTTCGAGTGTAATTCGGGTTCCAGTGATTTTTACCGTGTTGCTGTTAAAAGTTCCGATTCCGGGCATCCCTACATGATCGCCAAAAGTGATGATCGTTTTTTCAGCACTTTCGCCTACCAATTTCAGGTTGGTGTAAAACGAATCGATCAGTATTTTTTCTTTGTAAGTTCCGTTTTTAATAAAAATTACCTTTTCGTATTCCTGAAAAGGTCGGCAAGAGGTAATGGCTTCCTGAATTGTTTTAAAGTCGCCGCTTCCGTCAGGGGCAACGGTAACATTTAGTTTTTCCTGCGAAAAAAGATGAAACGTTGGAAACAATGTAAGTATTCCGATAAGCCAGATATATTTCATGATCAGATACTTTGCTTTATTTCAATACCTTATCTAGAAATCCAACCATGTATTTTACCGTAGGTTCAAACCAAGGATGAAAAAGCCAAAAGGCATGAGGCGATTCGGGCAATTTGTGCTTTTCCCAATAGATGCCGTGCTGATCGTACAGATCGAGCATTTCCGCCATTCCTGCCGTGTATTTTGGCTGTGCACTTATAATGAATGCAATCGGAACAGATTCCTTGTTCACCCAGAAAATTGGAGAAGCATCTTTCCAAACCGCTGGTTTCTCGGTAAACGAACCTCCCAACCAATCAGGGTATCTCGGTAAATTTAATGAACTTGGAGCCATAAAATCGACGACCCCGTCAACATCAACCACTGCGTGAACAGACGATGATTTTGACAAAACGCCCTCATTTCCTTCAAACTGAGCTATTCGGTTAGTCATACCAACTAAAGTAGCCAACTGCCCGCCAGCAGAATTTCCTTCAATCGCAATTCGTGTAGTGTCAACTGAAAATTCTTCAGCATTTGCTTTTATCCATCGAATGGCTGCTTTTATGTCGTAAACTGCATTCGGATACTTTGCCTCGGGCGACAAGCGGTATTCAACCGGAATAGCTACATAGCCATGAGCCGCCACATAAGCTGCCATCGGGTGTTCCATCAGTTTGTTTCCTGAGCGCCAGCCACCACCATGAATCATAAACAGGGCCGGATACTTACCATCCTTAAGCGGCCTGATAACATCTAAATGCAAATCGCGGTCTCCAAATTGTGTATTTTTTAGAGTTGCATATACCAAGTCGCGATCGACCTTTAGCGATGATAAATCTGCCTCGGCAATTTTGATTTCAGGATAATTGCGACTGAGGTTTTTCCAGGCAGCAGAAGGATTATAAGTTGTATCACTGGGAATTTCCTTGATTGCGTTTTGAGCGTTTGCCAACTGAAAACAAAGACAAACCAAACAAACGCAAATTAATTGTCTGTTCATTTCTAGAAGTAAAAAATTCAGGTTCTTCTTTTTAGGAAGAACCTGAAGTATGAATAACTAATAGTTTGGATTTTGTTTCAAATTCGGATTATTCGTAATTTGAATAGCAGGAATCGGATATAAACCTCTCCATGCATCTGCGGTTGGATCTTCAACCTTTTGCTTGTAAAACCAGGTTGTTGTAAAATACGTTCCGTAGCGGATCATGTCTGAACGACGTTTGCCTTCCCATATCAATTCGCGGGCACGCTCTTTCTCGATGTTGGCCAGCGTTAAATCAGCCGAGGTCCACGCAGTACATTTGCTCCGTGTCCGAACCTGATTGACAAGGTTCAAAGCGGTGGTCAAATCCTGACCTAAGCGAACCAATGCCTCAGCTTTCATTAGCAATACACTGGCGTAGCGATCAACCACATAGTCATTGTTCGCGTTGTAGCTTGTAAAAGTTGCTCCGACTGGCGAATATTTCAATACTTTATACCCTTCGTTGTCTGCAATTGCCATACGGGTTGGCTCAACCAGGGTGATCAAGTTCAATTGTACACCCTTGGCATCAACAAGAGGAGTTACACCATCCAGATAAAACTGAGGTCCGTATTCGAGTAATTTCAAGCGATCATCGCCTGCTTCATAACGCTTTAAGGCAGTGTCGTCGAAACAATAGCCATTGGCGGGGCCAAAACCTAAACCGTATTTTTTCTGATCCAAAGCAGGCTGGGCATACAAAATATACTGGTTACCGCCAACACCTTTGGCCGGATCAACCGAAATGGCCGTAATCACTTCCGAATTATTCTCATTGTTTGCTAAAAAACAAGCTCCAACACTGGGTTGCAGCGAATACGCGCCAGTATTGATCACGTTGTTACACATAGTCACACAATCGCTATAGCGCTCGGTGCCCGAATATATTTTTGCATTCAGATATACTTCGGCCAAAGCGGTGTAAATCGACTCTTTGGTTAGACGTGGATAATAGGACTTTGAAACTGTTTTTACAGAAGGAAGATCGGCTGCGGCTGCAGTAAATTCGTCAACTACAAACTTATAAACTTCGGCACGTGAGTTTGTTTTAGGTAAGTTAGTTGCCTCCACTTTAGCATCAGTAAAAACAGGCACATTTCCCCACCAATCCATAGCGCGGTAATACCCGAAAGCTCTCAGTGCACGTACTTCAGCAATCATCGCTTTAAAATTATCGGCTTTTGGCGACGATTGTAAACTCGCCAGAACCGCATTTGCGGCACCAATTTCCTGAAAGATAGTTGCCCATGCAGTTACCATTCGTCCATTTGTTGACGTACATTTATGAGTCATTACCTCATCGACACCCTGGTCGTACCAGCCGCCACTTGCTTTGCCCGGACAAAAGAATTCATCTGTCCCGTATTCGGTGAAGCGCCATCCATCACCACCGGCTGAGTGGAAATTGCCGAAAAGGCTATAGACACCCACCACAGAAGAAAGAGCCTCAGTTTCATTCTGATAAAACGTCGTTGGTGATAGTTTCCCAAAAGTTACTTCTTCCAGATCGGTGCATGATGCATAGAACAAACTGACACCTAACAATGCTATAAATATTTTATATGATTTCATTTTCAATAATTATTTAGAATGATACATTAATCCCAAGAGTATATGTTCTTGCTTTTGGATAACTCAGATAATCAATTCCAAGAGGTGCAACCCCTGTGCTGGATATTTCAGAGTTTACTTCAGGGTCAAGACCTTTATAGCCTGTGATGACAAACAGGTTTTGGCCAGAGACGTACACACGTGCATTCGATAAGAAGGTATTCGTTGTTTTGAAATTATAACCTAAAGTAAGGTTGTCCATTCGAAGGAAAGAACCATCTTCGATAAACCGGGACGAAAATACTTTGGCCTGACTGCGGCTTACGCCACTTGTAACCGCTTCTCTAAAAACATTGCGACCTGGCAGATTGCTTAAATAGGCCTGATTGTTTCGTGTACCGTTATAAATATCATTGCCCATTGTACCATGTAAATTCATTGATAATACCCAATTTTTGTATGTAAGTTTTGATCCAAAACCAAAACTCAAATCTGGTTGGGCGCTTCCAATCACTTCACTTGCTCCATTATTGGCATAGGTTTCGATCCCATTACTGTCGAACCCTGTAAAGCGTTTCCCATAGAAGGTTCCTAAAGGCTCACCTGGCATGATCAATTGTGCATAAGATCCCGACAATCCTTGGCCCTGGCAGGGAGCCGTTTGCATGTTTTTCCCGATCCATTTTTCATTTGAAAGGCTTAATACTTCATTTTTATTGTGACTCACATTAAAATTAGCCGACCATCCAAAATTCTTACTCCGGACAATCTCAGCATTCATGGATAATTCGAGGCCTGTATTACGCACAGATCCAACGTTGGCAATTTGTTTTGAAATATATGATGGAGAAGGCACATCGATGGAAAGTAATAAGTCAGATGTTTTTTTTGAGTACCAATCTAAGCTACCCTGAACCCGACTTTTCAGCATAGTAAAATCGATACCGATATCTGTTTGAGCTGTTTCTTCCCATTTCAGGTCGGGATTTGCATACTGCGAAGGCATTACTATCGTTATTTTTGAGCCGCCAACAATGTAACCACCACTACTTGCACTAAGTGTACTCAACGAATTGTAGTTCCCAATTTCCTGGCTACCGGTAACACCGTAACTGACGCGTACTTTCAGATCGGAAACCAATGAACTTCTGTAGAATTTTTCTTTCGAAACTCGCCATGATAAAGCGGCTGACGGGAAAAGACCCCATTTATTGGCACTACCAAACCTGCTGGAACCATCACGGCGAAGTGTTGCGGTAAACAAATATCTGTCATCATAGTTATAATTTGCACGGCCATACATCGAAATCAACTTGTTACACTGGGCATAGCTTGTTGGAATTTCGATTGAGGTTGCAGCCTGAATACTGTACCATTTGAATTCATCCGAAAGGAATCCTGATGCACTTTCACGATTACCCGCATCATAGAAGTATTGGTAAGAATAACCAGCCATCGCATCAAGCCCGTGCTTTCCAAACTTCTGATTGTACTTCAAAATCGTTTCGAGCAACTTATTGTAGTCTTCAAGTTTTTGGATACTTACCCAACCGTTGTAACCATTGCCGAGCAAGTTACCTTTTGAAATGTAAGTATTGCGATCAACCCGGTTGACATTATATCCGGCATTGATCTGGAAAGTAAGCGGTTTGATGAAGTTGTACGAAGCGCTGATATTACCCAGATACTTAGAACTTTTTCTGTTATCGAATAGTTCAGTGGTATACGAAACAGGATTTACACGATAAGGTGGCACATCGTAATAGTCTCCTGTTGTTGGATTATAAACGGGAAAAGTTGGATTGAACACATACGATTCATAAATAACACTACTACCCAATTCACTACCAACAGTATTCGAGACCGGAGCCTGATTCGTGATTTGCTGGCCATAGCTCATGTTTACATCAAATTTAATTTTGCTATTCAGTGCTGTATGGGTAAGATTGATGCGACTATTGAAGTTGTTGACATCCGATCCTTTAATAATTCCCTCCTGATCGCTGTATCCCAACGACACACGGTAGTTGCTTTTATCGTTGCCACCGGTCAATGATAAAAAATTACTTGTGGTTAAAGCAGTACGCATAATACGATCTTGCCAATTGGCATTATCACCTTTATCGTCTAAGGTCAACCCAAGTTTATTCACAATGGATCGATATTCGTCGCCTGTTAATACGTCCAGTTGCTTTGATACATTCGAGAATCCGGTATTGAATGAATAATCGATTTGCGTTTTGCCGGCACTTCCGCGTTTGGTGGTTATCATGATAACACCATTAGCACCACGTGAACCATAAATAGCAGTAGCTGAAGCATCCTTCAGGATATTGATCGATTCAATATCGTTGGGGTTGAGGCTTGATAACGGATCAACAGCCTCCTGGTCGAAGTAGTCTGTTGTACTGCTAAGTTTGGTTGAACTTACACCTGCGCTTGTCGATATTGGAACACCATCGATAACATACAATGGTTCATTGGAAGCAGTAATTGAGGTTCCTCCACGAACACGGACGGTATTGGTACCACCAGGTTTACCGGAATTTTGGCTGATATTGACACCAGAGATCGAACCTTTCATAATCTGCTGAGGGGTTAATCCAGAGCCTAACTGAAAATTACCACTACTAATAGAAGAAACAGATCCGGTTAAATCGCTTTTTTTCATGGTTCCATATCCAATAGCTACCACTTCTTCAATGCCAACAGTTTCTTCATCCAATTTTGCGTTCACAGTTGTTTTTCCGGCAACACCAACTTCTTGTGTCTTCATCCCCACGAACGAAAACTGCAAGACAGCATTTTCAGGAACATTGGAAATTGAAAAGTTCCCATTCCCATCGGTAATAGTTCCGGTGGTTGTTCCTTTGATTACCACTGAAACTCCTGGCAATGGCGAACCTGAAGAGTCAGTGACTTTACCGGAAACCGATTTTTGCTGTTCACTCACCACCGATTCGGGATTGGCCGTGGTTAAAATAATCTGGCGATCTTTCACAAGGTAACTCACGTTGGTGTTTTCGAAAAGCCGGGTCAGAATTTTGTCGATGCTTTCGTTTTTTACTTCAACGCTGACTGGCCGTTCCACATCTACCAGTTTTTGGTTGAACAGGAAGAAAAATTCACTTTGGTCTTCAATTCTGTTCAACACGTCAATCACTTTAGCATTCTGCATTTTAAAGGTCAGGCGTGTTTGTTGCGAGTACGTTACTGTTGCAAAGGTTTGTGCAACAAAAAGGACTAAAAAAAATACACTTAGGCGCATAATTTTCCAGAGTTTAGAGAGCGCGCGGATAGGCACCGGCGCACCGATTCGTTTTTTTTTCATAAATTTGAATCATTAAGTGGTTAAACAATTTTAATAGAGCGTTACTACTTGATTTCAACAGGAGAGTGGTACGAACACTTTCCTGTTTCTTTTTTATCTGAAATTCTTGATTTTTGCCGGATTAATTCTCAGTATTATTTTACGCTTCTGAAATTCTCCGTTTGAATTATTGGTTCTTTTTTCTTCCGAAAAACTCAATGGGGTGGTCAGCGAAAGTAATTTCAGCACCTCGTCAAGAGGCTCGTCCATAAATGTGGCGTGAAAGGCATAGTCGGCGAGTTGTTTGCTGTCCACCACTACATCGGCATTGTACCAGCGGCTTAAGCGGCGCGCCACCTGCTGCATGTTTTCGTTCCGGAAAACCAACTTGCCTTCTTTCCAACTGGTATATTGACTGGCTTCCACCGATTTTCTTTGGAAATTCTTTTTTTCGAGATCAAGTACCAATCGTTCGTTGGGGTTAAGCAAAGCAAGTTGTTTCCCGGCGCGTGTTGCTATATCTACTTTCCCTGTCTGCAAAATAATTTCTTCTGAAGTTTCGTCGTCGTTGGCAATTACATTAAAAGTGGTTCCCAAAACTTTAATATCGAGGTTGCGGGTGTTCACATGAAACGGAAGGCTGGCATTGTGCACCACATCAAAAAAGGCTTCTCCTGTGAGTTCAACTTTTCGTTCTCCGGAAAACTGGACCGGATATTTCAGACGTGAACCACTGTTGAGGTAGCCGGTCGATCCGTCGGGAAGCTGAAATTTGGTGCGCACACCCATCGGGCATTCAATTTCGGCATACGATGTGTTTTCAACCGGCTGGTTGTTCTGAAAATAAAAATAGGCCAAAAAGGAAAGAGTCAGCGGTAGAATAAGGATGGCCGCAACTCGCTGGAAAGTATGCCACCAGGTAAGTTGAGCAGTTTTTTTGTCCTCATTCAGGCGGATGCGATGATGCACTTTATCCAGCACACTGGTTAAATCCCGTTGAGACTGGACTTCAGATTCGAGGCGATTCTTCCAGTCGTTGCTTAAAATTTCTTCAGCTTCCTGGTTTTGCGGGTCGGCCAGTTTTTCTGAAAGCTCAATCTGTTCGCTGAGATTCAGACGACCTTTCGACTGCTTTTGTATCAGATATTCAAGGTGTTTCTTCATTGCATTAAGTTGAGGAATTCTTTTCGATTCCCGAAATGTGTCAAGGTATTTTTGCCCTCTTCGAAACTAATATCCGAAGAAGTTGATTTTCTCACGGGTACACCTGAAATTTTTTTGAAGAATTTTATATTGATCCAAATCAGGGACTTTTATTTTGGTGGGCCTTTGTGTTTTGGTGTCTTTGTGGCTATTATTCTTGCCACCAAGTCTCCAAAGCACTAAGAATTTCGCTAAAAAACACTTTTATTAACGAGATTGTAAAATTTAGACAGTTTAAAACAACTTCAAAAAAGAAATAAAGCGGCAAATAGCAACACTCCCAGACTATCGGTCTTGAATTGGGCGCGCAGAAAACGGAGTGCCTCCGAGACTTGGTTATCAACCGTTCCGGGAGAAATGTTTAACTCGGCAGCAACTTCTTTTGAGCTTTTACCTTCGAGTTTGCTTTTGATGAAGATTTCCCTGCGACGGGGTGGCATTTGTTCGATGATGGAATTCAGTTTTTGCAGAACGGATTCATAGTCTTCCGCCAGAGGTTGGTCCGAAAATTCAGGTTCGTGCTGAAGACTTTCGAGGTAGCGCAGTGCAACCGCTTTTTTGTTGAAATATTTACGAATTTGGTTAAGCGCGATGGTAAATAAATAGGACTTAAACGAATGCTCTGTTTTCAGCATATGCCGGTTTTCCCATACTTTAACAAATACCTCCTGAACCAATTCTTCTGCATCGGCTTCGTTCCTGAAATATTTAAAGGCAAAACCATACAGCTTGGGACTGTAAACTTCAAAAAGTGAATCAAATGCAGCTACATTTCCTTTTTGAAGTGACTGAACAAGTTGTTGATCTTCAAAATTTACAGGCATCCGTATAGTGTCAGTCAGATAATTTTTGGGGATAAATGTAGTAAAATTTGCGGGTTTCGGGTTGCGAGTTACGGGTTACGAGATACGGATTCCGGGTTACGCTTTTTCTGCAAACTGTGACTGCGACTGAACACTTTTCCTTCATTCTCCGTTCTCCCGGCTTCCGACTTTATGTCTTCTGCTTTTTCTTTTTAGCAGCGGGAAAGAGCACATTATTCAGGATTAACCGATAACCTGGCGAATTCGGATGCAGATTCAGATCGGTTGCCGGATCGCCTACAAAATGCTGGAAATCTTCAGGATCGTGGCCTCCGTAAAACGTCCAGAATCCTTTTCCTTGCTCTCCGTGAATATACCTTGCTTCGTTGGCAGCTTTATTTTCGCCCATCACCAAAACATTCGGTTTTACTAGATTCCTGTTGTAGGCTGTGGTTTGTCCCATAAAACCTTTTACCATGTTCACGTGGTTTTGACACAGCATGGTTGGCACAGGATCCCATTTGGCCGAGAACTGGAAAAGTGTAAAATAATCCTGCTCGCGTGGCACTTTTCGGGTGGTCGAAACATCGATATCCGAAAATTTATATTCGTAGGGATTCCGGTTAATGGTAAAATTCTGGAATGCTAAAGTGTGTCCAAAATCGAGGTGTTCGTTCATGTGCTGATCAGCCGGATCGCCATCGAACATCGACTCGCAAATGTCGGTTTCTCCGGCTGCACGTGTGATGTCGTAAGTGTCGGTAGCTGCACACATCGCGAACAGAAATCCACCGTTGCTGATGTATTGATAAATTTCACGGGCGATCACTTTTTTCATTTCCGAAACCTTCATGAAGCCCATCTTTTGCGCCAGCTCTTTGTTAATTTTTACCTCTTCCTGGTACCAAAGTGCATGTTGATAGGCCTGAAAAAATTTCCCGAATTGGCCGGTAAAGTCTTCATGGTGAAGGTGAAGCCAGTCATAGTCTTTCAATTTCCCGTTCAGGATATCCTCGTCATAAATCACATCAAATTTAATTTCGGCGTAGGTCAGAACCAGTGTTACTGCATCGTCCCAGGGTTGTTTGTTGGGTGGTGAATACACTGCAATTTTCGGGGCTTTTTGCATACTTACGGCGTCCATGTTTTGATCTTCGCGGGCAATGTCTGCTAAAATATTGTTGGCTTGCCCGTCGGCAATAGTTTCAATGCTTACTCCGCGAACCAGGCATTCGCTGGCAATAGCTTGCTGGTGCTGAATGAGGAAACTTCCGCCCCGGTAGTTCAGCAGCCATTTTACTTCGGTACCCTGTTCCAGAGCCCAGTAAGTCAGTCCGTAAGCTTTCAGGTGGTTGGCCTGTTTTTCGTCCATCGGGATCAACAGGAATGCGGCCTGAACCGAATTTGCCAGCAACAGCATCATCAGCAGCAACAGCCAGCCCGAGCGCAGGTTAGAAAGGAATATGTTCGCCTCCCGAATTCTCATAGTGACTGAATTTATCGTTATCGAACGACGAATTAACCGGAATTGCCCCACCTCTCTGGGAAGACCCGCCCGAATCCTCATTCATTTTCGATTGTAGTTTTTGTCCGTATTGTCCGCCACCAATTTCCTGCGGAATGATATTTTCCATGTCGGCAAATTTTGCCAGGTTTTTCTTAAACGATAACCTGACATCGCCAACAGCTCCGTTTCTGTGTTTGGCAATGATAATTTCGGCCACCCCAATGAGCGAGTTGCCATCTTCGTCTTCCGTAATTCCGTAGTATTCCGGACGGTGAATAAACAATACAATATCGGCGTCCTGCTCGATAGCGCCCGATTCACGAAGGTCGGAAAGCTGCGGGCGCTTGCCTTCGCGCGATTCAACCGAACGGTTCAACTGCGAAAGGGCTAAAACAGGAATGTCTAATTCTTTTGCGATGGCTTTCAGTGAGCGCGAAATCATACTTACTTCCTGCTCACGGCTTCCCCGGTTGTCCGATCCGGCCGTCATCAGCTGGAGGTAATCGACGATAACTGCGCCAATGTTGTGTTGCATTTTCAGACGGCGGCATTTGGCACGAAATTCAAATACCGAAAGGGCAGGAGTATCGTCGATAAACAAAGGTGCGTCATCGAGAACAGCCAGTTTGCGGTGAAAATGGTCCCATTCCCAGCCTTGAAGGCGGCCATTTTTTATTTTTTCGGAACCCAATTCTGTTTCTGAAGCAATTAAACGGTTGACCAACTGAAGCGATGACATTTCGAGCGAGAAAACACCTACCGGAACTTTGTGTTCGACTGCCATATTGCGGGCCATCGAAAGCACAAACGCTGTTTTTCCCATCGAAGGACGCGCTGCAACAATGACAAGGTCGGTTTTTTGCCAGCCCGAAGTGATACGATCCATTGCTGTAAATCCGCTGGGGACACCGCTCAGCCCGTCATCGCGTTTCGAGGCTTCTTCTATCAGCAGGGCAGCCTCGCGCAAAAGCGGTTTAATCGGTACCGTTTCTTTTTTGATGTTTCCCTCGGCTACCTGGAACAATGCTGTTTCAGAAAAGTCGATCAAATCGTCCACATCGATGGTGTCGTCGTAGGCTTTGGTCTGAATTTCAGTTGAAACGCGAATCATCTCGCGCTGCATAAATTTTTGAGCAATAATGCGCGAGTGAAACTCGATATGTGCAGCCGAAGCCACACGCGAGGTCAGTTGGGTGATCATCAGGGGGCCACCCACTTCGTCGAGCAGGTTGCGGTTTTTCAATTCCTGTGTCACCATCAGCAAATCCACAGGCTTTTCGTGAGTCGAAAGATATTTGATCACATCAAATATCTTCTGGTGCTCTTCCTTGTAAAAACTCCGGGTATCGATAATATCGGCCACCGTAATGTAAGCATCACGTTCCAGCATCAAGGCACCCAAAACCGCTTCTTCCACATCAAT
>Ga0172367_10005920_pt1 | contig 14606 bp, 18 predicted proteins | sample Lak10m_FD_114542 | JGI IMG/M metagenome (GOLD analysis project Ga0172367, IMG submission 114542) | Freshwater microbial communities from Kabuno Bay, South-Kivu, Congo - kab_022012_10m | ecosystem: Environmental > Aquatic > Freshwater > Lake | place: Democratic Republic of the Congo: South-Kivu... | reverse complement strand
TAAAGCCACCTTGGCCTTGAATTCCGGGCTGAATTTTCTTCGCGTTCTTTTTGTCATGATTTAGTAAATTTAATTGTATTTCTTTAACTAAACTCATGGTCCAAGATTCAGGGAGTATTACATCGAATCTTCCAATTATTGATACCATTTGAAGTTAATGTCTCACATTGATATGGAGTGCAGTTAGAATTTGTCTTAACATAATCTTGATAATAAAACGCAAAAACTTTGAAATATTTTCCGCTCGGCGACCAAAATTCACAGTATGAATTAACTATATCTGGATTATACGGATTTGAATAATTGTTCATTGTAAAAGTTATTTCAAATTTTTCATACAATCCAACATTATTAATTGGTGATGTAACAACATTTGAAATTGATGGTGTCGCCAGCAAAAAATTCATTTTACAAATTACACTTATCATGATTAAATAGAATCTTTTTGTTTTCATAATTTATATTATTTTATCATTATTGCCTTAGATATCAATCTGCCTTAGAATTACCGTCAGCGGTCTGCTGCTTTGGAAAAGCTGGGATTATTAGCACTTAACTTCGTTTGAAAAAAGAAAATTTTATTAATCACAAAACTGACTTTGGAACACAAAACCCCGCCTTTTGGGTAGGTGCTGTTATGTGGCGTTTTTCTTTGTCCGTCAAGCATCTCCGTTCACCATTAGTTCGTAATAAGTTCCTGTAGTCAAGTTTATTTTCAAGTTGAAATAACAGTTCCCACCATCATGAAAAAAAAATTAAGCTCCTTTTCCAATCTGTATCCCAAGTGTCACAAAAACAATTTACCCAAACTTCCTTTTCTCCTTTGGAGTTAGTAGTCGCTATATATTGCCTTTTGTATCGTGCCAATTCAATAATAAAATTTTTCTTGTTGAGTTTGTATTCAGGATGTTTGTCGTTAATTTCTTTAAATTGTTTTTCTTGGTCCGGGTTATAGTCGTTTATACACTTGATTAAAATCGTTTCTATTTTTTGCAAGTCGTCATTTGTCAAGTCCGTTGGTTTGCTGTCCTTAAAAATCCAATGATGTGTTGTTTCAAACGGCAAAACTGCAATAATTGAAGTGTCCACCACATTATTTTTCGTATGCTTCTCTTGATTTTTATTTTCGGTCTGTGTCTGTCCGCAACTGGTTAAACAGATGGTCAAAGCGAAATTTAATATTATAAGTTCTTTTGTCATTATTGTTGGTCGTTTAAAATGCCACATAACGGTTTGCGAACTGGCGCCGTTGGGCTTTTGAAACTTCCAACTGTCTACCCGCACAAAAGGTTATTTAAAGATACAAAACTTTTTATTACCCCATTCCGCCCAATGGAGCCAGTTTGCTGTTATGTTTAGTGCGCGCCACCCAGATGCATCTACGATAAACCCAGTTAAGTGTCCGCATATTTTTTATACGGGTGTCCTGATTAAAAGTGGAAAACATGGAGACACAGGCTATTCCTAACCCGAATGATCCTCCTGTGGAAATACCAAAAAATGTTTCCGTTTCGCAGTTGAGTTTTGACAGTTTTGTGGAGCATTACAGCAAGTTAATTGATTTGCTGAGTACAGTACCGGCCTACAACCCAAATGAGAACGAGTTGAAAGTTACAGGACTGAACACGTTGCTTACAGGCATGAAGAGCGCGAACACCGCTGCAATTACTGCTACAACGAATTACATTAACGCAAGAATAAACCGAAATAATTTGCTTTATGCAAAGGGTACAGGGATTGCAGATGTAGCGATGGAATGTAAGGCTTATGTAAAATCTGTTTACGGTTTTAGTAGCCCGCAGTATAAAAGCGTAAGTGCAATTAAATTCTCAAGGAAATAGTTATGTTAAGCGATAGAGAAAAGAAAATACTTTTTTTACTTGTACAAGGTATGAGTACAAAAGAGTTGATTGACGCGATTGCAGCAAGCGCAAAGCTTACAAAAGCGGATGCAGGTCGATTGCTTGCTAACATGCCAAGAAAGGAATTCAGCGATTTTTTTATTGGAACTGATAAAGTTGTATTAATTGATGCAATAAGCGCAGGAGCCAAGCTCAGCAAGGCCGATGCAGGAAGAGCATTAAACGCAACAATTGAAGCCATACATAGAAAACTGAAAGTAGTTTTTGGTGGCAAGGGGCAATAGGTAGGTATTGCTTAATGTAAACCGTCAGGAGAAATCTCGGCGGTTTTATTTTGTTCATCTGTTAGGGATAGCAATGTAAATCCTTTTTGCTGCCTCCTTGCAAAAAGATTGTAATGGAAAGCCCGACCGCCATTCGGCGGGAACAGCCAATAAACTTCTTAGAAATTTTAAAAATATGGGCGAAAGTATCTGCTATGAAAAAATCAGTTTTAATTAACCAAAAAGAAACAGAGCCTTCGCCCAATATATTTAACGTACTAATATAAATTAGCAATTTTTGAAAGTTCTTTTGCTTTGAGCAGAATGATTTTTCGTCCATTTATTTCAATAAGACCTTCTTGCTTAAATTCTTGTAATAAGCGTACTAAAGTTTCGCGGGCTGTACCGACAAGTTTTGCAAGATCTTCGCGCGTTAAGTTTAATTCGACAGGTAAACCCTTGATATTATCGGTTTTATATTTATCACGTAATATCAATAAACTTAAGGCAAGCCGTTCACGAACCGTTTTATTCGCGAAAATTGAAACTGTATGTGTTAAAACCCCGAATTCGTGACTTAAACACTTAAGTAAACGATTTGAAAGCGTGGAGGAAGAATTTAATGCCAATAAAAAATCTTCTTTAGGTATAAATGAAATGGTGGCGTCCTCAATAACTGAAGCACTGTCCCGGAAATATTCCTGACTAATTAATGCATGATACCCTAAGAGTTCACCCGTCTGACAGATGTAAATAATTTGTTCGCGCCCTGATTTGTCGGTGGTGTATTTTTTTACTTTGCCTTTTTTTACGAAATAAATTCCGGTTGGATAACTTCCTTCGCGAAACAAAATCTCACCTTTTTTGTATCGGTGCGTGGTCATGTTCCGGTTCAATAACTGATTATCCTCGTTCGACAATCCTTCCAAAACAGAAACGCTACCAAAATTGAATTTATCAAACGGAAAATCGAAGGGATTCATCACTAATCTTGCTAAAAATAAACGAGTTACAAAGGTAGTATTTCCCAGCTAAAAATGAAATTCTGTGACTTATGTCACTTTTTTATAGTAAGGCAGATTGCCGGATGAGGGATACCCACATCAATGGAAATAATTTAGGGCATATTTAACTTTGTGACGACTAAAAACATTGGTTATGGCAAAAGATAAAAAAATAAATACTGTTTTACAGGAACTGGGGTTAGCAAATACAAAAAACGCAAAGGTTAATCTAAGTGTAAGGGAACTGGTAGAAGATACGGTTAGTAAAGAACAAGGCGTGCTTACCAGCACCGGTGCATTGGCATGTGATACCGGAAAATTTACCGGCAGATCGCCAAAGGACAAATTTGTTGTTGAAGATGACAAAACCAAAAACACTGTTTGGTGGGGAGATGTGAATAATAAATTTAGCTCGGACGCTTTTGATAAACTGCACCAAAAAGTAAAAACTTATTTAGAGAAACAAGAATTATTTATTAAGGAAGCTTATGCCTGTGCTAACCCAAAATACAAATTAAATATAAGAGTTGTTACTGAAACTCCTTGGCAAAGTTTATTTGCTCATAATTTATTTTTGCGTCCGACTGAAACTGAACTCAAAAGTTTTAAAGTTGATTGGACTATTTTATGTGCACCGGGTTTTATTGCTGACCCGAAAGTTGACGGAACAAGAGCGGGAAATTTTACCATTGTAAACTTTACCAAAAAAATAATTCTCATTGGGGGCTCGGCATATACAGGAGAAATTAAGAAGGGGATTTTTACCGTACTTAATTATATTTTACCGCAGGAGAAAAAAGTTCTCTCGATGCATTGCAGTGCCAACATTGGTGTTAAAGGAGATACTGCAATTTTCTTCGGTTTGTCGGGTACCGGTAAAACAACTTTATCGGCAGATCCGGAAAGAAAGTTGATTGGAGATGATGAACATGGTTGGGATGAGGAAAGCGTGTTTAATTTTGAAGGAGGTTGTTATGCTAAATGTGTAAACCTTACTAAGGAAAAAGAACCACAAATATTTAGCGCAATAAAATTTGGAACCTTACTTGAAAACGTAAGGTTTACCGAAGGAACAAACGTTGTTGATTATGAAAATGTAACTGTAACCGAAAACACGAGAGCCGCTTACCCAATTGATTTTATTGATAATTCCGTTGAACCGTCTGTTGGCAAAGCCCCGAAAAACATTTTCTTTTTGACGGCAGACGCCTTTGGTGTTTTACCTCCAATTTCAAAATTAAGCATTGGGCAAGCAATGTATCATTTTATTTCGGGGTACACAGCGAAAGTTGCAGGAACAGAAGCGGGAGTAACTGAACCACAAACAACTTTTTCCGCCTGTTTTGGTAAACCGTTTTTACCATTGCATCCAACAAAATATGCTGAACTATTAGGTGAAAAGTTAAAGAAAGACGGAATAAATGTATGGTTAATTAATACAGGATGGACAGGTGGAAGTTATGGTACCGGTGAAAGAATAAAGCTAAAGTATACTCGCGCCATGATTACAGCAGCTTTATCAGGCGAACTAAATAATGTAGGCTATGACGAACATCCAATTTTTGGTTTGCAAATGCCGGTTACCTGTCCAAACGTTCCTTTTGAGATTCTAAACCCTGTTAATACATGGAAAATAAAGGGTGATTATCTTAATACTGCAATGAGATTAGCGGATGCATTTGTAAAGAATTTTGATAATTATAAAGAGTTCGCAAATGAAGAAATACTAGCAGGAGGACCAAAGGCATATGAAAAAGCCTAGACATCAATTCATCGTTTCACCCGATAAGCTTTTCCTGATTATGACCGGCGATAGGATGATAAAAATTAAAAAGGGAATTAGTAAAGAGCAAACGCTTGAATTGCTTGGTGAACCTAACGAGATAAAGCCCAGTAATAATCCCAATAATTTAAGGATTAGATATTTATTTAAGGACATTGGATTGAGTAAAACTGTCTACGAAATATTTTTCAGAGACAATATGCTTGAGATGGTAGTAAAAACTAAAAACAAATAATATATGAATTATCCACAGGAATTACTTTACACAAAGGACCATGAATGGATCCGCTTCGACGGAAAAGATGCTTTAATTGGAATTACAGATTTTGCTCAAAAAGAACTAGGCGACATCGTGTACCTTGATATTTCAACTTTAAATGAAGTTGTGAATAGTGAACAAGTTTTTGGCACAGTTGAAGCCGTAAAAACGGTTTCAGATTTGTTTATGCCTTTAACCTCAAAGGTGATTGAAATAAATCCTTTGATAGAAAAAAATCCTGAATTGGTAAATAAAGACCCTTACGAAAAGGGTTGGTTAATAAAAGTAACTGATATCGATCTTGCAGAGAAAAGTAAACTTTTGTCTGCGGATGCATATAAGAAATTAATAGGTGCTTAATGAATATTTTAGAGAGCTCGGTTTTATCGGAAAAAATCTTTGAAGAGTTATTGCCGGAGAAAGTCCGCCAAAAGTCTAAGCGTTTTTTTACCCCTGAAAGTATTGCAATCGAAGCTGCAAAATGGTTAACGGATGGCGATGGTCGTAAAGTATTGGATATTGGTGCAGGTGTTGGAAAATTTTGTTTGTTTGGTGCAAAACATACAGGAGCAGAATTTATTGGGATTGAAGCCAGACCTAAATTAGTAAAAATTGCCAATGAAATGTTTGAACGTTTCGGAGTTAATAATGCACATGTTGAACATGGCGACATTATAGATTTTAAATTTAATGATTTTACGGCTTTTTTTTATTATAACCCGTTTGGTGAAAATCTTGTAAGGCATTTAAGACTAGATGATGAGCTCATACTTTCAGAAAAAAATTATTATATGTACACCGAGCATGTTTTTAACGAATTGAATAAGGTATCGAAAGGTAGTCGTTTGGTTACGTATCATGGCGGAGGGGTTCCGGTACCGGAAAGTTATGAGTGTGTTGGGATACTGGAGAATCAATCATTAAAATTTTGGAGAAAGAAATACTGACATGCTGGAAGCTTTAAGATTGAATATATCAATTAAGGATGATGAATTTGATAGCATCTATAATCCCGAATTAAGAAAACTATCAAAACGGCACTTTACGCCATATCGAGTTGCGAAAAAGGTAGCGGATTGGTTAAGTATTTACCCTGAACAATTAAATGTAATTGATTTAGGTTGTGGAGTTGGAAAATTTTGCTTTATAATTAAACAACTTACCAAACATAAAGTAACAGGCGTTGATTTTAGACGTAACTATATTGAGTTATGCAAACGCATTCGGGATAAGCATAAAATTTCAGATCTTAAGTTTATTCATAAAAACATTATGGAAACGGATTTGAGGGAATATAACGTGTTGTATTTCTTTAACTCATTTTTAGAGCAAATTGATGTTACTGCCCGGTTGGATAATAACATTGAAACATCACCTCTACTGCATTTAGAATATGAGAAAGGATTGAAAAGAAAACTTGAGGAAATGCCTCTTAACACTATTGTAATAACTTATCATGTCTTTTCAGACCAAATACCTACGGGGTATAGAATTGTTAGAACTGAATTTGACGGTACTCTTAAAATGTGGATTAAGCAATAGAAAATGAAAATTAATGATTTAAAAGAGCAGGGAGTAAAAAGTTTGAAACGCTTCGGGTTTGTAAATGTTACCATTGATAACATTATGTCTGACGAGGTGTATCGATTTTTCTTTAGCCGATTTCTTGCCACCAAAAAGAGCGAGGATGAAAAAATGAACGAAGAGATTGAAAAACTTTTAAATGTGATTACAAAAAACGCATGAACGTAAGTAAAATAAAGGAAATAGTAAGCTACATTATACCCTTGCAAATTGAAACTCGTACTAGTTTTCATAATCCTTTATTGGAAGTAACACTCAGAAACGGACGTTATGTTTTAGACGCGAAAGACAGCAACTATTCTTTTGGCGCCCTTTACACGATCTTTAAAAACACCTTCAATGAATTATCTATAAAGGATAAAAACATAAATAGTTGTTTGCTTATGGGATTAGGTGGCGGGAGTGTGGTAAATCTATTAAGAAAAAAGCATCAGCTTAATATGCCCATCACTGCTGTGGAAATTGATCCTGTAGTTATTGAATTAGGAAATAAGTATTTCGAATTAAATAACTACAAAGACTTATATATTGTTAATGAAGATGCTTTTGACTTTGCGAAGAAATGTGAAAACACATTTGACCTTATAATAATTGATTTATATATAAACGACGAAGTTCCGGGAAAATTTCATACAAAGGAATTCATTTCTTATCTGGAAAAAATGTCGCACAAAAGCACTGTGATATTATTTAATAAAATGCTGAACTCTAATAGAGCGAAGGAAGATTATTCGAATTTGGTTAAGGATATGTCGGTCAAATTCGGTTCAGTAAGCTTGCTTACCTATCAGGTAAGCGAAGTTACCAATAAGATAATATGTGTTAATACCGGACGAGTTACAGATAGGGAAAGGCAAAAGGAGAAAATGAGAGCTGATATACCAATTATATTATTAAACCCAAAATTAAATTAACGAAACATGAAAGATACAGCACTAACCAATGTACATAAAAAACTTGGAGCCAAAATGGCCGAGTTTGCAGGCTACAATATGCCAATTCAATACGAGGGCATAAATATTGAACACGAGACAGTAAGGAACAGTATAGGCGTGTTTGATGTGTCACACATGGGTGAGTTTATAGTTACAGGAAAATTTGCATTAAGTCTTGTGCAAAAGGTGACAACTAACGATGCATCAAAACTAACTATTGGACAGATTCAATATTCGGCACTTACTAATGATGCCGGCGGCATTGTTGATGACTTGCTTGTGTATAGAATGGATGAAGATACTTATATGTTAGTTGTAAATGCATCTAATATACAGAAGGATTTATTATGGATAAAATCGAAGAATAATATTGGTGCAGATATAAAGGATGTTTCTGACGAAATATCTTTATTGGCGGTTCAAGGGCCTAAGGCAGTAAATGTTTTGCAGGAGTTGACGAAGGTTGATCTTTCAGCAATACCTTACTACTCATTTAAGATAGGAGCGATTGCAGGTATACCTGATGTGATTATTTCTAATACGGGCTACACGGGTGCAGGAGGATTTGAACTGTATGTTCAGAATAAAGACGTTGAATATTTGTGGAAGCAGATATTTATTGTAGGAGAGAAATTTGGAATTAAACCTATAGGATTAGGCGCAAGAGATACACTAAGGTTGGAAATGGGGTATTGCTTATACGGAAATGATATTAATGATAGTACTACACCTTTGGAGGCCGGATTAGGATGGATAACAAAATTCACGAAAGAATTTACTGCCTCAAAAATTCTTAAAGAGCAAAAAGAAAAAGGTTTATTAAGGAAACTGGTTGCTTTTGAGATGGTGGATAAGGGGATTGCAAGACATGATTATAAGATATTAGATGCAAACGGGCAGAATATTGGAGTTGTGACTTCAGGAACACATTCCCCAACGCTTAAAAAATCCATTGGGCTTGGGTATGTGAATATTGAGAACGCAATAATGGGAGGGAGTATTTTTGTTGAGATAAGAGGAACCGGGGTGAAAGCGGAAATAGTTTCGCTTCCGTTTGTAAAACAAAGTATTAAGAGTAAGAATGAACCTTCGAAAGCTCTATAAAAAATACGGAAATTATTTTGTTGATGTTTGGCAATATCTCATAATTATTGTGATAATGATTTTAGCAGCAATTTTTATTTTATGAGAAAAAGCAGGCGGTGGGAGTATTTTATTTACGGCTTATTGCTCGGAATCACCTTAGGAGTGGTATTTGATCAGCTACTTTCTTGAAATATTATTAGATTATGTTATTTGGAAAAGGGACGAAATTATACAGTATTGTAAGAATGAAATGCCCACGATGTCAGGAAGGAAATTTATTTTTAAATAGCAATCCATACAACCTGAAGACACTCGATAAAATGCCCGAGCGATGTGTGGTTTGTGATTTAGATTTGCGTCAAGAAGTAGGCTTTTATTATGGGGCAATGATGATAAGTCATGCGCTTACTACTGTTATTGCGGTAATTGTTCATTTTACCGTATTTCATTTTTACGGTTGGGAAATAGCCCCTCACCTTATTATTTTGTTGAGCATTATTTTGGGTCTCTTCCCTGTGGTGTTCAGGTTAGCAAGAGCAATTTGGATAAACATTTTCATTAAGTATAAACCAAATAAATAAAATGGAAACAAAAGACAGCAACGGTAACTTGTTAAATGATGGAGATACCGTAACGTTAATCAAAGATTTAAAACTAAAAGGATCTTCAACGGTTCTTAAACGCGGAACTACGGTGAAAAATATTAAGCTAACGGATGACCCTGCGGAAATTGATTGCAGAATTGCGGGGAGCAGTATTGTTTTGCGAACAGAATTTATTAAAAAGGCTTAAAGTTCAATGCCAAATTGTGATTATAATGAAGAATTTGTTTTAAGGGAGCTACGGCATTATTTGCCAAATCAATTTCCTTTAAAGGATTTTATTCATCATAATACATTACATTCATTCCAACACGAACCATTTCATAAGGCTTTGCATAAAGCATCGACTATTTTTGGGTATAAAACTTATCTAGGACTTGATGAGTACCGGCGTTTGTATAAGGAGGGTAAAATCAAAACAGATGTTCTTAAAGGAGTAATTACAGAGCAAAAAAACAGCGATGATGTACAGAGTTTGTTGGATATACTATGTAATAAATCGGTTGAAACAAACATACAATCACGAATAGGCAATTTAAGAAGAGGATGGAAAGAAAAATATAGGATAAATTTGGCAAAACACGTACAACCAACTTTATTTCGTTTAATAAGCTCGTATTTAGACCAGGGCATTTTGATAGGTAAACCGGAAATCAATATTCGGTCTTTCCTCACAACAATCAGGGAGCTTGAAAAAAATAGTTATTTAAGTCTATTTAAAAGTAAACGGGTAAAATCAATGCTCTTTGATACCTCATGTGGAATCGAAACAGCTTTAACAATTTTAATTGGAGATAAGAAATTATTTAGAACCTATTTGTTTGATCAGCAATTTGAGCATCCGGGTTGGAGCGGCATGGTAAACGTACTGGAACAAAATCCTGAAATGTTGTTGAAAAGAAGGAAAGTGCGGCTTAGTGAGTTCGTTTATTTCGAACTTTTACTGGAGATTGACACCATTGATCAAAAGTATGGAACTGAGTGGAAACCATTGGGTGAAATTGTGAGTCGAAAAAACACAGATTTATTTGAGGGAATAAAAAAAAGTGAGCTGTTCGAAATGCTGGCTATTTGGCAAGAAGCATATGAGTGGTCGTTTTACGATGCTGCATTAGCCGGATTAAAAGATATTTCTAAAATTTATTACGAGAAGAAAAATACTATTTCCTTTCAGGGTATATTTTGTTTGGACGACAGAGAATGTTCGATGCGAAGGCATCTGGAACATGTGGACATGAACTGTCAAACCTTTGCAACAGCAGGCCACTTTAATGTTGAATTCTATTTTATGCCCGGTGGAGGGAAATTCTACACAAAGTCTTGTCCGTTACCTGTTACACCAAAGCACATAATTATTGAGGAAAAACTAAATGTTGAAAGAAAGGGTGAAGTGCATTTCACAAAACGAACGCATGGTTTATTGGGAGGATGGGTCTCACAAACAATTGGATATTGGTCGGCGATTAAGCTTCTAAAAAACGTGTTTATGCCAAGTTTAGAAACTGAACATAACTATGCTTTTACGCACATGAATAGAAACTCTAAACTTAGTATCGAAAATACGTCACCAAGTGATCAGTTTAATGGATTACAGATTGGCTTTACAATTCAGGAAATGGCTGATAGAATGGAAGGATTATTAAAAAGCATTGGGTTGGTAAAGGATTTCGCCGATATCGTTTATTTAATTGGGCATGGAGCAAGCAGTGCCAATAACACGCATTATGCAGCTTATGATTGTGGCGCTTGTTCAGGAAAGCCCGGTTCGGTTAATGCACGGGTAGCAGCTTTTATGTTGAATAAGCTTGAAGTAAGAAGTGAGCTTTTATTAAGGCGAGGAATTTCTATTAGTAGACAATGCCAATTTATTGGAGGCATGCAAGATACTACACGTGATGAGATAGAGTTTTATGACGAAGAAATTTTAAGTGTGGAAAATAAAATCCTGCATGAGAATAATAAAAAAACATTTCAATCAGCATTAGATAATAATGCTAAAGAAAGGGCGCGGCGGTTTATGACTATCGACAATCATAAGTCAGCTATTGAAGTGCATGAAGAAGTCAAACTAAGGGCAGTTTCAATATTTGAACCAAGGCCTGAGTATAATCATGCAACAAACGCAATTTGCATCATTGGCCGTAGAGAATTGAGTAATCATCTTTTTCTAGACAGAAGGGCTTTTCTAAATTCATTTGATTATAGGCTAGACCCCGAAGGAAAACAATTAGAAAAAATACTCATGGCAGTTGCGCCTGTATGTGGTGGAATTAATCTTGAATATTATTTCTCAAGGGTAGATAACCAAAGACTTGGTGCGGGTTCTAAATTGCCACATAATGTTGTTGGACTACTTGGCGTAAGTAACGGTGCTGAAGGAGATCTTAGAACAGGCTTACCTTTGCAAATGGTTGAAATACACGATCCGCTTAGGTTGCTTGTGATAATTGAGCATTTTCCGGAAGCCATACTCCATTCAATTCATAGCAGTGAAACTGTAAGTGAGTGGTTTGTTAACGAATGGATCAATTTGTTAGCAATCCATCCTGAAAGCAAAAAATTGTACAAGTTCAAATGCGGTGAGTTTAAATTTTATGAGCCTTTGTCCAAAACGGAACATTTAATAAATGTAGATTCCGTAATTGAAAATGAGCATGACAATATTTCACCTTTTGTATTAGATTAAGATGCCGCAGGAAATACTAATATCATGCTTCATACTTATACCATTACTTGCATTGTTTACAAGTTTGGTGATCCCCGGTAATAAAGAACAAGCGCTTGCGCGGGTAGGTATTTTAACTGCTTTAGTAAACTTAGTTTTATTTCTAATTCTTTTGTTGGCTTGGGCAGTAAATGGATTTGAACCGATAAACCTTAAGGAAGTCACGATTTATAAAAATTTTGATTATGAATTTTTTATCGACTTATATTTTGATAAAGTAACGGCAGTCTATTTATTCACAGGAAGTCTGTTGACGTTAATGATTACAGCATACAGCAGATATTATATTCATAGAGAAAACGGATATAAACGGTTTTTTAATACACTATTGTTCTTTTATCTTGCTTATAACTTCACTGTACTCGCAGGAAACTTCGAAACGCTTTTTATTGGCTGGGAGATGCTTGGTATATCTTCGTTCTTATTGATCTCCTTTTATAGAGAGAGGTATTTACCAATAAGAAATGCAGTAAAAGTATTTACTATTTACAGGATTGGAGATATTGGAATACTCTTAGCAATGTGGGCCAGCCATCATTTGTGGCACGAAAACATCACATTCTTAAAATTAAACAATCAGGAAATTGTAAGCGTTCACTTAAGCGAACATAATTTTACAGGAACATTTATTGCCTTAATGTTGCTATTGGCTGCGCTTGCAAAATCGGCACAATTTCCATTCTCATCCTGGTTACCACGTGCCATGGAAGGACCAACAACTTCTAGCGCCATATTTTACGGATCGTTATCTGTAAATATTGGTGTTTTTTTACTTATTCGGACTTTTCCATATTGGGAGAATCAAATTGCAGTAAGAGTTATTATTGCTTTGACTGGAGTTATAACAGCAGTTATTTCAACAAGTATAAGCCGGGTTCAATCTTCAATTAAAGCACAAATTGCTTACTCTTCTATTTCACAAATAGCCATAATATTTATCGAAATATCACTAGGATTAACCTCATTGGCGCTGTTTCATTTTTTAGGTAATGCATTTTTAAGAACTTACCAGCTTTTAATTTCCCCTTCAGTTGTAACCTATTTGGTAAAGGAGCAGTTTTATGATTACAAGGAAAGGAAGAATTATTTTGAAGCATATCTACCGAAGAGAATAAGAGCTACTTTATTCCTATTAGGCTCACAAGAATGGAATTTAGATAATTTAACCAACAAAATAATCTTTAAGCCACTTAAGGCTATTGGAAGATTAATTTACTTTATTAATTACAAATTCATTTTTTATTTCTTACTTCCTTTTGTTTTAGCAGGAGGAATTATGCAGTTTAAGTGGTTAGTTCATGCTGATGAGAGTATAAAGACTATTCTTGCCGGAGTTTATGCTTCGCTTGGAATGCTCTTAACAATTAGAGGATTTGCTGAACGAGATAGACCAAGGCTTGTCGTTATGTTAATTATGTTTTATCATATATTGGTAACGATGGCGGTTAGTTTGAATCCTGAATATCGCATTAATGAGGTTCTAATTTATTTAACCGGAGTTATAGCTTCTGCTGTATTAAGTATTGCTTGTTTAACTTATTTAAAGCGGAATGAATTAAAGTACACGGATATTAGAGAATACTATGGACATATTTATGAATATCCTAAGTTGGGTATTGTATTTTTATTTGGTTGCCTAGGATTAATGGGCTTCCCAATAACAACTACATTCATTGGAGAGGATTTGTTGTTCAGTCATATTAACGAGAAACAATATATGTTAGCCACATGTGTTTCAATAGGATTTATTATTGGGGGAATTACATTAATTAGAACTTACGCGAGAATTTTCTTGGGTCCTCATATAAAAACATATCACGAAACGGCAAATAAGTCGAGCTAATAAAAAATACCATGCTGCCGCAGGCTTGCGCCTTGTTTGACCGTAGGGAGTAGCGCAAAAATCGTGGCTTCGCCGCACGATATTGTCTGTGCGTGGGCGCGAGGTGGTTTGGATTTTTGGAGGAACGGAAAAAATACAAACGACCGCAGCTTGGGATAGCGGTACTACGGCTGTGTCAGCCGAAAAGTGCGTTGGCTTGTGAGATGGCTGTCCTAATTGGCTTTCAGCCAAAAGAGCGTCAGGAAGCAAAAAAATAAACCTTGGTTATTGTCCGCCGAAATGGTTGTTTGGAACCTGTCCGGGAAAGCCGCTTACGAAAATTCTTTTCTGTCAAGGAATTGTCTGCCGAAGACGAGTCCCCCGCGCGCATTGAACATAACGGTTTGCGTGTAGGCGATGTTGCCTTGTGTTGCGCCTGCGGCAAGGCAATATTGCTTACACGCTGTGTGTGCCCTGCATGAGCAGAGCAACACGCTTAGTAAAGCTCTACAAAAAATTTGAAATTGCAAATTATCGACGAGAAAAGCAAGCGTGTTAATTTTCCAGAGGGTGTGAGTCCCTTGCATGCGGATTAACAACCCGAAATGTTAGCAAGTCGCAAGCTGGTTTGAAGTGATTCAAGCAGTGAAGGAAGCGAGACTGCAAAAGTTGGTACCGACG
>Ga0172367_10005918_pt1 | contig 14609 bp, 9 predicted proteins | sample Lak10m_FD_114542 | JGI IMG/M metagenome (GOLD analysis project Ga0172367, IMG submission 114542) | Freshwater microbial communities from Kabuno Bay, South-Kivu, Congo - kab_022012_10m | ecosystem: Environmental > Aquatic > Freshwater > Lake | place: Democratic Republic of the Congo: South-Kivu... | reverse complement strand
TATGTCTTGGGGTCAGGTTATTAAATCTGCAGTTGGTTTAGTGATGGTTTTACCTGCAATTGCATTGGGTATGACCTTATCTTCTTGGATATTGAAAAAGATAACTCCTATTGGATTTACACAAGCATTAACTTTGATATTAATTGGTGTTGGATTTAGTATTCTTAGTCCAGCAATAAATAATATAATAGGTGCATTTAGTAAAATGTCTTGGGGTCAGGTTATTAAATCTGTTGTTGGGTTGGTATTGGTTTTACCTGCAATTGCAATGGGTATTACATTATCTTCTTGGATATTAAAAAAGATAACTCCTATTTCTTTTGTACAGGCACTTAGTGCTATTTTTATAGCGGCTATGTTTACGGTTGTTTCTTTTGGTATAAATAAATTATTAACTGCACTTGGTGGTAATAGTATTGGTACTATGCTTAAGGCAATCGTTTTCTTACCTTTGATACTACCTGCAATTGCTCTAGGTATTGTTCTTTCTTCTCATGTTTTAAAGAAGACTCAACCAATTGGTCTTGCACAAGCTTGGGGTGCAATAATGGTTGCTTTTATATTTACTGTCATTTCTTTTGGATTAAAAAATATAATACAAGCAATGGGTAAAGTGGATGTTAAATCCACTCTTATGATACCTATCATATTACCACTTATTGCATTAGCTATTGTTCTTTCTTCTAAGTTTTTATCTATGGTTAAACCGATATCATTTGTTCAGTTCTTAACTTCTATTGCAATTGCATTAGTCTTTGTAGTTATAGGATTTGCGGTTAAATTAATTGGTAAGTCTTTAGATGGAATGCAATGGAGTTCTATCGTCAAAATGCCTGCCTTATTTACTTTAGTTTCTCTTGCTATAATGCTTTCATCTCATATACTTTCTAAAACAAAGGCACCTAGTATTGCAGAAACAATAAAAATGGCATTATTTGGAATTGCGTTAGGTATCATAATAGCAGTTATGATGATACCTTTTGTTATTATAAGTAAATTTAAAATAGGAATAGCCGATATAGTAAAAGGAACAATTGCTATAATTGCTATAGCAACCGCAATTATGGTATCTTCTCATATTATTGGTATGGGTCAGTATGGTAAATATCCAAGTATAGCTTGGTCGTTTGGTGCAGGTACTGCTATATTAGTTTTTGGATTGGCGGTTCTCGGCTTGGGAATGGCCATTATGCTTACCGCTGGACTTGGACTTGGTGCGATTGCAATGGGTGCGGTTGCAGTTGTTATTGTTGCACAATCTATTGCTACTTCTTCTCACATTATAGCTAAAGGAAAATATGATAAACATCCTGGTATAGCATGGTCACTTTCTGTTGGTGGACTAATGATTGCATTTGGTGCAGCAATGCTTATATTAGGTATAATGCCTAAGATTGTAATAAAAGATGGTGCACATGCGATAAAAGAAGTTGCCAAATCTATAGTTGTCACTGATAAAGAAGTTTCTAAAGGTAAATATGATAAATATCCGAGTATAGGATGGTCTGTTACGGTTTCTGCGCTTATGCTTGGTTATGCTATTGGAATGGCCGCATTGGGTATTTTACCTAAAATGATAGTAAAAGATGGAATTTGGGCACTCAAAGAAGTTGCTAAGTCTATAGTTACTACTGATAAAGTAGTTGGTAAAGGTAAATATGATAAATATCCTGGTGTTGGATGGTCTGTTACGGTTTCTGCACTTATGCTTGGTTATGCTGCTGGAATGGCAGTTCTTGGTATTTTACCTAAAATGATAGTAAGAGATGGAATTTGGGCACTCAAAGAAGTTGCTAAGTCTATATTGACTACGGATAGAATGATTTCTCGTGGTAAATATAAGACCTTTCCTGGTGTTGATTGGGCAGTAACAATTGGTCTATTAATGACTGCTTGGTCTGTTGGTGTTTCTGTATTAGGTTTACTTCCAAAGTTTATAATAAAAGATGGAACTTGGGCGGTTAAAGAAGTTGCTAAATCTATTGTAAGTACTGGTTATATTTTCTCTAAAAATAGTGGTGTATTTAAAAAGGGTCCTACTAAAGAATGGGCAGAGGGTGTTTCTTTGGCAATTGGTGCATTTGGTCAGGTATATTCTCTTATATTACAAGCTGGTGCTATTAATGCAATTTTTGGTGGTAAAATAAAACCAGGTGATTTTGGTGTTGCTATAAAAACAATATCAAGTGGTATAGTTGAGGCTGCTAAATTTTTTGGAGATCCTAAACTTGCGGCAGTTTGGAAACCAGGACCAACTAAAGCTTGGGCGGAAGGAATTGGACTTGCTATAGGTGCCTTTGCACCTGTTTATGCAATGTTATTAGAAAATGCACCTGGATTTTTGTCAAAAGGAGGAGGTGTTGGTCCTAAAGAGTTTTCAAAGGCAGTTGTTTCTGTTAGTCATGGTATTATTGCAGCCGCTGGAGTTTTTGAAAAGAATGCTTCTAAATTTGAAGAAGGTAAATATCCTTCTGTTAAGTGGGGCCAGGGTGTGGGTGCCGCTTTAAAGGCTTTTGCACCGGTTTTTAAATCATTAAGCGAGGATGTTGGTATGTTTTCAGATGGTGATGAGGTTATCGGTAATATGATTAAAGGTATTGTCGGTATTGCACGTGGTATTGTTGCGGTTGCTCAAAAATTTGAATCTGCAAATTTAAAATGGGATTCTACACCAACAAAAGCTTGGTCATGGAATATATCACAATCTGTTAGATCATATACTAGTTTAGTTTCTGATATAAGTGATGATTTGATGGATGTTGATTTGAACACACCAAAAAGAGTTGTAAATGCAATGGTTTCGGTTGGTAAAATTATATCTAATAACAAAAAATCCTTTTCTAGTATTTTAAATCCTGCTTTTGTTCCTATTTTGGGTCTTAGTGTTAAAGGTTATACTAAGTTAACAAACTTTGTTGCAGGAAGTGTGGGTGTTTTAATGAATGATAGTGCGGTCAAAGATATGGTTGTACAAATGGTTATAACTGCTAAAATTTTGAATAAAAATAAAAAGTATCTATCTTATTTGATGCCTAAAGGTTTTGTTTCTAATTTGTCACATAGTTTATTAGGATATGCAGTAATGGCTAGAAAAATCGAAGCATTGATGACCATTAAAACTAAAGAAAAATCTTTTGGTTTTGATATAACAAATACAAAAAATGTTGATCTTTCTCATGTGAATCGTCTTGCAATGCAGATGGCGATAACTGCGAAAATAGTAGGTGGTAATGCTAAATATTTCAATAATAAGATAGATCCTAATTTCATGAAGTCGGTTTCTTCAAATCTTTTTTATTATATGGCGGTTGCTAGAAAACTTGAGGCACAACGAGGTGGTTTGGGTTCTATAATAAAGAATGCTCTTGGTGGGGATCCTATGACTAATATGGCAAATGGTATGATTTTACTTGCTAAGGCATATGATAAATTGGCATCTTCTATAACCAAAATGGGTACTGCAATGAATAATATAAATGATAAAAAATTATCACAAATGGAAAGAATGTCCCGAATAAGAACAAAAAGTGAAAGTAAGGGAGTTTTTAGTTCTATTGGTGAGAGTCTTGGATCTATGGCCGGATCTGCGGCAAATGCAGTACGTAATGTCGTTAATGTAAATCCTTCTAACTCTAAGAGTACTAAATCTACTTCATTAGAAAAACCTAAGACTGGTAAATATGGTGATATTCATGCACAAAATGATAAAATAATTGACATGCTTAAAGAATTGATTGATAATGTTGGTCCAGGATCTAATCTTGATACAGTTATGGTTGAAAAATTAGGTGGTAAGAAAAGTAGTAAGTTATAATAAACATTCTAATTATTATTCATATAATAATTATGAGTAATAACATTTTTATATTTAAAAAATTAAAACTTTTTTCTTTTTATAAAAAAACTTTGAAAGAAAATCGTGATGAGATTGAACAATCATTTGGATTGAGAATTGATAAAGCCAAAAGAATGTACACGGTTCTAAATATTCCTGAAGAAATAATAGGTGATGCATTTTCTTTAAAAAAATCAGACATTGATCGTATATCAGAAAATTATATAAAAGAATACTCTTCGGAACTTACTCGATTTTTAACATTAAAAGGTCTTGGTGAGCTTCTTAGTTTCTATGAGGTTAGAAAGGTTGATAAATATTCCTATTTAGTTGTTATTGGCTTTTCATTATTTAGAAGTAACGAGTATTATGATAAACTATATTGGAGAGTATATCCAATTATTGGTATATTGACTTTAGTTGGTTCAATTTTGGCATTTATCTAAACTTTCTTAATAGTAAAAATTATAAATATAAATAAAAATATAAATTATAAATTAAATATGGCAAAAGAAACAACAGAGTCTTTCTATAAGTTAGACGAAACAACAGAAGAACTTTTTATGGATGTCTTCAATAAGAAGTCATTTCCTGTAAATGTTGGTTTCCAATTTATTGGAAGTTCTAAACAAAAACAATTAATTAAAGTTGCTAAAATTGCAGATGATTTTGCATTTGTTCTTAAAAAAGAACTTAAAGTGATAATCAATGAGGATCTTTTAAATGTTTTTGATGAAGAGTCAATTACAATTCTTATTGAACAAGAGATTGATAAAATCAACATTAATATGGAGAGTGGTAAAATTAAATTAGTTGGAACTGACTTAAATACATTTTCCTCTATTGTTAATAAATATGGTGTTGAAAAAGTGGCAAGGGCAAATAAAGTTGAAGAACTTTATAGTGAACAACAAAAGGATGCTAAAACTGACGAAGAATTTATTATCTAATTATGAGTATTATAACAACTAAATATATATCAGCACTTCAAAAAAGATATGAGGCTGAAATGGCAGAAGCAGAGGCAAATATTACACTTTATCTTTCTGGTCAAAATCTTGCTGCAATTGGAGAACACTCTGATTTGATGGAAGAACAGGATAAATGGATTGAAAAATACACCAATGCTAAAGATAAATTAGAGACTCTGAAATATCTTCAGATTGAAGATTCAAACGTATATAAATCAATCAACAGCTAGTCTGTAAAAAAATAAAAATAAAAATATGTCAAATATTGAAACAAACGTGGTAAAACCAGAAATTAAATTTTTTGAAAATGATACTGAAAATTTAGTTATAAACCCTACATCTGAAACTTTGTTAGATAATAGAATTAAATCTATTGAAGATTTTATGACTAACAATGATGGTACAGGTAAAAGTGATGATGAAAAGGATGAACTTTATAAAACGTCACAAGAGTTATGGAAAGAATATACTAATTCTTTAAGAGATGTAAAGTATAACTTTCATTTGAATAGAGTTCAATGGAAGTTTTTAACTGATTTGATACTACAAAAATTAGAGTATGACGTAAATACAGTTTTCTTTGCTATCGAATTAACTGAGTTGTTAGGAACAATGAGGGATGTTAAATATACAAACGATACTGAGCTTGTTGCATTTCCAGTAAACGCAACAGAGATTACTTATATCTATCATTTAATTTCAAAACATAAAGTTAAAGGTCTTACTAAAGATTCTTATACTTTCTCTCAGGTTTTAATGAGAATTGGAAATATCAGTAAACTTTTCAACTATTATGATTCTTATGCAAAAAGTTTGTCTACTGACATTCAAAACTGGGTATCTTCTTTTGAAGAAGGTGTTATCGTTGATAAAATTGAGAAGAAAAGAAAAAATAAAACAACTGAAACTATAGAAGCAACAGTTGTTGAACCTACTTCTAATAACTAATAGAAGAGTTGAAAAGAAAAAAGAGAGTATTTTTTAAAATACTCTCTTTTTTTTATTCATATAAACTTTTTGTTGATCCGATTTGTCTTATTGGTTCAAATGGACCTATTATATCCATCATTCCCGATGAGTCTACTAAATCTTTTAATCCTCTTATTTCATAGTTTTTCCTATCTCTATATACAGATCCATATCCGTTTTCTGATGTGATTTCAACCACTATAAATGGATCTATGTTAGAATCAATTGCAAAGTTAAATGGTGCAATTGGTGGTGTTTTATGTGGACCATTTTCTTTCATAGTAATGGTCGAATGTGTTGCTCCTAATTTTGGAGGTTTTGGTATTTGTCTATATTCATCGATTGTTTGTACTGGTTCTAAGTTTATTTCTTTCCATTCGGTTATATTTAACCAGTTTTGATCATCACCTTGGTCTAAAACTGGTGGTGTATTTGATCCTGCTACACCAAGTCCACTAAATACAAACAATTCTTTATTGTATTTTACTATACTTGTTTTTGTGTAGAATGAATTTGCACTCCATTCAGTAACATCCTCATGTTTTCTAGGGCTTTTTACTTTATTATTATCTATCGCAGATTCATATATCTTACCATAATAAATTATTTTGTCTCCTTTCATATAATTTGTGAAAGGTGCCCATTCTTTATATGTTTTATATGTTCTTATTTTTATTGTAAAATATTCCGGTAATTGTAGTTGTTCTTTATATTCGTGATATGGTTTCGGTGGTTTAATTAATCCAGTTGGATTCTTATCTGCTCCTATACCTTCTACTATTGTGTAAAAATCCAATACACAATTGTATATTGTAGAACCACTGTTTACTGGCATTAGATACGCTTCATTTAATTTAAATGTTATAGGTGTCATATTTTCACGAATATTTACTATTCTCATATCATGTACCCTATGTGTTATTTGAGTTCCGCCTGTGAAATATGCACGACCTGTTATGTCTAATATTTTGTGAGTTAGTGGTATTATGTTGTTCTTAAGCCAAAATTTCAAACCTTGTAGTTTGATTGTTATCTCATCTAAACTATAGTTCAATAAGTTTTTACCTTCTTTATCGGTTATTTGATATGTTAGATTAAATAAATTGGTTTCTTCAAAATTTTCATTTGGAAAAGTGTGTTTTATAAAATCATTTTCTGTCCATCCTTCAATACTATTGTCAAACATGTCAGGTATTTCAACTTTGAATAATTTTGAAAAATTTTCGGAGGTTACGTCTACATTTCTATAGTATTCATTTAGTTGTAAATCATTATAACCAAAAAAGTTTATTGCGTTTATGATAGATTTGTATGATCCTATATAAGGATATATCAGATGTTTCATCATAAGAAGCTCTTTTCTTTTCATGTTTAAAAATCCCCAATCTATCCCACCTTCTAATATATCATAATCTTTGAATATGAATACTTCATTTGGTCCAATATTTTTACCAACATTTCCTAATTCAATTTTAAATCTAGGATCTTCTATATCAGTTTGTCCAAGTGTTCTAAATCGGGCAATTTCTCTATCTATTACTTTAAAAGTGGTTTTTAAATAAGTGTCCGTTCCTGTTGTTGGATATTCTGATATAATTGTACTTTCTTTTTCAAAGAAATCTGCATTTTGATTAAAAAATTCTACTATTATTGTTTTTGTATATAATTCCTTTATTTTAACTATATAACCATTATTATTAGATAAGTATTTATTTTTTGTATTTGTCGTATCTTTTATTGTTATTCCTAAGTGATGTCCTACTTTAAGTCCTCTTCCTATAAATGTCTCTTCTGACATTGTGTTAAGTTTTATCTTACCCGTTTTAAATCCATTTTCTATAATGGTTTCAAAATAGATTATATTGTTTTTAGTACTCATTATACTAAATTCAACTTCTTCTTTTTTGTATAATTGTAAATATGAAGAATATGCACCTTCTTCTGGTGCTTTGAACCCTAAAAATAATTCCAATGGTGTTGCTTCTGTTGATACATCATCTTGATCATCTATATAATTTAACTCATATTCGATTTTATCGAATATTGTTTGTTGATACTCCGGTAAATTTACTTTGTCGATGTCTTTATTAGGATATTTATTAAGTGGAACATCTTTGAATGGTTTTGGACCGGTGTATGCATAATTTCCGGTTTTTTCTAATTGCTCACCACTTAAATCATATATAAAAAATTCTGGACTTTGATCCGTCAACCACTTCCAATAATATTTTACAGGAGTTTCTCCTTCAAAATTTTCTCTCGGTTTTCTAACACATTCATATGCTTTTAACCAAAGATCCTTTGGTTTTACATAATTAGGATCTAAAGTTCCAAATTGTCCTTCGTCTATTAAAGTACCACTTGGTTCTATTATTTCAATTGTACTATTAACCGTTGGTTTTATTATAAATATATTTGATATCGATGGTTGTAGTGTCCATATTGATTTATCTTCTGGATTGTATATTATTTTCTTATTTATTGCTTGAGTCGTTTCTGTGTGTATAGACATCCCGTTGGCCGAGTCTAATACACATACTTTATTTGTTGTATCTGAAGCCAAATAAACACCTCCATCATATTGATTTAGTGCCATTCTTCCATATATAGAAGGGTTCTTATCGATAGTTATTGTATTGTCTGTTAGATTTAGTGATCTAAATTTAAATGTTTTATCCGATACATTCATTTCTCCACTAAGATTATTGTAGATTACATCTACAAACTCACTCATATTCATATTTGGTACTGATGCTAACAATCCGTTGTCTATTCTCCATAGTTGTGATTGTGCGTAAACATATATAGATTCATTTATCGGTTCGTAGAATATAGAGGTTAGTGTTAATTGTGGTATGTTATAAGATGTTTGTATATCTCTTGTTTTTCCATCAACTCTAATAAGTATATCAGCATTTGTTGTTATATAAATATCTTTCTCAAATTCATTATACACCATTTTACCGGTTTTTGTATCACTTGTAGAGGGAGTTATTAAATCCTTTACGAATTCATTTTTATAACTAAAAATAGATATTATAGGATTATTTTCATATGTTATATAAACATCACCATTATCTAAATTTATTAACATGTCTGAAGCTACACTGGTAAGTGTAATTTCTTTCACAACCAGGTTTAAAACCGGATCAACAACCCATAATTTTGTTTTTGATAGACAATATAAATAGTTATTAAATGTGTTAAACTCCATTTCTATACTATCTGTATTTCCTGTTAAATATATTGTTGTTAAATATATTCCGGTATATGCGTCTATTGCACTTAAATTATCACCTAATACAAATATAGAGTTTGCTAATTGTATATATTTTATATCAACTAAGTTAGAAACTCCTATTTGTCCTGCTAAACTTTGATTTATTGATGTATATGTATTTGTTGTGTAATTTACACCAAATGTACCATCTTTTGAAAAGTTTGAATCATATTGTTCTTTATTAAATGGTCCACCACTAGGAGTTGCACCACCTGTACCGGTTCCTGGATCAATACATGTTGTTTGTCCAAATCCTAAATTAAATGCTATAGTTACAAACCCTGATGATTTACAAGGTGTTTTTTCTAATCCCCAAAATGGTCCTTCATACTTTAGTGCCATTGATTTTGGTTCTATTCTAGTAAGATTATATTTTATATTTTGTAATGGATATGGAGTATTATTTATAGAGATAATTCTACCTGTTCCAAAACCATCTTCTTCAAAAGATGTGTTAGAGTTTTCTTTTATTAATTTAACTTCATTTCCTGTTATTATAACTCCTTCACTTCCCTTAATTTTTCGTGTTATTACATAATCTGTCTGTCCTGGTAACATTAGCTTTCCAGTTTTTATTGTGTAGTCTAATCTTCTGTCTGTTCTCTTTACATCAAACTTTAAAAGATTATTTATATTTTTAACTATTATACCATATGTTTTTAATATTTCGCCATGTTCTTCTACCCATTTTGCTAATGTTGCTGGTATGTCGGCGAGCTTTACAACTGCATTAGATGACGTTGCTGAAACTGGTGTACCCGTATTGTCTAAAAATGTTCCATATATTGTTTGTACTTCATATGGTTTATTATTTATTTTAAATTCCAAATTACCACCTATCTCATTAAATAGAACTTTAGAGTGTTCTATGTGATAATCTGCGGTAGTTCCAACTTCAATTCTATTTATATTTATAGGTATATTTGGATATTCAGATCTTATTACTATAGCATTAAAAAATGGTGATACATAACTACCTAAATATTCTAATTCTGCTATTATTCCGAGTTCTTTTAGTTTTAAGTGGTTTCTCGTTAACCAATTTCTTAAAGTTCTGTCAATTGTTCTTTCCATGTCTGGTGCTGCCCCAGAATATAACCAATTTATTTCTTCTTCGTATGTTTGTTTGTTTATTATCAACTTTAAACCAAATTCATCTAAATCTGTAAAAACTATATTGTATTTATAATTTTCAGAATAATTATAATTTAGTTCTTGTGTAAATTGTTCTTTTACTTCAACTAATCTCTCATTGGTTTGAAAAGTGTTTCCTATTAAATATGAGTTACAATTTGCAACCTCATTATCATATAATGTTGATAATTGTGAATATTCTTGAAAGCTTAGTGAACTTGTTGATATAAGAGAGTTTGGTTTTCCTAATAATTCAATTGCCTTTTTGACTATGAAAGATTCTCTATCACCAAGATTTGCTAAACAAGTACTTACGGTTTCTGTGTGATAAAAGTTAACTTCTGCATATTTAGTAGGGTACATCAAATCCGCTTTCAATACTCCTTTGTTCATATAAAGATCAACATTTATTGAATTAAAATCATCTTTATATTTTTCAGCTGCCATTGATAATGTAACAGAACTACTTTGTGTGTATGCCTGTTCAAAATATAGTCTATCCGTTGTTAGGTATATTTGACAATTATTAATTACTTCATCGTTTAATGATTGTTCTACTGATATATATGTTGGTTTTCCCCAATACTCTTTATTTTCAGGATTTATGTCATTGCTTGTTGAATTTGAATAATCCTGTGTATATGATTTTACACATTGATAAACATTATTATTGTATAATACTTGATCTTTCTCTGAATATATTACTAATTCTGTTATTTTTTTAAAATCCGGTAAAGAAGAAATTGTTAAAAAATTACTATTTAGACTTGATCCTACTATTTTAAACTCTCGTCCTGGTTTCAATATTTTAGGAAATAAACTTTTATTTCTAAATATTATTTTCCCGTTTGATATAATAAGACCACCATCGTATATTTTAGGAACATCTGTTTTTGAAACCAATTCCATTATGATATTTTTATCAGTTGGTACATTTTTGGTATAATATTCAAAATGCACCGCATCTGTTACATCGTTTTCCTTAATGGTATATAAACCATCATTTTTTTCACTATTGATTACATTAAGTCTTTTTCCTGTATAATATTTTTCATAAAAATCAGGTTCACTCCAGTTAGATATATTGTTTTTATATTCTTTATCTATGTAATTGTATACACCTAATAGATTTGAACCTCTAACTATAATATCAGTCAATGATCCATTTGTATATTCTACATAATATGTTGATTCAAATGTTGCATTGTCTACATCTGTTAGTATCATAACAGCATCTTTTTTAGAACCAACTATCGCATATGTCTTTTTGGTATCTCGAAACTCTAAAAAATTACTATCAAACATAATAAAAGTTCCAATTGGGAAAAGTCTCTCAAAATCTTTTCCATATATCCATTTTGAGTAAAAGCTTGGATCATTATTTACAGGTTCTATTGATGTCATTGAAAACGTTCCTTGTCTTCCGGAATAAAAGTGCATACCCCACTCATTAAATAGTTGAAACTTGTTTAAAGTTAAATCTCCTGGACGTGTATATTCAAACGCAGGAAGATGTTCCATTGTGTATAATCCATAAGTTTTGTAGATGTCTGATGAACTTTCGTGGAAAAGTAAATCACCTTCGAATCTATCTACACTTTCATTGTATTTTATGTTTAAATAATCACCTTCTTTATTGAAGAAAACTAAGTTTTTATGATTGGACATTTATATTATTACTTTTTTGGTATATATTAAAAATGTGTTTCTCGATAATAATATATAGATTATAAAAATAAATAATAGTATGGCCAAAATTGAGAAGATGGAAAAATTCTTAAAAGAAGAAAAACCAAAAAAAGAAAAGGATCTTGAAGTGGGATTTGATATTGAATCTTTTGAAAAAGAAGAAGATAATGATAATGATAATCTTGGATTTAGATCAGAGTTTGAACCTATTGCTAAAGGAAAAGAAAAAACTCTTAAAAAAGAAATACAGATTACTACACCGGGGTTGAAGAAATCTATTAAGAAGTTTGAGGATTTTAAGATTTCTATATCTGTTGATGAGGTTTCACCAAAAGAAGAAGATGTTGTTATGGGTGGTTTAACACATGATGAAGAAGAATGTTGTGTTAGTTGTGAATGTAATCCTTGTGAGTGTGGTCAAGAAGAAGGTTGTTCAAGCTGTCAATGTAATCCTTGTGAATGTACATCAGACGATACTGAGAAAGTTGTCAGATTTGAAGATTTTTTAAAAAGTATAATTTAATATGAAACATATAAAACAATTTAATGAATTCTCAGAAGGTTTAAAGTATCATTTGGTAAATTCTATGCCAATTACTGAAAATGTATTTAGACCAGGTTCAAAACAATTCTTTTCTATCTTAGAAGAAGCTAGAAATCTTTTCGATGAAGGTTCTTTAGTACTTGAAGGTATTGATAAAGAATTATATGAATCTACTGATATTGGTAATTTTGGAACCTTTAATGGTAAAAAAGTCCCTTTGGATATTCCTATGGAAGTTGAAGAAGAGTTAAATGAGGCCGAATATCACGGAAGAGAGGTAAAGCTGAACTATCCTATGAGAGGTGGCACCAAGAAATACCAGGTATATGTCAGGAATCCGAAGACTGGAAAAGTGAAGAAGATCGCTTTCGGCGACGTTCACGGAGGTCTGACTGCCAAAGTAAGCGATCCTGACGCGAGGAGAAACTTCGCTTCTAGGCATAAATGCTCTACGAAGAAAGACAAGACTAAGGCTGGATACTGGGCATGCAGGATAAACAAATACGGACATTTATTTGGTGGTAAGACATATCCTGGATATTGGTAAAAAATGCATTATTTTTTATCAATATATAGTATATGGAAATATACAAAATAACCAATCTTATAAATCATAAAGTTTATATAGGAAAAGATGCAACCTGTGATAAAAACTATTATGGATCCGGTGTTTTTATAAAAAGTGCAATAAAAAAATACGGTAAGAAAAACTTCATGAAAGAGATAATCGATAGATGTGATAGTTATGAAGAACTTTCTGTAAAAGAGAAATATTGGATCTCTTTCTATAGAGAAAGAGAAGAACTTTATAATATAGCAGATGGTGGTGATGGTGGTGATACATGGTCGAGTAATCCAAAATTTAATGAACTAAGAGAAAAGTATTACAAACCTATAATAATAGATGGAATCGAATACGAATCTATTACTATGGCATCAAAGTTTCTTAATTTAGAAAGATCACATATTAGGCATAGACTTAAATCATTTAATTTTAAAAACTATCTATATAAAGACAATAATATAAACATTAAAAATAATAAGTTTGTCGATAAATTCGAATCGAAAAGAAAGAAAATATCAATTAATGGAGTCATTTATTTTTCTATATCAGATGCATGTTCTAAAATAAATAAGACACATGATTATATTTTATGGAGACTTCAGTCAAAATCATATGTGGATTGGTTCTATTTAGATGTAGTGCCCTCTAAAGAAACAAATAGGCCTAAGAAAATGAAATCTGTTTCTATAAACGGAGAATCATTTGATTCTATTTCTGATGCAGTTTTGCAAACGGGAGTAAATAGACAAATAATGAGATATCGACTGAGGTCGGAAAAATACACAGAATATTATTTTATATGAAGCATCTGAAGACATACAGAATGTTCGAGGCACAGACCGAGACGCACTGGGAGACATATGATATATTTCATGATTTCCTTGACCGCTTCGGGTATGAGGTTCCCGAGCATGTCTATAAATATGCAAAAATGCACGATTTGATGGCGCATGGGAAATATGGCAGCTTAAATATAGGCGATGCTTACCATTTTGGAGCAAAGTGTTTGAAGATAAGAATAACCGCTTCAGGCACGAATCGATCGATGATATTGAAACAGGGCTGCTTCAAGAATTTCGACGGAGTGGCAGACGCCGAATATTCGGAGATGCTTCAGGAGTGCCACCGCAGAATGGTCGACTTCTTGGATCCGGTCGATGTGGTCGTCGGCTCTCTCGGCGAGTATACTCGAGATTTGGACCTTCTCTATTTCTATGATAAGCCAGACTTTTCGAGATATTCCGGAGTGGAGATATACGGATCCAACATAGCGGTCCGATTGGAAAAGCTAGGCGTCGATCTTATGTCGAATTCTAGGCACGAAAACTGCTTTACCGCGTTCGAGAGAAACACGGTAAGAGGAATATATTATCTTATGGCACACTACGACGGATGGAAATATACAGGCAAGATATCGGAAAAAGACGCCGCTCGAAGAGACGGCAAAGGCCTTTGCGACTGGATAGACTCGGAGTGGAAAAAGGTATGCCTGCGACTGAAGATAAAGGATTTCCAAGCGGTAGGAGACAATCCTAAGATAACCGTCGCCGAGTTCATGTCTATATTAAAGAAAAATCAAGACAACTAAGCTTCCTTTTCAAGAGAACAAAATAGGAGATAAC
>Ga0172367_10005917_pt1 | contig 14611 bp, 13 predicted proteins | sample Lak10m_FD_114542 | JGI IMG/M metagenome (GOLD analysis project Ga0172367, IMG submission 114542) | Freshwater microbial communities from Kabuno Bay, South-Kivu, Congo - kab_022012_10m | ecosystem: Environmental > Aquatic > Freshwater > Lake | place: Democratic Republic of the Congo: South-Kivu... | reverse complement strand
TTCCATGACCGGACCTACGGGTTCTGCTTCGGAAGCTTCTGCCCCTGTTGTCGCGGAGCCGAAAGCGGTCAAGGCTGTGAAGTCGGCAGCCAAGAAGAAGCCTGCTGCTGCAACATCAAAGAGTAAGAAAAAGTAAAGATATCTGATGAAATTAAAGGTCGGGCAATTTTGCCCGACCTTTTTATTTAATTCCCCAAACTCCGTTTTGATCTTGAACGCACTTCAATGTATTGAAGGTTTGCGGTTGGAGCACCGTGACGCGATAGGCAACTTCGTTGTCTTCTGGAAATTCCCCGTAGACCGGGTCGAGCTTTATCCAGGTCGGTGCGTTCTCGGGGCTGGGGGCAAAGTCCATAAAGAGGTGGCGAACGCCATAGTTCTTTTCATAGGCGATGAAGGTATAGCCTTGACGAGCGACTTCTTCCCAGAATTTGTCTGCGCTGACAAGGGAAGATTCGCGAAGTTTAGAATATTCATCCGCTTTGGTGGAGCAGGCAAACAGGTCGGTGCGGAGGTAGTATCTGAAAGCGTTCATCGTCAACACCCGTTCGCCTGAAGCAGCGGAGGCATTGATCGGTTGTAGAAAGTCGCAGAAAGGATGATCATAACAATGGGCATTTCCATTTTCGTCCATGGGGGAATATGTATCCAGAGAAATGTAGATGACCCGAAAATTAACGAAGATCAGGACGATCACCAACATTAACTCCATGATCCGGCCGGTGTGGTCTTTGAGCTCGATCACTTTTTCGGCGATCACCGAAAGTGGAAGGAAGAGAATGACCCACAGAAAGAAAACGTATCGGATCTCGACCACTGTAAAAAAAGTGGTGATCCAAATGGCAATCGTGATGATCGCCATGGTTGTCAAACCGATCAACTCTTTATTGGAAAATAAATGCTGCCTGATCTCCTTGATGAAGATCGCGGGGAGAAATGCAATGAATAAGGGCGAGATCGTCCCAAGGCTTTGGGGTGAATTAATGAATGTCACGGTCAGGGGATAGAGCAGGCGCATGATCCAGAGATTTTTAGGGTCAAACGACCATTGCCAGACGCCGGTGTTGATCTTGGCTGCGTTCGTGAATGGCGCGAGCGGGTCACCAAGAATCATCCAGTTGACCGAAAGATGAAAGAGGAAAAGGACCGAGATCGTGGCGATGATCGCAGCAAGTCGGGCGATATAAGTCGGTAAATATTTTTTTTCGGTCTTTGTCAATTGATATATCTGATTAAGATAATAAATCGCAAACATGATTCCAAGCAGAAGCGCATTGAACGGTCTGGAGATGATCGCCAACCCGGCGAATAGACCGATCGTAATGTAGTAACCGATATGCGATTTTGCTTCACTACGAACCATCCAGTAAACGGCCGCGAGGGCTGGAGCAGATGTGGCGAGATCTATCTTTCCATCGCCGAACAGGTCAATGAAGGCAGTCGTGGTCAATAGCAATGCAAGGAGGATCCGCTTTGATGATTTGGATAGACCAAATTGTTCGCCGAGCGCAAGCGCGAGAATGATGATGACCAAACCATTGACCCAGGAAAACATCCGCGCAGCCTGGTCGCCAAAGGTCAGGATCAGCGCTGAGTAGGAGACGCCTGCGTGGAATGAACTGACCACAAATGAGTCGTGAGCGTAGGATTGAGAAATGCCTGTTAGAGCTGTGATCTTTGCGTCTGAAAAGTAAAAGGCGACCGAGTCGTAACTAAGCCGCGCGGAAGTGTACATCAGGCTTAGCAATAGGATGCTGATCGAGAAGAGGTATATCTTTCGGTCGGCGTTTCCTTCCAGAATGTTGAAAGCTGAATCTTCTGCGGTTGCTTTCAGGGAAGTGATAAATGAGCGGATGCCGGCCGATGTGCCTAACGCAAGGATGATCAGCACAGATTCGGTTGTGAGTTTGAAGGCTGCGCCCAGCGTAAGAAAGAAAATTGAGAAGACTCCGCTGCCAAGCAGGAATGCATTTGCAAGCCGGACGGGTCTTGCCAAAAGGTGTGGAGTCTGTCTGTTGCGGCGAGTCAATAACCAGTCTAGAAGGACCGAGCCGAGAGAAAGACAGGCAAGCGTAAATATTGAAACTCCCAAAATGGCAGTCGCGAGATCGACGAAATATTTAATCGGTTCAATGCGTTCAAGTTTGGTGAGGAAGGAGTCGAGATCCACGAGCATGGTGCTGTGCAGTGCGCTCACTCTGCCGGAAAAAATAATGAATAGCGCGGTGCAAAAGGCCGCCCAGGACATGAAAAATAAATTTTGGATGATCGTCCTTTGCGGTCTTTTCATGCGGAGTTCTCCTTTTTTCCTGCCAATTGAGCTTTGATCCTGGCTGTGGACCTTTCCCAGATTCTCGAGTTCACAAGATAGCGCCGCCACTGGAGCGGCCCCAATCGTAGAAAGCTTACGAGCAGTTTGAAAAAATTAAATGGTTGATGATGAATGGTACCTGCCAGGGCTGTGTTAACTTCGATCGAGAATATGGCGGCTTTACGCACACGCTCCTTGAGTCTTTTGGGCGCATTCCAAACTGAAATATGTTTTTGCAGAACATCTTCCAGTTGTTTTTTGAATTCGTGCAAGTAGGAGCTTCGGGCAATGGTCTGTGAGTGGAGGTGAACTCTGAAATCTGAAAGCGTTTCAGGGTGATAGAGCGTGGTGCTTTCATTCGCAATTTTGAGCCACAAGTCCCAATCTGCTGTGTACCACAGAGTCTCATCCAGTCCGCCGACATCCAGAGCTGTTTTTCGCCTGAAGATGGGGGCAGGGATGGAAATGAAGTTTTGGATCAGCAATCGCTCGGTCAGCATTTGCGGTGTGACGATGGTTGGGTGGGGCGGCAGCGGGCAACTCCATTTGCCGAGACGCTCTCCCTTGTTGTTGATGAAATCCGAGTCGTGCAGGAAGAGTCCAACCTGCGGATTCTGTTCGACGAGTTTTTTCATGATTCTTAAACGCTTGGGGTGCCAGCGGTCATCTTGATGTAAAAAACAAATATATTCCCCTGCGGCAAGTGACAAAGCGTAATTCGTATTGGCGACCCAGTTGCCATGTCTCTGTCTCTGCAAGAGCGTGAGCGGGATCTTTTGCTGATACGTTTTTATAATTTCGAGGGTGGCGTCGGTCGAGCCGTCGTCTACTACAATATATTCGATATCCGATTCCGACTGGGTCAGAATGGAATCAAGGGCGGCGGGGAGATATTTCTCGCCATTGTAGGTGGGAATCAGAACTGATAACCAGGGGACTCTCATTTATTAAGATAGTGTCATTCTACGAATAATTCAACTCTTTTCACTTATTGAGATAAATTCATTATAGGTAAAGATATGACCTGCAAATCTTGGAAATGGGAAGGAGTACTCCGCTTGAAAAGTTAATCTGAGCTGAGCATGAACTTCCCGGAGTTTGGGGTAATCCATAAACTCGACATGAGTAGAGTCGCTTTTGTAACCCGCTTCTTGAGGAGCAATAATTATCAATCTGCCACCAGTTCTTAGTAGCGGCAGATACTTTTCTACCAAAGCTACTGCTTCTAACAGGGTCATATGTTCTGCAACATGGGCCAGTAAAATTGTATCAAAAATACCTAGTGAGTTAAATTGAGTTTGTTCAAACTCTTCAGGGGTAAACGCAGTCAATCCCAATCCCTTGGCAACTTGAATTGATGGCACATTGTGATCAATTCCGACACCCTGTCCATTTAAGTGCATGAGATTGCGTCCAATCCCACAACCAATCTCGAGCGTGCGTCCAGGTTTTAACCGCCGTAAATTCCAGCGATATGGCGCTTGAACGTTTAATATTTTTTTCCACCAGATGGTTTGCTTTCTGATCAGCCTGTTGGTGTAATCTGAATTTTGAGTGCCTTCGGTTTTGTTTGTTTTCTTCATTTACACGCCTCTTAAACCTCTATTTTGTAAATAGCTTGTAACCAGCTTTTAATGCATCTTCCCGGAACATTTTTACCGTGTCAAGTGAGTATTCTTCAAGATCTTTCCCAATTAATGATAATTTCTTCAGAATATCATGTGTTACTGTGATTACATGACACCCTACTTCATCTGCATGGAAAATATTGAGTAACTCACGAGGACTTGCCCAAATCAGCTCCTGGTTCGTAAATGGGGATAGGATTTCGCAAGCTTCCTTCATTATAGGCATTGGATCACGTCCTGTGTCTGCAATGCGTCCTGCAAAGACAGAAATAAATGAGGGCACTCGGTCCTCAATTGTCTTTGAAATAATACTGACTTGTTCCACAGTCATCAATGCAGTTACATTTAATTGTATTCCTTCGCTGGCTAGCCGGTGTACAAGCTCTTTAGAAGATTCGTGCCGCGTATTCGTAATGGGGATCTTGACGTATACATTTCTCCCCCACGAAGCAATCTGGCGAGCTTGTTTTTCCATTTCTTCAAATTCATCGGAAAATACTTCGAAGGATATGGGGCGGTCAGTAATGTATTCCAAAACTTGTCGGGAGAATTTTTCATAGTCTGAAATACCGCTTTTGCGCATCAAAGTCGGATTAGTTGTAAAGCCGGTAATATAAGGATTGCGATACAAATCAAGGATACTGTCCAATTCCGCGCCATCGGCAAATATCTTCACTTTAAGTTGGTCGATCGTTTTCATGAGTTGACTCCTTCCAGAATGATATCTGCTAATTGCGAAGTGTCTTGTATTGTAAAGTCTGGGGACTGCCCAAGATAATCTTCGTTGTAGTGATAATCGATAAATATGGTTCTTAATCCAACTGAGTGCCCCGCTGCTATGTCCTTCCAGCGGTCACCCACCATCCAGCTTTTTGACAAGGCAATTCGGTACTTCGCCTGTGCTTGAAGGATCAAACCAGGTTTGGGCTTTCGGCAATCGCAATGATCTTTTGAGTCATGATAACAAACAAATATTTCCTGAATGGGTAGTCTGGATTGTATCAGTTCATTAAATAACTTTACTGTATCTGCAGATTGTGTGCCTCGTGCAACATCAGGCTGATTGGTTACTCCGATCAGCATGTATCCTGAATTTGCCAGCCTTGTTAATGTTGAGATACTACTTGGCATAATTTCAAACTCGCTCAAGTTAACTGGAGGGTAAGGGACGCCATCCCTTACTATTGCGCGGTTAAGGACGCCGTCTCGGTCAAGAAAGACTGCGGGAAACTCCTTGATCACTTTATTGCCTCCCATTTTGTTTGAGAAATTTTCAGTTTGGGGTGGGTTACCATCAAGTGATGGATCACTGAATGAAAAGCTTCTGTGTGTGGGGTTATGCGCTCCGGATGAACAGTTGGGATGATCACACATGCATCTGCGATTTGGGCTGTGAATCCGCCATCACGGCCTACAATACCGATTACCATTGCCCCAACTTCCTTGGCAAATTGTAATGCCAATACAAGATTAGGGCTGACATTTTTTTCGAGGTTTCCACCGCCAACTGAAAAAACCATAAGAGTATCTTTTGAATTTAGACGGCTTCCTTGCAGCCAGCCTTTGAAAACAGATGCCCAGCCTTCGTCATTTGTCCGAGCTGTCAGTTCGGAAACATTATCTGTGGGGGCGTAGGTCTCCAACCCAGCTATTTTTCTAAAATCATTAACGGCGTGTGATGCATTAGCTGCGCTGCCTCCTACACCTAAAATAAAAAGCCTACCGCCTTGTTCGCGTGTTTGAGCCAGAATACTGACCATGCTTTCGATTGCGGATAAATCTAATTTTTTCAAGATTTCACCGGCTTCGATAATAAACTCTTCAGTGAAGTTCATGTTTGCTCCTCTTGCAGAAATTGATTTGGATCGCTATCAAGTAGTCTGTCCAGTTCGTGGAGACCATCAAATGATCCAATTTCGTAAAATCTTTGTTTAACTTCGTATGCCAGCAATTTTCGACTTTCTGCCAGTTTTTTATATAGATCTGCCAGGTCAATGGGCGTGTCTTCATCTAGTGAGGAAAATACGTTGAGTCGGAAAAGGCCAAGTCCGTAATCAATAAATTGCATGCGAGGATGTCGATCCTTCTTATCGTATCGGATGATTTGCCCGTTTTCCATTTCCACATTACTGGTATCCCATTTGCCTGCGTTGTGGTATATGGTCATTAACGCAGGTTTGTTATTTTCATCGAAATAAGATTGGATTTTCTTGTAATTGCATGGAAGATAGGAGTCTCCATATAGTACAAAAAATGGACTATCCATTAGCTTTAAAGCTTTTCGGATTGCTCCTGCGGTGCCTAGCGGGCGGTCTCCATCGAAAACATATTGTATGTCAACCCCAAACTGGTTGCCGTTTCCTAAAAAATCTTGGATCATTTCGCCTTTGTACCATGCAGAAATGACTATGTTTTCCAATCCTCGCGATTTTAGCAGATTAAGCTGATGGACAATAAAAGGACTGCCCCCGACTTTAACCAGAGCCTTGGGAATTTTTTCTGTGATTGGGCGCAGGCGGGTTGCTAGACCGCCGGCAAGGATTACAATAGGGTAAAGTTTCATCCTAGTAAAGTCTTTGTACCTTCAAAATCGAATCTAAATCGCACTTCTTCCAAGCCAGCACCGGTCATTGCCTGACGCAGACGGGTACGGTCTTCTGCGAAGAACATTAGAAACCCGCCTCCTCCCGCGCCTACAAGTTTTCCTCCTAATGCGCCATTTTTCATTCCAAGTTCATACCATTCATCAATCTGTGGGTTGCTCATTCCTGTTGATCGTTTTCGTTTGTGTTCCCAATGCTCGTGCATGATTGCTCCATAGTCTGAAAGATGACCTGAAAGCAAAAGTTCCTTGCTGCGAAGTCCCAATTCTTTAACATAATGCAAGTTCGATAACATTTCCTGGTCGATTTCCTTGCTCCGTTTGTCCTGATCTGTAAGAATGGCTGAAGCGCTGCGGGAAAAGCCGGTAAAGAAAAGCAGTAGATTATCTTCAAGTTCAAATAAGGTTTCCATTCTGATAGGCAATGGATAGGCAGTGACGGAGTCGTCTTGATTGAATTCGAAACAGGTAAGACCGCCGTACGCGGCTATGTATTGATCTTGTTTTCCAATGGGTTCTTTCAGGATATCCAGTTCGATTTCGCAAGCTAATCGCGCAAGTTCATTAGTGAGCAATAAGCGGCGGCGGTGTGCGAACAAGGCTTTTAGCAATGCAGTGGTAAAGCTACCTGAGGAGCCCAAACCTGTGCCAGATGGAATGTCAGCCAGCGTTGTGATTTCCAATTGCGGCGTTTTGAAATCCAGCATTCGGATAGCTTCCCGTATGATCGGATGCTGGATTTCATCCACCCTTTGTGTTTTTTCGAACTGAGAGTATTTTAAGAAAATGCCTCGGTTGAATGGGCGTGATACGGTGACAAAAACATAACTATTAATTGCTGCTGCAATTAAAAAACCCCCATAATTTCTGTAATATGATGGAAGATCTGTTCCTCCTCCTCCTAGGCTGATGCGAAGTGGGCTGCGTGTGATGATCATGATAAATGTCCTTTTGCTTTCTATTCTGCTTTTTGGATGCGCCCGAATAAATTCAATCCAAATTTAATATATTTCAGTTGAATCTTGCTTGGCTTAAAGCCTGCTTTTACCAATAGAGGCCAAAGGTCTTCTTTTTGATAATACATTTTATGATCTTCCATTTCGCAGGCGGGACTTGTCTTCAGCTTGAATGCAGAATATTCCAGAAAAAATTTTCCACGCCATGTGGGGACATTAATCAGTAAAAGCCCTCCAGGTTTTAATGCTTTACAGCAATGACTTAAAACTTCGGCAGGCTCCCAAAGATGTTCAAGAACTGAGATCATGAGTATTAAGTCATACTGATTTTTGGTTAGTGTGTGTAATATGCTTTCAATCTCTCCTTCAAAAAATTTAAGTTTTTTTATCGATTTTGCCTGTTCGGAAATTTTTAGGTCGATTCCATTTCCCTCTCGAATAACCTGAGATAGCGCTGCAAGCAGTGTCGCATGGTATCCACAGCCAATATCCAAAACAAACAAGTCTTTTTTATTTCTTACTTGTTGCTGAATGGCTCTTTTAGAGAGATGCACCCCGATACGATCGACAATAGTCAGCCCCGATTCTCCATAGGATGTAGTGCGCTCGGTTTGAGAGTTTGTTTTCATAGAACTTGGCTCACTTCTTTTCCTTTAAGAATCATATGGAGTAACAGTGTAAAAGTAAAGGTTTGGAAGCCAAGGATTAGAAGTAAGAGGCCATAAACGCCTGGATGAGAGATTTCGCTTAATTTCAGATCATTTATTACCCAGTTATATACCAAAACAAATTCTAGAATCAATCCCGCCGTTATGATAAATGCGCCGGATAGCGCACCTCGGTTATAGCTAAATTCTCTCTTGATCCAGTCTGTAACTACATGATCGAAATCGTAATAAATCTTGGCGAGCAGGGCCAGTTGGAGGGCGCTGTAGCCAACTGTTGTCATGGTCATCCCTAGGAGCATCCAATGAAGGTTGAGGGTGATAGGGCCAATAGAGTATGGGCCTATCAGTAGGCTTGAAGTTAGAAGGAATCCGATGAAAAATAAAAGCAGCCCCGGGGCTAGCAGAAAAAAATCAGGGGCATAAATAAACATTGCCTTTAGGTTGTCCCATCCTGCAAGCCAGGGGGAGAACCAACCCATTCGTTTGTGGTGGCTTAATCGTCCTTCCCGGTCTTTATAAAACAAGACAGGCACTTCTGCTACTTTTAGACGGTATTTGGCTGCCTTTAATACCATTTCTGATGCATACTCCCAGGATTGAGACTGGATCTTTATTCTTTGAAGCGCCTCAAGTGTTATTGCTCTCATTCCACAATGGATGTCGCTGTAATGTGTACCGTAAATGATATTGAGAATCCAGGTCGTTACGGGTGTGCCAAAATATTGGTGTAATTTGGGCATTGCTCCAATTTGGATGTACCCTTTGTACCGGCTGCCAATCACAAATTCATAACCTTCCGCAAGTTTTTCTATAAAGGGTTTTACTTCTCGGAAATCGTAAGTGAGGTCGCAATCCCCCATGATGATGTATTTGCCCTTAACATAAGGAATTGCGTCAATGTAAGCCCTGCCTAGTCCCCTTTTAGGAACCCGCAAGACTTCTGCGCCGTGGGCTTCAGCTATATTCGGAGTGTCGTCTGTTGAACTATCCACAATCAATATTTGACCTTCAACATTTGCTTTTTCAAGTCCTTCCTTGCACCAATCTACGAACTCTCCTATTGTCAGCGATTCATTTAAGGAGGGGATAAGGATTGTGACAGGTGTGCTATGCTCAGATGTCATGGTTGTTTTATTCCTTCCAGGCTACTACAAAATTTTGCCAACCCCACCGGCTTTTCTTGAGATTGAAGCGGAATAAAAAGGAAAACATCCGCATTATTATGATGGCGACCCGTGAAAGGCTTTCCTTGTTTACATCTTTTTCCAGCTTGTGTCCGCGGAGAATGACAACCAAGCGGTAAAGGTTGTGCCAGGGGAAACCAGCATGGTAAATATCGACATTTTTAATCCCTGCGTCTTTAAATAATTGACGCGAAGTCTCTTTATTGAAGTGTTGACGGTGGCCTATGCTCTTGTCGAAGATGCTCATTGGCCCTCCCGGCAGGGTTATGATCAGCATACCACGTGTTTTTAGAAACTTCATGGATGTTTTTAAGAATAATACCGGGTCATCGACATGCTCCAGGACTTCGGTGCAAACGGCTATATCCGCCCAACCGTGAAAAGTGTTCAATTCATTCGAGTAACCTAACAGGTCTGCTTGGAATATGTTGCCGATTCCCGTTTTTTTCTTTACTATGTTTACACCTTCGTGACTTAGTTCAAGTCCAAGTAGATTAAAGCCGGGGAAGGTTCTTTTTACTTCGAGCAGCAGATCGCCCTGACCACAACCAATATCCACGAAATTAATGGCTCCAAAAGATTGATTCCGCCTAAGTTCATCGAGAATCAATTTGAATCTGTACTTTTGAGCGGGATTTTCAGAAGCTGAGTCAGAATACTTTTTCCAGTGATCATCCCAATCATCTTTAGGGTTGTTTTTTGTTTCCATGATATTCCCTTATAGGTTTTGGAGCATTGCTTCGATGGACAGCTTTATCGCCTGGCGTGAAGTATGTTGAGGTTTCCATCCAGTAGATAAAATTTTGGAGGTATCAAACCTGACAATGGGAACGTCTCCCTTCCATCCGCGATCTCCTCCTGTAAACTCCATTAGCACCTTGCTTTTTTGCAGCCCCATTTGTTCGATGACGATTTCTGCGATCTCTTGTACTGTAATGTAGTCTCCAGTTGCAACATTGAAATAATCAAATCTTTCCTTGGAGTAATCTTTGGCAATTAAAATTGCATTGATTATATCTTCTATGTATATATAAGATTTGCTTTGTGTCCCATCTCCTAATATATGTAATTTTTCGGGATGTTCCCTTAATTTCTTTATAAAATCATATGCGACACCATGTGTTTGACGCGGACCCACTACGTTGGCAAAGCGGAATGCCTTGCCTGTCATATCAAACATATGACAGTAGGAACAGATCAGGGCTTCCCCTGCTAATTTGCTGGCTCCATAAGTGGAAATGGGCAGCAGGGGGGCATGATTTTCTGCGACTTCTTGAAAACCGGTTTCCCCATAGATTCCACTACCCGATGCGTAAATGATCTGTTTAACTTTATTAACTCGCATTGCCTCCAGAATATTTTGAGTTAAGTATGTGCCTTCCCAAAAATCTATGTCCGGCTGGGTCATGGCTTTTGCGATGTCAGGGTTTGATGCAAAATGAAAAACCATATCGCTACCTGTCATGGCAAAAGTAAGCCGGTTTAGATCTTTGATGTCAGCCTCCACAACTGTCACTTTAGGGCTGTCAGTTATATCATTGATGTGCCAGGTTTTACCTGAAGTGAAATTGTCGTAGATAATTAGTGACTCGCATAGGGGGTCATGGAAGTAACGATGCGCTATGTGGCTTCCTATGAAACCAGCGCCGCCTGCTATAAAGACTTTCATGTTTTTTCCTTGTAAATAGTTATCTGATAATTCAGAGGCGTACTAATTCATGTTACCTTAATTTTAGTAAACGTAAGTTTGAGTTGATGATCAAAAGCATTGTCGTAGCTAATAAGGATGTTGTTGTGAGAATCAATCCCACTGTAAAGGATGATGGTTCGTATTTGAACTCAATGATGTAGTTGCCCTTTTCTAAAAAGACCCCTCTGAAAATGCCATTTACAGCGAATATGGGTTTTTGTATTCCATTAACATATGCATTCCAGCCGGGGTAATATTGATCTGTTAAAATTAATAACCCTGGTGCTTGTGTACTTACTTTAACTTGAATGCTGTCTGAACTGAATTGCTTTGCCTGCGCTTGCTCTTGTACAAAAGCTTCTTTTGTATTGATCAAATTTTCTAGGTTGGTGGGTAACTCTTCGACTATGGCCGTTTTTTGAAGGTTAAATCTTCCATTGTCCATAATTTTAATGGCTGTATCAAAGTTGGGAACATTCACAACATTATGAACTATAAATGCGCGAGGTAAAACTGTATTGTTTTGAAAAACACTAATATTCTGGTATTTATATACCGGAGTGTATTTCTCGAAAACTTCAATCCGATCTTCCTTTAGAATCTGGTCTGGCATTGTTGAAAAATTTATGCTTCCCCAGTAGGCCCAATCCCAAGATTCATCTCCAAGTGGACCTGGGTCCGTTGAAAATAAAAGGGTGATCTTTTTTCCTGCCCACTTTTTCACGCTGATATGTTCTTCAAACCATTTTCTTTCGCAATGGTTATTTTTAGGATCGATGTACATGAAAAATAACTCTTGTTCTTTTTCTCCTTCAATAATACTTATATGAAAACCTACTCCATCACCTTTTTCAGGCGAAAATATTTCTTGGTTTAGACCGATCGAAAAGTTAAGAAAAAGAGCTTCTTTTGGAACAATCAAATTAACACTAAATTTCTGAGGTGGGTGGGCTAATATTGCAGTCTTTTGCAGGCCATTGGTGTTTAAGGCTTGCTCAAATAGAATTTGATTGTTTTCGCGGTTCTGTTTGAGGATTTGAGAGTGAATTGTATTTTCTCCAAAATACGGGCGATTTTCGCTCATTAACAAACAATCGCTGAAATCTTCAATTGAAGAAGTTTGGCTTAATACATATTTTACATTAAGTAAATCAAACATCTCATCGGAAATAGGAAGAACAGTTCCGGTTAACCTCATTTCCTCTATTTCAGCGGACTCGATAAACAATTGAGAGAAATCGTATGCGCGTTGCTGGACTAATGGGTTTAGCCAACGAATATCAGCTAATTGGTAAGCAGTAGCAATATCAGGATAGATTATTCCGTCCAATCCGAAAATTCGAAATTCTTTCTTGTCTTGTTTTAGAAACTTAATAAGGGAAGTCTTTGGATAAGGGTCTGAGCGCTCAGGTCTGTGTATTATTAATCCCCAATAAAATGGCTCTAACATGGCCAGCATTACTACTCCAATTTGTAATACCCATAAGTTAATAGCTGATGATTTGTAACGATAGATCAAAATGTATAATGCGAAAAATGAGAAAATCATCAAAACCATAACCGAAATAATCAAGAAGCTGTTATTTGAAGTATAAGTTAAAAAATATTCTGAGGCGTTTGTTAAAAAAAACAGGATGCTGGAAATTATTAATATTGCCACAATAGTTGCTGTGACATCCTTGTGGGTAACTTTGGATATACTGGTTTTGTCAATCGTTATTCCTGCCAAAATTGCTAAGCAAAAAACTATTGATGGTATGGGATATTTCGAAAAATACAGTTGATTGAAAATTGGCAAATCTTTTATCCAATTTGTAATCGGAAAATCATAAATGGTAAATATAAACAAGATTGCGTATGAACTGAAAAAAAATATACTTGAACGATGCTCGCTCCAGCTTCTTGTATTCCGTATCGAAAGGACAAGGCACAGTAAAGGAAAAAAGCCAACTCTCAAATATAGAATGTTTGATGCTGGAAAGACTAGATTGAAAAATGTTGATAAATGAAATGTTGCTGAACTTGCTCCGGGGGTGTGTATACTTTTTGCAATTCCCACAAATTCTAGAAATGGTAAAAGATAAGCAGCGGAAATAGCTAAACCTAATATTGCCGTGACTAAAAATCTACCTAAAATTATGAAGAACTGGTAAAGTTCCAACTTTTTTTCTGCGCCAGATTGAAGTGTCGATTTATAAAAATACCATAATGATCCTAGTAGCAAAACAAAGAATGTCGACTCGGGCATTGCTGCAATAATTGCCCACCCAATAAATAGTGCACAAATTCCAATTCCTCGATTGTCTCTAAGATTTGCTAGGCGGTCATATCCATAAAGTACTAGAGGGAGAAGGGCTTCGGTTTTTATTTGGGCGTGATTTCCGTATCCTACAAAATAGCTAGAAAACAAAAATATAACGCTTGCAGAAATACCTCCGAGGAAATCTATTTTTTGCCTTCTTGCAAATAAATAACAGAAATAACCAGATATAAAAAAACGCAGGAGGAGTTGTAAGTCAATTGAGTAAGGCCAATATTTGTCTGGTACAAAGAAAAATAGAAATTGTAGAGGTTCTAATGGACCAGTTTGTCCGTCTGCCAAGAAAGGACTCCCTGCAAGTCCTGCATATGGATTCCACAACGGAAAATCCCCATTTTTAATTGAGATTGAAGCAAATTTATTATATGGTTCATTAACCCATGCTGTTGATCCTGGATCAATTGCAACAAGGCCCTGCCAACTTGCACCATATTTATAGAATCCTGAACTTGGGAGTGTTCCGGGCGCCCCTGTTTCAATTAGAAATGTACGCCCATTGAAAACAACATCTCGATAAAAAATTATTATGATTAGTGCTAGAAGCAGAGCTGCAAGTAAATTCTGATTTTGAAAAAAGACTTGTATTTTTTTATTCAAAGTATCCGCCTTCTCTTTTTCTGTATTTACATAGAGGTCAAAGACTTTCGTTCTTGTGTGTAAATAGAATAGACTTCTCAAATATATTTGTTACCGCTTTGTTGCACTAAGATTAATTCCCAGCGTACTCAGCACAAAACTGGTCAAGATGGTTTGTCCGCCGATGATCATGGCGAGGCTGCCGCCGAAGACCCAGCGGATACTTTTGTCGAAGCCGATGGCGTTGAAGTCGGATGAGAAGAGCGTTGCGCCCAGCACGGTGGCAAGCCCGGCCGCAAAAACCAGAAAGCCGAATCCCAGACCTTTTTCAAGGTTGAAAAATTTGAAGAGCGGAAAGAACTCAGGCTGCGTGGGGAGCAAGCCCGAGTAATAGGCATAGACTCGTGTGATCACCGCAAAGGAGATCATGTTGATGGCAAGGATCATTGCTGTGCCTGTCACAATAAAACTGTGGAAGTCGATCAGTCGATAGCCGATCTGGATCGGACCGAGGAAGAGGACTGTGCTGATGATTCCACCGAGCGCAAACAACGCCAGCCCCGGGTACAGGAACAACCAGGTCGGGCTGTAGATCAGCAAAAAGCGCAGATGCCTCCACCCGTCGCGGAAGCTGCGCAGGTGCGGCGGGCGATCCCTGCCGTCGGGAGAGAGGGTG
>Ga0172367_10005915_pt1 | contig 14612 bp, 11 predicted proteins | sample Lak10m_FD_114542 | JGI IMG/M metagenome (GOLD analysis project Ga0172367, IMG submission 114542) | Freshwater microbial communities from Kabuno Bay, South-Kivu, Congo - kab_022012_10m | ecosystem: Environmental > Aquatic > Freshwater > Lake | place: Democratic Republic of the Congo: South-Kivu... | reverse complement strand
ATCGCCATTCTCTAAAATGTATCTTGTTTCACCTGCCGTATATGAAAAACTATTAAGGTGTCTTGATGAGGCAGACTTGCAGTTAACAGAACAATTAAACAAACCACCATCAGCTACAGAGGAGATGCGGCCTTCCGAAAAAGCTATTGAGAGAATTCATACAGAGGAAATTACTTCAGCCGCAAAGCCGGCTATAACTAAGCAGGCTCTACAAGAGGCTTTAGCAAGTGTGCCAAGTGGTGCTCCGTTAATGGAACCAAACCCACAGGATTATATGCCCCGTATGGGCGTTGCTATGGGTCGGGATCCACATGCAGCAGTAGGTTATTCAGTTGTGCCAGAGTCAGACGAAGACATGCCCTTGTCTATTAGGTTTCCACAAAGAAGAATGATAACTCACAATCCCGAAAAAGTATTTGAAAGCGTTGGACCAGATTTTGGTCGTTTAACTGAGTCTACATCGTTTGAAATTCCTTCACATGAGCAGCAAGCCATTGAACATCAACCTCTTCTACCTGATGTTTCACAGCCCAGAGCAATACAGCCAATAATGCCATCTATTCGTAAAGACTTTCCGATTGTGCCATCAATTAAGAAAAAGACTAAACCCAGGCTAATTATACCAGAGTTTGTTTTGCCAAAAACTACTTTATCTTCAGGTTGTGCTGATACGCCTAGAGGAACAATATGCTCAATTAATGCACCCCAGGCAAGAACTAAGAAGGCTCCGTCTGTTAATGTCTGCCAAACTTGTGGTACTACATTTACCAGAAAATATGACCTCAAAAGGCATATGCTATCCAAACATGGTATTGAACCAGAACCTTCTTACAGACGATGGATGGAGGATGTCGATGAAAGGATGGAAGAACAGGGTGTAAAACGCACCCAGTCAAATGCTGGCATCAAAAATTTAAACCCTCTAAAGGTTTCGCGTGTTGTTAAGGACCCTGAACAAACAGGTTCAGGAACATTTAAAAAATGGAAATAAAACATTTCAACTTTGTAAATACTTTTATTTGGTGGCACGGTCAGATTTTAGACAAGGGTAGCATAAATTTTTTTCGTTCTTTGCCTCTTGTTCTTCTTGTATCTCCATCTCTTTTCTCGTCTGTCACTTCGCATTGCTTCTACGTAGGCAAGCATCTTGGTATGGGCGTGGTTGATTAGGTAAGACACCTTCGATAGTTCTTCATCGACCTCTGGGGTTAAGATGGTGAGGGCTCTAAGGGCACTTGTTCCTTGAAGGGACTGAATGCAGAACTTACACTCCAGCAAAACTTCGTTGGCTTCTTCTATCGGTTGTGTCATTATAATTGTTTGTATAAACTTGACGATTGGATAAATGCTGTACACAGCACAAAGACTTGCGCTCAACTGATGATGTATTGTGGTGTTGTGTCATTATATAAAATTTAATTGTTAGGGTGGTTGCTGAATTCTAAATTTATGATCACATCTTGCATGCCTGTGAAATACATTTGCCGCCCATCGTGAGAGGCCAAAACAATATTTATACTATCAACTAAAGTGTTCTCTAGGCTGCAAAACTCTTTATGCCGGAAATAGTTTGTGATATAGTCTAGGTCACTATGTTCAACAGGCGAAATTCGGATGAGTTTTTTGTATTCCCCTGCCACAAGAACGGGTTTAATTATGTCAGCATAAATCATTATGTATTTAGGCTTTGCATAGTCTATGTTAAATCTTGTTTGGAATTTGTATGTGGCATTAGCATCCAGTTTAAAGTTTGCCACATGTGCATTCTCTAGTTTCTCGGGATGCCACACATCATCAAAACCTAAAATTTTAGCCAACGTATAACCAATGAAAAACTGACCGGTTTTGGTGACTTTTAATCGAACAAGGCCTTCGTCTAATTCAAAAGTACCAATATCATTAGACTGGAGGAAATTGTTTAGTTCACTTATTAAATCTTCACCCACATAGGCATAATTGTCTTTGCAAGTGTGTAAAAGTTCTTCGCTAATATTTAAACCCTCAGTAGTCATCTCTTGGAAACCGATGGATCTTTCTACCTTAAATTGTTGTTTCTCAATTTCACCTTCAGGCATTAGAAAAGTTGAAATACGAGTTGGGTGGCTAATGCTACTTACACATACCTTCCAATCACCTTCTAAAGAAATTGGTGAGGGGAGTTTAACACGAAAGTTAGTCTTTGTATTTTGTTTGTACTCAATTGAAGTCTGAGATGTAAGAACAACGTTAAATGACTTTTTCTCTACTGGAATACTTCTGAGTGCCATTTTAATCCAGGTTGCAGGTCCAGGTAAGAGATGCAAAAGATTGTCACTCTCATCGACTAACTTAATTTGCATTTCTTTTAAAGAAGTGTTTAAAAGAGACATATAGTCCACGCCTTCTATCTCTTGTGTTGTGTAGGTTTTAAGCTTATTAAAGTCGGGTGTGTAAACTAACATATTTTTTGAGTACGTAGAGTTGTAAATTTGTTCACCAATATTTTCACATACTACTTTAATAGTTTTTGGAAACTGTGGTTTGTTCATGTCTATGGTTGACGATATTAAACTCACTTCTCGCCCAGGCAACCTCTCAATCATATACACATAGTATTTTTGACCCTGATAGTTGGCGGTTCTAAGATACTGGTCGTCAACAGTGGCTGCGCCAACACGAACCAATTGCATAATTTCTGTTATGTTTTGGACTTTACTTGTTGCTATGTAAGAACATGTGGGTATGAATTCAAAACCAAAGGACTTGACAAACGTCTCATGCATCATTATCCAACAAGGGTGAAAACCATATACATTTTCCCACTCGTCGTCAATTTCAAAAGAGAGTTTGTTATCCTTGAAAGTTGACTTAATTTTAGTTTCACTAACAACTTGGCACAGATCAATAATGTCTTGTTTATTGAATTCCCTGTTCACCAGCGTTACATATTTGTAAAAACAGTTTTGTTGCTTACAAGATTTAATGCCGTCTATTTCTGTGCATGATTCTATTTTGTCTTCGTTAAATGACCATATAATAGGACCTTGTGAAAGGCCCAAATGCTCATTTTTATGAGTAATGCCCAGACCTTCCATGTATTTATTTGTGTTGTTGCAGTTTGTAATAATTAAGCTTGGTACACCACTTGGTGGTGCTGTAACACTTTTAAAGCGCGACGAAAACCCGATAGCCTGAATACCTACCTCATATTGTTTGCTCACTTCCAGTGGGACTGGAAAATGATTTGCAAAATTCGTGAGGGTATTTTCGGGAAAGTATTCCCTTCCCCCGTTTGAAAAAAGATAAAAATACTCTTCTGAATTTTTATTCATCGCAAAATATTACAACAAAAAGTAAACAAGCTTAAAAAACTGACAAATTTAAGATTTGCCAAATGGCATGCGGTAGGTGGGAAGCCACTTTCCTGAGTCTGCGAAGGCATGCGGTAAGGTGGGAAGCCACGAGCGCAAAGCCGTCAGCTAAAAATCAAACAAACAAAACTGCCTTACAAATTATACTTTACATATTTAAATATTTGAAATAAAAAAATTACCTGACTCTTCCAATGGAGAACAACTTTACTATTGAGGAGGTGAGCCATCGTCTTTTTAATCTCCGAGTTGACGACATCCTAATCGGCGTCCTTCGTCTCGCCACAAATTGGGATGTCGAGACGTCTGCCCGGCTGAGGGCCTTCGTCATCAGAGAAGCCGGAGAAGGTCCCGACATTGAGATTGTCCTCGTCGTTGTCAGGTGTCCCCACATATTCATGCCAGAGTCCGGGATCTTCAATTCGTATGGCGACCGATTGGGGGATGTGGGGCCAACGCCTTACCCCGACAACACATTCCCAGTTCATTTTGTAAGGTATTAAATGTGACTGTGATAAGCAACTGACTGTGATAGGGCATAATCGTTACCCCTTTTCACAAACGTAAAATAATTGTCAGAAATGTAAAACCTTGTGATATTTTAATTAATTATTTTATCAAATGATACCGCTAACCGCTACAATATGTCAAATTGTAAAAATTTATTATCGCATTGCTTGTTTCATGCTAGTCGGCTTCGGCCCTACATGTGTTATATTAACCCCAAGCTGTGATAAAATAATACTTTTAACGTTCAACTGAATAAAGAATGAAACAATTGAATTTATTTTCTTGTGGTTCTCATTGGTTAGACATTAAAAAACTTGGGAAACTTGGTCGGCATCAATCCAAGAATTGTAGTTGTCGCTAAAGCCCTTCCATTTAACAAATAGTTGATCTTTTCCTCGATATTTTCGTTTTTTGAGTACTTTTTCTACTCTAAATACATCACCACTCACTTTTACTAGTTCGTGCTGATAAAATCTGCCTTTAATAGGCTCCTGTCCTGAATAGTCGGTCAACTCATAGAGAGGTATCTTTAAGTTTGTTTTAATATTAGCAATTCGAAATATCTCTTGCTTGGCCCGTTCATTATAACCACGATCAAATTTCCCTCTTAATCGTTGAATTCTGACTGTGTCTCCAATGTCAAATTTAGCTCTTCTCGGTCGAATTTTTTCATAATATTTCGTCATCTTTTTACGCATCTCAACGTGAACTTCTGGTCTCGTTTCGGCTAAATATGGGGTGGTGCCTATCATTCTGTGAACTCTATTGTTGTAGGTGCGCATAAACTTATGCAATAAGGGGACTTCCTCATTGGTCGTTTTATCTCTATAAGTTAAGTACCTTCTCGTCTCATTTTCTGTCATGTATTTATAAACTATTCCCTGGAGTGTTCGATTAAATCGTTCAATATACGCGCCATGAATGCTAGTATCAGGTGTGAACAAATATATGTTATTATCTTGGCAATATTGCTTAAACATATCGTTATGAAATTCGGTACCACGATCAAGAACAACCATTTTAGGTGGTGAACCAGCTTCTCTAAGTATTGACTTAAACGCATCCAAAACAGGTTGACTCTCCTTCGATAACAAAGGCCGTACAAAAGCATAGCGAGTAAAAGTATCGATGCAAGTAAGAAGATATTTAACGCCATCGTTATATTCGGCTAGTGATTGAATGTCGACAAGGTCAATTTGAAATTGGTATCTTCGATAGTGTGAGTAAGATGGATTTCTTGTTTGTTTGTGAAACTCTTTATGAAGTGTGTAACTTTCAATTTCACTAAGAGCACCTTCTATATCTTTAACGTCTAGGTGTGGTGCATAATATTTTAAGAGTGTGCCTACTCCGCTAAATGCAATTGGGTGACCTGGGTTTATGTACGAACGTTTTAAATCTTCCAAGCAATTTACTTTGTCACTACAAACACTTCCGTAAATTTGGTTGGTAACGGCGTCGGGGTCTATTCGATACATTTTCTACTCTAGTAGATTAAATTGTTTTCCTCTCTTGAACTCAATTTCGCCTTCACAATTACAATTATTAGTAGCACAATGCTTCCTCTTTCTTTTTCTACCCGACCCACGAATTTGGTTAGCGATGGTTGCTTTAGCAGACTCGAGTCCTTTGTTAAGTGTATCGTGGGTATCTTTACCCTCAATTAAGTCTGCCGCGACATTTTTCAAGGTACTTTTGCCAATATCAAGTGCGGTAGAGCCTACCTGCTTTGCCAAATCACTTGTAAGTATTCTTTTACCCGCCTTAAGCCCCATTGATACAATTGGCTTTAAACTCCGAAATAGCCCTGAAAACAGACTACCTAAACCACGACCTGCTTGATATCTTTCTCCTGTGTGAAGGAGCATTTTTGTTTTTTAATATACCTCTGAATTGATATAGGGCTAACAGATGTAAGATGAGATACTTGTCTAACTGAAATTTTTTTCTTATTGGCTTTGCAATAAGTGTAAATATTGGATGCTATTATTGTCAGCGGTGTGTGTCCCGTCAAAGGTTGGCTTTTAATTTGTTCTTTAATAAGTGTCATATCTTTAAATGTTAGAGTTTTCATCTGTCCACAATACCGTTCAACCATTTCTGAAACATCAAGTAAAACATTTTCATCGGGCTTCAATGCCGAAAATATTGGTTGCTTGGCAAGACCAGTAACGTTCAATAGAGCTTGAAGCGATATGTTGAAATTAAATTTTTCGTTGAGTATCTTATAGGTTGAAAATACAACATTTTTCATGTTGTACACCCTGTATGTTGACAGAAGATATTTCAAAATATGAGGAGCGTAAATTTGAGGAATGTGAGTTCTGTCTAAAAGATCTTTAATCTCTTCCAAAATTTTCATTTCACGGTTGCAATCAAAATGTCGAGGAAAATTGGGGCCTTCAGAATAATTAGCGGAATAAATTTCTTGCCCGACCTCCCCACATTCCCCACAGACATAGAAGCCATTAGTCTGGTCTAAAATTGATTTTCCAATCGAGCAAGCGTGTGACAGGTAATCCATCTTATATCTCGATAACGTTTACAACCGACGATGACGACCTTTCCAGAATGGAAGAGGATAATTGTCCCCCGATTAAACTTTACAAATAGGCCGGGAAAGTGCTCCGGGTTATATCTGGCGTTTACAAAGACCTTTTGTCTGATAATTTCAGACAGATTGAGCAAGTTGCCAAGGTTTTTTGTCGAGACGATATTGTCAATGCTTAATGATAAGACAGTCACGGCCAATGTAGACTTGAGTAATCTCACCGATTTCTTTATACCTTTTTTGTTCTTAATACTTGATATATTGATGTGGCTAGTCAAATTTCGACTAGGCTTAAATAAGACAAACGAGAAAATGTTTTTAAACGTCACAAAGTTTAAATACGTCTTATGCTCTATATTGTTTTCCCTCAGTTGTTTTATTGCATTATTTAAGGGTATCGCCTCAACTTTAACACTGATTTTTATATTTCTTATCTTGATCATAGTTAAAAGACGACTGACTAATTTAAGTTAAATCATGGCTAATAAATCTGGAGTGGGGACTTTAATTACAGAGGAACATGAGTTGGGTACAAGTGCACTCGACCTGTTTTCTGACCCTCCCATGGAGACGACTCAGTTGGCGGCCAAAGAACAAGTTGTATATCTGACATCCCCTATTAACGATAATGGTCCTTATGAGTTTATTGTGCCCAACGACTCAACCGACTTTATTCAACTGGACCAAACTGAGCTTTATGGCACAATTCATGTGCAAAAGGCTGATGGAAATGATTTGGATGATACAACCTTCACTAGCGTTGTCAATAACTTCCCACAAACGTTATTCAAACAAGTTGAGCTTTATCTGAATGGGACTTGTGTTAGTGATCTAAGTACACCTACATATGCATATAAAGCATACTTAGAAAATCATTTGTCCTATGGTACCGACATTAAAGAGACTACCCTACATGATAGGGAGCTGTACATCAAAGATACAGCGAAAGACGAAGGCGATGGTACTGCCACAACCTCCATAAAAGACAAATTTACAGTAACTGGCATTGGTAAGCGACAGGTAATTCTTAGAAAGGCCTACTCCTTTAACATGAAACTTCATGTTGATTTTCTGGGTTCTGTAAGATACCTTATACCTGGCGTTGAAATGAAACTGAAGCTCATTCGAAATAGTGATAATTTCTCTCTCATAAGTGCAGCTGCTGGCTGTAAAATTGTATTCAAAAAATTGGAACTTAAGATAAGAAGGATTGTTCTTGACCCACAAATCGGGGCCACAATTGAGTCTAATTTGGAGAAGACTCCTGCTAAATACCCAATTGCACTATCGAAGGTTAACACCTTTGCAATTAATAGCACAATTCAAAGTATACAAATACCAAACACTATCAGAGGGAAACTACCAAGAAGTTTTATCTTTGGTTTGGTTAGAGCAGAAGGATATGACGGCAACATCGCCAGAAATCCTTTTGTATTCAAAAATTTTGGTTTGAATTACTTTAACGTGTACATTAATGGTGAGCCCCTCCACCCAAATCCAGTACAACCAAATTGGGATGACAATAACTGCGTTAACGAGTACGTAAGGTTCCTGAACAACATCGGCATGCATCAAACACATAGCAACGGTATAACTTTGGAAGACTATAAGGAAAATACTTGCCTTTTTGCCTATGACTTGTCACCTGACCTTTGTAACTCATTCTACAGACACCCCACCGAACATGGTGTGGTTGACATTAGTCTGTCTTTTAAGACCGCACTCGCTGCAAATGTTAAGCTAGTAATGTACGCAACCTATGATGAAATGGTGCTGATTGACAAAAATAGATCGGTTTCTTTCGCATAAGATGGCTGAAGGTGGGCTGTCCAATGACTATGTTGAAAATGTTTGTAAAAAACTATTTGGTAAATCATTTTTGGGGGTCTATCCTTGCGATATTCACCCCAAAACAAGGCGGAAAACATTTTCTGTAGTGTTTAACACTGGTGATAGTTCCACTAGTGGCGAGCACTTTGTTTGTTTATACGTTACACCAACAATAATACACTATTTCGACTCCTTTGGTAAAACACCAACAGATGTGAATATTAAAAGTTTTATTAAGAAGCAGAAGCAACGCCGAAGACTAAAACACTGGAAAACAAGCATTCAACACGAAACAAGTGATTTTTGTGGTTTCTATGTTATCGGTTTTCTTATACACAAATATAGGAATAAGAAAATGTTTAATAAAATGTTTACTTCAAACTTAAAAGAGAATGACAGTATTATTGTAAATTTTATAATAAAAAGCATTTAGTTGAGTTGAATAAATGCATAGTTCAAGTCAGAAGGCAATGGCAAAACATTGTATTGTGACATTTCTGGGCAACGTAGTTTGTAAATCCCACCATCCTCAAACAGAAATTTCGTAGTTTCCAGCATTTTTGGCAAAGATGTAAAGAGTTCTGCCATTGGTAAAGTGCTAGAGTAGTGGTAAATCAAGCGTTTACCTTCTTCACTGCTAATTTCATCCACAGACGTTTTGTTAAACTCATAAATTTTTACCATTTTGTTACCTACTTTGAGCATTTTAAAAATATTGTCAGCCTCCTTTAGTAACGTAGAAAAGTGGCAAATAAGCTTAAAAAATGTAATTGCGGGCTCCGAGTTTTTGTTGGTAAGCTTCACTTTCAGCGTGTTCTCATCTTTCTTAGTAGGGGCAATGGTAAACATTAATTCGCACTCTTTAGCCAATTGAGCGACTCGTTCACCAATACTTTTTAAGCCGTTTTCTTTAACGTTTAATAATGTGTGAGTTAAAAATCTGGAATAAAAATCACATTCATACACAAAACAACGCTCCTGACACAAAATACATGAAATCAATAACGGTAGTCTTGAAAACAAGTGAACAAATTGAGAGCACCAATTGTGAGTTGACTCATGAGTAAGAGAAAAATGCGGGGATGCCACGTAGACTTTATCACCACGAATGCACGAAACTACCGTATTGAGTTCTTTGGCCGAGCTTGCAATTGCTTCTTCTATGGAGATTGATTTTTTATCTAATTCCTCTCTTTTTGCTTCCTCCTCCTCTTCTCTCTTTGTTTTGAGTTCCTCTTTCGCCCTCAAGTATGCTTGACACTTTCTTTCTTTTGGTCTAGCGCCTTTGCTCTCTTCTTTTTCGTTTTGTCTGTGAACAGTTTTTTTCTCTTTCTCTTTCTCTACCTCCGCATTGAAATCTCTTTCGTCCTCATTAAAAATGGCGAGTTTCACTTCAAACTCTTTAAACAATTGTTTGTGTCTTAGTGTGGCTGTATCGGACTTGTTTTTCTTCTCATAAAACTGTTTTGTCTTTTCAAAAAATGCCTTCTTGTCATTTAAAAACTTTTCTTTTTTTGACCAAAATGGATGTCCACTTTTCTCTTTTTGTTTTTGCACTTCCACTAGTTCAACGTTTATGTTACATATTAATGCTACTGTGTTCGTAATTGCCTCACTCACTGCATCATCTAAAATTTTCTCTTTTTTGTCTTTTCTTGTCTGACGCTTTTGTTTTGGGGGCATTGTGTCTGCCAGAGCACCAAAACTAAACTAACCTGCCACACTTATTCCCGCAAATCCCATGCACTGAAAAAAATGAAACGCAAAATCCAATACAACAATTTATTTTCAAAGATAAAAGTACAGTACACCGAATTAAAAATATACAAAATATTAAAAATTCTAAAAAATATTTTTATATTTTTATTCATTGGTTGAATTTTTTACTTTATTTAACTGTAATTTTATTACAAATATTTCTCTCAAACGTAATTTCATTACGTTGCGTATTTGATACGTATTGGAAGCATATTGATTACGGTTTGAAGTATCTTTATAAGACAGGCTCCTTTCTGGTCTCTTAGATCTTAGATTTGCTGTTTGAAGAATTTCTTATTTTCTTGCACTATGTGCTGGATAGCCTCGACGATTCGAGTTGAAAGTGCCAAAGGCACAATGAACTCGAACATCTTGTCGTTGGCTGTTTTGCGTTGGAATGTCAAAGCTGCAAAATCGTACCCAACATGCTTCGCACCGTCGATCTGATCAATGTTGCGGCAGGTGACCATAAGGTTGTTCGATACCTTAACCTTCCTTGCAACAACATTGGAGGGGGAGGAGTGGAACAAGTCGATGTCGACATTTTTGTCGTTGAAAGTGGGGGTCTCTTTCTTCCCCCCCTTCTTTCCACCCTCCTCTTGTTTTTCGTTTTTGGCTGGAATGGGGACGTGTTGGACCTCGACTTGTTGTTTTGGGGTTGACTTAGCCACTCTTTTCGCCTTGACCTTTGAATCTGCCTTCTTAACCTCCTTCTTCCTCTTCACACCGCGAATCGAACTCGATGGCGTGGGGCTAGCCTCATCCTCCTCTGACGTCTCACCCGAAGGTGATTCGCCATTTTCCGAAGAATCGCAACCCGATTCGGGTTCATATTCGTCCTCCTCCTCGTCCTCCTCGTTTTCCTCTTCGTCCGACGAGGAGAGCGTCTCTTTCGACGGTAAATTTTTCGATGGACGCACTCGCATCCCACCGCCTTCTTTCTTCTTGCCATCGATGGACACTAAAAAGATTAAACTTATCTTAATTCAAGTCCAATATGCGTTAAAGTCTTAAAGTACTGACATCTAATAATTGTTTGTTAGTTTGTTAAAAAGAGAAAAAGAGATATAAAGATCTAAACAGTAAAATTTGTACTTACTTTTGTTTGCTTTTGGTGGCATCTTCTTCACGTGTTGTTTAGAGAGTCTAAATACTGACTGACAAATTGTGATAGTTTGCTTGTCTTTTTATATCATATTTGAAGGGCACATTGTGAAAACTTTTAGGCCTAGGCAGGCCGACGAAGGAGATAGGTCGCAAGGGTTGGATAATTAGCGCAGGCCTTACAAAAGAGATCTCACGAAGGAGTTGAGAGGCATCTTTCAGTCAGTAACCGTCTTTGGTCTACGATGGCAGCTCAAGACTTCACTTGTCGGATTGACAACTGCAACAAAAGTTTTCTCCGAAAATATTCTCTTCAACGTCACCAAGATAGACAACATCACAAAAACTTTCCGGTCGAAAGGTGTCTTCTTTGTCGGCAAGCCTTTGAAGATTGCAATGATCTGCAAAATCATTACGCGACTGCACACCCACCAAGTCGCCAATTTGTCGTAAAGGAGTCTGCCTTCCAACGTAAGTTTGTAACTTACCGATACAACTTCCTTCCAGAGCAGAATGACTTTGTTGGCGCACAAAGGAGCATCAAGAACTTGGTCATGAGACAAATTCTTGGTGAGGCAGCTCAAAAACTCATTACTCGAGTAAGCTTAATTTTCATTGTCGAAATGATCATGGAAGATCATTCTGGGAAGCAGGTCACTGCTGCACAAATGCCTTTTCGGGCCGCAAGTTTTCATGCAAATGCAGCAAATCCAAGGCATGTTGAGAGAATGATAAGAGAATCATTTAGACAACAGGCTGCCCACATGGACGACCTCATAAGGTCAGGATCCAACTGGAGATTTTCAAGGGCTCTTGCTTTTGATATGGAGATTTCGGCTGTTAGACCTGTGCGTGGTGGTTGCAATTCCATAAAGACAAGACTTTGGAAGAATAGGAAATTCCTTTACAGCCCACAAAACACGGATGACAAGTGCTTTTTGTACTGCATAGCCTATTTTCTCCTCTTTGGCATTATTGTTCAAAAAAATCTGCCGTGTGAGTTGCACCAGAAGGTTGAAAAAAGAGTTCGTTCGTTTAACATCAAAGGCATAAAATTCCCGATGGATGTGAAGGATGTCAAAAAATTTCTCACCAAGAACCCCAACCTAGATCTTTCGATCAACATACTCTACAGAACAAAATATGACGAAATTTTTCCCCTCGAATACAAAATTGGAGAAGGAAAGTATCTGGCAACACTTTTGCTAACCGAAACTGAAAACGGTGGTCACTATCTGCTTGTGAAAGACCCTGATCTTTACTTACGACAAGTCTATAATAACGGCCCAATCAGTTTTCAGAAGACCTTCTTTTGTCTTAATTGTCTTTCAAGTTTTAACTCAAGTAGGACAAGAAAGGAACACGAGTCGCTATGTATGATGAATAGGCCTAGACTGGAAAAGACACCGACAGATAACAACTGGGTATACTTTAAAAATTATGAGCGGAAACATTGGTTAGACTATATTGCATATCTTGACTTTGAGTGTGTCTTACCTAACTCTAAACAAAAGTGTGATGTCTGTACGAGTCTAAAATGTAAGTGCGATCAAGCCCAAAGTGGTACTACTATTATCAATGAACAAAAACCAATCTGTTATAGTTTTGTCATTTTAGACAGACATAACAAAATCATACACGAGCGAACACACATAGGCCCAAACTCACACATTAACTTTTTAGAGCACCTACTTGAGCAAGAGGAACTTTGGATTAAGGGCCTGCTTGAGTCAAAAATACATTTAAATATGAGTTTTCAAGATACTGCAAAGTTTAACAATGCCACTGAATGCTACATCTGCCAGAAGAATTTTGAAGGGGATGTTATTAAGTGCAGAGATCATTGCCACTTCAGCGGTAATTATCTTGGGGCAGCATGCCAAAAATGTAACTTGCGACGACGAAGACCAAATTCACTAAAGATCTTCATTCACAATGCATCGAAATACGATATGCATTTTATCATCCAGGCTATTCCTCATTTCAGAGACAAAATAACATACTTAGGGGTTCTGCCATACAACGGGGAGAATTTCAGAACAATGAGACTAAATTCGTTTGAAATTTTGGATAGTTTGTCATTTCTGCAAGCTTCCTTAGGACAGTTGGCTGAGGACTTAAAAGTCTCATCTCACAATTACAAGATCCTGAAACAAACATATTTAGTCAAAGAAAAAGGTAGTTTTAGCAGAAAACGACTAGAAATGGTTCTCTCAAAGTCGTTCTTTCCTTACGAATACTGTACAAGTTACGACAAAATGCTTCGAACATCTTCACTACCAAGAATGAAAAAGTTTTACTCAAGACTGAGTGAAAAAAGTATTAGCTTCGAAGATCACAAATTCGCAAAAAGAGTTTGGCGGAAGTATCAGTGCAAAAACTTGCTTGACTACTGTAAGTTGTACTGCAAGATTGACGTTATTCTACTGGCTGAAATTGTTCAAAAGTTTAGGAAAGAAATGATGGCGTTTAGTAGTCTAGACCCCGCCCACTACATAAGTTTACCTGCCTACGGCTACGACAGCATGTTACTAATCACCGGTGCACGACTTGAGCTTCCCACAGACATCAACATGGTTCACTTCATGGAGAAATGTAAAAGGGGTGGAGTTAGCTTCATCAACACAAGGCATCTCTCCGTCTCTCAGAACAACGGTGGAGAAGAGAAACAAGTACGCAACAGGCTTAAAACAAACTCACAAACGGAGGAGATAATATACATAGACGCTAACAATCTGTATGGGTTTGCACAGATTCAAAAACTGCCTATTGATAGTTTTCGTTGGTTAGGGAGGGACGAGGTTAGAAATTTCAACGTTTGTGATGCTTTTGATGCGGAAAAAGGGTATTTCGTTGAATGTGACCTTAAGTACCCAGCACATCTACATGCACATCACTCAAACTACCCCCTAGCCCCAGAAGTCTTGGAGGTGGGCTTTGAAAACTTATCACCATACACACAATTGGCGATTGAACAGACAGACGGAAAGAAAAACTATAAAGACGTAAAATTAATGTCCACATTCCATGACAGGATTAAGTACGTATGCCACATCAAGAACCTTCAGCTGTACATTTCATTAGGTTTGGAACTAATCAAAATCCACAGAGTTCTAGAATTTAGACAAGAAGCACTTCTGAAGCCGTACATTGAGAGAACGACGGCTGCACGACAAAAAGCGAAATCGAAATTTGAGACGGATCTTTTCAAAAAGTTGGTGAGTAAAATAATTTCACAACATTGGTGAAATCATTTTCTGTATCCACTAACAGATGTTACAGATATTTACAGGGTACATTATTGAGCATTAAATGTCTTTAACTTCTGGCAGTATATATTGTAATGTCTGTTTGGCTCTTTGGCAAATCGAGAGCACTATGGAGGTTAATTTTCTGTTTAACAGATACAGGTGTTTACCTTGGTTACACTGGATACATTATAGATAGCAGCAGCAGTAAATGTAGCAAATCGAGAGCAACTGTACACCGAATTAATTAATTATGGATTT
>Ga0172367_10005913_pt1 | contig 14617 bp, 10 predicted proteins | sample Lak10m_FD_114542 | JGI IMG/M metagenome (GOLD analysis project Ga0172367, IMG submission 114542) | Freshwater microbial communities from Kabuno Bay, South-Kivu, Congo - kab_022012_10m | ecosystem: Environmental > Aquatic > Freshwater > Lake | place: Democratic Republic of the Congo: South-Kivu... | reverse complement strand
GAGTCGACCGTCGACCAAGGCAGCAGGCCGCCGTGCTGGAACACGATGGCGCGCTCGAGCCCGGGACCGTCGATGGGCCTTCCGTCCATGGACGCCGAGCCGCCAGATTGCTCGACGAGGCCCACCGCGATCGACATGAGGGTCGACTTGCCGCAGCCTGAGTGGCCTAGCAGGCTGACGAATTCCCCGGCGCGCACGGCGAAGTCGATCTCGTCGACGACGACCTGCGAGCCGTAGCGTTTCGACACGCCGCGCATCGAGAGCAGCTCCACGCCGGGCGCGACCAGCGCCTCGCCACCGCCTTCGACGCCGGACGAAGCCGGCGCGCCGACGGCATCCTCGGCCAGATCGGCGGAGATCGTGCGGGCCAGAGCGCGCAAGTTCGCGTCGTGCTGCAGCGCTGCGCGCCTCGGACGCGGCGCGGCCACCGTCCACGCGCGCGCGATGCGCCCTTCGCGCAAGAGCAGCACGCGGTCGGCCAGCAGCAGCGCCTCGTCCACGTCGTTGGTGACCATCAGCACGCTCGCGCCAGACTCGACGCGCAGTCGCTCCAGCTCGTCTTGCAGGGAGGCGCGGGTCAGCGCGTCCAGCGCGCTGAAGGGCTCGTCGAGCAGCAGGATGCGCGGGGATCTCACGAGCGCGCGCGCGATGGCGACTCGCTGCTTCATTCCGCCGGACAGCTCCGAGGGCAGCTTGGCTCCAGCCGTGCCCAGCCCGACCAGTTCGAGCATGCGCTGGACCAACGCGTTTCGTTCCTTGACGGGGACTCCGCGCGCGGCGAGAGCGATGTTCGAACTCGCGGACATCCAAGGCAGCAAGCCGTGCTGTTGGAACACCACGCCGCGCTCCGAGCCGGGCCCTTCGACCGCCACGCCGTCGATCAGCACGGCGCCAGCCGAGGCCCGCAGCAAGCCGGCGAGGGCGGCGACCATGGTGCTCTTGCCCGCGCCGGACCGTCCCAACACGGCGACCACCTCGCCCGCGCCGATGTCGAGGTCGAGGCCGCGGAGGACTTCGGCGTCCCCACGCCCGCAACGGAGGCCGCTGCATTGCAAGACAGCGTTCATGGAACAGATCAGCCAAGCGCCGCGCGCACGCGCGTCTCGATCCACAACATGAGCCTGTCGAGCACGAGTCCGATCAAGCCGATGGCGACGATGCACAAGATGATGTGTTCGAACACGAGCGAGTTGTACTCCTGCCACAGGAAGCCGCCCAGTCCGCCTGCCCCCGTGAGCATCTCCGCCGCGACGATCGTCAACCACGCGATGCCGAGACTGACGCGGAAGCCGGTGAACATGTAGGGCAGGCTGGCGGGCAGCAGCACCCGCAGGAACGTGTCGGCCTTGGACAGGCGCAGGACCTTGGCGACGTCGTGGTACTCCTGCGGGACGGCTTTGACGCCCGCGGCGATGTTGAGCACCGTCGGCCACATCGCGCACAAGGCGATCGTGAACAACGCGGCGGGGCGCGAGCGCTCCAGCAGCACCAGCCCCAGCGGCAGCCAAGCCAGCGGCGAAACGGGGCGGAGGATCTGGACCAACGGATCGCTGATTTGGCGGAAGCGCCGCGACACGCCGATGGCGAAGCCGAGCGGCACGCCCACGACGAGCGCGAGCCCGTAGCCTTGGAGCAGGAGCTTCAGCGAGGTCCAAGCCAGGAGCAGGATGCCCTGATCCATCTCGCTGCGCCGCGTCAGCGGCTCCAGGATGTACAGCTTGCTCTTCTCCCAGGTGGCCACAGGCCCGGGCAGCTGGGTTGCGGCGTTCGCGCAATACAGTTGCCAGAGCCCCAGCACGCACAGCACGCCGAGCAGCGGGTAGGCGATGGAGAGCAGGCGAGATGGACCAGGCATGTGGGGCGCTTGCGTCGGGGTCAACCCTTGAGGTCGTGGATGGCGAAGGACTTCGCGTACTCCTCGGCCTTGGCGGCGTCGAAGGTCGTGCCATCCCACAGGCGGATCTCGCCTTCGGGCTGCTTCTCGACGCTCAAGCCCAGTTCGCGCATGGCTTCGGCGTGGACCTCGGCTTGGCACACCTTGCGCGCGATCGCGGCGCAGTCCTGCGGCCCCTCGACCATGCCCCAGCGCCGGAAGTTGGCCATGAACCACGCCGCCTGGCGCTCGTCGGGGTGAGTCCCGCGGCTGAAGCTGATCGCCGCTTCGGGGGCGAGTTCCTTGCGCCCATCGCCCCAGTCCAGGCGTCCTTCGAGCGTGGGCAGGATGTACGACTCGGGCGTGTTGAGGTAGGTCGTGGTCGACAGGAGCTGCGCCAGTTCGGGACGGTTCTTCGGGTCGTCGCACCACAGCGCCCCCTCGTGCAGCCCGCGCAGGAGCGCTCGCACTGTGCGCGGGTTGGCGGCGGCCCAGCCCTCCATGAAGCCGAAGCTCTTGACCGGATGGTCCTTCCAGAGCTCGTGCCCGTACATGGCGATGGCGGTGACCTTGTCGCCCACGCCACGCGCGCCCCAAGGCTCGACCAAGGCGCAGGCGTGCATCGTGCCGACCCTAATGTTCTGCACCATCTGGGCCGGCGGCACCGAGATGAGCTTGAGATCCTTGTCCGCGTTGATGCCACCATTCGCCAGGAAGTGGCGGTACATCAAGCCATGCCAGCCGTACGCCAGAGGCAGCGCGATCGTCAGCACTTCGCCGGCGGACTTCTTCTCTTCGTGCAACGTCTTCCAAGTCTTCGGGTCGGAAGTCAGCTTGCCAGCCAGATCGCGCGCGACCATGAACACCGACCCGTTGCGGGACAGCGTGTAGGGCGCGACCATCGCCGTCCGCGGCGAGCCCGACACGCCAACGCTGCACCCCACGGGCTGGGCGTACTTCATGTGGCTGGCGAGGTTCTCGCCGCTCGTCAGCTTGTCGCGCGTGGCGGCCCAGCCGTTCTCCTTGGCCAAGGTTGTGGTCACGCCGTGCTTCTTGAAGAAGCCCTTCTCGTGCGCGGCCACGATCGACGCGCAGCTTTCGACGGCCACGAAGCCGATGCGCACTTCGGCGACCTCGGGTGCGCTCGAACCTTGGCGCGAGCGCGCGGGGGAGGTGCTGGCGAGCGCGGCGGCGGCGCCAGCAAGGGCGGTGGTCTGCAGGAAACGGCGGCGAGAGGGTTGGGGTAGCTTCATGTGCGGTACTGGCTTTGGGGGATGAGGCTTGTCGAGAGCAGTTTCTATCTTCTTGATAATAATTTTTGATATCATCATAACGAAAGTTGCGATTGTGGGGCATGTCATCTTAAGTAATTGTCGGAAAAGATTTTACGTTGCTGCCCTGGCTCCGTTTTGCTGGTGGCATCGGCACGGCGCACACCTGAAACTACAAATAGAGGCCCTGTTGGAACGCCCCAACTCCCCCCGCCGAAGTATCTGGCTGCTGTCCTTGGCGGTTCCTTTGGTCGTCGCTGCCGTCTGGCTGCGTTCGTGGCCCGCTCCGCGTTGGACCGCGCCCGAGCTGGTTGGCGAGGGCGCGCGCGAGTTTCCGCAGCCCATGCAGATGATCTCGCCATCGGCCGAGGCGCGCGTCGACGAGCTCGCGGCCTTGATGCCGCCTCCGCGCGCCGACTCCTACCTCGCGGCTTGGAGAAAGCTGCCCGGCGATTGCCCGCGCGCGTCTTCGTGGCTGGATGGCGAGGACGGCCAGTCCGTCGCGCGCGTGATTGCGCAGTTGACCACCGGCACGGATCCCGAGGCGCTTGGAGCGCTGAGCTTGCTCCTCGCTCTTTGTCGCCACCTCGAGTGGGAGCCCGACGGCTTCGGCGCGTCGCGCGGACTCGACGCCGAGAAGCTCGCCACGCTCCACGAGTCGTGGATCGGCCTGCGCGCCGAACTTGGCGCGGATCGGCCGATGCTGGCCGAGGCCAGCATCGTGGCCGTGCTGGCGTGGGCGCGCTTGATGCGCGAGAGCGAGCAGGCCCCGTTGACCTTCGCCGATCGGGCCGTCGCCGCCCGGGCGCAAGCGCGCCTCGAGGCGTGGTTCGCGCCGCGCTCGGAACGGCGCACGCGCTTGTCGGCCTCTCTCGCCGCGCGCCAGCCTTTGGCGCATGAAGCCTTGGTGGCGCGCGAAGGGGCCTTGCAGGTGCTCGACGCGGCGGCGCGGCGGATCTTGCCCGACCTCGACGGGGAGTGCGGCCGGTGAGCGCCAAGGATGCCATCGCGCTGGGTTGCCTGCTCGCGGGGCTGTGCGGAGTGTGCGGAGCGGTGTGGGTCGATCCCGATCTCGCGATCGCGGGCACTGGGCATGCTGCGCTGGCGGCAGGCGTCGTGGTCGCGCTCGTGGCGAGCCTTGCCAGCGGCAAGAGTCCGCTCGGCCTGCCGCAGGACGCCATGGGCGTCGTGGGGCGCGTTGGTTGGTTCGCGGCGCAAGCCTTCCTCGTGGCGCTGGTGCTGGCGCCGGGCGGCGCGTGGCTGTTCGTGGAACTGCTGCTGCTGCTCGTGCTGCTCGCGCGCCGCGCTGCGACCGGCGCGTGGCTGGGCTTTGGTGGCGCGGCCTTCGCAACCTTGGTCGCCGCGCTCGCGTTCAAGCTGTGGATCCTGCACCAAGGCTCGGAGGGTCGTTGGCAGGTGGCGAGCGTGCCCGTGCCGATCATCTCCTCCCTGCCCTTCGAGGCGCTCGAGCCGCTGCGCGCGGTCGAGCTTGGCCTCTTCACCGCGGACGAGCTGGGCTTGCCGCCAGCGGGCTTGCACTACGGCTTCGTGGCCTTGCTGCTCGTCGTGGGCTTCGCCTGCGGCGTCGCGGCGACGGCGCTACTCGCGCATGGCGCGCGCGAGCACGAGGACGATCGCATCGACGCCTTGCTGTCAACGCTGCCGGCGCCCCTGGCGCGTTCCGTCGAGGCGTTGGTCCCCGAGCGCGAATGGGCCCAACTCGGGCTGCACGGCTTGCCCGAGCGCAAGTTGGCGCGGCGCTTGGAGGAGCTCGTGCGCGAGCGAGCGCGTGCGCTCGAGCAAGCGCGGCTCGCCACGCGCGCCCCCGAAGTGCAGGCGTGGTTGGCGTTGGACCAGCCGACGAAGGACCGAGGCCCATGAACATGCGCAACTGGATCTCCTGCGGTGCCGCTTGCGCGGCCTTGGCCGTGGTAGCGGGCGCCTTCGGCGCGCACGGCTTGCGGGAGAGCTTCGACGCCAAGCAGATGGAGTGGTGGAGCACCGCGGTCGACTACCACTTCTGGTCCACGCCGGGCTTGCTCGCGGCCGGCTTCTTGTCGTCCACGCGGGCGTCGCGCGCGGCCGCATGGTGCCTGATGCTGGGCGTGGTCGTCTTCAGCGGCACGCTCTACGCCATGGCGCTCGGCGCACCGCGCTGGTTCGGCGCCATCACGCCGATCGGCGGCGTGTTGCTGATCGTCGGCTGGTTGTTCCTCGCGTGGGCCGCTCGCAAGCACGCGGCGGAGCGTGCCTGAACACGCGCGGCTTCAGCGCGGCGCGCAGCTCTCGCGCAGGAAGCGCGCCAATTCCGGGTCGGCGTAGGCGCGCGTCCAGCAGTCGTGTCCCACGTTCGGATAGAGCGACAAGCGCGGCGCGGCTCCTTGCGCGCGCAACGCCTCGACGACCACTTGGGTCAAGGACGCGGGCACGGCGGCGTCGGCTTCGCCGTGCACGGCCCACACGGGCGTCGAGCCCAAGGCGTCGGCGATCGGAGCCGCGGCGGGTGACTGGTGCTCGAGGCCGAAGTCGCGGCGCGGTTCGAACTCGCGCCAACCGCGCAGAGGAGCGGCGGGATAGCCGCACATGGGCACGACCGCGCGGAAGCGCGCTGGGTGGCGCCGTGCGAGTTCCCAAGCACCATGGCCACCTTGCGACAGGCCGGTGATGGCGACGCGGGCGGGATCGGCGCCATGGCGCTCCACGGCTTCGTCGAGGATGGCTAGTACTTGTCGCTCGTAGTGTTCCCAGTCCTCGTCGGGAGAAGGCTTCTGCGGGCATACGACGAGGAACGGCCAGTCGGCCGGAGCGCGCAGCAGCGCGGGCGGCAAGCCGACGGCGAGCTGCAGTTGCCCATCGACGCCGCACTCGCCGCGTCCGTGCAGGAACAAGATCGCCGGTCCACCCGGCTGCCAGTCGCGCGGCACGTGGGCAGCCCACTTCCAGGTTGCCTCGCCGAAGCGGGACTCTTCATACACGAAGCCCTTTTGCATGCGCGGCTCTCCTCGCAGGTGCTTGGCCCACAAGCGTGTTTGGAAGTAGGAAGCGCCCGTTTCGTCGCGGAACTCCGCCACGAGCAAGGCGTCCTCGCCCTTGCCCGCGACAACGATGGACATCCAAGTCTGCTCCATGCCGCGGTCGAAGACGAGGTTCGCGTGCGACGCATCCGCCTTGGCGCCGACCTTCTGGGCGGCCGGAGAAGTGACCAGCTCGGTCAGCTCGTACCCCACCATGTCGCGCGTGTCGTGCCGCACGAGGCGGCTGCGGTGGATGTCGCCGGAGGCCAGCACCACGCCTTGGATGCGGCGCGCGCCGAGCATGCGGAACAAGCGTTGGCGCTCATGGGGCCACGCGCCCCAGTAGTCGGTCTTGCCCGGTCGCGTGGCGTCGTTGAAGACCATGCCCGAGCCGAGGATCTTGAAGCTCGCGTCGCTCTTCGCGAGGCCCTCTTCGAGCCAGCGCCATTGCGCCTCGCCAAGCAATCCCGGACGTCCTTGGGCGTCGCGCTCCGTGTTCGCGTTCCAGCGCGCATCCAAGAGCCACACTTGGACCTCTCCACGACGGAAGCTGGTCCAGACCCCATCCTTGCCGTCGCCGCACGCCTGCTCGGGATGCGCGGCCACGAATGCCGCGCGCGCAGCCTGCTTGCCGGGCAAGTTGCCATCCGTGTTGTTCAGCCCGAAGTCGTGGTCGTCCCACACGGCATAGACCGTGCATTGGCCGCGCAAGAGCGCCATGGACGGATGGTCGCGAAACGAGCGGTGACGCTCGGCAAGAACGCCTGGGTCCGTTGAGTCGATGTAGGGCGTGTCGCCTAGCAAGGCCGCCGCGTCCGGCCGCCATGCCGCTGCGGCCGCGATGGCGGCCAATCCGGGATGCATGCGCTCGTTCGCACAGGAAGCGAAGACGAGCTTGGTCGACGGCACCGGGAGTTCCGCCTGCGTGCCAAGAAGGGCGAGAGCGAAGGACAGCATGACCCGGACATGGTGCCGCTTCGCCGCGTCGATCACTACACTTGGTCCGCATGTCCAAGCCGCGTCCGGCCAACTACTGGGAGTACATCCGCGTCGACGACCTGCTCGCGCTGCAAGGCGGGCTGGAGCGCGACGAGGCGCGGCTCAAGAACGACGAAGTGCTCTTCATCGTCGTGCACCAGGTCTACGAGCTGTGGTTCAAGCTCGTCTTGCGCGAACTGCGGGCTTCGCGCGACCTGTTCCGCCAACCACGCGTGGCCGAGCAGGAGCTGTCCGGTGCCGTGCGCAGCTTGAAGCGCGCGACCGCCGTGTTCCGCGCCAGCCTGCCGCATTGGGAGGTGATGGAGACGCTGACGACGCGCGAGTTCCTCGCCTTCCGCGACAAGCTCTTCCCCGCCAGCGGCTTCCAAAGCGCCCAGCTGCGCCAGATCGAGATCGTGATGGGCCTGTCGGAGTCCGATCGCATCGGGCTGGGCGCGTCGGGCGAGCAGGGCTACCTCGCCGCGCTGCGTGCACACGACGGTGGCGAATCGAGCGCGTTGCACGCCGTGCAGCACGAGCTCGAAGGGGGGGCCAACCTGAAGCAGGCGGTCGAGGACTGGCTCTTCCGCGCGCCCATCGATGGCGTCGACGACAAGCATCCCGCCAGCGGCGCCGCCTTGGATGCGTTCCTGTCGTCGTTCCTCGCGGCGCACGCCGTCGAAGGCGGTCGCACCTGCGAGCTCGCCTGCGCCGCCGCATACACCGAGGAGGAGCGCGTCGCGCTGCGTGGTCGCTACGCCAAGGAACAGGACTCCGTGCGCGCCTTCTTCCACCCTTCCGAGGCCGAAGGTGGCGCGCGTCGCAGGCGCATCCGCGCCGCGATCTTGTTCATCGAGTCGTACCGCGAGCTGCCGCTGTTGACCTGGCCGCGCGAGGTGCTCGACGCCCTCGTTGAGCTCGAGCAGTTGTTCGTCATCTTCCGCCAACGCCACGCGCGCATGGTTGAGCGCATGATCGGCCGCCGCACCGGCACTGGAGGCAGCGCCGGTGTCGACTACCTCGACCACACGGCACTCAAGTACCGCGTCTTCCGCGACCTGTGGGCCGTGCGCAGCCTGCAGGTGCGCAGGGACGCCCTACCGAGCCTCGCCAATGCGGGCTTCTACGAGTTCAGGAATGGCTGAGGCGCGTGTGTCGAGCGGAAGGCGAGAACCGCGCAAACCGATGGGGACTCACCTGCGTACCATCTCATGCATGCGCATCCTCGCCCTGCTCGCCCTGTCGTGCGGCCTCGCCGCCTGCCTGCGCCAACCTGAACCGCCCACCACATCGGATGCCAAGTCCGCGCCGGGCGCCGCGGTTGTCACGGCCTCCGCGCCGGTCGCGACCGCCGATCAAGACGCCAAGGACAAGCCTGTTCCCACCATGGCCATCGCCACCTTCGCCAACGGTTGCTTCTGGTGCACCGAAGCCGTCTTTGAACAACTGCGTGGCGTCCACAAGGTCGCCAGCGGCTACATCGGCGGCGCGGTCGACAATCCCACGTACAAGGAAGTCTGCAACGGCACCACCGGACACGCCGAAGCGCTGCAAATCGAGTACGACCCGGCGCAGATCGACTATGTCACGCTGCTCGAGGTGTTCTGGAAGACGCATGATCCCACGACGCTCAACCGCCAAGGCAATGACGTGGGCACGCAGTATCGCTCGGGCATCTTCTTCCACGACGCCGAACAAGAACGCCTGGCGCGCGAGTACAAGGCCAAGCTGGATGCCGCCGGTGCCTTCGACGATCCCATCGTGACGGAGATCACGCCCGCCTCGAAGTTCTGGCCGGCCGAGGACTACCATCAAGGTTACTACCGCGCGAATCCCGCGCAGGGTTATTGCCGCGTCGTGATCGCGCCCAAGGTCGAGAAGTTCCGCAAGGCATTCGCGGACAAGCTCAAGAACTGAGCTGGGCTGGCCGGCGCCACGACTACGAGTCGCCACCCACCCTGCCACCAGTGGTGGCGTGGCGACTTGAACTCAAGCTGCGGCAGTGTGTCTTGTCTGGGTCATTGGCAGCTCGTGCTGCCGTTGATGCTCACCGTCGAGCCGTTGCCTCGGAAGCCACCCGCAGGGGTCGTGTTGCAGCCGAAAGTGACGTCCTTGTGCGTCCCATCGGCGAAGTTCACGCGCGCCTCGCAACTGGCTGTGGCGTTGGGGCGGTCGCGAGCGCGCGACCATCCGCCCGCCTGCACGTTGGAGTCCAAGTCGATCCAACACGACGGCCCGCTCGTCGGAGTGGTCAAGGCCACGCTGGCAACGTTCGAGCGCGTACCGTCGCATCCTGCTGCGGACATCGCCGGATTCGCAGCGGACATCGACGCGTTGGCGCTCCAACGGCCGCGATCTCGCACGTCGACGAAGCACGATTCGTTGGCCACGACGGCCTTGCCGCCGACGTAGGCGCCGATGGCTGGATTCGAGCACTGCGCATCGCCGCGAATGCCGACGCATTTTTCACGGTGTGGGCGCCGAAGCCACGGGGTTCGCGGAGTTCCACGCCGCTTTCGCCGCGTGTGGTCCAGTCGCCTGAAGTTCGCGCGACGAGTCCATCCACGCCCAACAGGACTTGGGTCGCGTCGACCGGGACATCGGACGCGACGACTGCCTGCTCGTTCGATCCAAGGCTATTGGAGGAGGGTGCGTTCCGGCACCCAACAAGCGCGGACGCGAGTGTCGCGAGAGACAGGCCGAAGGTCCTCGTGGGAACAGCTGCCGCGGCAACGACCCGTGGAGGCTGCACCGGGGCAAGCCACTGCCGCACGACGAGTGGGGACGGGACCCGCGGAGATGGGGCTCAAGCCGCCAACGACAGGTCATTGCACCATCTCCGACATCAAGAGCCCATGGGCCGCGGCGCCGCCGCCACTGCGGGCAGTCGCCTCAGTCGAGGTGCCCGCGGTCCGAGTCGCCCATGGCGACCTTGCCGGAGGGGAAGTACTCGCTCCAGCGCGTGTCGACGAGTCGCTTGGTCGTGTCGTCGGCGTAGAGCTCCTTCGGATACCAAGGCTTCATGCGCGCGTCGATCAGGATGGGCGGGTGGAACGAGGCGTGGTTGACGACGAGCTCGGACTTCGAGGCGTGGATGTCGCTCGAGGGATTGAAGCGCGTGAAGGTGCCCCACAAGAAGTTCACGCTGCTCTTGGCAAAGCGGCGCGCGTCGTCGCACAAGACGAGCAGGGGCCAGTCGCGGAAGCACTCGTGGCGCACGAGCGCTTGCGCCGCTTGCGCGTCATCCTCGAAGGACGGTCCCTCGACCACCAAGGCTCCCGGGCAGTAGACCTCCACGCGCCGCACGCCGGGCGGGAGCGCGCCGCGGAACTCGCGCGGCAGTTCGCGCTTCTTGTCGCCGAGCCCAAGCAGCACGCCCTTGCCGCCTTCGTTGACCTTCGGCCCGGCGTAGTCGAGGGAGTCCATCGACAGGTTGCCGAACAAGTACAAGTCGGTGCGGAAGTCGCAGCGTTCCAGGATGTGCTGCAGGACGCCCTTGAAGTCGCGCAGGTCGATCGGCTTGTCGACGACCAGCAGGAACTTCGTCAAGGATAGTTGACCTTCGCCAAGGATGCGGAAGGCGCTGGCCATCGCTTCGCGTCGGTAACGCTCGCGCACCACCGCGGCCGACAGCGAGTGGTAGCCGGTCTCGCCGTAGCTCCACAGGTCGCGCACCGCCGGCATCACCACCGGGAAGAGCGGCGACAGCATCTCCTGCAGGAAGTCGCCAAGGTAGAAGTCCTCCTGGCGCGGCTTGCCGACCACGGTCGCGGGCCAGATGGCGTCCTTGCGGCGGCAGACGGCCTTGACCTGCATCCACGGGTAGTCGTGGGTCTCGCTGTAGTACCCGTAGTGGTCGCCGAACGGACCTTCGGGACGGCGCGCGCCGGGCGCGATCTCGCCCACGATGGCGAACTCGGCGCTGGCGACGAGCGGGATCGGGCCCGCGGGGTTGTCGCACAGCGGCACCTTCTCGCCCAGCATCAGGCTCGTCAGCAGCAGCTCCGGCACGTTCTCCGGCAGCGGAGCGATGGCGCCCATGATCAAGGCCGGGGGACCGCCGACATACACCTGCACGGGCAGCGCCTCGCCGCGCGCCTCGGCCTCCATCAAGTGGAAGCCGCCACCCTTGCCGATCTGCATGTGCACGCCGAGCGCGTCGTCGCCGAAGATCTGGCCGCGGTACATGCCGAGGTTCGGTCCGTGCGTCGCTGGATGGCGCGTATGCACCAAGGGGAGGGTCACGAAGCGCCCGCCGTCGCGCGGCCAAGTCTTCAAGGCCGGCAAAGAGGCCAACGCCGGTCGCTCGACGACCTCCGTCACCGGGCCGCGTGCGCGGTGCTTGAGGCCGACCTTGGCCAGCGCGCCGAACAAGTCGCGTTGCGCCCACAGCTTGCCCAAGGTGGGCGGCAGCAACTCCTCGGGCAACTTGGCGGCGCGCGCGATGACGGCTTGCGGCCGCGAGCCGAAGGCCATCTCGACGCGACGACGCGTGCCGAAGAGGTTGGTGACGAGCGGAAAACGCGCGCCTTTCACCCGTTGGAAGCGCAGCACCGGGCCGTTGGCGGCCACCACGCGGCGATGGATCTCGGCCACCTCGAGGTCGGCATCGACCTCGCAGGTCACGTCGACCACTTCGCCGGCGGCCTCGAGTCGCGCGAGGAAGTCGCGCATGTCCTTGGGGGCGGGCGTGGAGCTGGGGATGGGTTGCAAGCGCGGGCCTCGGCGCGCCCGTCGGCGCGATCTGACTCTTCCGTGGGCGGAGACTGTACGAGGATCCGTTGCGCGCGGCACTCGGGATTCAGCCATCGCGCCCATGGCGAGATCGTGGATCGTGTGGGATCTTCGGACTTGGGGACGCGCACCTCTTCTCGTCCTCGCCCACGCCAATCGCGAGGACCGCGTCTTGCTCGCCAACTGTCTCGTCCTGCTAGCCGCTTGCGGCGTCGATCAGCCCTGGACCGCCAAGGAGGCCGAGCACCTGCTCAACCGGGCCGCCTTCGGCGCCTCGGCCGTCGAAGTGCGCGCCGCCGTCGAACGGGGCCGCGCGGCGACCATCGAGCAGCTCTTCGCGCCGTCGCCACCGCAGGACCCGCCGTGGTTCGAGCGCGTCGTCCTGCCCGAACGGAAGAAGCTGCGCGAGCTGTCCGACGACGAGTTCCAGGTGTTGGAGCGCGCGGCGCGCGAGACCGACCGTCGGCAACTGGTCGAGTTGTGGAACTGGTGGCTGCAGCGCATGGCTTGTGGAGTCGACCCGCTGCGCGAGCGCATGGTGCTGTTTTGGCACGGCCACTTCACCACCTCGACGGACAAGGTGACCCGCTCGTGGCCCGTCGTGCAGCAGCATCGCTTGTTGCGCGAGCATGCGCTCGGCAGCTACGAGGCGCTCCTACGCGGGATCATCGCGTATGCAGCGATGCTCACCTACCTTGACAACACCAACAATCGCCGCGGACGGCCCAACGAGAATCTGGCGCGCGAGCTGATGGAGCTCTTCAGCCTCGGGCAAGGCAACTACGTCGAGGCCGACGTCAAGGAGGCGGCCCGGGCGCTGACGGGCCGCACCACCAGGAACAACGAGTACTACTTCGACGCCGGCGCGCACGACGCGGGCGAGAAGTCCGTGCTCGGGACCAAGGGCAAGCTCGACGGCGAGCAGCTCGTCGACATCCTGCTGGCGCAGGACGCCTGCCCGCGTTGGATCGCGGGGCGTCTGCTGTCGTGGTTCGAAGGCGCGCCTCCTTCGAGCGAGCGCGTCGAGCACTACGCGCGACTGCTGGAGGACTCGGGCTGGCGCGTCGAACCCGTGCTGCGCGCGCTGTTCGCGGACCCCGAGTTCTACCGCGACGAGATCGTCGGGGCGCGCGTGGCCTCGCCGGTCGACTACTTGGTGGGCAGTGCGCGGCGGTTGCGGCTCGAAGTGCCGTCCTTCGTGTTGAACGGCGGAGCCATCCTGCTTGGACAAAAGCTCGGCGCGCCGCCGACCGTCAAGGGCTGGGACGAGGGCCTGCCTTGGATCACGACCTCGACCCTGATGCAGCGCGGGAACCTGGCCGGGTTGATGCTCGGCACGGTGACTCTCGACCAGGTCGTGTCGCAGGCCGATCTCGTCGCCGGCAACATGGCGCGCCTCGATGCCGGACTGCCCGCGCAGTCCGCCGACGACTCGATGGGTTCCGCCTCCGACGACTCCATGGCCGAATTCGCGATGGGGTCGTCGTCGATGTCCGAGGAGCCCATGTCGGCGGAGCGCCTCAAGGGCTTGAAGCCCGGCAAGGCCAACGGCGCTGCCATCGCGCTGCTGCGCAGGCTCGACTCGACTGGCTACTTGCCGCGCGCCAACTTCACGGCGCGCGTGCGCGCCGCGGGCGCCGCGAGCGACGCCGAGGTGGCCGATGCGTTGCTCGACGACCTCCTCGCGATCCCGGCGCCGGCCGAGACGCGCGAGCGCATGCGCTTGTACTTGGCGCGCGAGCGGGCCGACCGCGACTTGCGCGAGGGCGCGTGGCTCGAGGACGACCAGACGAGCGAGCGCATCCTGCGCCGCGTGGCCCACTTGATCCTGAGCCTGCCCGAGGCGCAGTTGCACTGAAGGGCGCATTCGCGCCAAAGGAGGCACAGACCATGACGAGCTTCGATCGCCGCACCTTCCTCGCCGCCACTGGCGCCTTGGCCGTGGCGCAGGCCTTGCCTGCGCGCGCACGCGCCGAGGAGCCGCGCGCGGAGCCTGCAGCGCGCGCCGCCGGACGGCCGCACCCGGGTCGCGCGTTGGTGCTCTTGCAGTTGACCGGTGGCAACGACGGCTTGTCGATGGTCGTGCCGCACGGCGACGACGCCTATGGTCGCGCCCGCGCCGCGACTCGCATCCAGCCGAACGAGCTGCTCGCGCTCGACGAGTACCGCGGCTTGCATCCCGCGCTCAAGGAGCTGCGCGGCCTGTGGGACGCCGGCGCCATGGCGATCGTCGAGGGCTGCGGCTATCCGGGCCCGAACCGCTCGCACTTCAAGAGCTACGACATCTGGCACAACGCCGATGTGCGCGGGCGCGACAAGCGCTCGGGTTGGGTCGGACGGCTGGCCGAGCAAGCCTTCGGCGACGAGCCGTCGACCGAACTCGTCGTGCACGTGGGCTCCACCGCCCCGTTCGCCGTGTACTCGACGGTTCGCCCGCCGTTGGTCTTCGCCACGCCCGCCACCTACAAGTGGACCGGCGCCGAGACGAGCGACCTCGAGAGCTATCGCCGCGCGGCGCAGCTCGACACCGACCGCTTGCAAGGCCTCGAAGGCAAGAGCGGATCGGAGCGGGCCATCGTCCGCTTGCGCGAGGTCCTGGCGGAGGCCAACGCGTCCAGCGCGCGGGTCCGCTTGGCCGCCGCGCGGCATGTCGCGCGCGCCAAGTATCCCGACGACGAGCTGGGCGAGTCGTTCCGCAACGCTGCGGCGCTGCTGGACGCGCGCCTCGGCACGCGAGTCGTGTCGCT
>Ga0172367_10005912_pt1 | contig 14620 bp, 14 predicted proteins | sample Lak10m_FD_114542 | JGI IMG/M metagenome (GOLD analysis project Ga0172367, IMG submission 114542) | Freshwater microbial communities from Kabuno Bay, South-Kivu, Congo - kab_022012_10m | ecosystem: Environmental > Aquatic > Freshwater > Lake | place: Democratic Republic of the Congo: South-Kivu... | reverse complement strand
ATCTGATAATTCAGATCCAAATATAAAACTATCACCACCTGCTACTATAATCATAACCCGGTCTCATCATTTCTATTTGTTTTTGTTTGTAATCGTAATCTGTCCAACTGTATTCAAAAACATTACTTAGATTATCTACTTCTATTCTGTAAATGTCCAAGTGATCGCTAAGAATATCCCAAATAATTTTGTAGTCTCTAGTACCAAAACTTTCAACAAGATCAATTTGACCAATTGGTAAGTAACCGCAACTTAATTGCGGATCTAAATAATTTTTTCCATTGGCAGCAAGCCAACTTCTAAAATTATCTTGTTCGATATTATGCCACGGATGTGGACCTCCATAAACTACATCATTACCCCATTCAACATCAAATTCACCAGAATAGTATTGTAAGTCAGTAACTGCTTCGCACACTGAATCAGTTAGTTGAGGTGCATTTTCATCCCGAAACACTTCGTAATAGGTTTTTCCAATTTGTGTCCAGTGCATGTAAACACCGCCTAACACTCTATCGTAACCATTTACACTAAACAACTTTCTATGTTCATCAGATAACTCATATCTACGAGCATTGATAAATGTTGTGATTTGACTAGGGCGTACCCAAAATGGCAGTGTGGCAGCTTTACGTTGACTTAAAATTAAGTTTTCTAATTCATGGCAAATGTTATTCAACTGCCTAATAGCATATTTCGTTTCATAATTAGCTCGACGATAATAATCGCTCAAGGACCAAACTGTTCCTTGTAATACTTCAAAATGATTATGCAACCTGTTTAATAACTCGTGATTAAGCCCATTCTCTGCATAATCAAACCCTACTACATTTTCTGGAGTATACGTATCTTCTATGTGGTAGTCGTTAAAAAAATTATTAATGGTAGATACAGACAAATTCAATTCGTTACATAGGTATTCAAGATTCCTTGCTGAATTCGGAAACCCCATAAAACAAAAGTTCTTTTCTAACAAATTTCCTGACCGTAACAAGTCTTTGAGTGCATAAATCCAGTCAACCGCTAACTGATTATCCTCAGGAATAATATTATAATCAATTTTATCACTGTGATCCAATGGATTTCGGAGAATAATTTTAACCAATTGCTTGCCACCACTCATATACATCTCGTCTCTTCGAAAGTATTTCGTCCATAGTAGTAGATTGACTACGAATAGATTCTAATTGTAACACACGAGACTTACCTCGAGCAACACCTTTGAGATAAGCATCAACTCCGTGCTGTTCACAAAAGTTAGGGCGTGTTTTAAGCTGAACTAGAATATCCTTTAATGGGCCGGTTACTCCGGCAAGCAATATTTCATCTACCCAAGGATCTAAAACGGATCTAGGTAGGGCTAAAGGTGACATCACTATGTCCGGTGTAAAACTAAAAATAGTCTTTGCTAGGATGTCAACACCCAAATCTTCCCCTAACTTTTGAATATTAAGAACTTCAAACATACCCGGAAGGGTAAGTGTAAAGTCTAATCTCATTTGTCTACGGTGCGTAGAGAATCTAACTCCTTCTTTAAAATTTCTAAGCCATCCCTCATAATCAAGGCCTGTTCTGATATATTCTCCAATTGCTCCTGTTCCGTCGATACTAGCGCAGATTTGCCAGTCTCGCAAATGAGCAAGAATATCTTTGTAAAGATTACAACCTCTGTAATTAACACGGCTGAGATTAGTATTATATCTAGCGTATACATTTTTGCCATCTCCTAGTTCTATAATGCGCTGCATGTACCGCCAATGTTGTTCGTACATTAACGGTTCTCCTCCCACCCAATAAACTTCCTCCACACGGTGGGCCTCAACTGCTGCTGCGAACTCGGCTTCAATTTGAGTAGTTTGAAACTTTTCAATTTGATGCTTGATCTCAGGTTTCATCCAATTGTTCTTTGGATCCTCCCAATTGATCATTGCGTGTTGTGTTTGCTCACTTTCCCATGCGCTAGACAACATGTCACCGCACATACGACATTTGAAGTTGCAAAGATTACTAAATCTGTAATCCCAGCTTACAGGCTTCATTGTTGTGTAACCTGTTTCGTCTGTATTCTCTAATACTTGTTGATACTTATGTGCAAAAAGATTGTTAAAATAACTACGGTAAATGTCTGTGTTCAGAAGTTTATCGTTACAAACTTCACATTCGGGTAACGTTTCTCCGGCCAGCATGCGCCTCCGTACCGAACGCATGTGTTCACTATTCCAGTGTTCATCTAAAGTAATGGGAATGTACTGTCCAGTACCAGCTGTGGAATCAATGTATTGTTGAAAATTCTGTGCAGGTTCACGACTGGCACAGCATAGCCGGCGTTCTGTCTGTGGACTTAGATAGGTATGTGTCCATGGGGCCATGCATAAGGTTTCTAATTTATTCATATCCCATTGCTATAGCTATTTCGGTATGAGTATCTTTGAAATTTTGTTTTCTATAAGCATCAGTTTTTTTCATTCTGAATAAAAAATCTTTGCCGTCACTGCCAACACCGTTTTTAATAAATTGTATAGTATTGTTTATTTCGTGATGATATTTACTTGATTTCCAATTTGTATTTTGTAATTTGTTTAATACCAAAGATTGTGCAGCGGGTGTCATATATTGTATGCTCATATGATTTGGGCTATGCAACATATTAAAATAAATGTCGCCAAAATTTTTGGTTTTTGCCCACACAAGCAATTCTTCTAAATAATAAACGTTTTGAATATTGATTGTAAAACATAACTGAGTAGTGATATTAGAATAAATTTTCTGTAAATCATGTACTGAATCTATAATACGATTTGCTTCAGACCATTTTGCTCCGTAGCGTTCATATTCAAATCTTGGACCTACATTATCAATACTAAACGCAATATCCACACGTCCAAAATCTTTCCATAGCATAACTAGATTCTCAGGCAATTGTGTGGCATTAGTGTTATAATGAATATCTATATTTTTTGAAAAACCATTGGATACTGCAAAATCTAACAAATCAATATGTTCTGTTATTAGCCAAGGTTCTCCACCTGTAAATTCTAAATATTTTATGTTGGGTAATAAAGTTTTTAGATTACTCCAAAAATTTGTATCTTTGTTACGGGGCCATGCTCCTTGTTTCAGCCATTGGTAAGCTATATGTTGTTTTTTATCAGATCCGTTAGGCATGTATTTTAATTCTTCGTCTGCCCATTTACTGCTAGACCATGAACCGCAGATACGGCATTTTAGGTTACAGATATTTCCTAATTTTAAATCTAAAAACCATAGTTGATTGGGAGAATCGTTATCCCAATCAACAAGACCATACAACTCTTTTAATCGTATTTTACTATTGATCCTTTTACTGGTTCTGCCAGCCTCTTCTTCGTTCCAGCATATCTTACAGGTGTCGGGCTTGTTCCCGCTACGAAACTGATTACGTAAGTTTTGCATGTAATCACTGTTGTACACACTTTGTAGAGTGTCCACATTCAGGTCGTACTTTTCGCCATTGCTTTTAGTAATTTCATCTCTGGCCAAACAACAAGGTCTTGATGTTCCAATGGGACTAGTTTCTATACTGATCCAGGGTAACATACAAATAGTTTTAGGTAATTCCATTAGTGTAATTTCGTAAGTCTTGATATTCTGGAAAGATTGTTTCAAATTTTTCTTGCCTAATAGAATCAACTGCGTCGTTCATTTTAAAAAATTCATGTAGATCATTGACACTGGCATCTTGTTGTAAAAAATTTACAATACCGCGATATCCATGTGTGGCTCTGGTCAATTGATCTAAAGGCTCTAACCAATTAATATGGTTGTTTATTTTATCTATAATTTTTTCTTTGTAAACTCTTGGTAAAATATTGGCCCTGGTATGAGATGGACTTTGGCATAAATTAATGTTCCAATCCATTGGTCTTATCAATCCAAGGTCAGACCACTCTCGATGAAAATCAGTGACATGATCTACATTGTATACACTGACAGTGCTGCTGACATAAAAATCAACCTTTGGACAAATTTTCTGCATTCTTTCTCTATTTTTAATTGTTTGACTCCAATCTTGACCTTTGCGCATGTATTCGCCACGAGCATGACTGGCATCTAAGCTTGCACCCACCGACACAAAATCAAAAAGTTTCCATAACTCCATAACGTCCTGATCTTTATAAATCATTTCGCTAAAATTAGTGTTATAAACTAGTCTCACATGAAACATTTTTCTTTTTACTAGTTCTTTTAGTAAAAGATAATGTTCCTCCATTATCAATGGCTCACCGCCGGCAAAATAAATTTGATCTAAATAGGGAATATGACTTTGCATTTGTTCCCAAATATCATATTTGTGTTGGCCAGCGTATTCAACTCTTTCTAAATCTTTACCTAGTAAATCAGGTTTTCTATTGTATAACTTGACATGATCATTATACCAATTACTGCTAAACAAAGGACCGCAAGTTCTACATCTAAAATTGCAAAGATTACTGAATCTAATGTCAAAATACCTTATCTTAAAATCATCATATGTTCCGTCTTGTTTAGTATTATCTACTAGATTTATGTAGTGACCAAAATCTCTACTAAAACTGTTTCTCATACTGAAAAAACCATTTTCTTCAAGTTCATAACATTTCGTACATTCTTGACAAGGTTTATCATCTAACATATTACGACGCATTGTCTTAAATGCATCGCTGTTCCAAACCTCTTCTATTGTATTTTTTTTAAAATCGCCAACTGGATGCCACATATTAGATGCGCAACAAGGATATGCTCTACCGTCAGGAAATCCATGAATATGTATCCAGGGTATAATACAAAAAGTTTTACTTTCTGTAAGTCTAAATACTTGTTGTTCAGACAGCGTAGATGGGTTAATTTGAATTGGTAATCTATTATTGTATCTAAACGTTTGATTAGAATTGATTTTTTTGTTTATTCTGTCAATTAATTTCATATTGTGTCAAACCAATTTTGTAAATTAGGAAATGTAGTTTTAAAACTTTTACCCCTACGTTGGTCGTATTGTGTGTAAAATTTTTTAAAATCTTTTTCAAGTATTGATCGCGCAGTAGCACTTGTGTGAGGAGTTTTCACAGTGTCCAAATAATCTATTAATCGTTGAATGTGGTTTATTTCATGTTGATGCAGCCATTCATTATTGTTTATACTCAACCATTTTTCTAAATTTTCTTTGTACTTTGTTCTTATTGTGTCGGGTAACACCAACGGACTTTGAAAAGAAGGAAATCTCAAAATATTTAGTGTGAAATTCGGAAAGTTTTGACCATAACACCGTTTCCATTGTACCATACAATCTAAAAACTCTGTTAGGCCTTCTAAACACAATGCGTTTATGGTACACATAATGTGTAGGCCCCGCAGTTTTGTTTCTGCAAAGTTGTCACATATCAACTCTATAGTATTAGCCCAATCGTCCCAAACCAATCCGTCTCTAATATATTCTGCATGTAGTCCCAAGCTTTCGTTACTAGTATATAAGTCAATGGGTGTATCCACACTTGCAAACAAACGATCAATATCAACTTGAGTTCCTAAGTTAGAATTGATTGCAAGTCTTGTTTTACTCCGTCCTTTGTTCGCTTTGAACCAATCAAGCAGTTGCCAGGTATAACCAGACATCAATGGTTCGCCGCCTGTGATTCTAAGTTCATCTAAGGATTGGTGTAGGTCCGACTCCCACCATTGGAAGAAAGCATCGGCATATGGATTAATTTGGCCAAATTTAAACAATTGAGCACTATCATGACTATGAGTAAAGTGGTTCCTACCGTCAGACTCAAGATCCATATATGGCCCATTGGTATTAATGTCTTTGACCCAAGTACTACTGAATGCAGGATTGCAATAAGAGCAAGCAAACTGACAAGTACGGTCAAAGCTAATTTCAAGAGTGCGAAGATTGATATCTTCGCTGGAGTCTGCGTTGTAGGCATATTCTAAATCCTCATCAGAGTAAATTACAGTTTTGTATACGCGGTCACTTATGTTGTCGCGGCCAATATCTTCTATCTTCCAACAGTATTCGCAGCCTGTGGGTCTTTCTCCTGACTGCATCATCAATCGTTCAGATTTCTTTGTAGGTGTGTTATGTAGAGCCTTGTAGTTTGCTTGCACATCCTCAATACTTACTTTATGCGGTAACGGATGATGACAACTTGTAGTCATACCAGAACCCAACCATACTGTTGCATTATACCACTTAGCACCACAGAAAGAATTTGATTTTACATCAATTACTCTGCGTTTGTATTCTAAGTCATTTTCTTGATCTAATTTAGGCATATTGGAATTTTTATTTTTTTCCTAGTTGAGTATTCATGTAAAAAATGTTTAAATTCTTGATACAATGTTTTATTGAATTTTGCAGAAATTAAATAAGATTCAACCATGTCTAGTCCAATAAAATATGGATAATTTTTCATTTCTTGGATTTTTTCTAATAGACCCAGTCTATACATGTCTGGTAACGTTTCAAAAGATTGAATTCTTGGATGTACACAGGTAAACATTCTACATGTCAGTTGTTCATATTTTAATTTTTTGCCTTTTACAAAATTAAAAAAATTATCTAAATCATGCACAGTGACACTTGTCATAAGTGAATTAATATTAATGCTCATATTTTCTGGTGCGTTGTCTAACAAATAATTTAAGTTTCTTTCAAACAAATCAAAATTCATTCCATATCTTGTAAACTCTGCATTCGAACCAGTTGAATCTAAACTTACATTCACAAAAATTCTTTTAAATTTTGTGGACTTTTCTTTCAATTTAACCAAATCTCTTAACTTACAAGAAAGATTAGTTGTCAAGGCAAAATCTTCGGTAACTGTTTTATCTAAAACTTTCCAAAATAACTTGTTTATTAAAGGTTCTCCGCCTAAAATACAAAGTCTTGCATTGGCATCAAGTTTAGATACCACATCTATTATTTTGGTATCTACATTTTGATTCTTAACATCAAGATCATAAAAATGTTTGTCTGTATAAATTTTATAAGGCTGCCTTTTTACATCTAATTCCCATTGACTACTATATTTTGGATTACAATAAGTACATTGAAAGTTACATTCATTACCTAAATATAATTCGATTAAATTTGGTCGAATATTTTTTGTCTTATACGAATTAAATTTTGTAACATCAAAAATTTTGATAAGTTCCTGTCTTTTACTAGGCAAATTTTGATTTTCTACATTCCAACAAAAATTACAACTGGAATCTTGAATTCCGTTTAACAAATTCTCTTTTTGCTGTTCAAGTATAAGATTATAGTCTCCATCTTTATACTTTACTGGCATTGCTTTACAACACGAATACACGTAATCATAACTAAAATTAAATGATATTTCGTCCCATTTAGCAGGACAAAATGTATTAGGAAGTGGTTGCATGATATTTACATTCATCCCAAAATTCTTTCATTTCAGGAAAAGTATTCAAAAACCAGGTTCCTCTTCTTTTATCGTGTTCGTTAAAAAATCTAAAAAAATCTGCTCGTTGTATTTTAACATATTCATGATCTAATTTGCTACCTTCTTGCATCCAATCTAGTACACGTTGCATTCTTTGCACTTCGTAGTCTTTAAATCCTTGAAATGATTTGTGTTCTGTTTCTAAGTTTTCCCGCATCCAATCTACTACATCTTGTAATCGACGTACATATACAGGAGGAAGTATTTGCAAACTTTGCCATGCAGGCTGTCTCAATATTGGTGTATCAAACCAAACACGTTGATATGTTGTGCTGTGATATCTACGTAATGCAAGAATAATTTCTAATTGTTGTTTTAACCCTAACACACTGAGATTATTCATTGTTATAATAAATGTTAGGCTATTGCGATTTGGTATGTGATTCAAAAAGTATTCGACCCTAGCCAAAACTTTATTAAATTCCATTCCATGTCTGATATATTCTGCATGTTTGGATATTCCAGAGTCCAGGCTTACATACTGCATAAAATGTTCTATATTTGTTTTACACAATTGACTCACATAGTTAAAATATTGCTGCCATAACTTTTCTTCTACACTAAAGTTACTAGTAACATCTATATGCAAGTCAGATTTTGGAAAAGCCAACACATAGTCAAACACACTATAGGTATTGCGATCCATTAATGGCTCGCCGCCGGTCATTCTAAAGTGTTTTAGCCGTGGATAAAGACTTGGCCACCATTCCCAAAAAGCGTCAACATACGGATTGTTCTCGCGACTGGGGATAGGTCGTCTGCGGCCCGAAAAATAACTAGGGTCGTTATGAAGATTATTAGTTGGGTATGCTCCGTACCTAGCAATTTCGTCAGCCCATGTACTAGAAAACTGAGGGCTACAGTAAGAACACTTAAGGTTACAAGCGTGATTAAAATTGACTTCAACATAACTAGGTATTTCATCTTCATCTCCTGTGCTACCAACGATACGATCATAATGTTCTGAGGCCCAAGGTTCACCGGATCTATAATGTCTATCACTTAGATTACCTAAATCTTCCTGTGTCCAACAGTAACTACATTCTGTTGGTCTCTCATGCTTAAGCATGATTTTTCTTTGCGTTTTTTTATATGGTGTATTGTGTAACGCACCAGGATTTTCTTTAAGTAAAGTAGCATCTATTTCGTGTAATGGCGGATGATAACAACTGTTGTTCAATCCTGTAGGAAGATGAAGGCTTACTTGTTGCCATTTGGCAAGACAAAGACCTTCTCCTAGTTTTGTTTCCATCTGCTCTGCAGCAGACATAAAATCACTTACCATCCTTCAATCCTACGAACAACATCAATTTCAGTCATCATGATTTCGCTATTGCGTTGTCCGGTGCTGTAATGATGTTTAAAGAATCTACTTTGTTCTGGCGTAAATGTAACAATTGGTAAACCCAGTCTTTTTGTTAAAGCGTCTTCTATATTACAACATCCTTCAACAGGATCTTCTTTGCCAAAACTTTCCCATAACTTTTCCAACATGTCAAAATCCTGCACGTGGTGATGATCCCAACCTTCTAGCATGATCATATATGTACCTAATCTAGCTCCATACATGGCCCAATATCCATTTTCTACATCGGCGCCTACTGATTGCCAAATACATAAATGATCATAATTACGATTATTAATTTTTTCTTCAAATTCTTGTAGTGAAGGTTTGTGGCCACGATCCAAGCACATCTTTACACCTTCTCTAAATCCTGCACGCCAGGCCTGTTTAGAGCTACCGTTGGGATAGGTAGTTGAATAACAATTGTTCATTGCTGTATATTTTGGATCAAAACAAAATTCTACACTAGTTTCTTCACGACCATCCGAGGCTTCGTGTGTACGCATGTTATTCACAAAATCCTTAGTCCAACAACTTACACCGCCATTGCCGTACCTCAGTCCATTTATAACATTCCTTGCCTTCCACCTAAAAACGTGATCATGATTTCTCGAGTCCAACGATAGTTGTAAGTTAAAAAATTCTGGGTCCGGAATATTGTCTCCATCAACGAGAACAAAACGGTCTGTGTCTGACGCAGCGGCGGCTGCTTTATGCGCTGCGTCAGACCCTTTAACTCCATCAACTCTCTTTGCCCATGGCACCATGTTTTGAATTCTAATCCAAAACTCTTCTTTTTTAGGTTCATCATAGGTTAGGAATATACAATCTAAATCTGCTATGTCAATTATTTGTGCGGTCATAAAATTCTATGTCAGTATATTCTTCAGTGTATGCCAGCGCCAAAGCAGCATGGCCTTTAACTACCCGTTGTCCTTGCTGACTTTTTTCTATTTTTACTCGATTGGGCGTATGCGGATTGATAATTTTTAATACACCATTTACGACACGTAAAAGATCTGAATTGTTTCTATGAAATACATCAGGATCTGCTAATACTATATAATCGCCTTCGGGGTGGCCTGTTTCCCAAAGCCCAATAATCGTGCCGTCTTTGTTATAATACAATCTGTATTCTTTTATACAACGAGGACGGTTACGTTCTTTTTCATCTGCTAGTTCTAAGCCTTTAATCAACTCCTGCCACGGATCTAAAGTAGTCATACATCTCCTTAGTGGGAAAATCTTTTTTGTGATAATGCACAGGATGGTATTGATTAATATTATTGATTCTAATCATTCCCGAACAAAATTCTGTTACATAAACGTCCATAAAGTTTGCTGCTTCATCGTAACCATTTATTGCAGGTTTCATGTGTACAAAATTTATAAAATCAACACTAGGAATAGTGCAGTGCTCTCTACCAATGATATCTGCAGTCAATGCATATACAACATCAGTGGTTGGTTCTGGATCTCTACAATTTAATAATGTACTTTGTACCTTATTCCAATTATTAAAAATTTCAGTTGCTACTTTGAAAAAAATTGTTGCAGTCTTACTATACCTAAAGTACATTAAACCATTATAGACGTCCGGTAAATTGTTGTCGTCAAACAACTTTCTATAACGTCTTGATAGTGCTTTATCTTGCAAATAATTCTTGCAACCAGTGCTCAGGACTAAATCGCGTAATCTAAAAGCATTCCACCAATGGTCAATAGTTGTAGGAAATAGTAAATCACATTCTAATTTGATTGTTTCCTTAAAAGGGGTTAACCAAAATGCTTGTACTTCTAAACCATATGGGCCTGTGGTGCTAGCTGGTGATTCAATTATATAATCAAATACTTGTTTATGATGATTTTGTATTAGTTTATTAGTTTTTGGATCTACAATTACTGCAAATGATCGAACACTTTGTGTTGCTTTAATATTTAGTGCTTGTAAATAAGCAAGTTCGAGGTAATCCACCTCGTCGGTATTAGCAGCAATAGTTAAAAATCCTTGTGGTTCTTTATGATTCATAAATTATCAACTAACGATAAAAAATTATTGCTTTGTAAATAAGCTTTGCTCATAATATGAATGTTTGTACGTGGTATTACAAAACTACGGGTTTCATCTTTGATAATTAACTGTGAGCCACGAACAGTAATTGATTTTATAACTTGGTCTACTGTTAACATGTTACCGGGAATTGACTGTTTACCTAGTGCGTAACCATTCAAAATATAATCTGCGATAGCAAAAGCGTAATCATTCCTAAAATTACGTTCAACAATGTTAAAAAGATTACGATAATATTCGTAGTTGTACTGCACTCTACCCACTAGATCAAAAAATAATTTTGAGCGCACTGTTTTTCTAAAAGCGAACACAGTTGCCCAAACAAAAGGCAAACTATTTGGCCCCATAGTAGAGGGCCACTCTTGAGTTAGTGCATAACTATTTCTTTGTAATAAATAATCCCACTGAGTGTCAAAAATCTTATTTAAACTGTTGTCCAAAATTAAATAGTCAGCATCAATGACTAAGGTTTCCTCATATGGACTAAGTTCATAAACAGAGTGTCTGTCAAAATTATTCCATTGGACAAATTGGTGTGTGTCAATGTCAAATCTTTGGTTCCTGGTACTGACCTCTGGACTCAAAATTGTGTAAGGCAAGGCAAGAGTTTGACTAGCTACTTTTAACGTGCGTTCGGCTATCTCAACATAATTCGTAGTTTCTGTATTAATTGCAAATGCCACTATGCCTCTAGATTTTTCTAATTTTTCTAAGTTCATGGTATTCATTATGCCATTGATTCATTACCAACTGGTAGTGTTGCTGTGCTGTTAATAAAAATTCTTTTTTATCAATTTTAATAGGGTTTTGATATATGTCTTCTAAATACATTTCATCGTCTGGCCATGTTTTTATAAATGCATACAGCTCAGGAGTGATTTTAAACATACCTCCGTTGTGAGTAATGTGTAAATCAGTTTGAATTTTTTCTCTCAGTGCTTTTTTATTAATTTGAAAATCCGTGGCTAGTCTAATCTCATTGACTAAATTGTCTATATTGGTCATGTGTGTAAATGTAGAAACTGGTTAGCATACAGTGTACACTAACCAGAAGCAAAATGCAATGACTTTTAAGAACCTTGTCTTGTAACAGTCACAGCACCCCAGGTATTGGCTATATTTGTTACTTCTGGATATGACACATCCACTGTAACTGTAGGGGTAACGCTTAATGAATCATCAAAAGTTAATCCACCCGCATTAGCGCCTGATGTTGAAGTGATAGTTGCCCAAAAGCTTACAATAGTACCGTTATCATTAAAAGATCCCTGAGTACCATTTGTTCTTACTGTGAGTGTGCCCGAATCTGTTGTATAACTTGGTGTAGTGCTTGTGACAGATACAACAGTTACATTGGCAATGGTCAAGTTATAATAACCTACAGCAGTGTTATTTGTACCCAAAGTACCGCTCGTTCCTGTTCTTCCACTATTTGTATTGGCTCCAAATAGTGCGATACCTCCCATGTTGTCAATCACTGCTTTTGCGGCAATCGATCTTGCAACTGCATCGGAGGTGGCTGTAATATTGAATTTTAACCGACCGCCGGCGTTAAAGAAAAATCTAGCTTTGTCCGGGCTTTCAAATGCCACATTTGCACCAAAAGATCTAACCAAGGTAGCAGAGGTACTGGTTGAAGTCCAAGCTGCATAAGCTGTTAAAGAATTTTGATTTACAATTACTGCTGAATTGGTAGCAAATAATAAACTGTCTTGACTCAATCTTGTAATTGCAGTTGGTAATCCAGCCGAAAAACCAATTACCTGTCCGGCAGTGTTGGCAGTGAGCCCCGAAGATGTATTTCTGATGTGCAAGTTAGCACCATTGACTGTATTGACCAGTGATGCCCACTGTGTAGCTGTTACAGTTGTTGATACAGAAACATTGCTAATCGGAGTCTGTCCGTAACCTCTACTGTTTGCCCCCCAGGCCCATGTAGCATGTAAAGTGTTTGGATTTACACTGGTGTTTGCACCAATTAAATTGTTGTAATCTGTAGCCTCAATTAAATTACCTTGAGCGTAACTCATATTATTATCCTTCTTTAGCTGTTAAATTTGACAATAGCTTCAATTATACCTTCTTTATCGTCGTTTTTGTTTTCAAGGCTTCTGCCGATTACATTCCAGGGAGTAATTTCTGTTTTTAAACCTGCCCTTGCCAAGCCGCTACCTGCGCTAACCAATCGATCGCCTTTTTTAATTTTTCCAATTACTCTAACTGGAACTCTACCATTAACAGCAACCGGAGGATGAGTAGTATTGTCGCCAGCACTTCCGTTCATCAAAAATGCGGCTCTAGTACTTATCACTCCAAATACATCATCGCATAATTCATTGTCAGCCGCTGTAATTTCTTTTAATCCGCCTAATGAAACTACTGTACCAGGAGTGTACGGTTGATCGGCTTCAAATCGTTCAGCTAAGTCAGCGTACTGTGCTTGCACTGATACTCCATAAAAAGTGTTAAACCACATACCTGTGCTACCTAAATTCACTGATGTGTTTGACGTAGGTAAAATTGAACTTGATACATATATTGTAGAAACATTTGACAATGTTGCAAAGGTGTTAGCAGCATAAACATTGCCAATCAGCATGCTTTGCGTAAAAACATTACTCCATCTATTTGTAGTATTACCCAAGGTGTAAGTAACGTTGGCTGCAGGATTCAAGCTTGAAGTAAATGTTGTGATTCCTGTACCAGTTCCTAACACTGTGTCAACATAAGTTTTTGTTGCCAATGATAATCCTGGAGATGTAGAAGTAGGGCTACTGTATGCTTCAGGAAGTCCAGTTAAATAATTTCCCTTGAGAAAAGATGTTTGAGAGCCGCCAGTTTTTAAACTCAAAACTAAATCTTTGTTGTTGGTTTGATTTTTAAGAGTGACAACACCACTTAACACAGACCCAACGAAATCGCCCGCTGCACCAAAAGTTAAACCGCTGTCATTGGTCAGCGAAAGCGAACCATTTATTGTGCCAGATGCATCGTTTCTTAAAAAACTTGAACCTGGAATAGCTACTCCACTTACGTAAAGTTGATTAGCAACATCAGCATTACCGTAGAAAGCTTGGTTCAATGAAGTGCTTAAATTAAGCCCTCTATTAATAGTTGCAAATCCTGGCACCGCCGTTGAAAATGATGCTTCTTTACTCCAAATACCTACTAGTATATTGTCAATATAGAATTTTAAAACCACATATGTTGCTGCTGGTGAAGTAGCTGTAATTGTGTCTGGGATAGCTCCAGAATTACCTGTTGCTATGGATGCGGCAGGCCCAATTGTAGTCCACGACGATCCTGACCAAACTTTAAGTTGTCCAGTGATTGTGTCAAACCATTGTTCACCAGCAACTGGTGTAGTAGTGAAGCTGGAAGCGTATGTCATCGTAGTGATGGTCTTCCATACTGCATTGGCTGTACCTTTGATACTAGCTGTGTTAACGTTTAGATATTTTGATGTAGAATCCCACCAAAGCTGACCTGGCAATGGAGCAGATGGAGCCGATGAATTACTGAAATTTTCCATTACACGAATCATATTTTGATTCAAAAATATACCGTATCCTGGATAATTTTTGCCAACTAAAGTTAGACTGCTACTCGCGGTGTCAATTGTACCATCTGGAAGCCCCCCGGAAATTAAAGCAGACCCATTAGTTAGTGTTATATTATATGCCATTTGAAAAATTCTCCAACTTTTATATTTATGTACTT
>Ga0172367_10005909_pt1 | contig 14627 bp, 13 predicted proteins | sample Lak10m_FD_114542 | JGI IMG/M metagenome (GOLD analysis project Ga0172367, IMG submission 114542) | Freshwater microbial communities from Kabuno Bay, South-Kivu, Congo - kab_022012_10m | ecosystem: Environmental > Aquatic > Freshwater > Lake | place: Democratic Republic of the Congo: South-Kivu... | reverse complement strand
GCACCTGTGAATGTGTATGGTCTATCCAAATTAGCCGGTGAACTGATGATGGACCAAGGGCGCACGGCAGTTTTGCGAACGAATTTCTTTGGTCAAAGTGCCTTAAGCACTCGTCCTGGCTTTAGTGACTGGGTTGTAAGTTCATTCAAGGACGGCAAAGACATCACGCTATTCGATGATGTGCTGTTTAGTGCCTTACACATGAGCAGTCTCTGTCGAATCATTAAAGAGTCACTGACCTCGAAATTAATCGGTACATACAACGTAGGCTGTCGTAACGGCATATCAAAGGCAGACTTTGCGCTCGCCTTGGCAGACGAACTTGGGTTGCCAACCGGCGCTGCCAAAGTCGGTAAGTTGTCAGACCTGACGCTGAAGGCCCGCAGGCCACTTGACATGACATTGAACGTCAGAAAGCTAGAAGACGCTCTCGGCATTCAGTGTCCTGATATTCGTGAAGAAATAAGCAAGACCGCAAAGGAGTATGCAAATGCGTGACCCACAAACAGAATTGACGATTGAAGCAAAGCGAATCGGTGAGGACCATCAAACCTACTTCATAGCCGATATCGCGGCGAATCATGATGGTGATTTGGTCCGAGCGAAAGAGTTAATTTATCTGGCCAAGGAGGCTGGCGCTGATGCCGCAAAATTCCAGCATTTCAAGGCTGAGACTATCGTTAGCGATCATGGATTCAAATCGTTGGGTGGGCAGCAGTCTCACCAGTCATCGTGGAAGCAGTCGGTGTTTGAGGTCTACAAGGATGCATCGGTCAGCACGGACTGGACGCAGACGCTCAAGGAGACTTGCGACAAGGCGGGCATTACTTTCTTTACCAGCCCCTACGATTTTGATCTTGTGGATCACATTGATCCCTATGTTCCGGCCTACAAGATTGGCTCCGGCGACATTACCTGGATTGACATGGTCGAGCGCATTGCGTCAAAGGGCAAGCCTTACATTCTTGCGACGGGTGCATCGACCATGGACGATGTATACCGGGCAGTTGCTGCCGGGCTCGAACTCAATACTCAGTTGGTGTTGCTCCAGTGTAATACCAACTACACAGGGTCGCTTGAGAACATGCGCTATGTGCAGCTCAATGTGTTGAAGTCCTACCGGGTGATGTTCCCAAAAATGATCCTAGGGCTCAGTGATCACACACCCGGTCATGCGACAGTGCTCGGTGCAGTGGCACTTGGGGCGAGGGTGATTGAGAAGCACTTCACAGATGACACGGGACGTGTCGGACCAGACCATGCATTCAGCATGGATCCGCGCTCGTGGAGAGATATGGTGGATCGCACGCGTGAGCTGGAGGTAGCTCTGGGCTGTGGCATCAAGAAAGTCGAAGACAACGAACAACAGACCATTGTTCTGCAACGCAGGGCTGTTCGTGCAGTGGGAGATTTGCCAATCGGGCACATCATTAGCGCGCAAGACCTCAGCGTGTTGCGCCCATGCCCGCCCGGTGCGGTGTTGCCCTATGAGGCGGGTAGCCTTGTCGGCAAGAGGCTCCGACATGCCAAAGAGGCGGGCGAGCACTTTACGCACACAGATTGCGACTAAGCGAGAGACTATGGAAGCTTCAACCTCACCTGTTTTTGCAGCCGTGATACCGGCCTACAACGAGGCGAGATCTATCGTCACCGTTGTCCAAGCTGTCAAGCAACATGCGTTGCCCATCGTTGCCGATGATGGTTCCGCTGATGAGACTGCACACTTGGCTGCGCAGGCAGGGGCTGTAGTAGTATCCCACTCGTGCAATCAAGGGTATGACGCTGCGTTGCAGACGGGTCTTTTTAAGGCTATAGAACTGGGATGTACGTTTGCCATCACGATGGATGCGGATGGGCAGCACAACCCGGCTGGGCTTGAGGCCTTCAAAGTCGAGTTGCTTCAGGGCGCCGACTTGGTTGTTGGTGTACGTGATCGGCACCAGCGCTTCTCTGAATCAATCTTCGCAGTCCTTGGAAAAGTTTTATGGTCTATCGCAGATCCCTTGTGCGGTATGAAGGGCTACAAACTTTTGCACCTCAAACGGCTTGGGCACTTTGATTCATACAAGTCAATTGGTACTGAGTTTGCATTGAGATGTGCTCGTTCAGGCATGAGAGTCAACTCAGTGCAAGTTCAAACTCGCAAGAGAACAGATACGTCGCGATTTGGTGGTGGCTTTATGCCAAATTACCGCATTCTCCGGGCAATGATTATTGGGGTATTTAAAGCGAAACGATTCTAATATCTATTCAAAAAATATAATAATGCAAAAAGTAAAAATAAAAAGTTACAAATTAAATGACCAGCCAGGATAAAGAGTAAAATAGTAACAAAATAGTGATGTTAAAAATATTCAACAGAAGTGAATTGCGGTCGTTTGCACTGCTTGTCGCGCTAATGGTTATAGGATCTGTCCTAGAGGCAATCGGTATATCAATGGTGGTTCCGATTATCAATGTGCTTATAGATCCTGGAGTAGTAGCGAAATACGATCAACTCAGAGTAATTTTGAAAAATATGCCAGTCAATGAAAATGGAGGGCAAGTGTTATTTATCGCCTTGCTTTTAATTTTCTATGCATTGAAAACTTTATTCATAACAATGGTGTATTGGTATCAATTCCGTACGGTGCTATCACTAGAAGCTAGGTTGGCTCAGGATCTATATAGAAAATATATTTCTACAGAATACCTTAAAAGTAAAGATCTCAAGGCTTCAGATATCTCAAATAATGTTGTAAGAGCAACAGTAATTTTTAGTAACAGTGTGGTTTTAAGTATACTGACAATATTCTCCGAGGGATGCATTTTAATTGCTATATTTATAATATTAATATATTTCGAGCCGTTGGGTACATTTCTAGTTTTAGTAACATTGATTTCATTTGGGGGTATATTATATTACGCGGCACGTAATAAAATGAAAAATTGGGGAGATCAGAGGCTTGAAAATGAGGCTCGTTGTTTTGAGGATGTTAAAGACGGTATGGGTGGGATTAAAGAAATTAAGTTATTGCACTGTGAAAGCTATTTCGATGACCGCTTTGTAAAACACAGCAATAAAAGTTCTCAATCAGCTAGACATTATCTCTTTGTGCAGCAGTTGCCGAGAATCTGGTTAGAACTAATCGCAATTTTGGGGATTTCATTATTGCTACTAATTATGCTGGTGAGTGGAAGACAATCTAGCGATATTTTGCCAATACTGGGGGCTTTTGGATTGGCCGCTTTACGAATGCTCCCTTCTGCATCAAAAATAATTGGATCAATTACAAATATTAAGTATGGCAGCGCCGCCACATCAATAATTAAGTCTGCATTGAACTCTCGAGATGAAATATATAAAAATATAACTCAGACGAGTGGCTCAAAAGGGGTAGAGCCTTTATTTAGAAAAATTCAACTTCTGAATGTTTCGTTTAATTATCCGAATCGGCCCGGCTCATTCATATCAAATATAAATCTAAGTATTAATAATGGTGATATTATCGGAATAATTGGAGAAAGCGGCTCAGGAAAGAGTACGATTATTGATATATTTCTCGGACTTATCCATCCGCAATCAGGATATATAGAAATTGACGGCAAAAAGCTAACAGACTCAAATCGACTAACTTGGCAGTCACAAATTGGTTACGTTCCTCAAAGTCCTTATTTATTGGACAAAACCATTTTAGAAAATGTCGCATTTGGAGTTCCGTTAGCCCAGATAGATGAAGCAGCGGTAATTTCTGCACTTGAGAAATCTCAATTATTAAACTTTATCAGCACGCTACCTTTGGGGCTCCAAACGCAATTGGGTGATAACGGTGTTGCCCTATCAGGTGGTCAGCGACAACGAATTGGAATCGCCAGAGCACTATACAAGAACCCAAAAATATTGGTGCTTGATGAGGCGACAAGCGCTTTAGATAAAGAAACTGAGAAATCATTGATATCCGCATTGAGTTTGAATTCAAAAGACAAGACTATTGTGTTGATCACGCATCGACAATCAACACTAAAAATCTGTAATAGAATTTTTGAAGTGCGAGATTATAATATCCATGAAATATTCGACCAGACTTAAAAACAAGAGGAGTGTTGTATATCTGATTGAGTCTGCTAAGGGTATGATTTCAGTACTCGCGCAACCTGAAGAGGCTGACATTAAGGTAGCAGTTTTTTTTGGAGAATTAGTGCCGCCAAATGCTGGGGCTTTTAATGATTTGCATATTATATTCTGTCCAAATGCAGATAGTGAAAATATTTTAAACAGCGCAGCACAAATTGTTAACTTAGTGAAAAATACAAATATTACGCTGATTGCAACCGACGATACCTTTAATTTGATGAGTTTTGAATTATACGCATCTCTTCGCTACTTAAATCCAGCAATAAAATTATTGGATCATCTTCAGATCGCGGGTTTAAGATATAAGAAAAAGTTTTCTTTAAAAAGTTACGTGCGATTTAGAAAGGCTTTTCTCAGGAATCCTAAAGATTTTATCCCGATTGAGTTTTCTAATAAAATGCTTGGATATAAATTAACAATGCCATTTAGTGAAGTAGAATATGTTAGAGAATCCATCCCGCCTTTACGTATTGGAATAAATGATGGTATAAAGATTGTGATATTGTTTCCGTTGCTAGAAGATCATCAATCCAGACGGTTTGTTCAGTATTTCGATCGACTATTTGGTTTACTTTGTGTTGATGTAGGTGATATAGAGAAAGTCGCCGTAAAACTTCATCCACGAGCTGGTGCAGTAGAGAAAGAACTACTTGGAAAGACGGATTTTTTATCTCGATGTCCGGAGTTAAGTTGTTCCGTACCTTTAGAGTGTTTTGATTTGACCGGGAAATTAGTTATTAATTTCCAATCTTCTTTTGCATGTGGGACTGGTGTAGAGGTTGTATTGCTGGCGACTCACTTTGGTTATTCCATGGCGCACTCATCTAATATGACTGGAAGAACGGATTTGACACTGACCGAAGTTAAAAATCTTATTTCCTCGAAATTAAAAATCGTAGAAAGTTAAAAAATGAAAATCGATGCAACTGACACAAAAAGAAACTATAATTTCTATAAAAAATATAACCTATATGAATATTTTAATGATTATATTAATTGCAGCAATGGAGTCTATCAATATTTGGTAAGTAACTTTGAAATCACTGAAATAACTGAAATTATAAAAACTGGTGCTTATTCTAAAGTGCTCCTGATTGGGTTGGGTTTCGGAAGAGAGCTGGATGCTATTTTAAAGATGTCTCCAGACATACGGGTCGATGTGATTGACTTTAACGTTGAATTTATAGAGCCCGCTGAAAGGATTTACTCAAAGAGTAAGGTGAAAATCCACCGGGTTGATTTAAATAATGAGTCGCTCAATAATTTTCAATCTGAGAACTTCGATTTCATTGTATGTCTGAATACGCTAGAATATATTGGAGATAATGGTTTTAATTTGTTTTTCAAAGAGGCTAATCGAGTTCTGAGAAAGAATGGTGGTTTATTTGTAAGGTTATACAACTCTTCATTTCCATTTTTCTTTCTCGATAGACGACACATTAATAAAAGATCGAATGATAAACCAATCCTTTATCCGCGTCCATATACGCCATCGGAAAGCCTGATAAAAGAATATTTTTATATAAGAAAAACAATCCCTCAGGGATTTCAAGTCAATACAAGATTGTTGAGACCATTTTATTCAGATGGCTTAGCATTCTTAATATGGAAGATAGAGACTTGGATCGCAAGAATTTGTGCTCCACGACATGCCAAAAATGTATATTTTGTCGGAGTAAAACCATGAAAGATATCGGCGAATCATTAATAGTGTTTGTTAAAAGCCTTCGTGAAAAAGCTCGACGCTACTACAGGTGGATTTTAGTAGGAATTAGACACAGTCATGAAGCCGTCCCGGTTTATAGTAAAATTTCAGCCGATGGCATAAATGTTCATATCGGGGCTGGCTTGATTAATTTGCAAGGCTGGATTAATTTAGATGCCAGAAAGTTTTCTCACATTCATATTGAAGCCAATGATTTAGAGCTTCGCATGTTTTCAGATAAGACAATACAGCAATTTTATCTTTGTCATGTTTTGGAGCATTTCTCTTATAGTGATACCGTGAACATTCTAAATTTGCTATATAGAAAACTGGCTCCAGGAGGGCGTATCATTATTTCTGTGCCGGATTTTTCGAAAATTGTAGATGTATTTCATGAGTGCGGTAATGATATTTGTGTGATTCGTGATGCTCTGATGGGGGGGCAGAATTATGAATATAATTTTCACAAATCGATGTTTACAAAGAAACTTCTTTCGGACTACTTGACGGCAGCTGGATATCATTTAGTTGAAGAGTGGACGGCAAAAAAAATGTTTGGTGCAGATCTTGATGACTGGTCAAGCAGACAGATTCCAACCCCAAAAGGTAGAAGATTTGTCAGTCTAAATATGGCTGCATTAAAGCCCTACGTGTAATTACAATGAAAGGGTGTTGTTATATAGAAACACCCATGATAACTTGAACGCTGCTGTTATAAGTAAAATCAAGCGTCTGCGTGGCAATTACACGACAACAAACAGGAGGCGAGCGCACGACACAGCGCGCAGGACCAGATGCCTGCCTGTCTGGCTGGACAAGGGCAAGCAGTTATCAGAACGTACTGGCGGCGGTAAGCATGGCCGCCATCACGCCTTCTCAGATTCGGTCATTAAGTTTGTTTGAGCATTATGTGCTTGCACTGATTTACCCTGCGCCAACTCCTGGATTTAGTCGAAAGTACGCTGCGTATGGCTGGCCTGATCTGTCGGTTGGCATTAATACGTCTTTGCCTGGAGTTAAACCGTCTTGAACTGCAATTATATAACATCACCAAATTTGTGATATTAAATGCATCAATCAATTCATATATTAGCATTATGTGCTACATACAACAGGCGTGACATAACAATTGCTTCGTTGAGGTCGCTTCGTGCCCAAATATTACCTCCAAATACGGTAATGGATATAGCAGTGGTCGACGATGCGTCGACAGACGGTACTCTCGAATCTTTGCAAGATATTTTTCCTGATATTCTAACAATTGACTGCGGTGGAGGTTCGTATTGGGCTGGTGCTATGCGACACGGAGTAAAACATTTTTGGAGTCAAGAGAGGTATACTCATTTGCTCGTATTTAACGATGATATTAGTATATTTCAGCATTCAGTCAGCAAGCTCATAGAAGTTGCTATACGCTATGAAAATCATTTTGGTGTTGTTGCTGTTGGCGCGATGGTGGATAGTGTGAAGGGTATTCTGACCTATGGCGGTATGAAACGAATTCCCTATCTCCCTTCAATATATTTGGACAGGGTTAAACCAACTTTAGATGCGCAAGTTGTAGATACGCTCAATATGAACTTTGCATTAATCAGTAAATCCTGCCTGGCCAGAAATGAATTAATTAGATCTGGATTTACTCATAGTTTAGCGGATTTTGATTTTGGGTTAAGAGCGTCTAAGAATGGAGCAAAAATTATACTCGCACCAAAATTTTTGGGTAGCTGTTCTAGAAATTCACGCGTTGGCACATGGGAAGATATTGATTTGACATTTTCGAGGCGGTGGAGCTTAATTTTTGGACCTAAAGGTTTGCCTCTTTATCCTCGGTTCATTTATCTAAGGTCTCACGCTCCATATGTTTGGCCGTTCATATATTTTTGGCCGTATGCGCGTTTAATTATTTCACATTTTTTACTATCGATTGCGAAATTCTCATTCTTTAGAAGGTAAGTCGTCGATGTTGAAAAATCCAATGAGGCCAATGCTGGTGGGGGTTGGTGGTTCAAGTCAAGAGGTTGGAATTGAAAGAAATCGACCTTGTCCCATTAGATTCCTTTCAAATATTGGCGGATAACTAGGGAAGGTCTGCATAAGTCAGCCGATGCCGACCTCATGCGTTAGACAGTCATGAAACAACAAAGCCTTGCCACAGACGGTTTCGAGCTGGCCACCAAGCCCACGCGCAAGCGTGAGTTCCTCGACGAGATGAACCTGGTGGTGCCGTGGTCGGAACTGGTGTCGTTGATCCAGCCGCACGCGCCGGCGGGCAAGACAGGGCGGCCGCCCTTTGCCGTGGAGACCGTGCTGCGCATTCACTTCCTGCAGCAGTGGTTTGGACTGAGCGATCCGGCCATGGAAGAGGCCTTGCACGACGTGCCGCTGTACTGCCAGTTCGCCAAGCTTGACCCGGGCATGAGCCGGCTGCCTGATGAGAGCACCATCCTGCGCTTTCGCCATTTGCTCGAAGAGCACGGGCTGAGCCTTCAGATCATGGCCGCCATCAACGCGACCTTGGCCCAGAAGGGCTTAATGCTCAAGACCGGCACCGTGGTCGACGCCACCTTGATCGCTGTGCCCAGTTCGCGACCAAGAACCAGGACGGCGAGCGTGACCCGGAGATGCACCAGACTAAGAAGGGCAACCAATGGCACTTTGGGATGAAGGCCCACATTGGCGTGGATGCCGACTCGGGCCTGGTGCACAGCGTCATCGGCACGGCCGCCAACGTCGATGACGTCACGCAAGGCCATGGGCTGTTGCACGGCCAGGAGGCTGTGGTGTTTGCCGATGCGGGCTACCAAGGCGCCGACAAAAGCCCTGAGGCCACGGGTGTCGATTGGCAGGTAGCCATGCGCCCGGGCAAGCGTCGTGCGCTGGCCGAAACCGGCTGGGGCGCCTTGCTCGAGCAGGCTGAAAAGCTCAAGGCCAGTGTGCGCGCCAAGGTCGAACACCCGTTTCGCGTGATCAAGCGCCAGTTCGGCCACGTCAAGGTGCGCTACAGTGGCCTGGCCAAGAACACGGTGCAGCTGTTCACCTTGTTCGCGCTGTCGAACCTGTGGATGGTGCGCAAGCGACTTTTGAAAATGATCCAGGCATTGGTGCGCCTGCGGCACGGGCAAAGGCCCGGATAGGGACTGAATTGGTCCCAGAGAACGGCAAATCAGCCTCCAATTCGGTCGGGATTTCATCATGCGAACGCTTGCACCTCTCGGCCCCTCGCGGCAGCGGTTATGCAGACCATCCCTAGCGATAATTTCAAATATGATGATCGCATGGTGACTGAGCGACATATGACCAATGACATGTTCCGGAATCGGCTGGAGATCATGATCGACCTGCGGCAAGGTCTGGTGAAACTGGCCGGGATCCTGCCGTGGGAGAAAGTCTGCTAAACCGTAGAAAACTACATTTCTATGGTTGCGCCCTCAGACAAAGCCAAAGGAACCCAACCCGCTAGCCTACGTCGATCTGGGCTACCGGGCCAGGGAGCAGGATGAATCGGAAATCATCCAACCCGGCAGATGAAACTATTGACGAAAGCGCAGCGCGAGGTGCTCAAGCGCAGACAAGGGGTCGAGCCGGTGATCGGGCATATGAAGTCAGACCATCGCATTGACAGAAACTGGCTTAAGGAAGCCATCGGCGATGCATGCAGCCCGTGCTGTGTGCCTGCGGCTACAGCCTGCGTCTGCTGCTGCTCCATCTGGCCCTTTTGCTCGCCGGAATCTGGGCAGCGATACTGGCTTCGAAATTGATGGTGCCATCGCCGCACATAAGTATGGCAACATGAAATCGAATTCTTCAACACCGACTACTTATCTCGCAGTTCTGTTTTACCGAGCCATGTCACAAAATAATGCTCACTACCGAACTTGACTACGTGGGAAGTGGAGAAATTCATTAAATTGATAATAATATGAAATATTCAGTTGTGATTCCTTGTTATAACTCGTCAAGTTCAATTGAGGCTGCTCTAGATTCGTTGGTCAAGCAGACATTCAAAGATTTTGAAGTTCTGATAATCGACGATGCGTCTTCAGACATCTCTTTAACTATGGCTATCGCTGAGCGCTACCAAACAAGTTTAGCGATTAAATTTCTGATAAATTCTTGTAACATGAATGGGGCTTATTCTAGAAACAGAGGAATTGAGATTGCCGAGGGAGAGTTCATCGCCTTCTTGGACTCTGACGATGTCTGGGTACCTGATAGACTAGAAACTGCATTAAAACTTCTAGAGATATTACCAGATAAAGATCAAATTTTTATTTATGGACGGTTTGAGCTAATTAGAAATCATACTACAGGTGCACTGTTACCACTAAGAGGTATCCGAAAAGCGGAGCTTGTATCAGAGTATGTTTTCGCAGCGTGCCAGCAAATGCAAACGAGCACATTCGTGTGCTCTTCCAAATTGGCAAAAAGAATAATGTTTGATGAGGCATTGAATAGACATCAAGATTCCGACTTTGCAATGAGAGTCCAGCGTGCTGGTGCACATCTTATTTTTCAATCAAAAAAATGTGCCTCATATATTTTTAAATCTGATGATTTAAAGCGCCGAATAGCAATGGGGCGAATCAATAGCGAGTTTTGTAGTCAGTGGTTAAAGGAGAAAGAACAATTTTTCTCGAAAGCAGCTGTGGCTGGATATAAAATTTCAGTTTTTTCAAGAATACTTTACATCGAAGGGCATCTTTCTAGGTCTTTTTTAATGCTTTTAGAATCTTTGGGGAGCGTTGGCCTGAGAAATATTATTGATCTCCTGTTGACAAAAATATTAATATTGTATAAATCACGAATTGGTTTTTAGCGTGTTTTAGCGATTATGCTTCCTTATTTATTGCTATTTACTATCACTGGGACGTGTCTACTCATGTCCAGGGTGTTGCGATTGGATGTATTTTATTATTTGGCCTGCTTATTCCTGGTTATATTTTCGGGGATCAGGGAAAATGTTGGTGTTGACTATTCAAGTTATTCTAATCTTTTTTATGAAATTAGATATGGTGGTGAGCAGGACGTTTTTGAGCCATTCAATATGGCTATAATCAATTTAGCTCACATTATTGGTGCGGGGAATATGTTTATATTTTCTGTATATTCTTTGATAACTATAGTTGGTGTTTTTAATTTTGTTAAGTCATTTGGTGTCTCGAAGGAGATTGCGGTATTTATTTTTATGACGGTTAGTATCTTTTATCTTTCAACATTTAACCTAGTTAGGCAATGGGCGGCAATCTCAATGATGCTGTTTGCCATTAATAATTTGATTGAAAGGAGATACTATAGAATGCTAATTTTTATTTTTTCAGCCTGTATGTTTCATTTGTCTGCCTTAGTATTGTTTGTTATTCCATTTCTATCAAATAGATTAAGTAAAAGTGTAGTTATAGCAATCGTGATTGCATCTGTTGTTTTTTCGGGAGTATTTTTGCTGGTAATTGAACAACTCCCATATGTTCGCTACCTCAGTGATTCCTTTAGATCTGATCGAGCTGTGTCAAGTATGTTGTTGACGATCTATATATTATCATTATTTTTGCCAATTTTTTATTTTGGATACTTTAATAATGAAAAAAAAATTCCTTGCAGAGAGGTGGTAGTTCTCAATATGAATTTAATATCCATCTTGATTCTGCTAATCTCTGCCATTCTTCAAATAGATTTTCAGGCGGCGATGCGTGTTAATCTATATTTCTCCATTCAACTAATTGTTGTTCTTCCTTTGTTGTTGTTAAAACTTGATAGATCGTTAAAAATAATTATTTATCCCGCATTTCTCTTGTCTCTTGGCGTGGTATTTTTCTATACAATTATCTTTAAAGGGGGTGAATATATGCTAACGCCATTCAAATACATTTCTATGTAGCATCCAGTTGACAAATTAGTCGGCAAAGCCGCGGTTCAATCGTTTGCCCTGCCTTTGAACAGTTGCAGCCCTGAATTCGCGACCTTCGCGCTGGTCACGACATTCTCCAGGCTCTTTTGCCCGCACGGACTCGGGGAAGGGAATGCTGTGGCGAGTGATAACCTGTTCGGCACCACGCCGGAGATTGCCGGTGCCGGTGTGAATCCTGTGCGGCTCGCAAGCTATTGTAGACCCGCCTCAAAGCGCAACAACTACCTTGACATGCGCCGCCAGTGGCATCGCCTGTTGCCGTGGACGTTTTCAGCAACCTGTTAAATTTGATGAAAAATATGATTACTGCTTCAATTGTGCTTTTTAATACTCCGGAGAATCAGCTTTTGCGATTGTTAAATTGCATAAATCTTTCTGGGAAAATCGATAGGGTGTATCTGATTGATAATTCACCTATCGAGGTTGATCGAGCTTGTTTTAGACTCCCGTTCGTAACTTACATTAAGTCGGATAGGAATATAGGTTATGGGTCAGGCCACAACATTGCTTTGCGTGAGATTTTAAATGTTTCTGAATTTCACTTTATTATTAATCCGGATATTTATTTCGAGCCGCGCGAGATTGGCGCGTTAATTGATCGTATCGGTCGAGATGCTAGTATTGGTCTTTTGATGCCAAAAATTATATATCCAGATGGAAGCTTGCAATACTTGTGTAAGTTAATACCGTCGCCCTCTGATTTATTGCTCAGACGATTTTTTCGGGGGCCTTTTGCGAAATTTGTGAGCAAAAGGAATGAGGATTTTGAATTGAGGTTTACGGGTTACAAAGAAGAAATGGATGTTCCATACCTCTCTGGCTGCTTTATGCTTTTCCGTACTTCGTCATTAAAAGCGGTTGGGTTGTTTGATGAACGATTTTTCATGTACCCTGAGGATATTGATATTACTCGTCGTATACACGCAAAATTTCGTACCGTATTTTATCCGCACGCGGAAATTGTTCATGATCATGCCAGGGAGTCATATAAGAATCTCAAGATGTTGTGGATACACGTTTCCAATATGATTAAGTATTTTAATAAATGGGGTTGGATTTTTGATGCTGAGAGAGCTAGAGTAAATTCAAAGATTCTCGAATCGCTAAAGAGTAAACACAGGTAATTCAGAGAATGAGTAATAATTCGGACATTTTTGCCTCGGCGTTAGCCGACCCGTTGAAAAAGAACGGCTACGGGCTGTACCTGCTCAGCCTGTTGAAGTGAGTCGAGCCATGCCCTACACAGTAACGCCAACCGCTCTGCCAGAAGTCTTGATTCTAGAGCCCAAGGTCTTCGGTGATGAGCGTGGTTTCTTCTTTGAGAGCTTTAACCAAAGAGACTTTCAGCAGGCCACTGGACTAGCAGCCCGTTGAAAAAGTCCCTATGCTGAACGCCAGCAAAAAATCTACGCATCAGAACGCTCTACAAGCGATTTTTTATGCAGGCAAAGGGTAAGGCACCCCTAAACCCCCTAATTTGCGACCCGCCTTCGACTTTTTCAACAGCCTGCTAGACGTGAACTTCGTTCAGGACAACCACAGCAAGTCGAGCCAAGGGGTGCTGCGTGGCCTGCATTACCAAATACAGCATCCTCAAGGCAAGCTTGTACGGGTGACCCAAGGCGAGGTGTTCGACGTCGCAGTCGATCTGCGTCGTTCATCGCCCAATTTCGGTAACTAAGTGGGCGTTGAACTTTCTGCAGAAAACAAACGCCAACTGTGGGTGCCACCGGGCTTTGCCCATGGCTTTCTGGTCACCAGTGAGTCTGCCGAGTTTCTCTACAAGACGACAGACTAATGGTACCCCGAACATGAGCGTAGCCTTTTATGGTGCGATCCAAGTGTCTGTGTGAAGTGGCCTGTGAGTGGTGAGCCCAAACTTGCGAACAAGGACGCAGCAGGCAAAGTGTTTGCCGGGGCTGATTATTTCGATTAATGAAGAGATACGTTAAATGCAGACCATAAATGTAATCGGCGGCAGTGGGTTCATCGGGACTCGCTTAGTCCGCCGGCTAAGGAGTAAGGAACAACTGGTGGTGCAAATTACTGACAAAGCGTCGAGTAAAGCGCATCCAGATGTAGTCACATTGGGGGATGTCAGATCGGTTGAACAGCTTCGGACATCGATTGCCAATGGATCTGTAGTCGTCAATTTGGCTGCTGAGCATCGCGATGACGTGAGGCCCCTGAGTCTTTATGACGAGGTCAACGTTGGGGGCGCAAGAAATATTTGCACTATTGCATGCGAAAAAAGTGTGCAGACCATCATCTTTACCAGCACCGTTGCGGTGTATGGTTTTGCCCCAATCGGGACAGATGAGTCAGGAAAAATCGCCCCTTTCAATGATTACGGGCGCACCAAGTACGAAGCTGAGCAAGTTTTCAAAGCTTGGCAAGCTGAAGCGCCAACTGAACGTACCCTGGTAATCATTCGTCCAACCGTAGTGTTTGGGGAACAGAACAGGGGCAACGTTTATAACCTGCTGCGACAGATTGCTTCAGGCAAGTTTGTGATGGTAGGCAACGGTGAAAACCGAAAATCCATGGCTTATGTTGAGAATGTTGCTGCGTTCATCGAATACGCCATGAGTTTTAAACCGGGCATTCATATCTACAACTTCATCGATAAGCCAGACTTCACGATGAACAGCCTAATTGCTAACGTCAATCGCATACTGGGTCGACCAGAGAAAATTGGCTTCAGGCTTCCATTTACTGTTGGGTACTTGATTGGTAAATGCTTCGATTTGGTTGCCGCTCTGTCTGGCAAACGATTGGCTATCAGCTCGATACGCGTCAAGAAGTTCTGTGCGAACTCTGTTTACAACACGGCCATTGACCAAACCGGCTTCGTTCCTCCTGTGCCCCTCGAGCAAGCTCTCGCTCAGACAGTCCGATATGAG
>Ga0172367_10005908_pt1 | contig 14630 bp, 14 predicted proteins | sample Lak10m_FD_114542 | JGI IMG/M metagenome (GOLD analysis project Ga0172367, IMG submission 114542) | Freshwater microbial communities from Kabuno Bay, South-Kivu, Congo - kab_022012_10m | ecosystem: Environmental > Aquatic > Freshwater > Lake | place: Democratic Republic of the Congo: South-Kivu... | reverse complement strand
TTATGTAACCGCTGGAATTGTTCTGCGAGCAAATGGTTACGCCATGAGCGCCAGTGTGATTGCCGACAACAAGATCATCAGATGAAGCGTTATACGACTCAGGCGTAGAATTCCCCACGCCTACAAGGCCAGCGGAGGTGATGCGGAGGCGTTCGGTTGGACTGTTGCTGCCATCAGAAGATGTAGCGAATACAAGCCTTCCTGGCATGTCGGAGGTGTCGCCAGCGGTTCCGACTTCTCCGTCTACATAAGCCGCAATTTGTGCGGCACGATTTACCAGACTACTGCCGTTGTCTCCAGCAAAGGCAATCACCCCTAGCTCATCATTTTCTGCTACGGCAGTATTTGAGCCGATGCTTGCGCCACGGGAACGTCCCAAAGTGAAGAACGCGCCGTTATTTGAAGCAGACCATGTAGTCGCAGCAATGTGCCCAACCGTTGTATTTGCAATTAAAAGCTGAGAATCAGCCGAGATTCCGTTGTCGTAATAAGTAAAGGTACCGTTTGTAATCCTGCCGCCACCATCAATTGTTAGACGCCCAACACCATTAGTTGCTACCGCTACTTGGTCGGCGCCGGGGCTGTAGATACCGGTGTTGTCGTCGCCGGTAAAGGTGATGCTGGGGGTAGCAGCAGCACCAAGGGCAGCGCTGACTACGCCAGTGGTCGTGATGGTTTGGCTGCCAAAGTCTGGGCTGATCTTGGTGCCAGCGATGGCGGCGGAGGCGTTTACGTCCGCGTTGACGATGACACCGCTGCCGATAGCGGTGACACCCGTGTTGCTGATGGTCACATCGCCCGTGACGGCAGTCGAAGTGGCAACGTTGCTGGCATTGCCAAGCAAAATGTTGGCACTGGTCAGCGCAGCCAGTTTGCTGTATTCAATGGCGGCGTTGCTGGCAACTTTCGCATCCGTAACAGAAGAATCCGCTATGGCGCTGGCCGTGCCAGTTAGGTTTGCGGTAATGGTGCCAGCTGAAAAGTCGCCGGAAGCATCACGGGCGACGATCGCACTGTTGGTGTTACTGCTGGTGGCGGTAGTGGCAGAATTGCTGACCTTGCCGGCTGTGCTGATCGTGGCGAGTTTGGTGTCTGCAATTGCTGCCGAAGCATTGATGTCGGCATCGACAATCGTGCCATCAGCAATCATCGTGCTAGTGACGGTGCCAGTGTCGCCAGTGCTGACAAGCGTGCTGTCGAGATAAGTCTTATTGATTGCCGTACCTTGCCAGACCCCGGTGCCGATCGTGCCGACGCTGGTCAAGCTGCTGGTGACCACAGCGCTACCAAGGCTGGTGGCATCCAGCACCTTGGTGCCGTTGATGCGGTATTCCTTGGCGCTTGCAATGTTGACGTGCTCGCTGAACGTCCATGCGTCTGTGGCATCAACCCAGGTGATCGTCTTATCGGTGGTGCCTTTGAGCGTGATGCCGCCGCCATCGGCGGTCACATCCGTGGGTGTGCCGACCTTGCCGATCTCAATGTTCTTGTCCTCAACGATGAGGTTTTGTGTGTCGATCGTCGTGGTGGTGCCAGTTACCTCTAGGTCGGCGTTGATCGTGACCTTGCTATCGAACGTGGCAACGCCCGTTACGTCCAGCGTTCCAGGGATGTCAATGTTGCTGGCCCATTCGACGCCAGTGCCAGCCGCATCGGTCTGCAGCAGTTGCCGAGCGTTGCCATCAGCCAGTTTGCTGACCGCGATCTCGGCGGTGGCGCTGATGTCGGCATTGGTGATCGACGCGCCAAAGGGTTGATAGGCGAGGCTGTTCCAGGCGGTGCTGCCATTGCCGATCTTGATTTTACCCGTATCGCTTTCACGCCCCAGCTCACCGGCCAGCAGCGTAGGATTTTCAGCAGTCCAATTTGCTGCGGTATCTTGCCGCAGCTTCAATTGAACTTTTACAGTGGTTGGAGTCGTCATAATTCAGCACCTCCTCCTGCGAGAATCACGGATGGATCGGGGTCTGCATTCTCACAGTCTAAGACAAATGGTGCCATGCCCACAAATGGAATGGCCGAAAAAGCAAATGCAGCGGACAGTGTGGCGCTCTCGCAGTCCAAAATAAAAAATATAACCGCACCATCTAGCACTTTAAGATTTATGGTGATATTGTAATAAGTCCCAAAATGCTCTTCTTGTGGTGAATCCAAATATCTGTATTCTGCGCTTGAAGGAACGACGCTTAAACCGCCCCAAAGATCAGAGGAGATGCTAAAACGACGCAGCCCGCCACCAGAATTAACATAATGACTCCGAATCTGTTCGATTTGTGCCTGTGACAAGCCGCGATAGGTCAGTTGTAACGCGTGACCGTTAATTCTGTTGGAATGACGAAAACGAATTGGACCAGCAAAAGTAGAAACTTCGCTGATGTTAGAGACGCCAGCGTCGAAGCTGATCTCATTGGGGATAATACGCGGAAAGTCTGCCATGGTTATATGCTATATGGCGGCAGCAGTTGCAGCTCAACCGCCACATCAATCAATCCTGGCGAATAGCTGGTTTGCGGGCTGTTGGCATAAATCCATTCATAATTTGCCGGAAATGTCAAATTTGATCCGGTGAGTAATGTTGCTGGAATAGTAAATGATTGAAATCTGCCGTGGATATTGTAGTGTCCAATAATTGCAGCGTGTTGCGCCGTGGTTAAGCCACGAAATCCAAGCCGCAAAACATGGCCAACAGATACATTTGCATGACGCACGGCAAACTCATCACCAGTCAAGACACCAATAGGTGTGGCAGGATTGGCGCCTAGGATGTAGGTGCGGGTTTGCGGCGATAGCGAAGGGAAGGTGGCCATTATGAGTCGGGTCTTCCATCCCAAGTGTCTTGAGGGCCGGCGTTAGTGTCGTTGGTGAATTCCCATTTTCCCGTTTGAGTTACTTCGCTATTTGAAGATAAGGGAATTGTTCCGAAAGGCAAACCTGAAGTCGGGACGTTGGCTACGCCGCCTATGCCATAACCCGCCGTGGCACCGATTGCTTTTGCGCTTACCGTGGATCTCCACGACGATGGCACATAGCTGGATCCGGACACATCGCCAAAGGCACCGCTTGAAATCGGCCTGAGTCCGATTAGATACAGAGATTCTGGTTGATCTGGGCCGCCATACGGTACCCACGTTGTCGTGAACTGCGTAGGCGCAGACGCAACAAATCTTGCATATGCATATGCCGTTAAATCAGGCTCAATCGGATCAGACTTACCGATCACAAAGGCATCGCCAAGGCCATCTGGAGTGCTTGGATCAGGGCAGCGACCGATGCCAACAATTTCGTAGTCGATGTCGGCCTGAGTGATTGTGTAGGTGAAAAGTTCAGATCCTTCGTCAATTTTCTCACACACAAGATCTGCGTTGACCGGATCAGTACCTTTCGGGCAGCGATACCATTCGATATACGCACCAGGGCAGACGCCGCTGACGGTAATATTTTCGCCTTCGACTTTGTTATTGGAAAGTTCTCCGGTAACTGCGGGGTAACCGGGATTGGAAATGTCGCCAGTTGGGGTGCCTTCGCCGTTGGCAGTGATGTCGCTGTCGAAGCTGCCTGCTCCAGGGAGGCCGGGGAGGTTGCCGCCGACATCCGAAATGGGGGCGCTGGAGGTGTTGAGGTTGCAGCTGAAGTCGGCGCGGCCAGTGGGGAGCGTGTAGCCGGCGCCCGTGGCTTCGGCAACAGCAAGTGCCACCAAGCTGCGGTTTTGGTTGTCTACCGGGAAGTGCATCAGATCCAGCTCAACCACGCCGCTGATGCTTTTGCTGATGCGCTCGACTTCGTAGATGTAGTCGTGGTAGGTGGCGACATCAGGCTCGGTTTCGCGCAGCAGCCGAACACGTACCAGATCACCGATGGCAAGGGTGCCGCCGTAGGTGTCAGGCTTGACGCGGATGCGGAGGCTATGGCTGACGTACTTGCGGCGGGCCACGTAGTAGGCGCCGACCTTGATGGCGTGGTTTTCGGTGGTGCAGAACTCGCTGAGGTCGTGCTGTTCGAATGGGCCGTTGATAGCCTCGCCGTTGAAGCGGACTTCGCTGGTGCGCACCACGCCGACGTCGGTGTCAGGCTGCTGGCGCCAGAGCATCAAGGCGCAGATCGGTTTGCGCTCGCTCAAAGGGATGTATTCAATCTGGAAGCCGCCCGGCAGAAGGTGGTCTTCGGTGAAGGTGAAGACCCAGCTAACAGCGGTGGTTTTGATGGTGTAATCGTTATTGATTGGCACCAAGGGGCGGAAACCTTTTTTGCCTTGTTTGTCGCTAAGACGCATCAAGAATTTTGGAGCGATGCTTTGCAGCCAATCTTCAAGGTTGCTGGATTGATTGAACTCGCCGTTATACAAAAATGAGTTTGCGTCGGTAAAGTTGGCCGCCAAAGTCATGGCGGTCATATCAACAAGACTGGAAGGTAAACGGCTGGACTGGTTAATCAGATAAAGCGCCAGGTCGACGATGTTGTTGCTGGGACCGAAAGTACTGTCGAGGATGCGTGTGACTTGCATACCTTCGCGCACAAAAGCATGGATCTGTCGGTCCCAGCGTTGGTCGCCGTTGCCGTAGATCCAGTCGAAGCTGAGCGTGGTCAGATTCGCGTATGTGCCGCTGGTGCCGCAATGCACGGGCACCTCAGCAAGTTGAAATGTTTCTGCTGTTACCTTACGTGTTTGCAGTACCGGGCCCCCGGGACCAGGGCTAAGCGAACCAGGATAATAATGCTTATTCCCGTTATAGATAAACTCCCAGCGTGTAAAGCCAAAGCCGTAGGTTACAGGTGTTGCGTTGTACCAGGTCGGGTTAGCTGTGCCGGGTGCGTCAAACGAAAACTGCACCGTATCGACAAGGCTGTCTAGCGGGTCAATAAATGCACCAGGCAGCCATGCGCCGGCGCGGCGGTTATACGTCTGTACATAGTTGCCGACTTTGCAAGGTCCTTGATATAGGTCGTTTAGCGGTAGTTGCGGTAGATCGCCTTCGCTGAGAACCAGTTGGTAATAAGCTGTCAGGTCATTGTTGTTGTCGTTTTCAAATCGGCCTTCACTGGCGCCGGGGGAGACCCAGACGCCGCCGTTGTCGTTGGTGCGGCGGCAGAAGACGATGGGGATGGGCTCGCCGATGGCGATGGAGCGTTGGCGGACGTCGAGTTGTTGCGTGCCACGGGCGGCGAGTTCTTCCTTCGGAGTTGTGATTGCCCCGGTCAGGTAAGGGAGAAGCTCCAGTGGGTCTCGGACGACGATGCTCATAGCTTGATCGGCGACCCGATGAGCAGGTTGGTGAACTTACGCGGTGGCACTTGGGCGCCAACAGGGGCAAGACTAGATCCAATCGTAATCGTCCAGCTCACGAATGACCCGCTGATGCGGATAACCTCGCCCGTGAAGCTGCCGATCAGGGTTTGGCCTGCAGGTGGGGCGCTCTGGCCAATAAGCGAATCGAACTCATACATTTGAATTTCGCACAGCCGGTTGTTATTCAGCGCGGCAGTAAAGGCCGTGACGGCTTCGTTCGTGGCCGGGATTTCGATGGTGATGTCGTTGCCGCTGCCTGCTCCACCCACTACGCCGTTGGCCGTAAACGGGTGGTACTCCCAGGAGCCGCTGTCCCAGGAGACGGTCTGGTTGATGTAATAGCTCTGCCAGCGGGTGTAGGTGCCGCTGTTGTCGAAGATGCGCAGGTACTGGGATTGGGCGCGGCTTGTCATGACACACCAGCGAAGCGGCGGGCACTGTAGCTGCGGCTGTTATTCAGGATCGTGTCGGCGACAGCCTGGAGGCCAGCTTCCATGTCCTGTATTGTTACATAGTTCTGGCCGCCTTGTTGCATCACCGGGCCGGTGGTGATGTTGATGGCGGGTGGTGCGGCGTTGCCGTCGATTGCTCCAGCGCCACGGGCGCCGAGCATATAGTTCATGGCGAAAGCGGCAGCTTTGGATTCGGGTACCACGTATTCGCCTTGACCGCCTTCGCCGATGACAGCATTTGTGGGGCGATTGACGTAACCGCCTTGGGCATAGTGGGCTTTGATGTAGGTTGATTTCATGCCGGCAGTTGGTGTAGAAGCGGCTGCGGCGGTGGCGCGGGCGATATTGACCGAGGTGATAGCGTTAGCGGCCGCGACAGCGTTGCTGGTGACACGCGCCATGCCGGAGGCAAGTGTGTTGGTGAGGTTTACATTGTTGACCAAGGCGCCGGACATTTGGACAGCTTTGTTTACGGTGAAGCCGATTTCCTGACTGACCAGTTTTTGTTCGTATTGCTGCTGGGCCGTAAGGACTTTGCTCTGCAGTTGGGCGCCGGCTGTGATCGCTTGGTATTGTGCAACTTTTTGTTGGGCCTGTAATTGCTCTTCTACGCCAGTGATTACAAGATTTTGGTTGTCGAGGGATTGCTTGAGTTCGGTGTTGATGCGAACCAGGGCGGCGTTGCGTTTTGTGTCTTCGAGTTCGCCAGCAACTTTTAGGCGTTGCAAACTGGCTTCTTGTTCTATTTCACGAATTTTTAACTGCTCCATTTGCAGGCGCAGTTGCAGTCTTTGGGTATCGAGATTTATGTTCTTGATGGCTTGTTGGTATTCTGTTTCGGCAAGTTTTACGGCGACCTGGAAGAGGCGCTCGGCAATCTGAAGGCGTTGTCCGCGTGTAGTGGCCAGCTCGTATTCACGCTGCAGTTGCTGTTGCTGCAGTCCCAGCAGGGCATTTTCGGCCTGGTAGAAAGCGGAACTTACACTGGCGCGAGTTTCTAGTGCGTTCTGCTGTTTTTGTATTTCTAAAGTAGCTGCTTGGATGGGAAGAAGTGTAGCTTCTGCATTTGCAAGCTGCAGCTCTTGTTGCATTTGAATTTTTTCGTATGCGTATGCTTGTGCTTGAAGATTTGTTTTGATGTTGAGCTGTGCAATTTCTTGTTTTTTGAGAATATCGATGTTTTTGATGCCAAGATCCAGCGAGGCTTTGTCTAGACCAGCGTTTTCGGTAAGAAACTTTTTCTTTTCTTCGCGGGCTTTTTTGTTGATATTTTCGATTTCATTAAGTTTGTCGAGTTCGTTGTTTAGTTGTTTTTCGGCGATGGTGCGTCCCAGGGTGCGTTGTTTTTCAAGGTCGATAAGTTTTTTATTGTGTTGCATTTCGCGCAATTGCGCGTCAGAAGTAGTCTCAAGCGCAGCGGCGCGTTTTTCTTCCTCTTCTGTTATTACTTCTACTGCTTCGGCGCTTCTTAGTAAGAAAGATAGACCAGCGTTAATTGGTTTTAAGATGATCGTGGTTAGTGTTAATATTTCTGCTAATCCAGAAATAATGGGTCCTCCTATAATGCCGGCAAACTGTTTTACAACACCTAAAAATTCGTTCCAGGAGTTTTGAAGTCTGTTTACTTCTTCTGTTATACGGCGTTGAGCATTGCCGGATGCTCCGGTTTGGTCTGTTATTTCTTTTTCGATAGCAACGCGGGCTTCTGCAGTTTTGCCTGCTTCGGTTAAAAGTCGTACGGTAGTTGCCAGTTCTTTGTTGACGCGGAGGGTGCTGTCGCGCAGGGCGTCGACATTGAGTAAGCGGGTGTCGTTGCCGAGTTTTTGAGTGGCGGCAATGATGGTGTCTATTTGTTGGCCGACTGCGGAGAGTCCCACGCTGAGGGCCATGCCGCCTAGGCCGCCCATGGCGCCGCCTATTGCGCCACCCGCAAAACCGCCGAAGATAGCGCCGGGGCCGGCGCCGAACAGGGCGGGGAAGGCGCCGCCGAGGATGGCGTTTAGGGAGGCTTCGCTAGCCAAACCCTGCGTTTGGCCGCGTCCCGGTAATCGTGGTGGGGCGGCCGGACCTTGCACGGGTCCCCTCCCTTGCGCAATATCCATGCGCCGCTGTATACGCGACATTGCTATATCGAGTTCTCTAAACTCGTTACTCGTCACGTCGACAAGTTGTCGTAAATCGTTTAGTTCTCCTTGATAGGCATTTAGTGCTGCGATGCTGTTTGGTATAGCCGCTTCTTGTTGAAGTAATTCTTTGACTAAGGCGCCACCACCTATTGTACGGCCACCTTCTCCGCCGAAAGACAGTTCTTCAGCCAGCGTTGCTAAACGCGTACGACCTAAAGTGTTTGCAGCAACAGCTGCTTGTTGAGCTGCGACTGTAAATTCACGAAACTGCGCAGAAGCTATATCACTGTTATCCGCAATACGCTTAAACGTCGATGCGAGTGCAGTTGTATTTGCGATAGTTCTATTTGTTGTTGTACCAAATGCTTCTACTGCTCGATCGCTATTGATGAAGCTATTTTTTAAGTTGTTTAATTCTCTTGATGCCGCTCCAAAGCGATCGGCTAAGTCACCTCTACCTGCTACACGGGCTAAATTGATAGGACGTGTATTTATGTCCTTTACTAGACGTTCCAATTCTTGGACGCGGTTTAGAACCCCGTCCACCATTCCGGTGCCAGTTACGCGTACGTTGATAGAGGCGTCGTAACTGGCCACTCGCGTTTTACCTCAGTGATGACAGTCTAAATCGAAAGCCGCCGGGGTTAGCGGCGGCGTTTGGCGGCTTCGATGGCCTTGCGTTCCTGTTCGGCGCATACGTTGAGGAAAGCGTTCCAGCCGAGTATTTCGATCTCGGTCATCTGGGTGCGGAGCTGGGTAAGAGTAAGACCCAGCTCTTTGGCGACATGGAATTGGAGTAGAAGGTGTTTGTCCTTCTCCAGGTCGGCCTCAAGGGCTTTTGGTGTCCAGTTCCTCGGAGTCGTCGGTCAAGATGGCGAGCATCAGTGATTGGAGATCCTTGTCCTTGACTTCGTTTTTGAGGACATCGATCTCGCCGGGCTTGAAGAGTTTTTGGCCGGAGTCGTCGCAGGCTTTGTTGATCAGTAGCTGGAGCGCAAAAGCGGTGGCGTCCTCCGACTTGGCTTGCTTTTGGGCGCGTTCGCGCTCAGCCATGGTCAGAGGGGTGACCCACATCTCGAAGATCGTTCCATCCGAAAGTTCGACTTCTTTTTTGGTGGGCTCCAGGTTCGCGGCCTTGCGGAGGCGATCCAGGGCTGATACGGGGGTGGGGCCGGGCATAAAACCAGGGATTGGTATGTTCTACTGTAGCGGATTAGTACAAAAAAGCCCCGCTTGTGGCGGGGCGTGGATTTGAGTAGACGCGGTATCAGCTCTTGCTGAGGTCGAAGGTGGGGGCGGCACTGGGGCGGAAGTTGATCGAGACGCTTTGGCCGTCGTCGGGGTTCACGCTCAGGCTGGCCGAGGTGAGGATCACCGGGACGGTAATCGAGCGGCTGGAGGTGTCGTTGACGGTGCCGCTGACGATGACGCGATCGATGTAGAGCTTCATCGTGGCGCCCACTTGGCTGGCTTGGATGACGTCTTCGATCATCCGGCTGGCCAGGTTGGTGTCGTCGTCGGTCGTGTACACCGTGGCCGAACCAGAGCCCTCGGCAAAGCCGGTGATGAAGGTACGGAAGGGAGCGTACTGGCCGGAGGTTTGACCGATGGTGGTGACGTCGATTTCCGAGCGGGTGATCTCGAAGGTCCAGTCGCGGACACTGCCGACAGCAGCCGGGGCGGCGTACGCAACCTGGAAAGCATTAGGGGCAACAGCGGTGCCGTCATCGGTCAAATCAACTGCTGCACCACCTGCGGTCGCAGAAACTTCAAGAACGCCGGTAGCCGCTGCATACGCAATGACGTAGTAAGTGGTGCCAGCGGTGAGGCCAGCAGGCAGTGTGCCAGAGCCGCTACCGCCAGTTTCGGTGTTGACCACACTGAATTTGACAGGGTCGCCTACCTTGAAGTTCAGGTAGGAAGCAACAGTGATTTCGTCGTCGGCGATGTCGACGGCGGCTTCAGCAAAAGTGGCTGTAGTGCCAGCAGGGCTGTAGTACAGGGCGCCGGAGGTGCCCGTGAGAACGGTGGCCATGGGGAGTACCTATGGGAAGTGAACTGCGGGCACTGCCCGGCTTAATACAGGTTAGCGCCAGTCAACACACTCACTATGGAATGATCGTGGCCTGGAATCCTGCCTCGATTTTAGAAATAAAGTACGGCGTAAAAGCACGACGAGATTGCTGAGCTGGAACTGTCCCAGTGAAACTTGGGGAGAAAGAAGGGCCGTCGATAGCGCCGAGGCGAACGTAGACGCCGCTAGCTGTTTTTGCGGTGTTGTTTAGCGTGTCTAGAACGTTGTAAGCGGTTGTTGTGAGTGTCTGGTTGCGACCCGCACCTTGGCCTTTTTGGGTGTGGACGCGCACCACGATGATGCCACGGGCATACTTGTGGTTTGTTGTAAGTGCGGTTTCGGTGGTTAGGCCGAATTGGAGGTTTACATGGACAAATTCGTCGACGGCATCGACGTCATAGTTTATAACGTTGTCGCAGTAAACCGGGATAGACGGATTGAGGGCGTTATAAGCTGCGATTAGCGGGGCTTCAAACGCGGCCCGGATGAGTTGGTAGTTCATTCTGGTTTAGCGAGACGAACGCCACGTTCCAGTGCTTTTTGCATTTTGCCGCCCCGTATGAACAGGGGGTACCAGTCGAGTGGGGCGGTGGAGCGGGCGTTGCCGCGGCCGGATTGAATCTCGCCGCGGCGACCGTTTTCGGGGCGCGTTCCGCGGGCAACGATGTCGCCGCCGGGGCCGGATCCGGGATAGCGGAAGTCCTCGCGTGGTACGTCCACTAGGTCCATGGCAATTGCGGCGTGCGGTGCCAGGTTTTGGATGACGTACTTGACAACACGAGATGCTTCGCGTTTCGTCGAAGGTAGTTTAGGTATGTCAGAAATACGGTACGGGTAGGCACCGCTGCCGGTGCCGGAGCTTGGGGTGCTTGCGACCCAGCTGTCTTTGAACTCGCCCGTCCAGTCAGGCCCCGCTTCGGCGAGACCGTTCATGATTTCTTTGGCGGCGTTACGTGCCAGGCCGTTTAACCACTCGTAGGCGTCGCGTTCTATTGCTCGTTGGATGCTTGCCATTACTGGGGCCTCGCTAGAAGGACGTGCATGATTGGGCTGTCGCCGCGATATGTTTTGACGTTGATGATGCGGGCGGTGCGTGTCGTACCAGCTTCGGTGTATTGGATTGTATCGCGGATGTTGGGGTAGTAATTACCGAGTTCGGCGTTGCCGATGATGATTTTTAGGTCGTTTGTTTGATAGAAACCTTCAAATTCTTCGGGGTTTGCTTGTGTGATAACACCACGAACGGTGACGTTGGTGTTTGTGTTGCTGAGCGAGCCAGTGGTTGAGTTGTAAGTGGAGGCGGTTTGTTTGACGTAGGTGAAGTTATAGCCCCAGTCGGCCAAAAGCGGGGCGGGAATTGCAGCAAAAACGGTGTCAATAAGGCTCATGGTTAACCTCTAACGGCGCGGATCTGGAAGCCGCCGGAGCCACCGATTGTGTAGGCGCCAAGGTAGGACTGGAGCCAGGGGTAGACGTCGAAGATGTTGTTGATGGGGTTTTCGTATTTGCTGTCTTTGTACTTGACGCGGAGTTCGCCGAGTTGGACTTCGTCGTACAGCTCGTCGGCGTCGTTTTGAGTGCCAGTGATGGCGTCGGTGTTATTGGCGAGTTCGCGTGCCAGCTCGAAGGTGGCGTACTTGATGGCGTTCGGGATGACGCTGCAGACCAGCTCGACGCGGTCGATTAGCCAGTTGTTGCGGGGCCACTTGAGGGCTTGGCCGTTGTCGCAGCGATCGCCGTAGAAGTTCAGGCTGTCGATCCAGCGGGTGGCGGAGATCAGGGCGCGGTTCTTTTGGTCGTCGGTCTTGGTGGTCCAGGTCGACGAGTCGGGGATAGTCTCGAAATACGAGTTGGCCTCGGCCAGCGTGACGTAGCTGTTGGCCGATGCAGAACTCAAAGTGGCGTTAATTGTTGCGGGCACAGTACGTCACAGCCTCCGTCTTATCAGTGTAGCGGCAATAAAAAAGCCCCACCCGAAGGTGAGGCTGAGTTTGATTTGGCCGAAGGTCAAATCGTGCTGGTGTCCAGCGGGCTGTTGACGGTGAGCTGAACCAGGGGGATCAGGTCGATGTCGTAGGTGGCGGTCCAGTTGCCAGCGGTGGAGAGGCCGCCGTTGGTCGGGTTGTCGCCGGCATCGCCCCACTTGGTGCCCATCACGTGGTAGGCGCTGTGGTAGTCGACCGAAAGCACATCCTGCTTGGAGAGGACGTTACGGTCGGCTTCGATGCGGAGGTCTTGCTGCACACCCTCCATGATGGTGCCCGACTTGGTCAGGTAGCAGTAGAACTCGCGCTGGTGGCCAGCGGTGCCAGGGGCAACGGTGTTCACCAGGGGATCGATGATTACGCGGCAACCGGCAAACTCGCCGATTTCGCGGGCACCAACGCCTACGCCACCACCGCCCCAGACAACGCTGCCGGCTGCTGCCAGAGCGGAAGTCGAGAAGGTCAGCAGGCCCACCTGATACAGGTAGAAGCCGACCGAGGGATGGACAACGAGGAGATCAAGTTCGCTGCCACGCTCACCCAGGAGGGCGCGGGCGCGGGACACGGCAGCGCCAGTCAGGAAGTTGGCTTCGGCACCGCCGGAAGCGGCGGCGACGGCCAGATCCAGTGCGTTGGCGGACAGGGCAGTGCCAAACAGACCGGCAAGCTGGCTGAACAGACGCTGGCTGTTCAGTTTGTTGATGGCGTCGGCAAGCTGGTTGCGGATGTGAAGCATGGGGTCTTCACCGGCAGCCAGCATGGCCACGTCGTCCACTGCATACGCAAAACCGCGATGGCAGATGGTGGCGATCTGGGTGGCGGTGCCGATCTTCTGAGGGGTCAGGTAGCCGGCGTTGCTGGTGCCCCAAGTAGCCGTGCCGTTCATGATCTCCTCGGTAGGAGATACGGGGTTGAACTCGGGCACTTGGATGCGGGTGCCGCCTTCGCGGGCATCCAGCAGAGGAGTACGCACCACGGCGCCGCTCTTCAGGAAGAGGGAACGCTCTTTGATGGCCTCAGACACATAGGTGCTGAGGTTATTGCGCTTGACGATGTCCGCAAGAAGAACACCGCCGGAATAGTTCTGGAAAGGAGCAGCCATTGGGCCTCCGAAAGGTCAGGGGGTTTGCGTCCCAGTCACAGACTTGGGTGGTGGTGCCTCACTGAGGCTTAAAGACCGGCTTCCCTCTTCAGCACTGCTGCGAGTTCAGGGTCTTGGGCGGACAGCATCATCTGCTGCGTTAAGTTAATACTACCTTCCTTCCAGGGATTATTCATACCTGGGGCGACAGTAGAAGTGGGATTGGGCTTGGCGCCCATGCCGGCAGCAGAACTTGGCTTGAAGTGATGTTCAAAGCCGGAGCCGGGATTCTTCAGGTTGTTTAGATATGCCTGAAGGTCTTGTTCCACGCCGCCGTTGAGGACGACGACGCTGCCGGTTTCGTTTTTGCGGAGGTTACCTTGGAGCAACATCAGCATTTGCTCGGCGTTGATTGCGCCAGCCTGACTGATGGCGGCCATGGCCGCTGTTCGCATCATGGCGGCTTCGTTTGAGTTGCGAAGGTCCTCAAGTTGGCGGTTCAGATCGGCGATTTGCTGATCTTTTTCTTGCGCCGTTTTGTTGGCCTCTTCCCACAGATCTTTCCACTGGCCTTGGTCTTGGAGGACTTTTTTGCGTTGGTCGTCCTGCTTTTTGTAGACCTCGTCCAATTTTGCCTTGATGCCTTGGAAACGTTCCTCGGCTTCGGCGGATTGGGCTTTCAAGGCTTGGATCTGGGACTCGTACTCAGCCTTGATGCCAGTGACATCAGGGGTGGGTTGAGCGGTGTCGGCTCCAGCCACAGGCTGGGGTGGAGTCGCCACGGGCGTCTCCTGGATGACTTGCTCTTCCATGCGTTAGAAATCAAAAGTGGGGGTGGGTTCGTCGACAAACACAGGCTCGCTGGTGGCCTTTTTGCCAGCCTTGCGGGCGGGTTTTTCGGGAGCGGGTTCTGCTTTTGCAGCCCGCGCAGCTTCATCCATTTCGACCATTTCCCAGCGGAAACTGCCGTCAGGCTGCTGCACGTAATCCAGGCTTTTCACCAGCGGACTGTAGAAAGTGCGCTTCTAGTCTAGAACAAAAGAGATAAGGACTCTTCCTCTTCTTCCTCGCGGGCTTCTTGCTCGGCGGATTCGATGGGTTCCAGTGATTCGTTGTTGCTGTGCATAGGCGTGCCAGTGGAAAGAATTTCGCCTTGGCGGAGGATGTCGCGGAACTCTTCGCGGTCGATGACCTGTTGTGCGAACAGGCTCGTCAACGCGGTGATGTCTTGGCCGATGAGGCGGTCGATGTCGAAGTCGCGGCTGACGTAGACCTTGGGAGGTTCCAGTTGGAGGTAGTTGGCGGCAAGGTTGAAGGCGCCTTGAAGGGTTTGCTGGAGATCCATGGAGACCATCGACAGCATGGAGTTGGTGTCGACGCGGTCCAGGCGGCGGGCGTCGGCAGACTCGGCGACAAACTTTTGCTGACTCAGCGTGCTGATGCCAAGCGTCGCCATCTGCATCTGGAGTTCTTTAATTTCGTTCGATTGGGCTTCAAACGCACTCGATGCAGGCTCCACGTAATAAGCCTTGTTGCCGGGCTGCATCGCCAACGCATAATTAACGCTGATAGCAAGGTCCTTGGTTTGGTCGTCCCAGCCTTCGAGGACGAGCATCGGTTGGCTGGCG
>Ga0172367_10005903_pt1 | contig 14644 bp, 16 predicted proteins | sample Lak10m_FD_114542 | JGI IMG/M metagenome (GOLD analysis project Ga0172367, IMG submission 114542) | Freshwater microbial communities from Kabuno Bay, South-Kivu, Congo - kab_022012_10m | ecosystem: Environmental > Aquatic > Freshwater > Lake | place: Democratic Republic of the Congo: South-Kivu... | reverse complement strand
TAATATATGAAGGCTGGTTATTCACAAGCTGAATTTATGATCCTTTTCCTGGGGTGACCGCTATCCTACCATATCCCCCACCTCTTCCAAATTATCAACTACCGATTGTGGTTATATCCAATTTTGTTACTTCCAGAAAATTATGAAGGTAAAACAGCATGATAATCTTTTTTTGCCGCTCAATTCCGAGCGGATGAGCAAATAGCTAACACAGGCTGTATCCAAAAACGCCCATTGACATTTCTTTGTCGCGTGATTACAATGTAATCACTTTTAGAAAAAGAGGATAAAATGAACATCGTCCATACACAAATCGTCAAAATCGGAAACTCACGCGGCGTGCGTCTGCCCAAGTTGTTGATCGATCAAATGGGATTCAATAAAGAAGTGGAAATTATCGTTCAACGCGGACAACTTGTTCTTCGTCCGGTTAACCACCCGCGTTACGGATGGGAGGACCAATTCCTTGCAATGGCAAAACACGGTGACGACAAAATGCTTGATAAGCCTACTTCTGCCCAATGGGATCGGAGTGAGTGGAAATGGTAACAAAACGGTTTGAAGTGTATCTGATCAATCTCGATCCGACTGTCGGAAGCGAGATCAAAAAGATGCGCCCCTGCCTAATCATTTCTCCCGATGAAATGAACACTCATATTGCGACGGTCATTATTGCACCCATGACCACACAGGGTCGTGCCTACCCAACTCGCGTCTCATGCAAATTTCAAGGCAAGGATGGGCAAATTGTTTTGGATCAAATCCGAACGGTGGATAAAACTAGATTAACAAAAAGATTAGGGACGATCAACTTAGCAACTCAAAAAGCAGTGCTTGCCGTGCTGGCTGAGATGTTTGCGGAATAAGAAAAATAGATAGTCTCTGAATTCCAGGTGTGACATAAGTGGACAATTGTCTCGACTTTAACAAATCCCCCATAAATTGCTTGACAGTCTCTACGCCCTCATATAGAATAGGTTTTGCGCTAGTTGCTTCATCCGTCAATTTTTTGGGATTTTTGGAAGAAACTTTCCCAACCTATTGCTAATGTTTTTCGATAAGGCTTGTGACCTGAGGTTGTATTCGTTCTAGCCGTAATAAAATGCACCAAACATTGCGTAATATTCTTCCTGTCTTCGCAAGAAAGCCCTAAAAGGGCTCAAAATTCAACTCATCGTTAGTTAGCCAAAATGTTACGCACCGAGGGTTCTATCCCCGTCGGGACCGCCAAGTGTAAACAAAAAAACCGTCCTAAAAAGGCGGTTTTTTTGTTGTTTCTTGCCATTTTTCACGTAAAAACAGGGGTGAAAAAAAGTTACGCACCGCGAGTTCCATCTTTGTATGAACCCGCGATCTCGGAACTTATATTGCTTCGGTAAGATTAAGGATTGGATTGAAAAAACCGACAAAAGTCGTAACGTGAACGGCGGACTACTAGTAAAGTTATGTATATCAAAAAGGAGAAGATATGTCTGACGTTAATCAAATTTATTTTGCAGATACAAAGTCAGAAGAAATTTTTGCGGCAGGTGGACCCAATCCGCAGTTTTTGGTTGATATGCTGAAGTTCAAAGTGTGGGTAGTGGGGCTTGAGGCAGGCGGGCAAATTCCCGTTCACCCTGGCGAAGTGGCGATGTATCATTTTCTCGAAGGTGAAGGCTTGATGACTGTTGAAGATGAGACTTTTTCCATTCAGCCTGGCGCGACTGTAGTAATGCCAAGCGGTGCGCGGCGCGGCATGAATGCAAAGACCCGTGTGGTATTCCTCGGCTCCAAAGGGGAAGCGTGAGTTCCGTGTTAAAGATTGCGGCTGTGTTTGCCTTTGCGGTTGGCGGTTTTTCGATCGCGGCAGGTGCGATGGCAATGCGGGGTTGGAACCCAGGATATTCCGTACTTGGCTGGCTGCCAGTTTATAACTTTGCGATGGGCATCTTGACGATCTTTATTCCAGCGATACTGATTTGGAGAGGCAGCCCATATTCAATGACCTCTGCCATTGTTTTTGTGTCATACATGCTGTGGTAACAGCCCTGCTTTTGCTGGCATTTCGAGAGACAGTTGCAACACAAAGCCTGCTTGCCATGACGTTTCGGGTGGCGGTCTGGCTTGCGATTCTTGCGTTGCTATATTTTCAAGCACGTGGACAAAAATAATTTTTAAGGAGCATGATATGAATCAAGTTTTCCCCAGGAAATATCACCCTATACAGGTAACGTTTCATTGGCTCGTTGTGATTCTGGTGTTTGCCGCATTTGTAATTGGCAAATCCATGAGTGAGCAGCCCAATGACGCAAACAAACTCATGCCGTTGGCGCTTCACATGGGCGTGGGAACTTTCACACTGGTGGTGATTGTGGCACGCTTTGTCACGCGCATGAAATTGCCCAGACCTGAGCACGCCACAGCGGGCAACGCCTTCTTCGATTGGATCGGAAAAGTAGTGCATTACGCGTTGTACCTTTTTGTCTTTCTTATGAGCATTAGCGGGATGTCGCTTTCGATGCGAGCAGGGCTTGTACCGATCGTGTTTGGCGGTTCGGGCTCTCCGCTGCCAGTAGATTTCTTTGACTTCACAGCGCGCATGATGCATGGCTTTATTGCGCCTACCTTGTTTCTGCTTGTAATACTACATGTTAGTGCAGCACTCTATCATCAGTTCATGCTTAAGGATAATCTTCTTGCTCGTATGTGGTACGGAAAATAAAATACCTACCCATTCTTTGCCCTCCTTTGACACATTTTGGTTGAGCAATAACTCCACTGCATACGACAAAAGTCGTATTAAAAGAACAAGTTAGTCCTTACACTGATAGAGATTGACTTGTTCTTTTTTGCACAACCAAACTACATAAAAAGTGGAATAAAAAGGAGAATGAACATGAAAAATAATACAAAACTTGGGGTTGCGCTCGCAATTCTCGGCGTCTTCGCTGGACTACTGACGTTCTACCTAATGGCGGGCCAATACAATCTGGTGATCGAAGCGAAAACCTCTGCTGGAAGGCTCGACGAAGCAACCTCGGTCACAATCGTTTATGCCGTGCTTGGCTGGCTGGGCATCGCCGCAGGCGGGATTTGGGCAGCTGTGCTGTACGGTTTTATCCGCAAGGAAAGCTGGGCTTGGTTCTGGGGCGCCGTTGCTGCAACCATCCAATTGCTGGTCGGCTTCTTCCCCGCCATTCCCGCAATGGATAGCCACCTGCCGGGACCGACCATGATCGTTTTTGGCATCGCCGCCATCCTGTGGTTCGGGATGTTGCTCATCGGTGGCGTGGCGGGCAAGGTCATCACATTGACTTTCTTCGCAGGCATCGCCTATGTGCTGACCTTCATGGACGGCGTCGCGCCGATTTCCAAGTACACTACCTCACATAATGACCCGTTCTGGAACGGCATGTACGTCATGTCACAGCAGGTCAGTTGGTGGGGTGCGGCGGCTTGGGCGATTTTCATCTTCGCCACCTTCAAGAAAAAGACCTGGGCTGTGCCTGTCGGCATCTTCGGCGCGGCTATGTCGATGATGGCGGGCTACCCGCTCGGACTGCATAATGCCATCTATGAAGTCCACCGCTTCTCAATGTTCCTGCCCGCTCCCCTGTTGAGCACCATCCTGCTGGTGGTCATCCTGCTGCCCGCCACCCAGAAAATGCTCACAGACTGGAACAACTCCAAATAATCCCTGCTACGGAGCATTCCTATGCAATTTGTCAAAGACCGCTTCAACTATTTATTCAACTCCACTAAGGGACTAATCCTCGTGGCGATTGCCATGATCGGACTGGTGACTGCCGCGTGGGGGATGCTCTCGGGTCCCATGGCGGAGATGGGCGTGCGAGATTGGGTGGTCAGGGTGTTCGGCATGGATTTGATTCAAGCCGAGCGTGAGGGTCGCATCGTCATTTTGTATCATGCAATTGCGATGGCTGTCATTGCTATTGAAACTTACATGCTGACTGGCTTGCTCAAGATGAAGCCTTTCTTCAAGACATCCATCAACCTGCTCATTACGGTTGGCTATATGCTGACGCTGGTTTTTGGAATGGGCTTCGCCTACTTCGGACACAACTGGGCATTTCACGGGCTGTACATCACAGGGTTGAGTCTGATTTTCTTCGCGGGCATTTTGTTGTGCGTGGCGCTCTATCCGTGGGATAAAGCCTATCATGTCGCTGATCAGGAACATGCCCACTTACCCGGCGGCGTGGATCTGGAACGGGTCGCATTTTTTGCCGCCTCAGTGACCACCGTCCTGTCGGCGCTATTCGGCGCAATGCCAGGCTCGTATTTCGGCAATGGCTTTGAAGTTTTCCTCGCCGAAAATGTGATTCGCTATCCCGAAAAGACCACGATGGAATACTCGGTCATCGGTCACCTGCATATCATGCTGGCGCTCATCGCCATCATGCTGACGCTCATCATCGGACGTTGGTTGAACTTCAAAGGCTTGTGGCAGAAGGTCGCCATGCCGCTAATGATCCTCGGCACCATCGTACTCAACCTCGGCGTGTGGGGCGTGGTCACTCCGCTCGAACCCATCGCGCACATGGTCATCTATGTCGGCGCAACACCCTCGATGCTGGCGGCGTTGTTCCTGCTCATTTGGAGTTGGAACAAACTCATCAAAGATGGGACGGTACACCTCACCAAACCTAACTTTCTGCAAAAACTAAAAGCCCTCGTACAAGACCCGCTCAAGTTTGGTCCCACGTGGCAGATGTTGTTCATGAACTTCACCACCAGCGGAATCGGAATTTTTATGGCGGTCAAGCTGGATGAAATCTTTCGCGTCTGGCCCGCCCGTGAAGAACGCATCGAACTGACCGGGCACTGGCACGCGCTCTCCGCCATCATCGCCACCATCATCCTGATGTATTACGGCGACATGCTCGGTCTGAAAGGCAAAATCCGGCAACTATACGGATGGAGCATCATCATCTTTTCAGACATTGCTCTGGCTGGCGTGACGGTTTTCGAAATGAAGCGCCTGTTCATCAGCGAGGCAGAACAACAGCCGCTCGTCAACGGCTTGATGTATGCCATGGATTTCGGTCTTGGCATGTTGTTATTGCTTCTGGCTATTGTCATGGTTTGGCGTCTGGTGGATTTGTTCAAACCGAAGGGACGCTGGACGGAAGAAGCCGCTCAGGAACTTTCTGAGGAGGTGACGAAATGAAACGCCTCATTCTTAACCTCAGCCTGCTTGCTGTACTACTGGCATCCTGCGCTCCTGTCGATTTGAACGCGCCCATGCCGATCTTTGAAACAGGCATTGACTCAAATGCCTGGGCGCAGATCCCTGCGGGCGAGTTTTACTTTGGTCAGCACAACGAAATCCAAACCACTGACGCCTACGAGATCATGGTCACAGATGTGACTGCCGTACAGTATGCCGATTTCCTCAACGCCGCGCTCGCGGATGGATATGTCAAGATGGATGGTGAAAAAATTGTCGGCTTTTATCCAGGCGATGAGTTCCGCGGAGTCAAGCACGAGGAAAAGATCGAAGCGGGCGCTTGGCTCTTCATCCCGCTGAATGATCCATCCCAGCGAATCAAATTTGACGGTTCAACTTTCACCGTTCAATCTAGTTACGAAAATCACCCGATGACGATGGTCAGTTGGTTCGGCGCGTGGGGATACTGCAAATATTACGAGTCTCGCCTGCCCACCGAAATGGAATGGGAAAAAGCCGCGCGCGGCCTCTCGACAGGCTCAGGGAGCACCCGTCCTTTCCCGTGGGGTGAAGAGATTCAACTCAACAATTCCAACTTCTATTCGTCGCGCGCCCCCTTCGAGGATATGAAATCCTTTGGCTCGCGCACGAGTCCCGTTGGCTTTTACAACGGACAGAAATACGGCGATTATCAAACTCTCGATTCCGCGTCGCCATACGGACTCTACGACATGGCGGGCAACGTCTGGCAATGGACGGGTAACGTTTACGAGGGGATGCACTACCGTTTCATGCGCGGTGGCTCGAAGGATGTCTACGATATGGATCTGCGCGTTTGGGTTCGCAACAATGCCACTCCCACCTATGTCAGCCCGGGTGTTGGCTTCCGCTGTGTGAAGTAAAAGCATTAGACCCTAAAGGTCTCCAAGACCTTTAGGGTCTATAGAGAGAGCCGCCATGACATCTTTGGTAAAGAAAATTCGCATGTATTGGGCGTTGACCAAAAGCCTCCAAACTGGATTGCTCATCAGCACCGGACTGGCAGGCTACATGAGCGCACGCTGTCCCGTTTTCCATCTTGGCACATTGATCGGCGTGGGACTCAGCCTGTACCTTGCGATTGCAGGCAGCACTGTCCTGAACATGTGGTGGGACCGCGACATTGATTCTAAAATGAAGCGGACTCAGATGCGCCCGCTCAGTTCGGGGGAATTGGATCCGGCGGAAGCGCTGCGCCTTGGACTGGTACTTTCTCTTTTGGGTGTTGGTCTGGCTGTTGCGATGGACGCCCTCTACGGCTTGATCGTGTTCGCAGGCTTATTTTTTGACGTTGTGATTTACACCATCTGGCTGAAACGCCGCACCTGTTGGGGAATCATTTGGGGTGGAATTTCAGGCGGTATGCCCATCCTCGCGGGACGTGCTTTCGGTATGGGCGCAATTGACTGGATCGGAATTCTGCTTTCGCTTGGTATCCTGTTCTGGATACCTACCCACATCCTGACCTTCAGCATGAAATACTACGATGATTACAAATCTGCCGGGATTCCCACATTTGCATCCACTTATGGTTTTAGCGCGACCCGCATCACGATTGCCGTTTCCAATGTTTTTGCCTCTTTGGCAATGGGAATCTCCGCCTGGGCAATTGGCGCAACCATGCTTCACCTTTGCAGCCTTGCCATCCTTTCGCTCATCCTGCTAACATTGGCTGTCATCAGCGTTTTCAAACCCACTGAACGAATGAACCACAGCATGTTCAAATATGCTTCAGCCTATATGTTTTTATCCATGGCATTGATGGCGTTCTAATGCGCTACCTTTCCCAAATCATTCCCCTCCCGCCTGATGCATCTGTCACCGACTTGCTTATCTGGCTGCGCGGCGAGATGAAAAAGAGCCGCTTCAAGATTTGGCTGCGCGCCTTTCTCTTCATTCAGTTTTCTGCAATTTTCGGGGTTTACTTTTTCCGCGACATTTCCGCCGGACATTTTCGCTGGGAGTGGGTCTTGCTGATTTACCTGCTTTGCCTGCCCCTCGGCTTCCTGATGAGTCGGATCGTCCCCATGCGGGCGGATGTCGAATCCCGCGCTGTCATGATGTCTCTTGACCGGGTTTACCTCGTCTTGATCTGGATTCTAGTCATTGTCAAACTCATCACCGGGCGTATTCCATCACTGGTCTTTGTGGCGGATAGTTGCATGGCCGTGATTTTGGGAATTATGTCCGGGCGGCTGGGCGGAATTGGCATCCGTGTGCGCCGGTTGAAAATTGCGGCGGGATTTTTGAATCCCTAACCGCTACGCCTTTCCACGTTCCAGCAATTTTTGCGGATCAAGAATAATAATTCGACTGCGTTCAAGATGCAGAATCCCTTCAGACTCGAGCGCATTTAATGAACGACTTAATACATCGCGCACAGTTCCCAGCCGAATGGCCATTTCATCCAGGGTTGTCCAGGAACGACGGGGAATAATCAAAGACCCATCCTTCAGTTCAGCATATTTCAAGAGCGTGTGCGCGATGCGTGCCTGCACACTCCGCAAGCCAAGGTCTTCCACTAATTGCACATAATATAAGACTCGAGCGCTCAAATGCTCAAGACAAGCCAACGCCAACTCTGGATAACGTCTGGACAGAGTAACCAACGTTGTGCCTTCAATCGCCCAGGCGCTGACATCTTCAAGCGCAGTCACAGTTAGGGGATAGGCTGTCCCGCTAAAAATCGCTTCGTCCCCAAAGATTTCACAATCATGCAGGAAAAGAGCAGCCTGCTCGCGTCCATCGGTTGCGGTGCGCACACCTTTTACCCAGCCTTTTTCCAGCAAATAGACATATTCACCGGCTTCACCTTCCAGACAAATGACTTGTCCGGCAGTATAGGCGCGTGGAATCATCTGCCGCGCCAAATCCACGATCACATTGTCTGGCAGAACTGAAAATTGCTTTATGGAAATTACGGCTTGTTTGGCGCGGGAAAAGTCGGAAGTGGCGGCGGGCATTTTATCCTAATACTTTGGTCAACGCAGATGTGGAGAATATAAATAAAAATGTACAGGAATACTTTGAATATTTTACCTTGTTTATCCTCCTGTCTGTCTTCGCAGTCGTACTTCATATTTATCGCAACGACATGATTTCGCTTACCGCCCAACACGACAAAAGTCGTACCAAAATCCTCGATCAGATTGTATCCTTATCTTCACGGGAATTCTCCCGTGATTTTTTTGTCAACAGGAGTTTTCCCGATGGTCAACAAATCAAAAAGCGTAATCTGGAGAAGTAGTGTTCTCGTTTTATCACTATTACTTATGTTCGTAGCCATTCCACACACATTGGAAGACTTTACCTTAGGCGAACCCGCCAAGCAGAATGTTCCGGCTGCGGTTTTAGCAAGTGTGATTGCAGTATTTTTCATCCTACAGGGATTGGGTCTTTTTTTTCTGGGCAACAATGACAGGCGTGGATATTTCATCCACCTCGGTCTGGGAATACTCTGGCCCGTGGCGGCAGGAAGCGCTCAGTTGCCGGTAATTCTCACCACGCAGCCGTATCGGTCTGGTTTTATCTCACTGTTCTACGTGTTTGGAATGATCGTCCTAGGTATTTTATTGTTATTGGCATCCATACTCGGATTGAGAACCGCATCCTCACCGGAGAAATGAACCGTGCGTAATAAGACTCAACAAGCCCCTCATGACAGGCAGGTACGTAGCCGACTGTTGGAGGCTGGGCAAACGCTTTTCAGCGCCCAAGGTTATGCGGCAACTTCCATGCGGCAGGTCGCCGAAAAAACCGGGCTTGCCCTTGGAGGCATCTACAATCATTTTTCATCAAAGGAAGCCATCTTCCAGGCCGTCTTGCTGGAATACAACCCGTTCAAGCGCAGCAACCTACATCCCATGCTGGAAAATTTTAACCGTGATCAAGTCAAAATCCTGTTGGATGAAATGGATAAACAGCCGGAGTTTTTCAACATGATCCTGATCGAGTTACTGGAGTTCAAAGGGAAACACCTGCCGCTGCTCTTCGAGAACATCTCTGGAAACGTCCCACCTCCAGCATCATGGCGAACGTTACTTAGCCTGATCATTTCCTGCCGAATCACACAAGTCCTGTTTGCCAGTACATCACCGGCTGGCGCCCAAATACAAATTTCTCCAGACGCCGTCATGGATTTGCTCCTGAACGGCATTCTGGAAACGGAGTAAACCTATGAATTCTCGTCTCCTCTCGATCATCCGCAAAGAGTTTATCCAGATCTGGCGTGATCCCCGCACCTTGATGATCGTCCTCGTCATTCCCATCCTTCAGCTTTTCCTACTGGGATATGCAGCCACCAACGATGTTCGCAATATCCCGCTCGCAATCTACGATCAATCGAAAAGCCCCGAATCTCGTGACCTGCTTGATGCGTACCGCGCCGCCGATTATTTCAAGGTGGCGTTCGCAGTTGAATCAGAAACAGAATTGCGCCAGATCATTGAAAGCGGTCAAGCCAAAGCAGGGTTGATCATCCCCCCCGATTATGCCAGCCAACTGAGAAAAGGCACCGCGCAGGTGGCTTTCGTCCTTGACGGTTCTGACCCAACCGTAGCCTCAACCTCATTATCGGCGGCGCAACTCATTGGACAACGACACGCCACCAACATCCTGACTGAAAAACTGGCACGCTCCGGTCAGGGATTTGCCATCCATTTGCCGGTGGAAGTTCGCACAACGGTCTGGTTCAATCCAGACCTGGCAAGCGCGTACTTCATGATCCCCGGCGTGATTGGTATGGTGTTGTCGGCACTGACCGCCATGTTGACCGCCACCGCAGTTGTCCGCGAGCGCGAACGGGGCACGATTGAACAGTTGATCGTCACCCCCATCCGCTCGTGGGAATTGATTGTCGGGAAATTGGTTCCCTACACCACCTTGTCGCTGTTCAATATGTTCGAAGTTTTGGCATTGGGACATTGGTGGTTTGGCGTTCCGATTCAAGGGAGCCTGGGATTGGTCATTATCATTTCGGCTCTCTTCCTAATCTCGGGGCTGGGCATTGGGCTATTCGCCTCGACAATCGCCAACACCCAGCAGGAAGCCATGCTGACGGTTTGGATGACGCTCCTGCCGAGCATCTTCCTCTCCGGCTTTTTCTTCCCGATCAGTGCAATGCCTGCGGCATTGCAAGCCATCTCATACGCGATCCCATTGCGGTATTACCTGGTGCTTATTCGCGCCCTGATGATCAAAGGCGTCGGTCCAAATGTTCTGTGGAGCGAAGCCGTCTCGCTGGTCATCTTTGCTGTGGTCATCATGAGCGCCGCCACTTTGCGCTTCAAAAAGCGTCTCGATTAATCTTTTCATTTCTGAATCTTCAAGGAGTTTTTCATGCAAACCAAACGCCCCATCTATGTGTTGACCATTCTCGCCGTTATCGCCCTGATCGCGGCTGGATACTATGCCTATACTGCCTTCTTTCAGTCGGGCAAGACCGGCGCATTGACCGCTTCCGGTACGGTGGAAGCCGCCGAGGTATTGATCGCGCCCGAACTTTCCGGCAAAGTGAGTGAAGTGATTGTCAATGAAGGCGATATGGTCAAAGCCGGTGATGTTCTTTTCCGTCTTGACGATACTTTACTTCAAGCCCAGCGCAACGTTGCCGCTGCCGCTCTGGATACCGCTCAAGCCGCTTCCCAAACTACAGAATCTGCCGCTGCTGTAGCCCAGTCGCAATACGACCTGGCATTGACAGCAGCTCTTGCAGAACAAAAAGCCAACCGCAATGCTGATTGGGTTGCCATTCAACCCGCTGAATTCAACCAACCCGCCTGGTATTTTGAAAAATCTGAACAGTTGGATTCTGCTCAAAATGAGGTAACAGCTTCCCTGTCCGCGTTAGATGCGGCGCGCATTAAATTAACTTCCGTGGAAGAAAAAGCCACCAGTGGCGATTTCCTATCCGCTGAAAAAAGTCTGATGGATGCGCGCTCCGCCTTTGAAGTCGCTCAAAGTGTCTTGAACGCCAGCGCAAGTGCCGACCAAAATCTGAAAGATTCAGCGCAAAGAAATTACGATGACGCCCTCTCCGAGCTGAACAACGCTCAGAATGCATATGATGATGCTACCACTACCAGCGGCGCAAGTGATGTGTTAACTGCCCGTGCTGATCTTCGGGTGGCACAGGAACGATATGACACGGCTCAAGACAAAGTTCGTTTCCTGCAAACTGGCAGTCTGTCACCAAAGGTGACCGCCGCACAAAAGGCTCTCGATCAGGCACTGGCTGCGGCAGCGCAGGCAAAAATGGCTGTTGCACAGGCGGAAGCCAGTCTTGCATTGATCGATACCCAGATCGCCAAGTTGACAGTGACTGCGCCAACAGACGGCATTATTCTCACTCGCGCTGTTGAACCCGGTGAAGTGGTGATGCCCAGCGCAACGTTGCTAACTCTGGCACGCCTGAGCGACCTGACCATTACAGTCTATGTACCTGAAGACCGCTATGGTGAATTATCCATTGGGCAAACCGCGGAAGTTACAGCGGACTCTTTCGCAGGTGAAACTTTTAGCGGCACAGTCATCAATATCTCAGGTCAGGCGGAATTCACGCCGCGCAATGTTCAAACCACTGCTGGTCGCAAAGCTACCGTATTTGCAATCAAACTCTCCCTGATTGATACGAACGGAAAATTAAAACCCGGTATGCCTGCGGATGTTTTATTCAAATAGTTTTTTATGCGGAAGCGCAAAACAAACTTGCGCTTCCGCTGTACGATGATTGGTGGTTTTATGAATTCTGACGATATTCTGGTTCAAGCCAGCGGCTTACAGAAATCTTTTGGGGATGTTCGCGCAGTAAACGGTGTTGATCTAAAAATTGCGTCGGGTGAAATCTACGGGCTGGTCGGATCGGATGGGGCTGGCAAGACGACAACCATGCGCCTGTTAGTCGGCGCGTTACTGCCCACCAATGGAGAAGCGAGTATCTGCGGGCATAGTGTCAAGACTCAGGTTGAGCAAGCCCGCGCTCAGTTGGGGTATCTCTCGCAGCGCTTTTCACTGTACGAAGATCTGACCGTGCTGGAGAACATCCGTTTCTTTGCAGAAATGCGCGGCCTCAAGCCCAATGAGTGGCTTCCGCGTTCAATGGAAATTCTCGAATTTGTCGGGTTGGCAAAATTTCAACATAGACGAGCCGGACAGCTTTCCGGCGGGATGAAGCAGAAACTTGGGCTGGCATCCGCATTAGTGACGCGTCCGCGCGTTCTTCTTCTTGACGAACCCACCACCGGCGTGGACCCGGTCACGCGCCAAGATTTCTGGCAGTTGATCATTCAACTGGTTTCCGTCAAAGATAGCGGTGTGTCCGTCATCATCTCCACGCCTTACATGGATGAAGCCGCCCGCTGTCATCGTATTGGCTTTATGCAAAAAGGCGAGATTATCGTGGAAGGCACGCCGGGGCAATTGCGAAATATGCTCAACCAGCGCATCCTCGAACTGCGCGGCACCCCCCTGCCCCTGCTCAAACATATCAGCGCTCAAAATGCGGAAGTGGAAGATGTGCGCTCCTTTGGCGACCGCCTGCATCTGCGCGTCAAAGCCGGGCAGTCTGACACTGTAGTTAAAGACCTCGAAAATGCTATCCCCGCGGGAGGTGGAAATTTTCTCGGCGCCCGTCCCATAGCATCAACTCTTGAGGATGTCTTCATCTATTTATCGGAGCGAGAACATGAACCTGCCTGAACCTGTCATTGTTGTTGACCATCTGACCCGCCGCTTCGGAGAATTCGTGGCGGTCAACGCCGTCACGTTTGAAGTTCAACCCGGTGAGATCATCGGGTATCTGGGGCCAAACGGTTCTGGTAAAACCACCACCTTCCGCATGTTGCTAGGATTGCTGACCCCCACGGAAGGTCACGCCTCGGTGCTGGGCTATGATGTTTATCGTCAGGCGGAACAAGTACGTTCGCGCATCGGGTATATGTCTCAAAAGTTTGCCATTTACGATGATCTGACCGTCTGGGAGAATCTCCAGTTTTACGGCGGCGTGTACGGGATCACTGATAAGGCTCGCATCGAAGAGACCGCCGCGCTGGTTGGACTGGCAGACCAAAGGAGTGTTCTGACCCGTGACCTTTCTGTCGGCTGGCGGCAACGGCTTGCGCTGGGCATTGCGCTGGTTCATAATCCGCGCCTGTTGTTTTTGGATGAACCCACCAGCGGCGTTGACCCAACCGCCCGCCGCGCATTCTGGGATTTAATCTACGGTCTGGCAGAAAGTGGCGTGACGATTCTGGTGACCACCCATTACATGGACGAAGCGGAGTACTGTCACCGCGTTGCCATGATGCGCGACGGCAGTCTGCTGGCGCTGGATACTCCGCTGGCATTGAAAGATCAATTCGTTCCCGGCAAAGTGTGGGAACTTTACGCCGAACCGCTGTTGAATGGTTTGTACGCATTGGCAGATCTTCCGGGCGTCATCAGGTCTAGTTTGTCGGGTGACCATTTGCGGGTGATCGCCGAATCCAGCCTGGACGAGAAGGATCTGAAAAACGCATTGAAGCAAGCGAATGTAGTATTGACATCCATCCAACTCGGCGAACCAACCCTTGAAGATGTGTTTCTTAATCTTGCCAAGAATTGAAACAAGGCTGGAACCTAGGTTCCAGCCTTGTTGTTGATGCGCTCGGTGGATTTTCAACTATCGAATTCTTATTTTTACCGTATCACTTATTCATTCAGCAACGAAGATAAATGGAGGCGTCAATTCAGGAGTGTCCTAATGAATTGCTTCTACAGTTTCCATATTAAATTCTGAGCTTAAAATCCAAGTCATGGATATATAATTCCAAAAAGTTTTGCGCCAAAAACTGTATTTCCTCAAAGTAGTAGTCATAGGTCAAACGACCCTCGTGCTGGCTACTGGTTCTTCCGTCTAAATTGATGGAGTAAAACAGATCTCTTTGTCTTACGAGGAGACATAAGTGGACAATTGTCTCGACTTTAACGAAATCCGCCATCAATTGCTTGACTTTCTCTATACCCTCATATAGAATGAACTCTGTGTTAGTTGCTTTATCTATCGGCCTTTTGGGATCTTTGGAAGAAATTTCCCCAGCCTATTGCTAATGTTTTTTGATAAAGCCTGTAATCTGAAGATATATTTGCTCTAACCGTAATAAAATGTAATAAGTATTGCGCGACATTCTTCCTGTCTACGCAAGGAATTTCAAAAATAGCCTTAAAAAGGCCAAAAAATCACTTCATCGTTAGTTTGCGAAAAAGTTACGCACCGCGATTTCTATCCCCGTCGGGACCGCCAAGGCTATACGAAAGAACCGCCCCTAAAAAGGCGGGTACAACCACAATCCGTGGTGTATAAATAAAATGCGTCCAGCCCGATGCATTGTATTTTAAATTCTGCCGCCAGGCTGAAAACTTGAGCAGAGTCATTCCAAAGGTGCTTGATTTCCCCTT
>Ga0172367_10005902_pt1 | contig 14653 bp, 14 predicted proteins | sample Lak10m_FD_114542 | JGI IMG/M metagenome (GOLD analysis project Ga0172367, IMG submission 114542) | Freshwater microbial communities from Kabuno Bay, South-Kivu, Congo - kab_022012_10m | ecosystem: Environmental > Aquatic > Freshwater > Lake | place: Democratic Republic of the Congo: South-Kivu... | reverse complement strand
TCGTCGCCGACATAGCCGGCCTGGGTCAGCGTGGTGGCATCGGCTACCGCAAACGGCACGCCGACGATTTTGGCCAGGGTGCTGGCCAGCAGGGTTTTGCCAGTGCCGGACGGGCCGATCAACAATATGTTGGACTTGCCGATTTCGACTTCGCCTTCAGCGCTGCCGAGACTGCCGGTTTTGGTGCTTTCGTGTTTCAGGCGTTTGTAGTGGTTGTAAACCGCGACCGAGAGAATTTCTTTGGCCAGATCCTGACCGATGACGTATTGGTCGAGCAGTTTTTTTATTTCGACCGGCTTGGCCAGAGGGCCCTGCATTTCATTGAGTTCTTTCTTCTTGCCCCAACTGGACACCACTTGGCTGGCCAGCACCACGCAGGCTTCACAGATACAGCCTTCGGTACCGGCAATCATCGGCACGCTGGCCGAGGCGTCTATGCCGCAAAACGAACAATGTTTGGGTTCTTTGGTCATGGCCTTTCTCGTAATTTAGGGCGAGCATCAATGCTGTTAAGTTTGCCCAACTCTCCTGATGGAGAGAGCAGGGGCTACTGTAAATCTAACGACATCACTTATTTGGTTACCGGCAAACTGGCCAGCCAGATGCGCTGGCAATTGCGGCGGTAACGGTCCTGCATCAACTGTTTGATCTTCGGCGTGGCCTTTTTCAACGACAGCGTCTCCGCCGGGATGATCTTCAAGCACTGAATCAGGTGCAGTCCAACTTCGGTCTCGATGACGCCGCTGATCTGGTTTTCCTTGAGTTTGAATAGGACAGCGTCCAACTCGGGAAACAGCTTGCCCGGTACGATGTTGCCCAGTTCGCCGCCGTTGAGTGCCGTCGGGCATTCGGAGTTTTTCAACGCCAGATCGGCGAATTTGTGCGGTTTGCGTTTTAAGGTTTCGGCAATCGCATCGAGTCGCTCGCGGGCTTTCTCCGGGGTGTTGTCCGGGTAATCCGGGTTGATGCTGATCAGAATATGCCGGGCCAGACGCTGTTCCGGGACATGAAATTTTTCCGGGTGCGAGTGGTAAAAAATGCCGATTTCGACTTCGTTGACCTTGGGCGAACGCGAGGCCACGATTTCCATCACCGCATTGACTTTGCATTGCCGGTATAACGCCGACTTCAGGCTGGCTTCGTCTAGGCGGTTTGCCGCCAGGGCGGTGGTGAATTCTTCGTCGCTTGCAAAGCGGTCGCGCACTTCCGCAAATGCTTGTTTCAACTCTTGCTCGGTAATGATGACGCTGGCGGCTTCGGTGGAGTTGAGCACCCGGCTTTCGATCTCGAATTCATTCCTGGCCTGTAGCGCCACCTGGCGCAATTGTTGGTCTTCCAGCTCTGTCGGCGGCTTTTTGAACATGGCCAACGCTGCCCTTAGCAGTGTGTAGGGTTCGATGTTGGCCTGGGTCGTCTGGCTCATCATTCCTCCGGTTCTCTAAAGTTGGCGGGATCGGCCGGCTCCAGCACGTTCTCCGGTACTTGCATGGTTTTGCCGGGAAAGCGAACGTGGTAAAGCAGGGGCTGTTTGTCGCGCAAAATTTTCAGGACTTCGCCTTCGCTGCCGGCAGCAACGCAACCGTCGCTGGTCGGTAAGTCCATGTTACAGATGACTTTGTCGCGAAACTCGAAACGGCTGGGGTTCCAGGGTGCGTCGGCGGGAATCAGTTCCTCGGCCCGGCAACCGACCATGCGGCCTTGATCCAGGAAATGCACGGTGTAAATCACCTGGTCCTGCAAAAAAGTGCCGACTTCGATGACGTGGCCGACGCTGCCGCGGCGCATCAATAATTCGCCGACCGGCATGCCCGGATAGGTGCCGTCGTTGCGGACGTTGCGGGTTACCCGCACCGCCTCGCCGAAGTCGAAACGTTCCTCGTCGTAGCGATCTTCAATCATGTTTGAATATCGCCCAGCGAGACGAACACGGTTTGCGGTTCCATCATCTTGAACACCTTGAAGACCTTTTCAGTTTGGGCATCGGAGTCGACGAAGTCCTGATAGGCGCGTTCCAGCAATTGTTTGTAAACTTGGTATTTGCTGGATTCGTCCTCGGGCATGGAGTCCGCGCCCTTGCTGATGTAATCGTGAAAACGTTGCAGAATATGCAGACGGTTGACGTGAACGATGGTTTGGTCGTAACTCAAACCAAAATACTGCAGAAAGTCTTCCGCCGATTCTAGGTCTTCGATGTCATCTTCAAAACTCATGAACTACCTCGCTGCGATCAGATGATCGAGACTGCCCGGTTCGCCGCCGATGGCGTACATGACCAGCATGATGACCAGCATCGCCGAAGCCTGGGCCAGAAAGGGATCGGAATCTCGTTTTTTGATCATGGCAATCTCCAGATGAATGAAGCGGTTCAAAACGGGCCCACGGTGCTGGGGTCGCTGAACAGCAGGTAAATCACCAACACTACGAACAGCAGTATCGGCAGTAAATGGCTATCGACTTTGACTTTAGGCATGGCTGTCACTTTCTATAAGGTTAAAAATTCAAATTCTTTCCATGCTTTGCGTGTCATCGTCCGTAGGATGAGCAAGCAGTCTGTAGGATGTGCTGAGCGGTAGCGAAGCGCATCTGTCGCGAACGATGCGCTTCATTGCATTCAGCACATCCTACAAGTCACGCGGCCTCGAGACGCCTTTCCACCAACTCCAGCAAAGCCTTGGCGCCAATCCGGTCCTTATCGTCCAACTCCACCAGCTTCTGAAAAATCCCCAAGCTCAAGGCCAGGTTTTCCATGCGCATATTCAAGAAGCCGATGGACTTCAAGGTAAACAAATACAAGCGAACTTTGGTCAGCACATCCTTGGGGGCCTCGCTGATATGCTGTCTTTGCAATTGCTGCCAGTCATCGGGAAAATCGATGCCGCGGCGAATCAGCAACAAGGCTTTCTCGGAAATCAGCAGCGCTTCTGCCAGCCGGTGTTGGTAGTAATAAAAGCGGTTCAAGGCTACCAGCACATTCAGCGATTCCGGTGCCCGCAAGTAGGCTTTCAACAGCGGCATTTCCGCCTCGCCGCAGGCGTATAACTCGGAAGCGAATTCAATTAATTCCTGTACTTCCGGGCTGTCGGCCTGGTCGAAATACAAGTCTTTGGCTTCGAACTCCAGTAAATCGATCATTGGCCGCCCGCCGCGTGTTTCAGGATCACCACTTCTTCGCCGTGGCAGACGCCTTCGGCATCGCAGTTGTCGCAATCTTCTGCTTCCAGCTTGACGAATTTTTCCTGGTTGGCTTCGAGCTTGTCCAGGCGTTCGACCAGACAATTTAGAGCCTTGCCGACCGGATCGGGTACCAGGTGGTGGTCCAAGTCTATGCCGCGCGGGTCTTGAATCTTGACGCCCTTTAGCTGAATGATGCGGCCGGGAATGCCGATTACCGTGCAACAAGGGGGAACGTCTTTGGTGACGACCGAGTTGGCACCGACGCGGACGTTGTTACCCAGGGTAATGGCACCCAATATCTTGGCGCCGGCACCGACCAGCACGTTGTCGCCCAAGGTCGGATGGCGCTTTTCCTTATTCCAGGTGGTGCCGCCCAGCGTGACGCCGTGATATAGCGTCACATCGTTACCGATTTCCGAGGTCTCGCCGATCACCACGCAGGCGCCGTGATCGATGAAAAACCGCTTGCCGATGGTGGCGCCGGGGTGAATGTCGACATTGGTCAGCCAGCGGGCGAAAGCCGCCAGCAAGCGCGCGGTCAATTTCCAGTCCGACAGCCACAGTCGGTGACCGAGCCGAAACAGCAGCACCGCATGTACGCCAGGATAAGCCAGCAACACTTCGGCCAGATTGCGTGCGGCCGGGTCGCGGGCGAAGACGCAAGCCACGTCGCTGCGCCAGTCTTCCCATAAGCTAGGCATGACAGCGGGCCGTTGCGGTGCGAAGAACATCATTTGCTCGAACTCCAGGTGGTCTTGCCCGGAACCGGAATGCCGGGTAAGCGAAAAAACGAGCCAGGATAACGGTCGTCCGGCGCATCGAGCGAAGGTTGCACTTGCTGGGTGGTCCCGACTTTAGCGGTGACTGGCGCGGCTGGTTTTTGTCCATGGCTGTTCATCTGGCACCTCTTTATAGGTTGAGTAGAAATTGGTTTAACTCGGCCGATTGCGGCGCGCGTTTATGGAGACTGACGAACTGGCGAATCTGCGGCAGTAAATGACCGGCCTGCCAGCGATTGATTTGAATGCCCAATTGGCGGTAAGCGTGCATGACACCCTGACTACCGGAATGCTTGCCCAGTACCAGTTGATGGCTACGGCCGACCAGCGCCGGATCGACGCCTTGGTAATTGTTAGGGTCTTTCAGTAAACCGTCGACATGAATACCGGCTTCGTGGCTGAAGACGTCGCGGCCGATCAAACTTTTACGGCTGCCGATGGTATCGCCGGAAGCGCTGGCGACTTGTTGCGACAAGGCCGGAAACTCACGCAGGTCGACGCCGGTGGCGATGCCGTAAAGCTGGGTCAAACCCAGCACCACTTCTTCCAACGCCGCGTTGCCGGCGCGTTCGCCCAGGCCGTTGACGGTGGTGTTGACATGGGTGGCACCGGCAACGGCTGCCGCCAGCGTGTTGGCAGTCGCCAGACCAAGATCATCATGGGCATGCATTTCGATGTCCATGTCGGTGACGGCGCGCAGTTTGCGGATGGCATCGAACATGCCGAAGGGTTCCATGATGCCGACGGTGTCGGCGAAGCGGATACGGCAGGCACCGGCGGCTTGCGCGGCTTGCGCCATTTGCGCCAGAAAATCGCTGTCGGCGCGGGAAGCGTCTTCGGCGCCGACACAGACTTGCATGCCGGCATCGAGGGCCGCTTTCACGCAATAATCGATGGTGGCCAGTACCCAGGCGCGGTCTTTTTTGAGTTTATGGCGAATGTGTTGGTCGGAAGCGGAAATCGACAAATCCACCAGACCCACGCCCAAACCTAGACAATGCTGCAAATCTTCTTGACGCATCCGCGACCACACCAGCAGATTGCTGGATAAATTCAATGCCGCGATGGCCTTGATCTCATCCCGCTCCTGCGCGCCCATCGCCGGAATGCCGATCTCCAGCTCCGGCACGCCCAGCGCCGCCAGCTGCGTGGCGATAGCGAGTTTTTCGTCCAGCGAAAACACCACCCCGGCCGACTGCTCGCCGTCGCGCAGCGTGGTGTCGTCGATGATGATGCTTTTGTTGTGCATAAATAACCCATAGTCGTGGGGCTGGAACAGCCTTCATGTCTAACAAAGCAAAACGCTTGCCAACTGTTTGGTACACGGAAATTGCGGTCTGGCGAGGTGTTTGGTTGCAATGCCGACAAGACAACAACGGCCGACAAAAGCGCTTTTGTCGTAAATGCGACAATGCTTTGGGTGCTGATGGTGGCGGGAGGTGGTGGAGTGGGTACAGCCATTGGGGTGGACTTGGCGTGCGCAGCCCATGCGGAAATAGCGCGCAACAAAGCAGGCAATCTGTACTACATTGCAACTTTAGCTAGCGATTGGCTCAATAGCTGCGAATGACCACCACAAGGAGGCCGCAATGAACGAAGAACTGATCATCGGTATCGACCGGCTTAAAAACCCAAGCCTAAACAAGTCCACGGCCTTTACCTCGGAAGAACGCGACAAATACAAGTTACACGGCCTGCTGCCGACGGCGGTGACAACTCAGGAAACTCAGCTGACCCGCGTGTTGGCCAATCTTGAGCGCCAGGAAAGCGATATTGACCGCTACATCTTTCTGAATAGTCTGCATAGCCGAAACGAGCGCTTGTTTTTTCGGCTGGTGTCGGAAAATATCAAAGCCATGCTGCCGATCATATATACCCCGACGGTAGGCGAAGCCTGCCAGGAATTTGCGCATATTTACCAGCAACAGAAAGGCATGACCATCAGCGCGCTGTTTCGCGGACGCATTAAAGAGATCCTGCAGAACTGGCCACAAGAAGATGTGCGGATGATCGTGGTGACCGATGGCGAACGCATCTTGGGCTTGGGCGATCTCGGCGCCAACGGCATGGGCATCCCGATCGGCAAGTTGTCGCTGTATACCGCTTGTGCCGGCATTCACCCCAAAAATTGCATGCCGGTGATGTTGGATGTGGGTACTAACAACGTGAGCTTGATCGATGATCCGTTGTATTTGGGCTTGCCGCAAAAACGTCTGCAGGGTGAGGACTATTTGGCATTGGTCGATGAGTTTGTGCAGGCGGTGCAGGAGGTGTTTCCCAAAGCGCTGATCCAGTTCGAAGATTTTTTGACCCCGAATGCTTACGGCTTGCTGGAAAAGTATCGCAAGTCGGTGCTGTGTTTCAACGACGACATCCAAGGCACCGCCGCGATGGCGCTGGCCGGCGTGCTGGCGTCTTGTCGCATCACCGGTCATGCTTTCAAGGATTTGCGCTTGATGTTTTTGGGCGCCGGGTCGGCGGCCACCGGTATCGGCGACTTGATCAAGCAAGCGCTGATTGCGGAAGGCCTGAGTGAGCAGGAGGCTTTGCAGCGCTTATGGTATGTCGATGAAAACGGCTTGATTTGTCGTGAACGCGACGATTTGATGCCGCACAATCTGCCCTATGCCCACGATCAGCCGATGTTGTCGTTGATTGGCGCCATCAATCACTTTAAACCGCATGTGTTGATTGGGGCGACCGGGGTTGGCGGCACCTTCCATTACAAAGTGGTCAAGGCCTTATGCAAGCATAACGAACATCCGGTGATTTTGGCCTTGTCCAACCCGACTTCGCGCTCCGAATGCACCGCCGAACAGGCTTACGAATGGAGTGACGGCAACGCTATTTTTGCCAGCGGCAGCCCGTTCCCACCGGTGAATATCGAGGGACGGCGGTTTATTCCCGGCCAAGGCAACAATGTGTATATTTTCCCCGGCGTGGGTTTGGGCGCGTTGGCCAGCGATGCGCGCATCGTCACCGACGAGATGTTTTTGATCGCGGCCAAAACCCTGGCCGATCAGGTTTCCAAAACCGATTTGCTGAACGGCACCATTTACCCCGATCTGAATAACATCCGCGAGATTTCCTTGCACATTGCCGAACAAGTGGCAATTTACGTCTTTGACCAAGGACTCAACCGGTCGCCGCGGCCCGCGGATATCAAGCAGGTGTTGCAGGAGATGATGTACAACCCAAGGTATTAAAGGCTATCGCGCCATAGTGGGCTACAGGCGATAGGGCGGTTTAGCGAGCCTTTGTTTTGGCGGCGAAGGCTCAAAAAAATGCGAAGTTTAAGCAAAAAAGGCAGAAACATCGCTTTACATTTAAATAGGAATCGTTATCATTTACCCAGCGTTTTAGATGGGAGTCATTCATGTACATTTGCGTTTGTAAGGCCGTTACCGATAGCCAGCTTAGCCAAGCCATCAACCGTGGCGTATGTTCGCGCAAGGAGTTGATGCAGTGCACCGGTGCCGGAAGTGTGTGTGGGAAATGCAGCCGTGAAATCAAGCAGATTTTTGACAACAGTCAACAACGTCAACCTATAATGCAAGCGGCCTAATTTTCATACCATTTCCGAGAGGTTAAACATGCAAGGCGATAGCAAAGTTATTGAATATCTTAATAAGGCATTGGCCAATGAGTTGACGGCCATCAATCAATATTTTCTACATGCCCGCATGTATAAAAATTGGGGCTTTTCCAAGCTCAACGAAAAGGAGTATCACGAGTCTATCGACGAAATGAAGCACGCGGATTGGTTGATCGAGCGGATATTGTTTTTAGAAGGTCTGCCCAATTTGCAGCATCTGGAAAAATTGTTAATCGGCGAGAATCCTAAGGAGATGCTGGCGTGCGATTTGAAACTGGAACATATCGCCGTGCCGTTGTTGCGCGAGGCCATTGCCTATTGCGAAACGGTTAGCGATTTTATTTCCCGCGAAATATTCACCAAAATCCTCGAAAGCGAAGAAAGCCATATCGATTGGCTGGAAACTCAACTAGAGCTGATCGAGAAGATCGGCCTGCAAAATTATCTGCAATCTCAAATTTAAGCATTCGCTGCGACAAGGCGCGGGCAAGAGCGGCAAGCAAAATCATCAGCCGCCCTCCGGGCTTTCAGTCTTTAGTTTAGTTTTGCCCTTTTAGCCGCCAGGTTTGATTCCTCAGCCGGCGGCTTTAACTTGAGAGCCAGCGCGCCAGTTCGCCGGCCGTGGTTTCATAGTCTTCAATTCGCTCATCTTCCGCCATGCCGCGAACGATATGCAGCGCGGAAAGCCGCAAGGCCTTGGCTCTTGCCATGTCGCCGCTGCGCTCGTACAGCATGGCCAGTTCCAGGTAGGCTGCCAGGCAACGGTCGTCCAGGTAGAGGGCCTTGTTCAAATAATCCTTGGCCTGTTGTTGATTTTCCTGGAGTTGGGCTAACTGCGCCAATAAGAAATAAGCGTTAGCCAGCAAGGGATCGGCGCTTAACGCTTGGTGGCACATTTGCTCTGCCAATTGATATTCCCCCTGATCCGCATATTGTCTGGCAGCGCTATAGAGCTCGAGGGCTGGATTCGCGACCAGCGCAAGTTCCCGAACTTCTACTTTGCGTTCCTCGAAGGTGGCAATCATCGGCGGGAGGGCAGGTGGTGAGGGCCATTCGATAGCTACCGCGACCGGGGCCGGTATCTCATGGACAGCCGGCAGCGTGCTGCGTTGATAGACTATGCCTTCGGTAAACAATCGGGATTGCAGGCCCGGTATCGGCCGGTTCATGAGTTCGGTGTGCGCGGTTAGAAGATAGCCGCCGTCGAGCAGGGTTTCGGCCAGCTTTAAAGCGACCGCCGACACGGCAGACGAGTGAAAGTAGATGAAGACATTGCGGCAAAGGATCAGATCCATGTCGTGCAGTTCCGATGCATAATCCGGGAATGACTGATCGACCAGGTTGACGGTACTGAAGCTCACCATGTCGCAAATGCGTTTATCCAGCAGCCATTCATGCTGTTGCTGGTGGAAATAACGTTGTTGCAATGCCGCGGGAAACAGTCGAAACGACCATCGGCTGTAACGCCCTTGTCTAGCCTTGGCAAGTGCTCTGGAATCGATGTCGGTGCCGAGGATGAGAATGTTCCAGTCGCTACGCTCCGGTAACAGCAAATCGACCAGCATGGCCAGCGAATAAGCTTCCTCGCCGCTGGCGCAGCCCGAACTCCAAAAGCGTAGCGTCTTGTCGGCGCGATGCCGTGCAATCAGTTCGGGTAATAGCTGATTGCGCAGCAGCTCGAATTGGCCGTGGTCGCGGAAGAAAAAAGTTTCGCCACTGGTGAAATGACGGATGAATTCTTCCCAGTCTTCGCCATCCGTATCGCCGAGCAGAAAAATGCGGTATTCATCCAGCGTGGCAAAGCCGCGGCGCGAGGCTTGTTCGTGCAGCATGCGGATAAATCGATCATGCGCCTGCGGCGGCACATGCAAACCGGTTTTTTGCGCCAGCAGTTGTTTTAAGGCGTCAATTTGCTCATGGGCCTGTGAGCTCATGTCTTGAAGGTAAAGTTCTTGTCCCTGAAAAGGCTGAGGCAAGCGTCAACCACTTGGCTATCGAATCGGTTACCACGAAAGTTGCTAATCTCTTTCAGAGCGGCATCCAGGCCTAGCCCGGCCCGATACGGCCGATGCGAAGACATCGCCTCGACCACGTCGGCGACGCTGATAATGCGCGCCTCGAGCAAAATGGCATCGCCTTTCAGGCCTTGCGGATAACCGGAGCCGTCGAGGCGCTCATGGTGTTGCAGCACGGTTTGGGCGATGGGCCAGGGAAAGCTGATGTCTTTCAAAATGTCGTAGCCCGCCTGCGCATGAGTTTGTATGAATTGAAACTCGATGTCGCTGAGCCGACCAGGCTTGCTGAGTATCTCCGCCGGAATCTTGATTTTCCCCAAGTCATGCACGATGCTGGCGAGATGGATGGCTTGCACCTGGTCATCGGCTAGGCCCATGTGTCTGGCGATGCTGGCGGCCAGATCAGCAACCCTGGCTTGATGGCCGGCAGTATAGGGATCGCGCAGTTCAACGATATTGGCAATCGCCACCACCGTATCTTCCAGGCTGGTTTGCAGTTGTGCCAGATAATGCTGACTTTGCTCCAGGGCCAGATCGCGTTCGTGGCGGATGTGCAAGTTGCGCACACCAAACGCCAAGTCGCCGGCTATTTCCTCCAGCATTTCAACTTCGGCATGGTCGAAGGCGTTGACCTCTTGTGCATAGACGGTGAGGATGCCGAATACCCTGTCGTCGACATCGGCCAGCGGCAGCGCAATGCTGGCGGCATAGCCGCGTTGCAGAGCCGCATTGCGCCATGGCAGGAAATGCGGGTCGTTGGCAATATCTTGGCATAATTGGGTGCTGCCGCTGCGTATCGCCCGGCCGCTCGGTCCCAAGCCGTATTCATCCTCGGCCCAACTCCAATTCGCGGTTTCCAGATAGCCGGCGTTGTGACCGGCATGGGCCATGATCTTAATGCTCTGGCAGGTATCCTGTTGCGCATAGCCCACGGCAACCATGCGATAGCCGCGTTGTTCGACAATCGCCTTGCAGATTGCCTGCAGCAGTTGTTCCTCGTCGCTGGCATAGACTAATTGACGGTTAACCGCACTGATCGTGGCAAGGCTGCGGTTGCTGTGGGAAATCTCGGCTTCCGCCTTCTTGCGTTCACTGATGTCGCGGATGATGCCTATCGCTTGCCACTGACCTTGCAATTGCGTAGCGGAAACCGCCAATTCCACTGGCAACGCTATATCGCCTTTGCGTAACGCCGTCAGCTCCAGCACTTTGCCAATAATCGGCCCTTTGCCGCTGGCCTTAAAAGCCGGAAAGGCTTGGGCGAATTTGACATGTGCCTCTTTAGGCACGATCAAGCCATGCAGTTCCCGGCCCATGGCTTCGGCGGCGGAATAGCCGAAAATGCGCTCCGCGGCCTTATTCCAGAACGAGATGCGTTGGTCCGCACCCATCATGATGATGGCGTCTTGTGCCGATTCGGTGATCTTGCGGAACTTCTCTTCGCTTTCCAGCAGCGCTGCGGTGCGTTCGTGGACTTGATCTTCCAGGCCCTCATTCAGCTGATTCAGCTGGGCCTGTACGCTCACCAATTCCCGGTTCTGCGACAGGGTGTTCTCGTAGACCGACAGCAGCAGGTTCAATAGTTGCCGGCTATCGGCGTTGATGGTGTGCTGTTTGCCGTTGTATTCAATCTGTTCGGCATGCCTTTCTTGCACCGGTTCGTCGTCGGCGCGGCTGATCAACAGGGAGTGAATGCGGTTCAGCAGGTTGGCTTCGACATAGGGCTTGGTCAGGTAACTATCGGCGCCGGCATTGAGCGCCATGATGATGTCTTCCGCTTCGGATAGCACCGACATCAATATTACCGGGGTATGCCGGAGTTGTTGGTCGCCCTTGATCTCTCGGCATAACTGATAACCGTCCATCAGCGGCATTTGGACGTCGCTGAGTACCAGCGAACAAAGCTGTTCACGTAGGGCCCGCAAACCTTCCGCGCCATTCTTGGCTTGTATTACCCGATAGCCGGCTTTGACCAGGGTGCGGCGAAGTAATTCGGCTTCCACCAAACTGTCTTCGACGATCAAAATTTCCGTTTCAGCGGTCATTCTATCCTCGCTAGGATTCATGAGAAGCTGGGGGGAGGTTAAATAGCGAATACGCGGCGGTATTCTCACGCGATGACTTTGCTATTCCAAGTTTTACATCGACTCCGCTCGGCATTGGTCCGGCCAGCTTTACCAGGGCCGGGGCGATTTGTTCTAACGGCAGTTGATATTGAACCGCTCCCAACGCGACCGCTTCCTTGGGCATGCCGTATACCACGCTGCTGGCCTCGTCCTGAGCGAGAGTGAGGCCGCCGGCCGTGGCAATCGCTGCCATGCCGGCGGCGCCATCGCGGCCCATGCCGGTCAGCAATACGCCCACCGCGCCGCTGCCGTAGCGCCGCGCCACCGCACGCATGGTGACGGTGATTGCAGGACGATGACCGTCGACCGGGCCGGCCGTCGAAATCAAGAAATGCCCCTTGTCGTCCAATTCCAGCTGGCTATCTTCCGGCGCGAAATACACCGTTCCGGGCAGTGGCGTTTCGCCATGACTGGCTTTGCGCACCGATAGCGGGCAAACATCCGCCAGCCAAGTCACCATGCCGGACAGGAAGTTGCTGCCGATATGTTGTATGCAGACAATCGGCAGTGGGAAGTCGGCCGGCAATTGTGACAGGATGTCACGTAATGCCTGCGGTCCACCGGTCGAGGCGCCGATCACCACGATACGTAATGGCGAGCTTGGCTTGCCGGAGACTATTGGCGCGTTGAGCGCCGCGGCATTTAGGCTGTTGTTGCGTCGAAATACCTTTACTCCCGACAAAATGCGGATTCTGCGGGCCAGTTCATCGGCGGCCGCGCGAAAATCTTGGCTCTGCACGACTTGCGGTTTGGGGAAAATGTCGACCGCTCCCGCCTCGAGCAGTTTGAACGCATTCGGCGAATCTTCCTCTACGGAAACGCTTACTACCAGAATGGGGCGCGGATAACGGCTCATCACCTCGCGGGTCAACTCCAGGCCATTCATGACCGGCATGTGCAGATCGGTGCAGATGACATCTGGGTTCAAGCTTGGTAACAAGCTGAGCGCCTCTCGGCCGTTGGCTGCGGTCCCCACCACCTGGATTTCCGGCGAGCTGGACAGCAGGCGCTGCAGGATGTTTAGCACGATGGGGGAATCATCGACCAGCAAGACTCTTATCATGGCACGATCAACCTTTGCAGGGTTTCCAGCAGCACGCGCTGGTCGAAAGAGGGCTTAGGAATATAGGCGTTGGCGCCGGCTTCCAGACCCCGCCGCTTATCTTCATCGGACGCGAGCGAGGTCACCAATATCAACGGCAGATCGCGAAAGCGTGAGTCTTGGCGAACGCGGGCGGTGAGGGTGAGACCATCCATATTGGGCATCATGACATCCGAGACGATGGCGGCAAAGGCTTGCGTACCCAAGGCGTTGAGGGCTTCCAGGCCGTCAACGGCGGCGACCACCTCGTAACCGGCCGCTTCCAGGATGCGTTTTTCCATGACGCGGATCAATACCGAATCCTCCGCCAGCAGAATCCTGGTTTTGACCGGCGGCTCGCTGCGCTCGGTTTTACTGGCGGACGGCGACGTCGTTAGTTTGTGAGCCGAGCGCAGCAAATCGCTAGGATTCAGTACCGTACAAATCTCGCCGTTTCCAAGGATGGTCAGGCCGGAAACGTTACGCACTCGCTGCAAGGGACTGGCCAGCGGCTTGATCAGCACTTCCTCGGCATCGACTAATTCGTCCACCCGCAGGCCTAGCTGCTCGTCGCCAACCTGAATCACGATGCACACCGTCTCGGAGCCTTGCTGGTCGACCGTCAAACCCAGCAAGTCGGCGAGGCGTGGGGCGATCAGCGCCTGCCCGTCCAATTCGAAGGTGGCATGTCCTTCGAGAGTGAAGATCGCTTCTTCGCGGACACGTTGGGAGGTCTGGACGAATTCGATGGGCAATCCAAAGCGGCGGCCGGCCTCGTTGACCAGCAACAAGCGGGTGGTGGCCAAACTCAGCGGTAGCCTTAATTGCAGCAAGGTGCCGTGATTCGGCGTGGATTCCAGGCGAATGTCGCCCTTCAAGCGTTCGACGTTGACTCTCACCACGTCCAGCCCGACACCGCGGCCGGAAAGTTCGGTGATGAAGCTGCTGGTGGAGAAGCCGGGCAAAAAAATCAGCTGTTGCAATTGTGCGGTAGTCATCGCCGCCAGCGTGTCCGCGTCGGATACGCCGTGTTGTAAGGCCGTGTGGCGGATGGTTTCGACATTCAGGCCGCGGCCGTCGTCTTGCACCTCCAGCAATACGCTATTGTTTTCCCTGAGGGCACGCAGCCGTATCGTGCCGTTGCGTGGTTTGTTTTGCTGCTGGCGTTCGGCCGGCGCTTCGATGCCATGATCGATGGCGTTGCGCAGCAAGTGCATCAGCGGGTCTTTCATTGCTTCGAGAACGCGTTTATCGACGTTGAGTTCGCCGCCTTCGATCAGCAATTCCACATGCTTGCCGTACTCACGGGCCAGGTCGTGAACCATGCGTGGAAATAGCGAAAACAAGGCCGACAAAGGCACGAGCCGAGCGGCATGTACGCGCTCCGCCAGCGTGTTGGAGGTGGTTTCTAGCCTTGCCCCGTCTTCATGGAAGGCGTCCGTTGTTTGTTTGATCAGGCCGCCCAGGCGCGCCAGCACTTGATTATCCGCATCCAGCCGCTGGCGAATGGCGTCGCTGCTCTTGTCCATGTTTTCCGGCTTGTTCAGCTGGCTGCGAAACTTCCTGCGGTTGCGTTCCAGCAAGCTCCATTGTTCCGACATTTCTTCGAGCAATGACAGTCGATGCTGCCAGCGCCCCTGAATAACGCTGAGTTCGCCGGCCAGGGTCAGTAGATCGTCCAGTTTGCGTGTTTCCACCCGAACCGTCTCGATGCGAAATGGTTCGCCGGCCTCCGTCTTGCCTTGTTCGACGGCTTGGGCGATAGCGGGGCTGGGGGCTGCATTTTCGGTGCTAGCCGGGTCTTGGCTAGGCGGCGCAACCGGTACCTCGGCGGTTGTAGCCGCATCCACGGCCGCGGCAATAGGGGCGGCAGCCGCTGGCGT
>Ga0172367_10005900_pt1 | contig 14657 bp, 15 predicted proteins | sample Lak10m_FD_114542 | JGI IMG/M metagenome (GOLD analysis project Ga0172367, IMG submission 114542) | Freshwater microbial communities from Kabuno Bay, South-Kivu, Congo - kab_022012_10m | ecosystem: Environmental > Aquatic > Freshwater > Lake | place: Democratic Republic of the Congo: South-Kivu... | reverse complement strand
GGTCGATCGGCCTGTTCGGCGACGACGCGCAGAAATCCCGCTACCTGCCGCCCGTCCGCGAGGGCCGCCGCCTCGCCGCCTTCGCGATGTCGGAACCCGAAGGCGGGTCTGACGTCGCCGCCCTGCGCACCACAGCGCGCGCCGACGGCAACGGCTTCGTCCTCGACGGCCGCAAGACGTGGATCTCGAACGGCGGCATCGCCGGCCACTACGTCGTGTTCGCGCGCACCGGCGAGGCGCCCGGCGCCAAGGGCCTGTCGGCCTTCGTCGTCGACGCCGGCACGCCGGGCCTGACCGTCGAGGCGCGCATCGCGACGATCGCCCCGCACCCGCTCGCTACGCTGCGCTTCGACGGCTGCCGCGTCCCCGGCTCGGCGCTGCTCGGCAAGGCGGGCGACGGCTTCAAGATCGCGATGTCGACGCTGGACATCTTCCGCTCGACGGTCGCGGCGGCGGCGCTGGGTTTCGCGCGCCGCGCGCTCGACGAGGCGATCGCCTACGCCAAGACGCGCGCCGCCTTCGGCGCGAAGCTCGCCGACTTCCAGATGACGCAGGCGGCCCTCGCCGACGTGGCGACCGAAATCGACGCGGCGGCGCTGCTCGTCTACCGCGCCGCCTGGACCAAGGACCGCGCCGCACCGCGCGTCACGCGCGAGGCGTCGATGGCAAAGCTCTACGCGACCGAGATGGCCCAGCGTGCCGCCGACCGCGCGGTGCAACTTCACGGCGGGGCGGGCGTGGTCGCAGGTGCGGTCGTCGAACGGCTCTACCGCGAGGTCCGGGCCTTGCGCATCTACGAGGGGGCCAGCGAAATCCAGAAACTCGTCGTCGCCGGCCAGGTGCTCGCGGCGTTCGACGCGGAGGCCGCACCGTGAGCGGGACGTCGTCCGAAATCGTCTGCACGCGCTGCGGCGCGCTCTTCGAGTGCGATCCGCGCGGCGACTGCTGGTGCAAGCACGTCGACGTGGTCATGCCCGTGCCGGAACCCGGGACCAAGGCGTCCTGCCTCTGTCCCGCCTGCCTTTCCGAAGTCGGTGAAAAATGAAGATCCTCGAACCCGTCCGCATCGGAACCATGACCGCGCCGAACCGGATCGTCGTGCCGGCGATGGTCACGCGCCTGTCGGGCGAGGACGGCTTCGTCAACGACGGCATCGTCGATCGCTACGTGCGCTACGCGAAGGGGCATGTCGGGCTCATCGTCGTCGAAGCGACGGCGGTCCACGAGTCGAAGTCCGGCCCGCTGCTGCGCCTGTCGCGCGACGATTTCGTGGCCGGGCACCGCGACCTCGTGGCGCGCGTCCACGATGCCGGCCCGTCGAAGATCGTGCCGCAGATCATCCACTTCATGAAGGTCGCACGCTCGGGCTGGCGCCAGACGCTCGACATGCTCTCGCCCGCCGAGATCGACGCGATCGTCGACGCGTTCGCCGCCGCCGCCGGCCGCGCGCGGGAAGCCGGCTACGACGGCATCGAGCTCCACTCGGCGCATGCCTACACGCTGTCGTCCTTCCTGTCGCGCCGCAACCCGCGTCGCGACGATTACGACGGGCGCACGCTCGAAGGCCGCCTGCGCATGTTCGGACGCGTGATGGCGGCCGTGCGCCGGACCGTGGGCAAGGATTTCCCGGTCGGCGTGCGCTTCCTCGCCGAGGAGGCGATCAAGGACGGCTACGCCCTGCCCGACAGCCAGCGCATCGCGCTGCGCATGGCGCAGCTCGGCGTCGACTACATCTCGCTGTCGGTCGGCGGCAAGTTCGAGGACGCGGTGCAGAAAGAGGGCTCGCCCCTCTACCCCTACACCGGCTACTCGGGCGACCGCTGCATGCCCGGCGACCAGTATCCGCCGCTGCCGCACGCCCATCTCGCCGCCGGCATCAAGGCCTATATCAACCGCCACGGCTTCGACGTGCCCGTCGTCTCGGTCGGCAAGATCAGCGACCCCGCCGACGCCGAGCGGCTCGTGGCCGAAGGCAAGGCCGACATGATCGGCATGGCGCGCCAGCTTCTGGCGGACCCCGACTGGGTGAAGAAAGTCGCCGAAAGCCGTGTCGACGCGATCGTGCGCTGCATCTACTGCAACGTCTGCAAGCAGCTCGACGAGAACTTCAAGCTCGTGAGCTGCTTCCTGTGGCCCAAGGGCCTGACGCAAGCACCGGTCGAGGACCTGTCGCGCGACGCGCCGCGTTGGCCCGCCGGCGGCGCGGCCTTGACGGCGACGCTCGAACGCGGGGTCGTGAAGCTTTCGTGGAAGAAGGCCGAGGGCGCCATCGCCGGCTACGACGCGTTCCGCGCCGAGGCCGACGGGACAGCGACCATCGTCGAGGCGGTCAAGGGCGCCAAGTTCGCCGACAAGCTCGCCCTGGGCGGCATGGCCTACACCTACCACGTCATGGCCTACGACGAGACCGGCCGGCACAGCGCGCCGTCGAATGTCGTGCGCGTCGAGCCGGCGATGCCGGACTTCGAGGCGGCGGAGGCGGCGGACCATGCGTGAGCTGCACCGGTTCGGCGTTTCGGCCCATGTCGACGGCTTCGCGCGCGCGAACCTGCCGCCGCGCGAGGACTGGCCGCAACTGTTCGCGGCCCTGCCCGAGCTCTACTACCCGCCGCGTCTCAACGCCGCCGTCGAACTCCTCGACAAGGCCGTCGCTCGCGGCTGGGGTCCGCGCGCCTGCATCCGGTTCGGCGCGGCCGTATGGACCTACGCCGAGCTGCTGGCGAACGCCAACCGGATCGCGCGCGTGCTCGTCGAGGATCTCGGCGTGAAGCCGGGCCACCGCGTGCTGCTGCGCGCGGCCAATAACCCGATGATGGTCGCGTGCTGGTTCGCGGTGCTGAAGGCCGGCGCCATCGCGGTCGCGACGATGCCGCTGCTGCGCGCCAAGGAGCTCGGTTACATCCTCGACAAGGCGCAGGTCGGCCTGGCGCTCTGCGACACGCGCCTCGCCGACGAGATGGTGCGCGCCAAGGACGCGTCGCGCGCCTGCCGGGACGTGGTGTTCTTCAACGGCGACGCGCCCGACGGGCTCGAGAAGCGCGCGGCCGCCAAGCCCGCGACATTCGACAATTGCGACACCTCCGCCGACGACGTGGCGCTGATCGCCTTCACTTCGGGAACCACGGGCCCCGCCAAGGGCACGATGCATTTCCACAGCGACGTGATGGCGATCTGCGACGCCTTCCCGCGCTACGTGCTGAAGCCCTCGCCCGACGACATCTTCACCGGCTCGCCGCCGCTCGCCTTCACGTTCGGGCTCGGCGGGCTCGTCACCTTCCCGATGCGCTTCGGCGCCTCGACGCTGCTCGCCGAAAAGGCGTCGCCCGACTTGCTGCCGCAGATAATTTCCGACGGCAAGGCGACCATCGTCTTCACGGCCCCCACGGCCTACCGCGCGATGACCGAGAACGCGCCGGCCAAGGCTTTCGCCTCGCTGGTCAAGGGCGTGTCGGCGGGCGAGCACCTGCCCAAGCCGGTATTCGAAGGCTGGGAGCGGCACACCGGCATCCGGCTGATCGACGGCCTCGGCGCGACCGAGATGCTGCACATCTTCATCGCCTCGCAGCCGCAGGACATGATCGCCGGCGCGACTGGCCGCGCGATCCCGGGCTACGAGGCCCGCATCGTCGACGACGACGGCAACCGGCTGCCGCCGGGCGAGACGGGCCGCCTCGCGGTGCGCGGCCCCACCGGCTGCCGCTATCTCGACGACGTCGAACGCCAGCGCAAGTACGTGCGCGACGGCTGGAACCTCACCGGCGACGCGTACCGGATGGACGAGAACGGGTGGTTCTGGTACGTCGCGCGCACCGACGACATGATCGTCACCGCCGGCTACAACGTCTCGGGCCCGGAAGTGGAAAGCGTGCTGCTCGAACACGACGACGTGCGCGAATGCGCCGTCGTCGGCGCCCCCGACGCCGAGCGCGGCACGATCGTGAAGGCCTTCGTCGTGCTGCGCGATCCGGCCCGGTCCGGCCCCGCCACCGCGAAGGCGCTGCAGGACCACGTCAAGGCGACGATCGCGCCGTACAAGTACCCGCGCGCGATCGAGTTCGTCGACGCCCTGCCGCGCACCGAAACCGGCAAGGTGCAGCGCTTCAAGCTGCGCGAACCCCCGAAACCCTGACCTTGCGGGCCCCCCACGCGCCTGCGACAATCCGACCAACAACGCCGACAAAAACAAAGGGAGCTATGGAGATGCTACGCAGAACGATCCTCGCGGCACTTGCCGTCGCGCTACCGGCCCTCGCGGCCCAGCCCGCCGCCGCCCAGCAGGGCGTCAAGATCGGCCTCATCACGACGCAGTCGGGCCCGAACGCCGGCCTCGGCCGCGACATGGTCGACGGCTTCAACCTCGCGATCCGCCATGCCGGCGGGCGGCTGGGCGGCGTGCCGACCGAACTCGTCGTCGGCGACGACCAGTTCCGTCCCGACGCCGGCAAGGCGATGGCCGAGCGCATGGTCCAGCGCGACCGCGTCGACATCGTCACCGGCGTGATCTTCTCGAACATCATGCTGGCGCTTTCCGACACCGTGCTGAAGGATCGCCGCGGCGTGTTCCTGATCTCGGGCAACGCGGGCCCCTCGGAGCTCGCGGGCAAGGACTGCCACCCGAACTTCTTCTCGGCCTCGTGGCAGAACGACAACACGCACGAGGCGATGGGCCAGCACATGACGAACGCGGGCATCAAGCGCGCGTACATCATGGCGCCGAACTATCCGGCGGGCCGCGACGCGCTCGCCGGCTTCAAGCGCTTCTTCAAGGGCGAGATCGCCGGCGAGGTCTACACGCAGCTCGGCCAGACCGACTACGCCGCCGAGCTCGCGGCGCTGCGCGCGGCTCGCCCCGACGCGACGTACATCTTCTATCCGGGCGGCATGGGCGTGGCCTACATCCGGCAGTACTCGCAGCTCGGCCTGATGCAGCAGGTGCCGCTGTTCGCGCCGTCGTTCACGGCCGACCAGACGATCCTGCCCGGCGTGGGCGACGCGGCGATCGGCATGTTCGCGTCGACCTACTGGTCGGAAAGCCTCGGCAACCCGGCGAACCAGAAGTTCGTCGCGGATTTCGAGGCGGCCTACAACCGGATCCCCAGCCCCTACGCCGCGCAGAGCTACGACGCGGCGATGCTGATCGATTCCGCGCTCAAGGCCACCGGCGGCAGTCTCGCCAACAAGGACGCCTTCCGCAACGCGTTGCGCGCCGCGAACTTCCAGTCGACGCGCGGGCCGTTCAAGTTCAACACCAACCACTTCCCGATCCAGAACTACTACCTGACGCAGATCGGCAAGGACGAGAAGGGCCGTCTGGTGAACCAGATGCGCGGCATCATCTTCTCGGGCCACGCCGACGCCTACGCGTCGCAGTGCAAGATGCGCTGAAGACGCACGCCCCCGCCGGCTTCGCCCGGCGGGGGCCCCCTTTTCCCCCGTGGCGGCGCTTCTTTTCCTCGAGCAGACGCTGAACGGCCTTCAGCTCGGCGTCACGCTGTTCCTGATGGCGGCCGGGCTGACGCTCGTCTTCGGCATCATGAACATGGTCAACCTGGCGCACGGCTCGCTCTACATGGTCGGCGCCTTCCTCACCGCGACCTTCGCGCAATGGACCGGCAGTTTCGTGCTCGCGGTGCCGCTGGCCGTCGCCGGCACCTTCGTCGTCGGTCTCGCGGTCGAGACGCTGGCGCTGCGCACGCTCTACGCGCGCGACCATCTCGATCAGGTGCTGGCGACGTTCGGGCTGATCCTGTTCTTCAACGAGCTCGTCAAGATCGTCTGGGGCCCGGTCGCGATCTTCGTCGACATCCCGGCTTTCCTCGCCGGCCGCGTCGAACTGATCCCCGGTGCCCCCTACCCCGTCTACCGGCTCGTCGTGCTCGGCGTCGGGCTGGCGGTGGCGCTGGGCCTGTGGTGGCTGATCGCGCGCACGCGCGTGGGCATGCTGATCCGCGCGGGCGCGTCCAACCGCGAGATGATCGGCGCGCTGGGCGTCGACATCAAGCGCCTCTACACGCTGGTCTTCGCGCTGGGGGCCGCGCTGGCAGCGCTGGCCGGCGCCATGGCGGGTCCGCTCTACGTGGTCGAGATCGGCATGGGCGATTCGATGCTGATCAAGACCTTCGTGGTCATCGTCATCGGCGGCATCGGCTCGATCCGCGGCGCGTTCGTCGCCGCGATCATCGTCGGCGTCGTCGACACGTTCGGGCGGATCGTGCCGGCCCAGCTCGGCCTGCCGACCGCGATCGCCGAGATGGCGATCTACATCCTGATGGCCGCCGTGCTGTTCTGGAAACCGGCCGGCCTGTTCGCGGCGCGGGCGTGACGAGGATGAACGCCGACCGCCGCACCTGGTTCGTGATCGTGCTGCTTGCGCTGCTCGCCGCGTTGCCGCTGGTCGCGGTCGCGACCGGGCAGGACTACCAGATCGGCCAGTTCCGCCGCATCCTGATCTTCGCCATCGCCGCGGTCAGCCTCGACCTGATCCTCGGCTACGGCGGCATGGTGTGCTTCGGGCACGCCGCGTTCTTCGGCATCGGCGCGTACGTGGTGGCGATCCTCAACTGGCACGCGGGCCGCGAGGTGCCGCTCGTCGGCGACTGGATGGGCACCAACAACGTGCTGGTGACGTGGCCCGCGGCGATCCTCGTCTCGGGCGGCATCGCGGCGCTGATCGCGCTGATCAGCCTGCGCACGACCGGCATCTACTTCATCATGATCACGCTCGCCTTCGCGCAGATGATCTATTTCTTCTTCGTGTCCTTGCGCGCCTACGGCGGCGACGACGGGCTGCGCTTCGACGGCGACACGGTCGCCTTCGGCCTGATCGATACGCAGGACGACATGGCGTTCTACTACCTCGTCTTCGCGGTGCTGTGCGCCGTGCTTTACGGCGGACGGCGTCTCGTCAACTCGCGCTTCGGCATGGTCGTGCAGGGCTGCCGCGAGAACGAGCGGCGCATGAAGGCGCTGGGCTTCCCGACGACCCGCTACAAGCTCGCCGCCTTCGCGATCGCGGGCGCCACGGCGGGGCTCGCCGGCGCATTGTTCGCGGCGCACGAAAGCTACATCAGCCCGTCGATCATGCACTGGACGCGCTCGGGCGATCTCATCGTCATGGTCGTGCTCGGCGGCATGGGCACGCTGGTCGGGCCGGTCGTCGGCGCGCTCGCCTTCCTGTTCCTCGAAAAGACGCTGCCGGACTACACCGAGCACTGGATGGTGGTCTTCGGGCCGATCCTGCTGCTGCTCGTGCTGTTCGCGCGGCGCGGCATCTTCGGGTGGTTCGGCCCCAAGGACGACGGCGGCGGCAATGGCCACTGAAACACTGCTGTCCGTCGACCGGTTGGTGAAGCGCTTCGGCGGCCTGACGGCCACCGACAACGTCACGCTCGACGTGCGCCGCGGCGAGATCCACGCGATCATCGGCCCGAACGGCGCCGGCAAGACCACGCTGGTGGCGCAGCTCGCCGGCGAGCTCGCCCCCAACGGCGGCACGATCGCCTTCGCCGGCCGGGACGTGACGCCATTGCGCGTCGACGCGCGCGCGCGCCTCGGCATCGCGCGCTCGTACCAGATCACGTCCGTGTTCCGCGGCTTCACGGCCCTCGACAACGTGGCGCTGGCCGTGCAGGCGCAGGACGGGCATTCGTTCCGCTTCTGGAGGCCCGCGCGGGGGGAGGCGGCCTTGCGCGAGCCCGCGCGCGCCATCCTCGAGCGCGTCGGGCTCGCCGCGCGCGTCGACGCGAAAGTCTCCGCGCTCGCGCACGGCGAGCAGCGCCAGCTCGAGATCGCGATGGCGCTCGCCACGCGCCCGCGCCTGCTGCTGCTCGACGAGCCGATGGCCGGGATGGGCAAGGAGGAATCCGAACGCCTCACGCGCCTGCTCGCGAAACTCAAGGGCGAGGAGACGATGCTGCTCGTCGAGCACGACATGGACGTCGTGTTCGCGCTCGCCGACCGCATCTCGGTGCTGGTCTACGGTCGCGTCATCGCGACGGGCACGCCGGCCGAGATCCGCGCCGACGCCGCGGTGCGCGCGGCCTATCTGGGCGACGGCGATGCTTGAGGTCGACGGCATCGAAACCGCCTACGGCGCCAGCCAGGTCCTGTTCGGCGTATCGTTCGACGTGCGCGCGGGCGAGGTGGTCACGCTGCTCGGGCGCAACGGCATGGGCAAGACGACGACCGTGCGCTCGATCATGCAGCTCGCGAAGCCGCGTGCGGGCCGGGTGCGGCTCGACGGCGCCGAACTCACCGGCCTGCCCGCCTACCGCGTCGCGCAGGCCGGGATCGGTCTCGTCCCCGAGGGCCGCCAGATCTTCCCCAACCTCACGGTGCGCGAGAACCTGATCGCCACGGCGCGCGCCGTGCCCGGCGGCTGGACGCTCGAGCGCGTCCACGCCTTCTTTCCGCGGCTGGCCGAACGCGCCGACAACATGGGCAACCAGCTTTCGGGCGGCGAGCAGCGGATGCTGGCGATCGGCCGCGCGCTGATGACCAACCCGAAGCTGCTGATCCTCGACGAAGCGACCGAGGGGCTGGCACCGCTGGTACGCAAGGAGATCTGGCGCTGCCTCGCCGCCCTCAAGGCCGAGAAGCAGGCGATCCTCGTCATCGACAAGAATCTCGACGCGCTGCTCAAGCTCGCCGACCGCCACGTCGTGGTCGAGAAGGGCCGCGTGGTCTGGCGCGGCACGTCGGCCGAGCTCGCCGCGGCCCCCGACCTGCAGCACCGCTATCTCGGCGTCTGATCGTCCTTGACCGGCCGACTCCGCGTCCCGCATGATTCTCGGGTCGATGGTCCGGACCGATTCGCGAAGGTTCAGCGGGGCGGGTCCGGTTGGGTGGGCGGCCCTATCCGTCCTTCCGGCGACCGATGCGACGCCCGCGCGGGATCGCGGGCCGGCCGCCGCCACGAAAGGAGGTGATCCAGTGCGCACAGGATCGTTCAATTCCGGCTCCGTGCCGGTGCTTGCCGTGACCGCCTTGGAGAAATTCGAGGCCGGCCGCGTGCGGACGACGACCCAAGCGATCGCCTCCGTCGTGGAATGACGGGCCTCCGGGCCCGATAACGGCATTCGATCCGACCCCCGCCGGGTCCCGCCCGGCGGGGGTTTCGATTCCGGTATACTCGCCGCCATGACCGAACCCGAACTCCTCGTCGACGCGCCCGCCCCGGGCGTACGCCGCCTCACCCTCAACCGCCCGGCCGCGCGCAACGCGCTGTCGACCGCGCTTCTCGGCGCGCTCGCCGACGCGCTCGACGCGGCCGCGGCCGACGATACGGTCCGCGCCGCGGTGCTCACCGGCGGCGACAAGGTCTTCGCGGCCGGTGCCGACATCAAGGAACTGGCGACGCGCGACACGGTCGGCGCGCTCGCCGACGCGCGCGTCGGGCACTGGCAGCGCATCCGGCGTTTCCCCAAACCGCTCGTCGCCGCTGTATGCGGGCTGGCGCTGGGCGGCGGCTGCGAACTCGCAATGCATGCCGACATCACGGTCGCCGGTGAGGGCGCGCGCTTCGGCCAGCCCGAGGTCAATCTCGGCCTGCTGCCGGGTGCCGGCGGCACGCAGCGCCTTGCCCGCCTTGCCGGTCAACAAATCGCCATGAAGTTGGCGCTGACCGGCGAGATGATTCCGGCTTCGGAGGCGAAAGCCTGCGGCCTCGTCGCCGAAACCGTTCCCGACGCCGAGACCAACACGCGCGCCGTGGCGCTTGCCGCAAAGATTGCCGAGAAGCCGGCACTCGCCGTGCGCATGGCCAAGGAACTCGTGTTGGCCGCGCGCGACATGCCGCTCGAACAGGGCCTGTTGTTCGAGCGCAAGGCCTTCGCTACGCTGTTCGCGACCGAAGACTTCCGGGAGGGCGTTGCCGCCTTCATCGAGAAGCGTCCCGCCCGCTTCACGGGCAAATAGGAGGAACCGATGCGCAAGTTCGTCGTCGCCGCCGCCGCTGGCCTGCTGCTGCTTTCGGGTGCGGCCCATGCGCAGGCCCCGGCCCAGCCCGACCGTTCGAACCGCGGCGGCGAGACCCGCGGCCAGGATCGCGCAAACCAGGTGCGCGAGCAGAACCGGGAGCGGCGCGATTCCGCCGCCGCCGACAAGTCGAAGGCCGAGAACAAGGCGAAGGCGGACAAGGCCAAGGCCGACAAGGCGAAAGCCTCGAAGGCGAAGGGCGAAAAAGCGAAGAAGGGTGCTTAAGGGCGCCGCGGCGCCAGCGGCCGGCGACGGTCCATTTCGATAAGCAGCCGACGCGCGCGCTCGTCGTCGCCGGGCGCGAACCGCACCGCGATGCGCGCGGCGGCAAGACGCGCGCGCTCGAACTCCTCGCCCTGCAGGAGCCGACCGGCGCGCGCCGCGTGGGCATAGGCGAGCGGCAGGTCGCGCGGCACGCCCGACCCCTGCTCGTGCATCAGCGCGCGATTGAGCATCGCGTGCGGGTCGCCCTGCTCGGCCGCGCGCGCGAACCAGCGCGCGGCGGTTTCCGGATCGGCCGGCACGCCCTCGCCGGCGCGGTAGAGATGGCCGAGCGAGAATTGCGCCTGCCTGTGGCCGCGTTCGGCCGGTCCCGTCCACAGGAACCACGCGCTTTCCGCATCGCCGTCGAGATAGGCCTTGAGGCCGGCTTCGTAGGCCGCATCGTCGGGCGGTGGCGCCTGGGCCAGCGCCTGCCACGCCGCAAGCAGCAGCACGGCGGCAAGCCGCCTCACCCGCCCTCCTTGAGGCGCCGCTCGCGGTAAAGCACGTAAAGACCGGCCGCCACGACGATACCGGCGCCCGCCACGGTCGCGGCGTCCGGAACGTCGCCGAACAGCACGAAGCCGAAGCCCGCGACCCAGACGAGTTGCAGGTAGATGTACGGCGCGAGCACGACGGCTCGCGCGTAGATATAGGCTTGGCTCAGCCAGAAGTGGCCCAGCGCCCCCAGCCCGCCGATGCCCGCGAAGATCAGCCAAGCCATCGGCTCGACCGGGACCCAGACGAAGGGCACGAGCGCGGAGAAGATCGCGGTCCCGATGAAGCCGGCATACATGATGCCCACGCCGGGGGCGTCGGCCGCCGCGAGGGTGCGGGTCATCAGGTGGAAACACGCGTTCAGGGCCGCCGCCGCGAGGCACAGGACGGCTGCCCAGTGCAGGCCGTCGGCGGTCGGCCGGATCACCAGCATCACGCCCGCGAAACCGATGGCCACCGCCGTCCAGCGCCGCGGCCCGACCCGCTCGCGCAGGACGAACGCGGCGAGGGCCGTCAGGATCAGCGGCATCGTGAAGCTGATGGCCTGCGCGTCGACCAGCGGCAGGTACTGCAGCGACGCGAAGAAGGTGAGCGTGATCACGCCGATGAGCAGGCCGCGGGCGACCTGCACGCCGGGCCGGACGCTGGCGAAGGCGCGCGCGGGGCCGCGCCGCAGCACGATCGGCAGCAGAATCAGCGCCTGGAAGAAATAGCGGCCCCAGACGACCTGGATCGGATGGTAGTCGCGCGTCAGGTACTTGGCGCCCGTATCGAGCGCGGCGAAACACATCGTCGTCGCGCAGAACAGAAGGATGCCGAGCAACGGCCGGTCGACGAAGCGCGACGGGGCGTTCACGGCGATCGGCGGGGACGGACTCGCATCCCCACCAATCTGCCAAATCGGCGGCGCCTTGGGAAACCCCGCGCCGCCGTCGGCGGACTAGCCCGGATTGCCGACCATCGCCAAAAACTCGCGACGGGTCGCCTGGTTGGTCCGGAAGGCGCCGAGCATCCGCGACGTGACCATCGAGACGCCGCCTTTCTTGACCCCGCGCGTCGTCATGCACTGGTGCTGCGCCTGGATCACGACCGCGACCCCCTTGGGTGCCAGGACGTCGTTGATGGCGTTGGCGATCTGCGCCGTCAGCTTCTCCTGGATCTGTAGCCGCTTGGCGTAGGCGTCGACGACGCGCGCGAGCTTCGAGATGCCGACGACCCGTTTGTTCGGGAGGTAGGCGACATGCGCCCGGCCGACGATCGGCACGACATGGTGCTCGCAATGGCTCTGGAACTCGATGTCGCGCAAGACGACCATCTCGTCGTAGCCGTCGGTCTCCTCGAACGTCCGCTGCAGGATCTCGACCGGGTCGGTGCCGTAGCCCTCGAAGAATTCCTCGTAGGCACGCACGACGCGCGACGGCGTGTCGAGCAGTCCCTCGCGCGTGACGTCGTCGCCGGCCCAGCGAAGCAGGGTGCGCACGGCCGCCTCGGCCTCCGCACGGGTCGGTCGATCGTTGGCGGCCGTCTCGGCGGCGGCGGCAGGCAGGGCGACAAGCGTTTCCATGAGCGGGCACTCCGATAGCGGGCGATTTTGGCGACCGATCTTTTACGCTCGGATCTCGCCGTCGGATTTCCCGGAAAAAGAAAAGGCCGGCCCGGCGTTTGCGCCGGGCCGGCCCCTCGAACGTGGTATCCGGTTCCGTCAGGTGCCGATCGGCCCGCCGTCCCGCTTCGTGACGACGACGACCGACGGGCGCGGCGGCATGCCGGCCTGGTTGTCGGGCCAGCGGTTCGACGGCCGTTCGAACGTCGAGCCGGGCTCCTCGGCCGGGTGCTGGATCGCGACGAAGAGGTTGCGGTCGTCGCGGGTCAGCAGCGGCCCGCAGACCTCGGCGCCCGAGGGCGCCGAGAAGAACTGCTTGGTGAGGCCGCGCCCGGCCCCGGCCACGTCCGTCATGTAGACCGCGTCGGCGATCCCCGCCGCCGTCGGCGCGCCGTCGGTGGCGATCAGCATGCGGCCCTTGCTGTCGAACGCGCAGTTGTCCGGGCACGAGAGCCAGCCCGACGCCGATGTCGCGCGATGGTAGTTCGCGCCGGCGTCCTGACCCGGCTTGCCCGCGCTGAGGAAGATCGACCACGTGCCTTCAAGCGCGCCGTGATCGTTGTCGCGGTTCGCGATCTCGACGATGTGGCCGTGCGCGTTGTTGGCGCGCGGGTTGGCGCGGTTGACCTGCTCGGCCCGGCGCTGCGTGTTGTTGGTCAGCAGCACGTAGACGCGGCCGTTGACCGGGTTCGGCTCGACGTCCTCGGGGCGGTCCATCGGCGTCGCCTTGACGAGATCGGCCGCCTTGCGCGCGTAGATCAGCACTTCGGCCTGGCTCGCGAGGCCGTTGACCGCGGTCAGCGGCCCCTGCCCGTGCACCAGCGGGATCCACGCGACCTTGCCGTCGTCGGCGAGCTGCGCGACGTAGAGCGTGCCTTCGTCGAGCAGGTTGCGGTTCGCCGCACGGTCGGTCGGGTTCCACGCGCGCGACGTGACGAACTTGTAGACGTAGTCGAAGCGCTCGTCGTCGCCCATGTAGATGACGACCTTGCCGTCGCGCGCGATCGCGTGGTGGCAGCCTTCGTGCTTGAAGCGGCCCAGCGCCGTGCGCTTGACCGGCACGCTCGCCGGGTCGTACGGGTCGAACTCCACGATCCACCCGAACTTGTTCACCTCGTTGGGATCCTTCGTCACGTCGAAGCGCTCGAAATGCTTCGACCACGAATACCAGGTGTCCTGCGAGATGCCGTACCGCTTGAACATCTCGGCGTTCGGCAGCGCCGACGGGTCGCCCCCGAAATAGCCGTTGAAGTTCTCTTCGGCCGTCAGGATCGTGCCCCACGGCGTGTTGCCGCCGGCGCAGTTGTTGAGCATGCCCGCGACGGCGCGGCCGGTCGGGTCGGTCTTCGTCTTCAACAGGTCGTGGCCCGCGGCGGGCCCCGAGATCGTCATCGGCGTCGTGCCGGTGATGCGGCGGTTGTAGCGGCTGCCGCGGACGACCTCCCAGCGGCCGCCGGCCTTGCGGATCTCGACGACCGAAGCGCCGTGCGCGGCGATCTCGACCTCGGCCTGCGCCTTGTTCGACATCAGCGCCGCGTTTCGGCCCGCACCAAGGCCGGCGAACATCAGGTTCGTGTTGGTATACTCGTGGTTGACCACCAGCAGGCCGCTGTCCGAGGCGTTCGAGCCCATCGGCAGCGGCTGGAAATCGAGATAGTCGCAGTTGTAGCCGAACTGCTTTTCCTGCGCCGCGGCGGTCAGGTTGTTCGGATCGAAGGCGGGCGCGTCGGCGGTCACCGCGTCGCCCCAGCGGATCAGCACCTGCGCGTCGTAACCTTCCGGCACGTGATGCATGCCGTCATAGGTGTGCGCGATTTCCTTGAACGTTAAGGTCGACGGGCCGGACGCTTGGGCGAGCGCCGCCCGCGAGACCATCGTGTCGGCGAGGGTCGCGACGGCGGCCGCGCCGAACAGGCCCTTCAGCGCGTAGCGGCGCGAGATCAACTCGCCGACCGACGGTTCGGTCGACGGGTTCGAGCCGATATGCTCGCCGGCATCGATCTTGTGGGCGTCTTCGGCGGGGACGAGCGGATGGATCAGGCGCCCGTCGTTCGGGAGAAATTCGGACATGGATTTGGACCTCCGGGGATTGGCTGGAAACCAGCCCGGAGGTCGTACCAACGGCGCGTTACGGCACCGTGACGCAAATGCGACGTCAGACCTTCAGCGTGACGTAGAACAGAACCGCCATCGCCACGGCCGCGACCGGCCAGATCCAAGCCCCCTCGCCGGCACGGTCCTTGTTGCGCAGGTTGAAGAAGTGCCGCACAAGCGCGCCCACGCAGGCGAGGCCGGCGAGGATCGCCCAGTTCCACTCGTG
>Ga0172367_10005898_pt1 | contig 14659 bp, 10 predicted proteins | sample Lak10m_FD_114542 | JGI IMG/M metagenome (GOLD analysis project Ga0172367, IMG submission 114542) | Freshwater microbial communities from Kabuno Bay, South-Kivu, Congo - kab_022012_10m | ecosystem: Environmental > Aquatic > Freshwater > Lake | place: Democratic Republic of the Congo: South-Kivu... | reverse complement strand
CCTGATCTTCTTTTAAAATATCGGCCTGGACAGTGCCACGCACTTGCTGAATCGTCCAGGAAGCTAATTCCTCACGTTCCTTTTCTGTAAGCGAACGTCCCAATTCCCGCACTTTCTTTTCTACTTGTTGATCAATGGCCGTATTGAAATAGAATGCTAGAATCATGGGAGCTGGCCCATTGATGGTCATACTGACACTGGTATTGGGGGAGCAAAGGTCAAAACCAGCATAGAGCTTTTTCATATCTTCTAAACTGCAAATACTCACTCCTGATTCGCCAACTTTTCCAAAAATATCAGGGCGCTGATCGGGATCATTGCCGTAAAGAGTAACGGAATCAAAGGCGGTAGAAAGGCGATGGGCAATTTCTCCTTTGCAGAGATAGTGAAAACGCCGATTGGTTCGCTCGGGAGTCCCCTCTCCTGCAAACATCCGTTTAGGATCTTCATCATTGCGCTTTAAAGGAAAAACACCGGCAGCGTAGGGAAACTCTCCCGGAAAGTTTTCAAGACGAAGAAATCGATATCGATCGCCCCAGTCCGTATAGGTAGGTAAGGCAATCCGACGAATTAGCAAGCCACTCAGTGACTCCCTTAACAAAGACTGTTTAAATACCTTATCACGAACTTGAAATTCAAAATGAGTACCGGAGTATTTATTGAGCAATAGTTGCCAATTTTCCAAATGCTGCAAATCATCTTCTTTAAACTCAGCCCGGAGCTTCGCCTGAAAACCCAGCTGCTCCGCAGTAAGTGGAGCCAATTCCGAAACCATTTTTAATGCCCCTATCTGAGAAGCTTTCTTTCCGAGTACTTTGGTCTTTTCTTTGTATTTATGAACAGTTTGAACAATCTCCGAGAGATACCCCTGGCGTTCCGTGGGAATGATTATTTGTTCTTCCGCCGACAACACATTATTTCTATATTTATCTCCCACATCCCAGGATTGATTAGGAAAACGCTTCTGTAAAATATCTGCAATGGCGAAAAAAAGCTTATTCACTCCACCATCATTAAACTGGGATGCCTGGGTTAAAAAAACGGGAACTGGAGTTGAAACATCAGCTTCAAACATTTTGCGAGAGCGTTTGTATTGTTTGGTAACATCACGAAGAGCATCAAGAGCACCTCGACGATCGGCCTTATTCACGGAAATCAAATCGGCAAAATCAATCATATCGATTTTTTCTAACTGTGACTGAGCACCAAAATCCGACGTCATTACATACATCGAAAAGTCAGAAACTTCTGTTACAGCGACATTGCCCTGACCAATGCCAGAAGTTTCTGCAATCAAAAGATCAAAATCCAATTGCTTTAGAAAATCCAAAACCAACGGAAGGGCCGTCGCAATTTCTTTTCCAGATCCACGGGATGCCAAAGATCTCATATAAATGCGAGACCGGCTGAGGGAGTTCATCCGAATGCGATCTCCCAGCAGGGATCCCCCCGTTTTTCTTTTAGAAGGATCCACACATACAATTCCAATTTTTTTATCAGGGTAAGCATTCAAAAACCTCTGCGCAATTTCATCAATAAGCGAGGATTTTCCAGCGCCCCCAGTGCCCGTAATACCGAGGACAGGCACTCGTCCCTCTGATTTTTTAAAACTTTCTAAACCCCAGAATTCAAAATCTAGATCGGACTTTCCTGGAAAAATTTTTCCCGCTTCAATCGCCGTCAAAGCTTGGCCCAATTTGAAAGAAGGAATAACATCTTTCTGAAAGGGATTTTCAAAGGATGAAGTGGCGGTCTTTACACAATCAGCGTTTTTCCCTCCGTGAGGACTTCGAGCGAACAGGGCCTTTTCTTTGGCAACGACAGGATCAAAATCACATTGTTCTATGATCATGGCAATCATACCTTCCAATCCCAGACGTCGCCCATCGTCAGGATGAAATATTTGGGCAATTCCATAATCTTCGAGAGCTTTTTTCTCCTCGTGAACAATGACTCCGCCACCACCTCCAAAAATACGGACATAGGCGGCACCTTCGGCCTGTAAAAGATCGTAAAGATATTTAAAATACTCCATATGCCCGCCTTGATAGGAGCTAATACAAACTCCTTGGGCACCTTCCTGCAATACAGCTTTAGCCACATCAAATACAGAGCGATTGTGGCCAAGGTGAATCACCTCGGCTCCGAAATCCTGCAAAATTCTTCGCATGATATTTATACTGGCGTCGTGTCCGTCAAACAGACTCGCAGCCGTGACAATTCGAATTGGAAATTGAGAGGACTTTCGTTTTTCAGTGGTTGTGACAGCAGACATGAATTTTCCTTTTATTAGCTGATTATTTTCCCTGAAACTGAGGTTTTCGCTTTTCGATAAAAGCCTGTGTTCCCTCATAAACATCTTCGCTCGCAAACAAATCTGAAAAATTACTGGCTTCCTGGGTAAGACCAGCATCCCAATCCATACAATAAGTTTCATTGATTGATTTTTTAGCTGCACCCACCGCTATCGGAGCACGTGTTAACAAAGTTTCAGCCGTTTTCATCACACTAGAAAGGAGTTCCCCGGGAGGAACTACTTTATTGACCAATCCAAGACGAAAAGCCTCAGGCGCACTGACCTTACTTCCAGTCAGTGTCCACTCCCGGGCCTGTCGAATTCCGATCGCCCTCGACAACTGCACCGTTCCTCCAAAACCAGGAATTAACCCTAGGCCAACTTCTGGAAGTCCAAACTGAGCACTTTCTGCAGCATAAATAAAGTCACATCCCAAGGCCAATTCACACCCTCCGCCGAGCGCAAATCCATTGACCGCCGCAATCACAGGAATTTTCAAAAGCGACAGTTCCCGAAAGACACCTTGGCCCCGCTGGGCAAAGATCTCTGCTTCCTTTTCATTCAATTGAGATATTTCCTTGATATCAGCGCCGGCAACAAAGGCTTTGTCTCCGGCACCCGTGATAATTAAAACGCGGGCATGCTCAAAACTCATTTCTCCAATTTGCCGAAGAAAATCACTCATTTCGTTGAGGACCTGGGAGTTCAAAGCATTCAAGACTTCCGGCCTTTGAATCGTCAGGATCCAAATTCCTGTTTGGGGATTGTCTATTTTGAGAGTTGAAAACTGCATTCCGCTTTTCATGAATTTATCTTCCTCATTTCCATATGATCTCGGTCGCGCCCTAATACCAAACTCATTTAATTCGTAGACCATCGTAGGCTGCGTCGTCACCTTGTGCGACGCAGAGGTCCTGCGCCTCCGCGGTTTCCTCTTTGCCGCCTTGGTCTACTTTTTAACTGAGTTTGGTAAAATTTAATATTAATATTTATAAAAACCACGCCCTGATTTACGTCCCAACCAACCTGCTTCTACATATTTTACCAATAAGGGACAAGGTCGATATTTCGAATCACCGAGTCCTTCATTCAGAACATTCATGATGGCCAGGCAAGTGTCTAATCCTATAAAATCCGCCAGGGTCAACGGCCCCATTGGCTGATTCGTACCCAACTTCATCGCATTATCAATAGCCTCAGGATGAGCGATTCCTTCATGCAAAGTATAAACGGCTTCATTGATCATGGGCATTAAGATTCGATTCACAATAAAGCCCGGCATATCCTTTTGCGATTCTACAAAAACTTTTCCTAATTTTTCAGACAATCCTTTAACAACTTCAAAAGTTAAATCTGACGTTTGAAGACCTCGTATACCTTCGACCAATTTCATCAATGGAACCGGATTCATGAAGTGCATTCCTGCTACGCATTCGGGACGGGAAGTTACTGCCGCTATTTTGGTAACAGAAATAGAGGAAGTATTGGTCACTAAATATGCTGATTTTTTTGCGACGACGTCTAATTCCTTAAATATTTTTAACTTAAGTTCGACATTTTCTGTAGCTGCCTCCACGATAAAATCACACTCTCTTAATCCGCTGAGCTCTTGGGTCGTTTTTATATTTTCCAACAAAGTTGCCTTTTCAGCCTCCGTCATGACGGCTTTCTTAATCAGACGATCACAACTGCCTCCAATATTACCCAATCCCTTTTCTAAAGCTGAACCAGAAATATCGAACATCAGGACTTTAAAACCCTGGGCCGCTGCGACCTGAGCAATTCCATTGCCCATTTGCCCGGCCCCCACAACTCCAATATATTTTATTGTACTAAGAATATTCATTGCCTCATTAGAAAGATTTTTACTTTGCATATCGACGTTCATCCTTTCAGATCCACGAGAGATCCCTACCGTTTGATAAACCCGGAAATACTCACCTATTTTCTGGGGACTGGCAACCAGGAATTGTGTTGCCAAGAGCCCGCCCCCTCGGTAAAAATGTTTCTATATGCGCCTCATAAAAAATCTGGAACTACCCATTGATACAGAGCTTTCGGAGCACCTGGCTTGGCTCATTCCCAACCATGGTCCTTATGGTATTCTGAGACAAAGCGTCGACGCTCGGCGCAGACACTCCCCCCATTTTGTCTATACGGTGGAAATTGCAGATGAGGAAGAAACTCTCAAAGTGGAATCCTTTTCCCTGGAAAAAATAACTTTTACCGGAACCCAGAAGGGACGAGAAAAACCCCTGATTATTGGCACCGGCCCAGCTGGTCTTTTTGCAGCTCTGCGTTTAGCGGAACGAGGTATTCCCACCTTGATATTTGAGCGGGGATCTGAGAGCGGCCAGCGCATACGAGGGATCAATCGCTATTGGCGCTACGGCGAACTCGATCCGCGCAATAATGTTTGCTTTGGCGAGGGCGGGGCTGGACTCTATTCTGATGGCAAGCTAATAACCCGAATCAAATCTCCCCATATTCCCTACGTATTGAATCGACTCGTGCAGTTTGGAGCTCCTGAAGAAATTCAATGGCTATCCAATCCCCACGTAGGATCAGACCGCATTCGTCGAGTGATTCCCAAATTGCGCAACTTCCTCATCGGACTCGGCTGTGAATTTCACTTCGATACTCAGGTTACAGAACTCCTCGTAGAGGGAAAAAACGTCTGCGGAATACGCACCGAACGGGGACAGACTTTTCACTCCTCTCAGGTCGTCCTTGCGACGGGACATTCTGCCCAGGATATTTTTTCTGAATTGCAAAATAAAGGGGTTTTTGTCGAGGGTAAAAGCTTTGCTGTGGGTTTGCGGGTGGAACACCCTCAAGAAAAAATCAATCAGATTCAATATCGGGAATTTGCCCATCATCCCAAATTAGGATCTGCCAACTATAAACTGACCTACCACGACCCCCAAACCTCCATAGGAACATACAGCTTTTGCATGTGTCCTGGAGGTTTTGTTTTGAGCAGCGGCACTGAGTCTGACGGATTAGTCTGCAATGGTATGAGCAATTATCATCGCAACTCCAAATGGGCCAATGCTGCCATCGTCGCCACCATCGATTTCCATCAGAAATTTGGGGCGACAGCTTCCGTCATGGCTGGTCTGGAATACCGCCGCACCCTCGAACAGCGAGCATTTCGAATAGTCCAGGCCCACGGTGGCACCAAGCAACTTCCTGCCCAACCGCTGATGAGCTTTTTAAGCAATCAAAAGGAAAAGGGCCGTTCCCCAACCCCTCGGAATCGGCGCGACAATGGGAGTGAGTCTACAATGGGCTCGTCCCCCTCAGGAGCCCTCCATGTCCCACTCCAAGAAATCCTCGATCCTGATCTCGTAAAATCCCTTCAACGAGGATTTGATAATTTTGAAAAGAACATGAAGGGCTTTATCTGCGAAGAGGGCCTTCTTTACGGCGTAGAATCGCGCACTAGCTGCCCTATTCGAATCACTCGAGACAGTGAAACGCTTCAATCCATTTCCCACACCGGTCTTTACCCCGTTGGCGAAGGAGCGGGCTATGCGGGTGGTATCACTTCGGCCGCTTGTGATGGCATTCGCATTGCCGAAAAAATTTATGAAAGTTGGGCATAGGAGACCTTCCTAAAAGGTGGCAATGTAACTCACCAACTCTTTGTCGCTGATAGGAACCCCATTGAGAAAATATTTCTGTTCTGTGAGTTTCCCATCCTGAAAATGACGATAGCTTTCAACATAGGCAACAAACATCGGCATTTCTAATTTGAGGGTACTGGATAAATCCCGAGCCGAAAATTGATTTGCTCCTAAATATTTTAACTCATCGGTCACCCAAGTTAATTTCACTGTAAGTGGCTGCCCCCGATAAATAAGATTCATTGTACCATCATATTGATAATGCATCTTCGTTTTTGCATTTCCATTACTTAACTCAGTCTTTCCATATCCAGTCCAATTCTTGGAAGCATTTTGAAAACCCGAAGATTCCACAAAGCGCCGGTCATTGAGTGTCATTTGACTATTTCCACTCTGTTGAATTGTCCCCATCGCATTTTGTTGAGCTCCCGGGGCCCCCAATGGCCCCCCCCAAGCTAATTGATCTTTTACCATTTCACGATAAACCACAGGACAAGAATAGCCGTCAATAGAGGCTTCAATCGTTTTACTTAAAGGACCAGGATTCGTAGTCACATCGGGCTGCAAAGGCTGGGGTTGTCCAGGTTGAGCCGGTGGATTTTGTCCTGGTGTGGGAGCGCCAGAAAGTTGCCCGGCGGGAGGGCTCGTTGGAGAACCACCTTGAGGTGGCGGCAATTGCGAATAACCAGGATTATTCCCAGGTGCCGGATTTCCGCTGTAATTACCTCCGTAATTGCCAGAATAATATTTAATATGACCATTTTGAAAATTCATATCATTATAGGGATTGTAATTGGGATTACTATAATTAGGGTTTCCAGCGGCTCCCATATTTCGATTACCATACTCTGGACTCATTTGAGAATAGTAGTAAGGTTTAATTTCACATCGACTGTAAAGCGCTGCCACAAAACGTTTAGCCCCAGGATAAAGATTGTGAGGATCAATTTTTTTACCTTTTAAAATTCGATCCACACGAACTTGGTCAATATTTCCAAAAACTTCTCTCAATATATTTAATTGCCCCTCATTCAGTCGAGGAAAGGTACTTTCGCTGATTCCATTTTTGAATCGAAAAGGATTTCCCGCGCTCAAAATAGAATCTGGAGTAGGTGCCACATTTTGAGGAGGTGGAGGCTGAGGCGGAGTCGCAGGAGCTTCCTTATCCCCACCTGTTTTAGTACAAGCTGCTACGGCAATTGCACTAAAACCAAAAAGAACTTTCATGAAATTGGAATTTCTAACCTTTAAATCTATAAATACACTACTTCTATTATTTTTATTTAACATTTAAAACCTCCCCATGGCGATCCGGGGAGTCTTTTATGTCATTCTCAATAATTTTAATAGACCTTAATGAATACCGAGAAATATCTTTATCAAATTTTGTTTTTGAGTCATTTTTTGTCACCCCTCAATAATTTCCGCTTCGAAAATCGTTTTCGAGGTGATTTCCATAAGATTTCCAAATGGATAGGTATAGTCCGTCCCGATAAAAAAAGTGCACAACTTACTTGATCTTTTTCTTTCTGCCTGACGAGGCCCTCCTCGAATTAATTAGCTTTGGCTCCAACCGGAGACTGCGCCCCTCATTTTTATCTACTAACGACGAAGGGACTCGGTAGGATTCACTTCAGATGCCTCTTTTGCTGGCCAGTAGGAACCCATAATAGCAATGACACCTCCAAAAAAGATAACGAGCACCACTAAGGACCATTCTACTTTGGCAGGTATTTGAGAATCATAATAAATATCAGGTAATAAATCCAACGGATGAGCCTCAATATAAAGTCCCAAGGAAGTTCCAATTAATACTCCTACAACAATTCCTGTTGCTGATAGCAAAGTACCAACTTGAGTAAATAAACGAATTGTTTTTCGGGAGGATAATCCCAAAGTTCGTAGAATTGCTATATCAGAACGTTTTTCCGATAAAAGCAGCACCAAAACAGTCAGCACGGAACTACTTGCAATCAATCCTGCCAAACCTAAAAAAAGTCCAATAAAAAACTTTTCCATTTTCAGAGCAAAAAACATGGCTGAATTCCGATCTTCCCAGGTTTCAAATTTTAAATCAGAAAAGGTGGCTAATTCCTTTTTGAGAGCACCCAAATCATATCCATTGGGAGCATAAACCTCCAAGCCCTCTTTACGAGAGAGACTCTTTCGCAAAGACTCTAAAGCCTTACCTCGCTGATAGAAAATATACTGAGAATCCCAATCAGCCAAAGAAGTAGTAATGATTTTTCGAACTTTTACCTTTTCAAATTTGGGAATTTCGCCCGGTGGAAGCAATAAGCCCTCCGGTGAAATCACTGTCAAAAAATCACCCTCAAAAACACCCAGGGATCGCGCTAAATCATAGCCTATGGCAATCTCACCCTCCGCTGGAATTTCAGAAGGGTCCCAATAAAAACCTCCGACTCCCTTCGTTTTTAAAGATTCCATCTTCCGAATTTGATAATTAATATTTTCCAAACTTGGAAGTCCCAAACCCTTGGCGATAGCTCCCCGAAATTGCCCATCCAAAGTACGAAGTATAACTTCCTGATTTTCGAAAACATAGGATTTATAATCACTATGTTCCTTTAACCATTTTTGGAAGGGATGCTCCGCCATCACTTGCTCAAATTTTTGGGTCCCTTTTTTGTCAGAGACGACCTCCCCATTTTGAGTTACGACCGCATGGGGCTCCATTGCAAGAATTCGATGAATGATACTGTCATTCATTCCATTCATCACAAATAATACTATTAAAAATGCCGTGACACTCACTGAAATAGAAATAATAGAAAGCTTTGCGATGCTCCTAACTAAGGAACCTGCTCTTTTGGAAAAAATAAATTCACGAAAAATATCCCAGACTATCATTATTCGGAAACAGTAGAGCCTGCATGAATCGGAGTCAATAATTAGATTCTCTTGGATTCTTTTGACAACATACTTGATCTCTTCTTTCTGCCTGACGAGGCTCTCCTCGAAAGTATTATCAAGGGGATGAAGATTTATCAAAATCTGGAGTGGGAGTGGTCCCTGCTGGCAATCTTTTCTCTGGGGCACCTCTCTGGTGAGCTGCTTTTTCCTCCTGCCGAACGTCATCCACATTGCCCTTTAAAACAAAACTTTTTTGCATCGCTTTCAATATAACTACGGTCTCGTTCAAAGCTTCGAGGGCTCGCCGAGTTGCCTGGGGCAATTCCGGCCCAATTTCATTCACCGCCGTCCCCAAGACCTTGAAGTCGGTGGTCATAGTATTTAAATTACTAATAATATGACCTAATTCTTGGGCCATTTTGGGATTTTCTTTTTTAATCTCAGGCAACATCACATTCATTTCATTGGTCAATGCTATTACATTCTTCAATACTTTACGAAGATGATCTCCCTCTGTGATTTGCCCGGTCAATTTAGCCACTTCCAAAGACATCACATTCATATTTCTCAATAGAGGATCCAATCGATCAAACATTCTGACCATGGACTCCGTACGATTCTTACTAAGAAATGCCTCCATCAAAGATTTAATACTTTCCATCGCTCCAGTGATTTGACCAACAAATGAATTTAATTTTTTACCACTAATAAGGGTCATTAAATCGAGGGTTTCGGTGGTCTTGACCATGGCATTTTGGTCTAATTTTTTGGAATGATTGGAACCTACTGTGACTTCTAATACTCGATCTCCTATAATAAAAGGACGTATAAGCTGCGCCTCACTCTCCTCTGTCACGCGATCTTCAAATTTACCCAAGACATAATAGTTCAGACGAATTTTATTATCTGGCTGCAGCTCTACCGATTCTACACTTCCTGCCTTAAGACCGGCCATTTGTACGAGAGTTCCTGGATGAACTCCATCTGCGTTCTCAAAAATACTGGAATAACGAACTTTTGTTTCAAACCAACCTTGTTTGATGGCCACACTGATGGCTGTTAAGGCCGTTCCACCTATCGCAACCAATACAAATATTCCCGCAATTCTTTCAAATTTATTAAACTTTATTTTCATTGACCTTTCTCCAGCAAAGCAAGAGTCTTTTCCATTCCAACCCCTGGGTCCTTAAATATTCACAACTTTCTTAACTTGATTGTCCAATTCATTGTTATCTAAATACAGCTGACCATCTTCGAGATGAACGATTGTCGGATTAAACATTTTAATGAACTTTTCGTCATAGGAAGATATAAATACATGCTTAATTCTCCCTTTCTGTCGCAGGTCGCCAATGCATTCAAATAAAATCTGTTGAGCCTCGAGACCAATCCCTACACTGGGATCATCCATCAAAAGAACCTGGGGCCAAGTAATGATAGCGCGTATAAGGCAAATCAACTTGCGGATCCTGCCCGAGACATGGGCTGGGCGTTCCTGCATATGTTTGCTAATATCAAATCTTCGTTCCACTTCGTGGATGCGCAATTTTGCTGATTCTGGATCTAAAATCTTGTGATAGACCAGCGGCAACATCAAATTGTCAAAAAGAGTTCTATTGCTAATCAAACCACCATAATCAAAGGAATAGCCGATGGATAATCGATAGGGCAAAAATTCTTCGAAAGACATGGAGGAAACATCATCTTCGTTGATCAAATATTTTCCCATGGTTGGAACTGTCAGTCCTGCTAGAAGTTGCAACAAGCTCGATTTACCAGCTCCCTCAGAAGACTTTAACCAAATCACCTCACCTTGGGGAAACTGAAAATCAACATTGCTCAAAATAGGATCTTTATTTTCATAGGATAGATAAAGCTCTTCGAAGCGCAAAGATTGAATTGTCGGCAAATGATTGAGATTTTCCATTATATCACTCCTAGCTGCATCAATTGTTTCAAATAAAAAAGTGCTGTAACCGTCAAATTAAACAAAATCACGAAAATGATGCTGTTAACCACAGCCTGGGTCGTTACTTGGGGAACTTCATGGGGACTCCGCTTAACAAGAAGACCTTGATAACAGGAAACAATAAAAATGATCATTCCGCTAAAGGCATTTTTGAGTAGAAAAATCCAAAGATCTTCAATACCGAAGGCACTCATCAAAGAGTCTGAATAGAATGTAAAAGGCATATCGTGAAGCAGTCGGGTCGCAAAGAAGCCGCCAATGAGAGCTATAAAGTTGAAATAAAAAGCCAAACAAATAACACTGATCACTCCCCCCAAAACCCTCGGAAAAACTATAAAACTCAGGGGATTGATACCCATGGATTCGAGAGCTTCGATTTCGCGATTGGCGCGCATATTTCCAACTTCCGAAGCCACCGCTGTGCCGGATCGCGCGATGACGACAAGGGCTACCAACAGTGGCCCGGCTTCGCGCACGAGCATCACTATCAAGAAGCTGCCGATCATTTGAGTACCACCCAACATCGTTAAATTGGACATGGCTTGAAGCAAAATAATAGAACCTGTGGTCAATCCCATCACTGTAACCAGTGGCAAGGCTTGCCACCCCGTAAAATAAATTTGGGCGGAAATCACACTGAAAATCGTACGAAATCCCTGGGCCTGATCTAAAATAGTGGCCCTCATGGATAAATACACCATGATCAATACGCGGTAGGTGTAAAGTAAATTGCGGGTAACAAATCTACCCATGGAATCAATGGTACCGAAAATCAGACTCATTGCGACTCCCTCAGAGGGCCCAATACCCTCTCACTTCCCTTCGGGACTTCGCAAAAATTATTTAGGATTATTTATTGATCACGACCCTCGTCGTGCAAATTTATCTCGACCCTTGTCGAGGTCCTCCGGAAGCGAAACCGCTCGAGTCCTTCCTTCGAGAAGAATATCGCGATCGACCGCCGCCCCCCCTTGCTGCAGAACTCCGGCCTCGGCCACCCGAACCACCCCCTCGGTGCCCTCGCTGGGACTCCAACATACCTTTGGCTTTACCTGCCCGCATGACATTGGCATTTTTTGCCTCTTCGGAATGAAAGGGATGGGTAACATCCACTAAAATCTGAGTGCGAGTGGTTTTTTCAATATGAAATAAAAATGATTTTTCCAATTCAGTACAAAAAGAAAGAGCATGTCCTTGTGTACCAGCCCGAGCAGTACGCCCAATACGATGCACATAGCTCTCTGGAATATGGGGAAGATCAAAATTAATGACATGGGTGATTCCGTCAATATCAATTCCTCGGGCAGCGATATCTGTAGCAACCAAAACTCTAACTCTGTCTTCTGTGAAATCCTCGATAGCTCGCTGACGGGCATTTTGGGACTTATTACCGTGAATGGCTGCCGAAGAAATGCGATGTTTGGCCAAATAATCTGCAACTTTGTTGGCCACATGTTTCATATCCACAAATACGATCACTTTATACAAATTATTATTTTCTAATAGATGCAACAATAAATTTAATTTATTTTCTCGTTGAACATAGTAAACTTTCTGTTCGATCTTTTCAACAACTGTTGCAGGAGGTGTCACTTCAACTTTTTGGGGATTTCGCAAAATTCGATCCGCAAGTACTTGAACCTCATTCGGCATGGTGGCAGAAAAGAATAAATTTTGTTTAGGCTGGGGCATTAAGGCAACCACCTTACGCACATCATGAATAAACCCCATATCCAGCATTCGATCAGCTTCATCCAAAACAAAAACTTCGATCTTATCTAGATTGATATGCTTTTGCTGAATCAAGTCCAACAGCCGACCCGGCGTTGCAACAAGTACATCAACACCACTTTGAAGAGCCTGAACTTGCATTCCCTGCCCCACCCCTCCAAAAATCACAGCATACTTCATCGGTAATGGTTTGCCGTAAACTTCAAGGCTTTTATAAACTTGTACGGCCAACTCTCGAGTAGGAACCAAAACCAGGCCCCGTGGACATCGAGATTGCCGTTTCCCGAGGGTGCCTTTTTGAGTCGCACTCACCATCAAATTTTGAAGCATTGGCAAACTAAAAGCAGCTGTTTTACCTGTCCCAGTCTGGGCAATCCCCAGCAAATCTTTTCCCTGCAATACAATTGGAATTGCCGCCGCTTGGATTGGAGTAGGTGTGGTATAGCCCTCTCCTTGAACGGCTTTTAAAATTTCAGGAAGGAGCTTTAGTTCTGCAAAAGCCGGAAGTGCCGATTTAAGACTCACAGGAGTCGAAGGGGAACCATCGTGAGTCTTTTTTTCAAAAGACCCAAAAGAGGTCTCAATTAGAGCGGACCTAGCTGGGGTTTCCTTCTTGGTTGACCCCGTTGAGGTTACTATCTTAGTGTTAGGTGATCCTAACGGGTTCACTTTCTTAGTAAATCCAAATAAATTTTTCATGGACCTCAAAATGGGGTAAATCGTCCCATTTTACAAGTTAATTCTGGAAACCTTGCAGGATGAAGATAAAATATTCAGCTCTTCCCTTGTAAGGCCCATTAGAAAGAGGTAAAAACACTCTCAACAAAGAAACTCAACTTCTCCCCACTAAAAAGGAGTTACCATGCTGGAAAATAATCCCCAAAAAGTAACAACTCCCCAAACTGGAATATCTTTCCCAGGAAATAAAAATTATTTATCTGAAAAATGGCGACATGAAATTGACGTGCGCGATTTTATTCAGACTCACTATATTCCCTACGATGGTGGGGCCGAATTCTTAGCTCCGGCCACCCCCCAAACACAGAAACTTTGGAATCAGGTCTCTGAACTTATGAAAGAAGAGCGCAACAAGGGAATTTTGGACGCAGATACATGTATTGTCTCTTCCATCACTTCCCATGGACCGGGCTATATTGACCGAGAGCTGGAACAAATCGTCGGGCTTCAGACCGATCAGCCTTTAAAACGGGCCATCATTGCTTTTGGTGGAATTCGTTTGGCAAAGCAAGCTCTTGAATCCTACGGCTATAAATTGAACCCCGAAGTTGAAAAAGCCTTTAAACTTTTCCGCAAAACCCACAATGACGGGGTTTTTGATGCCTATACTGAAGAAATGCTGAAAGCCCGAAGATCTGCCATTATTACCGGACTGCCTGATGCCTACGGTCGGGGCCGAATTATTGGGGACTACCGACGAGTTGCGCTTTATGGAGTAGATCGTTTGATCGAAGAAAGAAAAAAAGATTGGCAGAGTTTAGATGCTTCATTGCTAGATGAAAACAGCATTCAAATGCGCGAAGAGTTCAGCGAACAGATTCGGGCCTTGAAGGAATTGAAAGAGATGGCAGCTTCCTATGGTTTCGATTTGGCTCGCCCTGCCGAAAATGGAAAAGAGGCCACACAGTGGCTTTACTTTGCCTACCTGGCAGCTGCCAAAGAGCAAAATGGCGCTGCCATGTCCCTGGGCCGAGTCTCTACTTTCCTCGATATTTATTTTGAAAAAGATCTTAAAGAAAATCGCTTTAAGGAATCTGAAATTCAAGAAATTGTAGATCATTTCATTATGAAATTGAGAATGATCCGCTTTTTAAGAGTTCCCGAATATAACGATTTATTTTCAGGGGACCCGACTTGGGTAACAGAATCCATTGGTGGGTTGGGCGAAGATGGACGTCCTCTTGTGACGAAAACCAGCTTTCGATTTCTTCATACACTTTATAACTTGGGCCCAGCACCCGAGCCTAACTTAACTGTTTTTTGGTCCGAGCGACTCCCACAACCCTTTAAAAATTTTGTGGCCAAGGTTTCTTGCGATACCAGTTCTATTCAGTATGAAAATGATGATTTGATGAGACACAGTTATGGCGATGACTATGGAATTGCATGCTGCGTTTCTGCCATGAAACTGGGGCAACAGAT
>Ga0172367_10005895_pt1 | contig 14664 bp, 11 predicted proteins | sample Lak10m_FD_114542 | JGI IMG/M metagenome (GOLD analysis project Ga0172367, IMG submission 114542) | Freshwater microbial communities from Kabuno Bay, South-Kivu, Congo - kab_022012_10m | ecosystem: Environmental > Aquatic > Freshwater > Lake | place: Democratic Republic of the Congo: South-Kivu... | reverse complement strand
TCAATTCTTACACGCTGGCAGCGTTGATCGAAAAAGCCGGCGGCGTTGCCACCCGTTATGGGATTTTTGGCGACCAGTTTCAGGCGTTGAAAGAAGCGGCGGCGAAGGCGTTATCCGAGTGCGATGTACTCATCATCACCGCAGGCTCATCTGCTTCCACCCGAGATATGACCGCCGAAGTTATCCGCACTTTGGGCTTGCCGGGCGTCCTTGTGCATGGCATTAATACCAGACCTGGCAAGCCGACCATTTTGGGCGTGTGCGGAGGCAAGGCGGTGATTGGTCTGCCGGGCAATCCCGTCAGCGCGCTGGTCAATGGTTATTTGTTTGTTGTGCCTGTCGTTGAAAAATTGCTCGGCGCATTGCCCAAGCCAAAGGCAAGCGTGCGGGCGATTCTCACGGTCAACCTGCCGTCACAGGCTGGGCGCGAAGATTGGTGGGCGGTGAAATTAATTCCCAATTCGCAGTCTTCAATCGCCGCTTATCAGGCGGAACCCATCTTTGGTAAGTCGAACCTGATTTTTACCCTTGCCGCCGCCGACGGGATGTTGAAGATTCACCCCGACGCCACAGGTTTGAGCGCGGGCGAAGTTGTGGAAGTTTTTTTGATGTAGAAAGGATGTCCCATGACCACGAAGCGAATAGAGCCGCGCAAGAAGTTGATGGCGTTTACGCCCGTGTACGAGTTGCGTCATAAGACCCTGCTGGGGTATGTGGGAGATTTGACCTTGAATGGCGCAATGGTCATCGGTGAAAAGCCCGTCGAGGTGGATCGTCACTTTATTTTAGGGATTGAGTTTCCCGAGTCGCCGCTGACAATGACCGCCGCGCGGATTGTGATTCCATCGCGTGTGGCATGGTGCAGGCAAGATGACAGCCCGCAGACTTTTAACATTGGCTTTGAGTTTGGCGAAGTTTCCGACGAAAACGCCGCGGTAATTAAGGCAATTATGGAACGTTATCAATTCCGTTCCGTGTTGACTGTGTCTGATTTGGATTCCTGAAAATACTCCGCTTGCGGGGGGGTGGGTGGTTATGCCCCTGCAATGGTTTAATCTCCCGCTCGTTATATAATTTGTCATTTCGTTTCGAAGGAATGCTTCATGAGTTTTGCCTATACCCCGTACATTTTTCCTCTTATTGGCGCTGCGCTTGTTTCGTTGACGGTTGCTGTTTACGCCTGGTTTCGACGCTCTACGACTGGCGCGCTGGCGCTGTCATTGATGTCGATCGCTATTTTTATTTGGGAGGCTGCCTATTCGCTGGAGATTGCGGGGACGAACCTCGAGACTAAATATGTTTGGGGAACCATTCAGTACATCGGGATTGTCGTTTCCACTTATAGCTGGCTTCTTTTTTCGATTGTGCATAGTGGAAATACGCAAATCCTCTCCCGGCGCTTTCACATTCTGACTCCATTGATTCCCGTTATAACGATTTTGCTCGCATTGACCACCAAATGGCATGGGCTGATTTGGAGCGAGTATCATCTCGATTGGCAGGGCGACTTCTTCGGTTTCGGCGTGGTGTATGGGATATGGTTCTGGGTGCATTTTGTATATTCTTATGCCATGTTGTTGGCTGGAGCGGTGTTTCTTATCCGCTCGCTGATAAACAGGCAGGGATTGTATCGCGGGCAAGTGTTTGCCATGCTTGTTGCTGTTTTTGCTCCCTGGGTGGGTAACTTTTTATATTTCACAGGCAACAGCCCCATTCCGTATCTGGATTTGACGCCTTTTGCGTTGACCGTGACGGTGGCAGCCCTGGCTTGGGCGGTCTTTGGTTTCCGTTTGGTGGATATTGTCCCGCTGGCGCGTGACCGTGTTGTAGAAACCTTAAGCGATGGCATGATTGTGCTGGACGTGGGTAATCGAATTGTGGATATTAATCCTGCGGCGGCGCGGATGATTGGCGTAACCGCCGCCCAGGTGATCGGGGCGTCTGCCGCCGAAGCTTTGCGTCCCTGGTCTCATTTGTTGGATCGCTTTAGAAATGCGCTGGATGCGGTCGAGAGAATTTCTGTTGGCGCTGGAGAAACCCTGCGCTATTACGAGATTCGCTTCTCTCCCTTGTTGGATAAGCAGAATGCGCTTGTCGGGCGCGTGGTACTGCTCCGCAGCCTGGATACGGACTTTGCCGCCTCTTCTGAATCTTTTTCCGCCGAATCTTTTTCCGAGAAGCCCGCTGCGCCCGATTTTTCTCCTGACGGGATTGCGGCGGATCATGAAAATCAAGCCATCAAATTTCGAAACCCTGTTTTGAGAGGTTTTCTATCCTTTTTCAACGCATCGATCAAAAAAGACCTGATTGTGCCCCCTCATATTCACGCCGACTGGTATCGCGGGCGTGAACGGACGTTTACAATTTTGATGCGGGTTACTTCTGTTTTTGCCTCCCTTTTGATTGGCGTGATATTACTGAACGCAGCGGGTATCTCGATTTATCATGTGGGGCTCCTGGTATTTTGCGGAATTCTTTGGTATTTGGGCTTGGCGCGCAGGCTTCGATTTGAATTCAGGGCGGGCGTGTTTTTATCCTTGCTGTTCGGTGTGACGCTGGTCGAGATGACCGTTTATGGTTATTCGGTGGACGCTTTCACCATCCACATGGCTTTTGTGTCGAGCGCCGCGTTGTTGACTGGCAAGCGCGGTCTCTCGATTTCCTTGTTGATCAGCATGGCTACCCTGGGCATATTCGGCTGGCTGATTGGTACGGGTATCCTTGTTCCGCTGGGAGGACTTATTCAGCCGCTCCCTTTATTCGCCATAACGCCAGGTTCTGTCTTCGATAGTATTTTGACGTTTTTTGCCAGCGCGGCGGGAGTGGGCGTTGCGATTGCTTTTCTGCTGGAAAGCCTGGATCGATTAAGACAATCCGAGTCGCAAGCGTTGAAGCTTTTACAGCGCGAACGCGACCTGCTCGAGAAGCGCGTGGCGGAGCGTACCCGCGACCTTGCCGATGCCCGCGACCAGGCGTTCGTCATCAGCAGGCAGATGAGAAAATATTTTCGCGCCATGCAGCAAAGTGGAAACGCCATCGTGATCACCGATGCGGAGGGGAATATCGAATATGCCAACCCCAAGTTTACAGAGGTGTCTGGCTACACCCTGGAGGAAGTCTTCGGCGGGAATCTGCGTATTTTGAAATCGGGAAACCAAAGCCCTGAGTTTTACGAAAAATTATGGAACACCATCACATCGGGCGGGGTTTGGACTGGCGTATTCCACAACCGAAAGAAAGATGGAACTTTGTATTGGGAATCTTCCACCATTGCCCCGGTGCTGGATGTGCGCGGCGTTGTCACCAATTATGTCGCCATCAAAGAGGATGTGACTGCCCGCAGGCAGGCGGATGAAGAACTGCAAAGACTCTCGCTGGCGGTGGAGCAAAGCGGCAATACGGTTTTAATCACGGATCGAAACGGTTTGATCGAATATGTCAATCCGAAATTCACCGAAGTCACGGGCTACTCTGCGGCAGAGGCAAAGGGCAAGTCGCCGATTGCATTGATGAACGGCTTCGAAGGCGAACCTGACTTTAGCCATGACGAGTGGTGGCTTACAGTAAACGCCGGCGGAACCTGGCATGGAGAATTTCAAAACCATCGTAAAGACGGCTCTTTATTTTGGGAATCCGCCACCATTGCGCCCGTGCATGGGCGTAATGGCGAGATCATCAACTTTATGGAAATCAAACAGGATATCACCGAGCAGAAGATTTTGCAGGAGCAATTGCAAAAACAGAACGATTACCTTTCCATCCTGCACCAGATGACTCTCGACCTGCTCAACCGCCGCAGTCTCGATGAATTATTACAGGTGATTGTCGACCGCTCTGCCATACTATTGGACGCGCCCTATGTTGAGCTCCTTCTTTTGGAGGACGAAGACCTTGTGGTTCATGCGGTTACGTACAATGCCTCCAGCTTGCTTGGAAGCCATAGCCCTCGCGGACAGGGGAACGCCGTTTGGCGCGCTGTGGAGACTCGCCAGCCCTTCTTTGTCGAAGATTATTCCCAATGGGCGGGACGCCGCAGTTTATACGACGGGATTGATCTGCGCGCCACGGCAGCCTTTCCCATCCTAGTCGGCGACTCCTGTCTGGGCGTGCTTGGGCTTGGCAGAGGGACGACCAGCTATGCTTTCTCTGCCGGGCAAATCGAAACAGGTATTTTGTTCACCCGTTTGGTTGCCCTGGTGTTGGACAATGCCAAACTTTATCAATCTGCCATCAATGAAATTACCGAACGTAAGCGCGCCGATGCTCTTTTGCAGGAAAGCGAAGCGCGTTTTCGTCAAATCGTCGAAAACGCCAGCGACATTATCTACCGCGCCGATGCGGATGGCAATTTCACCTATCTCAATCCTGCCGCCCTCAAAATCATGGGTTACGCCAGCGAACAGGAAGCGCTTGGAAAAAATTACTTCGATCTGACCGCTCCGGAATTTCGACTTCAATTGATTCGAATGTACAAAAAGCAATGCGCTGATAAAACGCGAAGCGCGTATTATGAAATCCCATCCCTTGCTCCGGATGGGCACATGATATGGGTTGGTCAAAATGTTCAACTCATCATGGAAGGGGAGCAGGTTGTCGGTTTTCAGGCGGTTGCCCGCAACATCACGGAAATCAAGCAGGCGCAGGATGCGCTTGCCCTGTCTCGCGATCAGGCGCTCGAAGCAAGCCGCTTCAAGAGTCAATTGCTTTCGAGGGTCAGCCACGAACTTCGGACGCCGCTGGGAGGCATATTAGGCTATGCCGAACTTCTTCAATTCAATGCCTTTGGCTCCCTGGCTGAGAAGCAGCGCGAGGCGGTCGAAAATATTATCGAAAGCACAAATTACCTAACAAATGTTGTTAATGACCTGCTGGACGAATCGCAGATCGAATCCAAGTCGCTCAGCCTTCATAACGAGTATTTCGATCCCGTTGAATTGCTCGAAAGAACGAATACAACCATGTCGGTTCTCGCCGGAAAGAAACAATTATCTTATATTGCCGAAGCCGCCCCCGACCTTCCAATGGAACTTTACGGCGACGTAAACCGCTTGCAGCAAATCCTTATTAACCTGGTGGGGAATGCGATCAAGTACACAAAAGCCGGGGAGATTCGCGTCGGATTGAATCGTCCAAACCCTGCCCACTGGTCGATTGAAGTGCGCGACACCGGCAATGGGATTCCGTTGGACGATCAACGAAATATCTTCGAACCTTTTCGCCAGGTGCATAACTCGATTACCCGTGAAAATCGCGGCTCAGGCTTGGGACTTGCCATTACCAAACAATTGGTCGAACTCATGGGCGGGCAGATCAGCCTCGAAAGCCATGTCGGAAAAGGCAGCCTGTTCACCGTTATTTTGCCCATCATAAACGCGCCCGGAGAATAATTCATGACACAACCGTATGCCATTGTTTTGGAAGACGATCCCAAATTGGGAGTGATCTTCAAAACCGCCTTACAGCAGGCGGGATATGAGACCGATCTCGACGAAAATGGAAATCGTTATCGCGCCTTGCTCGCCGCCCGTGAGCCTGTTCTGGTCATCCTTGACCTTCATCTCCCCTTTGCCTTTGGCGGCGATATCCTGGACGAGATTCGAGGTAAATACGCCAATACGGTCGTGGCTGTTGTCACCGCCGACTTCATCATGGCAAAGACTCTTACTGGGAAAGCCGACCATATCCTGATCAAGCCGGTCAGCGTTGCCAGCCTGTTGAAACTTGCTGAATCTGTAAAGGGGCAACCATGACAAAACCTCTTGTTTTTATCGTCGAAGACGATCCCCATCTCAGCGTGATATTTACGCTTGCGCTAAGTGAATTCTTCGAAACAGAATCCATCACCAATGGCGCGAGCGCCTTGATGCGTTTGCGCGAGGTCGTCCCCGCCCTCGTTGTTTTGGACATCAACTTGCCCGGGGCGTCGGGCGCGCAAATCCTGCATTTCATCCGCTCGGATTCACGCTTCGAATCAACCCGCGTAATTCTTGCCACGGCAGACTCGCTTCAGGCTGCCGACTTGGACGACAAGGCGGATATTGTGCTGCTGAAACCCATCAGCATTGTTCAACTGCGCGACCTTGCCAATCGTCTGAAATAACCCAGGAGCCTCGATGACTTTTCTTTCCCAACTCTCTCAATCTTCAAAACTGATTCTCGACGGCGCCACCGGCACCGAACTCAACCGCCGCGGCGTGGATACCGGACTGCCGCTTTGGTCTGCCAATGCCCTGCTGACCGACTGCGACTCGCAAATCCTCCAGCAAATTCATGAAGATTATCTTCGCGCCGGCGCAGACATCGTCACCACCAACACCTTCCGCACGCATCGCCGCGCCCTTGCTCCCAGCGGAAATGCCCACCGTGCCCTCGAACTCACCCGCCGCGCGGTGGAAGTTGCCCGGGCGGCAATCACGAGCATTCAAGTTGAGTCGCCAAAATTCGTCGCAGGTTCGATTTCCACCCTTGAAGATTGCTACCGCCCCGACCTCGTCCCGACCGACGCTGAACTTCTCGACGAGCATTCTGACCGCATTCTGCAGCTGATCGAATGCGGCGTGGATTTGATTCTTATCGAAACCATCAACTCGATTCGTGAAGCCGTCATCATGGCGAAACTTGCCGTTATCACCGGCGCGCCTGTCGTCGTCAGTTTTGTCTGCAACCGCGAGGGCAGAATCCTTTCAGGCGAGACGCTGACCGAGGCGGCGCATCAACTTCTCCCGCTCGGCGTTCATGCCCTCGGCGTCAATTGCGGAGCCACTCCAGATTTGGCAAAACCGCTTGCGGAGTTGCGTCAAGCCTGCGGCGCGGATTTCCCGCTGATTGCCTATGGCAATATCGGCTACGCCGACGACGAAGTGGGCTGGGTCAACACCGATTCCGAAGACCCCAAAAATTATTGTCAACACGCCGCCCATTGGGATGTGAAAATCGTGGGCGGCTGCTGCGGCACCACCCCCGAACACATCCGCCAATTGAATCTGGAGTTGATGTAAGGCGCATTACTTCAACTCCGCATCGAAGAATTCGATTGTCCGCTGCATGGCGGTTGAAAAATTTTCCGAAATGTTGTGGTTGTCGCCCTCGTAGGTGTACAAATCGGCGGTTTGACCCGCCTCCCGCGCCAGTTCTGCCAGGCGGATGGAGAATGCCAGCGGCACATCCTCGTCTTCGGTCCCGTGATGCAATTCCAGCGGACCCGACAGGTCGGTGAGATAGGACGTGGCAGAGACCGAATCCCAAAATATGGGATTATCTTCCGGGGCGCCGAATTCTTCGACCCAGGCGGTGCGCCAGCCGACTCCGCGCGAACTGGGGGAGGGGGTGAATGAGCCAGTCCGCCGCCAGTTGTAGAGCAGGTCGGGATAGGAAGCAACCACGCCCGCCCAGATCACGCCAGCCTTCACATCCTTTGAACTGACCATCGTCCGCAGGGTGAGATACCCGCCCATCGAATGTCCCCACATGCCGATTTTTTCAGGATTCACTTCTGGCAACTGCTTGATGGATGCAACCGCATTCAACACATCGACCTGATAGCCGGGGCTGCCATACGCGCCTGTCGCCTCGCCTTCGGATGCGTCGTGTCCGCGGTAGTCAATGCGAAAGACGACATAGCCAGCCTTGGCGAGTTCGTCGACATAGGCGATATACCTTTCGGTGGTGCGGTACACATCGGGCGGAATGTATCCGTGGTTGAAGACAATTGCGGGGAAACCGCCTTCGGGCATGTCGCTTTCGGGGACGGTGAGCAGGGCGTAGATTTTCAACCCCTCCGAAAGATAATAGGCGTAATAACGGCGATAGTTCGAACCTTTTGTCAATTCTTTGACGATGGTGATTTCGCTGCCGGGGTAATCTCCGGCCCTTAATGCGATGATACTCATCGGGTGCGGAATGGGCGTTGCGGTTGGGATTGGGGTGGCGATAAATGTCGGTGTGGCGCTGGGGGGTGGCGACTTGGTCGCGGTTGAAGCGCTTGCGGGTAAAACCGCCGTGCTTACCGGGGCGCTAACCTGTGTCGCGCAGGCGGTTAGCAGGAGGGAAATATTTACCAGAACCAATAAAGTCTTTTTCATCACAGAACTCCTCCCTATTAAGAAAACAGCAGGAGGCGGTTTATTACCGCCTCCTGCCTCCTTACCTGTGTACTTATTTACCTGTCTACCTGTTTACCTTGACTATGCCTTCGCTGCCGCCGCCGCTTCCGCCTCTGCTGCGCGGAGCTTATCCGTTGCGCGGAAATACTTGAGGTAGCGCATCGAATTTGCATCTCGTCCCAGCAGCAGGTCGGTGCCGCGGATGGTGCTGCCCAGTTTGATGGGGTCGGTGATGGAGCAGGTCGCGCCCATCTGCATCGCCAGCGAAAGGAAGGCGCTGTTGACCGAATGGCGGTCGGGCAGACCGAACGAAACGTTGCTCGCGCCGAGGTTGATATTGACGCCGAAATTCTTCACCAGCATTTCGATGGTTTGCAAAGTGACCAGCGCCGCGCCGCTGTCGTGACCGACGGTCATGACCAACGGGTCGATGATGATGTCTTCCATCGGAATGCCAATCTTGGCGCAGCGTTCGAAGATTTTCTCTGCCACTGCTACGCGTTCTTCAGCCGTCTTGGGGATTCCGTCTTCGCCGATGGTCAAGCCGATGACTGCCGCGCCTCTCGCCCTGACGATGGGCAGGACTGCGCTCAACTGCTTCTCTTCGCCGTTGACCGAGTTCACCAGCGGTTTGCCGGGCGCGGCATTGAGTCCCGCTTCGAGAATCTTCGGGTCGTTCGAGTCGATGCACAGCGGAACATCCGTCACCGATTTGACGGCTTCGACCACCATCGGGATCATCGCCACTTCGTCCACCTGCGGGTGACCGACATTGATGTCCAGCACGTCCGCGCCCCAGGCAACCTGGCGCTGCGCCAGTTGTTTGACGTAATCCATGTTCTTGTCAACCAGCGCCTGTCCCAGTTTCTTCAAACCAGTCGGGTTGATTTTTTCGCCGATGATGACAAAGGGCTTGTCGATGCCGATGACGACTTCTTTTTTGTCTGACTTTAGAATGGTATGCATTGGTTCCTCCAAAAAATATTGAAACCTGACAGGTTTTATTCCAAACCTGTCAGGTTTGATTTTACTTCTTCAACAACCTCAACGCCGACTCCACCAGCACAGCAACGCCGATAGGCAGGGCGCGTTCATCCAAATCGAATTTCGGGTGGTGCAGCGAATAGCCTTCGTGACCTTTTTTCAAAACGCCCAACGTAAACATCGCGCCAGGCGCGTGTTCCATGAATGAGCCGAAGTCCTCCGCGCCGAGCGATTTTTCGGGCGGCGTCAGGTTTTCGCGCCCAAGCATTTCCGCGCCGACCAGTTCGATTTCCGCCGAAACCATCTCGTCGTTGATCATCGGCAGTGAGCCAATCTCCAGTTTGAGTTCGTAACCGCCGCCCAGCGCTTTGGTCACATCGAACGCGCGTTTGATTTCCTCATGGATTTTCTTTTGAACATCCGCCGAAGTATACCGCAACGTGCCCGTCATTTTTATGCTCTGCGGAATGACGTTCTCGGTGAACCCGCCGTTGATAGACCCAATGCTGACCACTGCGGGCGCAAACGGGTCGAGCCTGCGCGAGGGGATTGCGTTCAGCGCGAAGATGACATGCGCCAGCAGGTAGAACGGGTCGATTGTTTCTTGCGGATACGCCCCATGCCCGCCCTTGCCTTCGATGACCGCGAACCACGAATCGACTCCGCCCGAAGCGGCTCCCGCGCCGATGGAGATTGTCCCGACGGGTTGGGCTGGGTCGATGTGCTGGGCGATGACGTAATCCACGCCGTCCATTGCGCCATCTTCCACCATGCGCATCGCGCCGCTTTTGCCTTCCTCGTCCCCCGCCTCTTCGCTGGGTTGGAACAAAAAGCGGATGCGCCCCGCGAACTTTTCCTTCGCCAAAATCTGCGCCGCGCCCAATGCCATCGCCGTGTGTGAGTCGTGACCGCAGGCGTGCATTTTGCCGTCGATTTGCGACCTGAACTCGGTCTCGTTCAACTCTTGCAGCGGAAGCGCGTCCATATCCGCGCGGATGGCGACCATCTTACCGCCTTCGCCGATGTCCGCGACCACGCCCGTCTTGCCAATCCCAGTCCTGACTCTGTACCCCAACTTCGTCAACTCTGCGGCAACGATCCCCGCCGTGCGTTGGACTTCAAACCCAAGTTCGGGATGCATGTGAAAATCGCGCCGCCACTCGATGATCTCTTCTGAAATTGCATGTGCTTGTTTAAGCATGGTTCTCCTTGTGGTTGGGTAAAAACGTATACAAGTACACAGGTGTACAGGTAACTGGTTTGCTTACCCACTTGTGTACTTGTTTACCTGTCTACTTTTCTACCTGTTTACCTGTCTACTTTTCTACTTTTCTACCTGCCTACCTTCTCACCTTCACCAACTCTTTTTCCGCCGCCGCCATGATCGCATTCAGTTCCTTCTCCTGCTGAGGCTCCAGCGGCGGAACCTCATGCTCGCGCAGAATCCGCTCCGCTTCGTCGATGGCACGGTCGGCGAGGCTCTTCATCCCGCCGCGTTCCCAATTCTCCCACGAATTGCGCTCGGTCATCTTGGTCAACTGCACTTCGCCCGCCTTGAGATATTTCATCGTGTGCTTTTGACCGAGGAAATTCCGCGAGCCCTCCATGATGGCGCCGATGATGTCCACCGCCAGCGCTTCTTCGTCGGCGGAGAATCCGCGCCGCAAGCGCAGGACGCTCAACGCCAGTTCGTTGTCCAGAACCATCTGGGCGTACGAACCCATCACGCCCGCTTCCATCTCGCCAATGCCAGAGAGTTCGTCCGCGCCAGCCAACGCGGGAATCGCCGCGTTCAATCCGCGCTCGAATCCGTTTTGGACATCCAGCGTGTGCGAGTTGGTCGAGAAACCGTAGACGTTGACGGGGAAGCCGTAATAATGTCCAAGTTGAACCGTGCCAGCCGAAGCAATCGCCAACTCCACGCCGCCCCAAACTGAGATTCCCGTGCGCGGTTCCATCATCGCCAGCCGTCCGCAATAGATGATGGGCAGACCTGGGTTGACGAGTTGAGTCAAAACCACCACTGCCAGAGTCTCCGCGTTTTGCTGGGCAATCGACCCGCTGATAGTCATCGGCGAGGTTGCGCCAGCCGTCGGGCAGGGGAGCGCCCCAAACGCCACACCCGACTTGGCAATCTCGATCATCGCCTCCGCTTCGTGGTCGGGGATGGTCAATGGGCTGACAGGCGACAGGGCAATGGTCAACACTTCCTTCGGGTTGCCGATGACCTCCGCCATTTTCAGCGCGTATTTCATCTCGCCGCCGTACTGCACGCCAGGTCCCTGCAACGGCTTGGTGGTGAACGGTAGGGCGTGGCGGTACATCGCCAGCGACATCAATTCGCCAGGCACATCCTGCGGTGTGAAGAACGGCGTGATGGTGTGACAATTTTCGAGCGCGTCCAAAACCCGCGTCGCGTCGCGGACATCCTGCATCTGGGCAATGCGGCGCGTGTTGGTTTTGGCGTCGTACACATCGCGCGCGCCGCCGAGGTTGTGGAAATATAAATTCCCGTCGCCGAGATTCTTGGTCACGCCGCCGCGCCCCTTGATGGAGACTTTCTTGCCAGCCTTCTTGATACTCTCTTCCACCAACTCAGGCGGAAAATAAACGCGGTTGCCTTTCACCTTGCACCCCGCGCCCGTCAAAATTTCAAGGCTCTCCTTGTGAGTCCACACATAACCCACCTCGCTCAAAATCCGCAAAGTGGCTTCGTGAATCCCCTTCACCTCATCATCCGACAAAAATTTCATGCGTTCCATTGTCGCTCCTTTTCACCAATTACCAATTACCAATTACCAATTACCAATTACTATTTACCAATTACCCCAACGCCTTCCCCAAAAACGCCGCGCACTTCTCGTCCGCATCGACGATATTCTCGAACTTCAAAAACGAATGCCCTTCATCCGCGTACAATAAAAACTCCACTTCCTTGCCGAGTTCGACAAGTTTATCCCGCGCCTCGATGGCATCCGACGCAGGACAGCGCGGGTCGAGTCCGCCGCTGATCATCTGCACGGGCGCGGTCACTTTATCCAAAAAGAAGTACGGCGAGTGTGAAATCCACAACGCGCGGTTGTCTTCGGGGTCGCCCATGTTTTCGATGTTCCAATGCTGCAAGTCCTCACGCGAGTCCTTGTGTGATTTGACCCAGTTCAAAAACGGCACAATCGCCGAACCCGCCGCCCACAAATCGGGATAGCGCGTCAGGCAACTCATCGTCAAAAATCCGCCGTGACTTCGCCCCGTCACCGCAATCTTGTCGCCCAAGCCGTTTTCCTTCAAATACTTCGCGCCCGCCGCACAGTCGTCCGTGTCCACGCCGCCCATGTCGTAGCGGCTCGCGTTCTGCCAAGCCTTGCCGTAGCCCGTCGAGCCGCGATAGTTCGGCGCAAGAACCGTCCAGCCGTTTGCAACCAAATGACTGATAAACGGCTGCCACGAAAACTGGATATGCCAGTTCGGTCCGCCGTGAATACTCACCACCGCCTTGCCCGTCCCGCGATACAACAGGGCAGGCACTTTCGCACCGTCCATGCCCGCGTACCAAACCTCTTCAGGTTGCGGAAAGCCGCCCAACCCCTCTGGCAGCGAATTTGTCAATTGCTGAATCGAGCCATCTTCCAATCCAATCATCCACAAATCGCACGGGTGATTTGGGTCTTCGTACAGGAGAATCACATCCTCAGCCTTGAACTGCGGAAACGAGTGGACTCCCGCCCCAACCTTTCTCTGCTCGATGGGGCTTTCTTTTTTCCTAAACTGAAAACTGGTCTGCGCTCCCTCCGAGTGAATCCACCCGATAACTTCCCCGCTCCGCGACCACGCGGGTTGTGAATCCTCGCCAGCCGACTCATTGACCCAGGTAAGCGCTCCCGTCTTCACGTTGAACAATCCGATGTCGTGCCACTCGCCATGTTCGCCCGAGAACGCCAAAAACTTCGAGTCAGGCGACCACGCGGGATTTTCCGCGTTCAGCGGAAGTTGAATCGTATTGACCTTCGCTCCCTTGCGCGGACGATTGACAGGCACAAGATAAATGCTGCGGTCACTCGCCGCCGCTTCCGCCTCCAGCGCAATCCACTGCCCATCGGGCGACCACTTTGCATCCCAGCAGGGATGGAAGACATTCTTGATCATCCGCCCATCCGACCCATCGGTGGGGAGCAGGTGCAGGGCAAACTGTCCGTGCTTGTCCGAGAGCACAGCCAGCATCTTGCCATCGGGCGACCATGAGATATTCGGTTGGTGCGCATAGGCAATCTGGGGCGTCAGGTTCGTCGTGACTCCGCTCTCGAAGTCGTGGACGGCAATCTGGTACGACTCGCTCCCGTCCACATCCAGCGCAAACGCCAGCCGCGTCCCATCCGCCGAAAATACAGGCGCAAACTTCGCCCCCTCCGCCTCAATTCCCAATTTACCAATCCCCAATTTACCATTTACCCAATTCCCAATCATCAATTCCCATCCCCCCGATTGATTCCACGAAAAGACCAGCCGCTCTCCGTCTGGCGAGAGGGCAAAAGGCAGGCTGTCATCCACGTTGGGAACTTGCAGGAGTTGGGAGAGGGTTGGCATGATTGTATTTGACCTGTTGAATGGCTAATGAATGCAGACCCTGTTGCGCCCGCTGCGTTTCGCATTGTACAATGCAATATCTGCTTTTTTCAAAATCTCCATGGTGTCTACCGCTTCTTTGTGATGATGGACGGACATTCCAATGCTGATAGTGACTCCTATTATTGTGCCGTTGCAAAGAACAACTGATTCGTTTTCGACACCTTTACGCAGTTTCTCTGCTACCAATTGACCGTTTTCCAGATCCAAACCTGGTAGCCCCACAAGAAATTCCTCGCCGCCAACCCTGCCGATGACGTCGCTTTCACGCAGCGAGGTTTTCAGATAATTGGCAAACCGTTTGATTACAATATCGCCAACATCGTGACCGTAGGTGTCGTTGATGTTTTTGAAGTGGTCAAGGTCGATGTATAGGACGACCAAATCCGTCTGCGCTCTTTTCGTCTGGCGGATGCTGTTTTCAAGCGCCAGCAGGCAGGAGGCGCGGTTATACAAATTTGTCATGGAATCATAGGTCGCCAGCTCGCGCATTTGTTTTTCCAAATCTCTGATTTTGAAAAACGCGCCGACAAAATACCATGAAAAAATTGGAGCCAGAACCAGCGGGGAAATCAGTGATGACAGGAAAGAAGTCCCTTTGAAGATTTCACCTGCGTTGCCATTTACAAACAGGAAGATGAAAAATCTAATCAATTGTGTGAGAAGAGCGGCAAGCAGGGTAATTAAAATGGAGGTTCCTGCTCTGCCAAGTTTTTCGATAATGCCAATCACGCCTGTCTCCTGTGAATTCAGAAATCAGCCCGAATATTATCACCAATGGAGTTTATTTTGGACGCAGCGTGAAGGATGACTTGATTGCAAAAATCTTTGCCGCGGACTTCGCTAATTTTTGCGGATTTTCAAAAGAAAATTCGCGTGAATTCGCGTCATCCGCGGCTGTGGTTTGCTCTGCAAAATTTATGCGGGTTGAAAATCGTCGATGACAGGCAGGGATTCG
>Ga0172367_10005892_pt1 | contig 14666 bp, 7 predicted proteins | sample Lak10m_FD_114542 | JGI IMG/M metagenome (GOLD analysis project Ga0172367, IMG submission 114542) | Freshwater microbial communities from Kabuno Bay, South-Kivu, Congo - kab_022012_10m | ecosystem: Environmental > Aquatic > Freshwater > Lake | place: Democratic Republic of the Congo: South-Kivu... | reverse complement strand
GATTCTTTATCAGGCCGGTGCAGATCCACACAATCAAGATCCCTTAGGGGGATTTCTTTCAAGCGAAAGCTTGCGCAAGCGTGACGAGATTGTATTTAAGGAAGCCAAAGACTGGGGGATCCCGATTGTCTGGAACCTGGCAGGTGGTTATCAGGAGCCACTTCGTAAAGTGCTGAACATTCACGATGCAACACTTATCGAATGTGCAAAAGCATATCTGAGCAGCACATCCGCATTAGGCTCAGTTGGTGAGCCCCATACTCTTAATAATGGGACAACTAATTAAGGAGGCCATCATGCGAAAGGCAATACATAGAAGTGCGAGCGACAGAATCCAACAAGTCCTTCAAAGCCATGGGCACAAGGTAATTCCTGATGGATCTGGTTGGCTGACAATGTGTAGTCATTTTTCCGTAAGACATGAGACAAAGTTAGAGGCCATATTGGCAGGATGCCATTCGGTCATATTGAATCGCCAAAAACATCTTTTCTAATATCTATGAGTACGCCATCTTTTGGAGGGCCTCCACACCACTTCCATTTCTGGAAAATCAGAAATGGCGGATTCCGAAATCTTTGCCTAGCCCACGGGTGGGGCATGCGAGGTGGATATGCAAGCAAATTCATCGGCGGAAAGGAATTCATGCAGATAGTAGTGAGCCGGGATGACGATTTTGTTATTTGTCGCTTTAGCAAAAAATAATTACCGGTCAGTAGTTGCAATAGATGCTCACAGTCGGGAAGTGAAGTAAGGGATAGGTAGATTCAAAGTAATTGGCGGAAGGAAATACTAGCATCTCAGTCGCAAGTTAGCCTCAATTGCCGCGACGTTAAAAAAAGAGCTAAACGGGGCTCCCCAATCAGAAGGAGTTTAAAAAATGAGTGACTCAAATAGTATCTTCGATCTCTACCCGAAGTTAATCGCTTTAAAAAATGTCACTCGAGATGCAGCAAGGACCTCCAAAAATCTTGATGAAGTTAAGGAGGCATCGGATCTCACGGATAGATTTATTCTTGGTGATTTACTACCAGAGACTTTTTCGCTGACCAAAGCAGGATGGGAGGTGAATTTTGCTGATAATGAAAATGGAGTTGCCCATCTGGAATACGACAAAGGAAATAGGCAACTTTTTGCAACCCTTGAAAGGGATGGTGAGAAACAGTTCACATGCGTTAACACCAATTCAATAAGTGAGGTAATACGTTATTTAGGGCTTGGCTATCCAATCAAGTGGGATGATTCCTTAGCATTACGCCTAGAAGGAAAATACAACATCAAATACATTCCGCAGCAGAAGGAGTCCCCTAGTATTTGTTTTTTTCCTGATGGTTATATGAAGGCTGTTTGCCTTCCTATTCCTATAAGTAAACTTCGCGAATTACAAGAATTTCATATAGCTCTGAATGAAGATCAATCGATAAGATGCGGTTGCCGAGGATATGTGAAACTAAATTACTCTGTGGTTAACTATGTTGAGGGACGTAATGGCACTCAATACGAAGACCCTGAATGGATCACTGCGGCCAGCTGTTTCTTATGGGGCATCCCTCCGATCCAACTGCCCGTAAGGGAACAGGCAAATGACGGCACTGCCGCTTGGACCACAAGGCGAATTCATTACCTCTATAAGGCCAATGTATTCCTACGTGATCTAGAACGTTTTCTAGAGCGCCTATACCAACATGGGCTTTTGGGATCCGCTAATGATGAAAGTGAAAAATGGCCGAATTCCACCGAAGACTGTGCTGTCGTTCTGCCACTTGGCCTTGATGTTATTGAAGGACAATTTCAATGGTTTAATAGCGATAGGAGCCGAAGGACAACCTATACCAGTTTTGGCACCGTCGAGGACCAGAAAGAAATATTTGATAGGCAGGATGAGGACTCTGACGATGATGTATTGGCTGCCATTGAAGCACAACGACATTTTTTGTCTTTGTTAAATCAATAAAACAGTAAACATAAAGCTATTGACATTAAAGATTGCTAATAGCAACCTCTCAATGCGCCTCATACCCCAGATTAGAACCACCTGGTGTCTCGCCAGGATTGCGCAAGCGGCCGATGATGTTGATCATCATGAAACCCGCGCTTCTTGCGACGATCGATGCGTGCACAGGGATGACACGCGCTCGTCGCAATACGCGCGGGTTTCTCTCTGAGCAACGAATTTCGTTGTTGAGGTAATGGGTATGAGGCGCATTTCCTAAAAAATGAAAACAAAAATCACACCCGATTGGTTAGAAGCGACCATCGTTGAAAGTGGAATTCTTGAAGCATTTGTTCGTCTCGATCCACATGACGAGAACTATTTCGTTGAATTAATTCCTTTACTAGACCAAGCAGGCAAGTTCATTTGGGCTCAGATTTCCGCAACATTGGGCTCGGACAACATTACACAAAACATTAGAAATGTTTGGGCCTTAGCCTCTAGTAACCCCCAAAGCATTGCAGCCATCATTCGATGCATTCCACATTCGGGTGATTCTGAAACAAACGATTTACAGTTAATTGGTCGCCTTAAATCCAGTTTAATGAAGTCGGATGTAAATCAGTTGTCCTGGCTGTATTTTCTTGCTGGAATTAACGACTCATTTGAAACATTAGAGCCCAGTCAATTCACTGCTGCGTTTAAAGCAAGATTTGAGTTGGCCAAGCTGTCACATTCAAGATGTGACACGGCAAAGTACCTTTCTCTCGCAGCCAAAATTCCAAGACTATCCCGTCTTGCTTATCAGAGAGAACTTAAAAGATCCTTTACCCATTCGACTTTATGCGGGAATGCATGGAGAAAGTTGAGTCTGGCTGATTTCAAAGCACTGCCATTAGATCAGCAATTTCTCGTCGCAGAAGATCCTGCCCTTGTTAAATCGTGTCTTGATCAAGACGTTCTTTCGTCAGGCGCTCATTTCGAAGCTGTTTCCAACCGCAATCAACTTATCAACACCAAGAAAGCTTTAAAGGCTATTAGCGGCCACATCCTCAGGCTAGATTACAAATCCGCAAACAAGGTCGCGGAAAGAATCGAGTCCGTAAGCGAACTGGAAAGCGTGGGCTTACCTTATAAAAATCGCTATCTGCGTAATATTTTTCATCCTGAGAGGCATGAATTCTCAGACTACGAACCACTATCCAGCCATTTACTGGAAGTCATTTCTTTAATTATTGGAAAACGAAATGACCTCAAAGTTTTCGGAATGTCGGCTTCAGACGCAGCAATTGCCCTTGCTAAGCGAAAAGTGGCTGTCTCTAACATTCCAAGCTTCCTTTTTAGTGAATTCAAATCCAATTGGAATGCCGATGATATTGAAACTCTTCTCGTTGCCAAGCGATTTGACGTTATTCCTGAAATACCCCATTCCTTAGCCCTAAAGTACTTTAAGGAAATTGTTGCCGCACTTTCCCAATCAAGTAATGGGTGTGCTGAGGATGCAGTCGGGTCTTTGGTTGATGCCAATGAAGCTGTGGACGAGTGTGTCGAAATTCTTTCTAGTTCGGAAGGTCGCAACCTAAAGGAGTTCCTCCTTTCATGGATGGACTTGAGTGATTCAGCTGATTCACCCTTATATTCGCGCTTAATAGACGGCTACGGGACAAGGGTTGCAGATAGATTTATAAACGATCAATCAATAATCACTATCAAGCGGTTATTGGAGCGATTGAGGAATGGTTCAGAAGTACAAGATGATAAAGCGTTCAAAGAACAGATTGCACCGAAGCTTGCCCTAGGAATTTCGCATTCATCGCATTCTGATAGGGATCAATGGCTAAAGGCCGCAGAAGGCTTTATCTCGACATATCCCGACCTACAACAACGCTTTCTGAATGGATTTTCATCCAGTGATGTATTTAGTATTTTATCCTTCGCAAAAGCTCCTACGTGGCTAGAAGACCTTTTCAAGACACGGGATGACTATAAAACAATACAGCTTGAGCTCGCTACGGAAACGGTAAAAGGTAGTAAATCAAGCGAAAAGATTATTGCTGCATTAGAAACCTTTCCAGATCTCGTCAAATTTGTCACAGCAGACACAGCTAGAAATGTCTCGGAATCAAGATGTATCGCCAGCATTGCCGTATCCATTCTGGCATTCCGTAGAGATGCTCCCAAGTTAAAGAATTACTCTCGTGAACTACCCCATAACGATTTCCGCAGCGCCGCTATAACAGCTTCACGCATACTTCCATCTCGCTCAAGAGAACGAGCATTTCTCGAGTTGTTGTCTGCTACGGGAGCAAGGTACAGCAAGCTACTAGCAGCTGTTATGGCAAGCATGAAGCGCGAAGCTGCTGCAGGCTGCAAACTAAATCACCTTTACCATTGCTACGACTTACCTAAAGATTCCGGCGGTAAGAGACCAATCGCCGCACCAGTCACATGGTTGAAACTACTTCAACGCGCCCTACTAGACACCATTCTGACACCTCTTGGTTCACACCACGCGGCTTACGGCTTCGTTCGCGGCAGGTCCATAACAAGCAATGCCGCGGAACATGTTTCCAAACCCGTCGTAGTCAACTGTGACATATCAAACTGTTTCCCCAACACCCGCTGGTCTCTCGTCTTGCATGCCTTGAGAAGAGATCTAAGCGAGAAGTACTGTGAGGCAACAATCTCACTATTGGTCGATATTTGCACGATGTCTGGAGGTTTACCAATTGGTGCTCCAACCAGTCCGGCCTTACTCAATCGTGTCCTTTATCAGAGCGACGAATGGCTTTCTAATGCTGCCAGAGATCGTAAGTGCTCTTACACAAGATATGCTGATGACCTTACGTTCTCAGGAGATGACAAAGCAGTTGGTATGCTAGCAATTGCTCGAAAAACCCTAGCTGGTATTGGTTTTACGCTTGATAAGAAAAAGACCAATATCTATCGTGCAGGCCGCCGACAAATCGTTACTGGACTCGTCGTAAATGACAGGGTTAGTGTTCCAAGGCGCTTACGTCGCCGCATCCGGGCCGCAGTTCATGCACTTGAAAATGGCAAGGAAATTCACTGGATGGGACATTCTGAAAGCAGAAGTGCGCTACAAGGGCGCGTGGCCTTTCTTAAGTCAGTTAATCAGGAAGAAGGCAACAAGCTTCTGAGACGCTTGAAGTTGCAATCTGACAATGACTAGTAACGTTCAAATCATCTTCGGCAACGGTGCATTAATGGCTGAGGTTCCATCTGGTTCGGTTAATTTAATTCTAACCAGCCCTCCCTACTATCCTGACAGCCTTGAAAATATCCTAAGTAATGGCATAGAAGCCAAGTTGAATGCAGACACACTTTCCGAAGAGATTGCCCGCTTTGCTATTTCACTGAGAAGTGTTTTCGCCGAATGTGAGCGTGTTCTGGCGCCAGATGGAATCTTCATCATTCAAACTAGAGATGTGCGGCTTGGTGAGAGATTGATTTCAGTTGAAGCAACGCATCGATCTCTGATTGAGGCTACCGGTTTGATTCTTTATACCAAGCATCTATGGAAGCCACGGCACATCACCATTCAAAGAAGAAGGCAATTACTTCTGTCACGGGAAAAAGGCATGCCACGTACTTTTGACCCAGAAGTATTTTTAGTCTTTAAAAGGGCCTCTTTCAAACATGGTGGCCAGCCAAACGAGATTGATTTTTCACTTCTCGAGGCTGATATTGCTTCTACTCCTAAAGGTAAAGTTACCAGCCCCCACCATCATCAAGCACCGATTCCAATGCTTCAGTCTTTAATCCGTTGCTGGTCAAAGCCTGGCGATGTCGTACTTGACCCATTTTGTGGTGGTGGCACCACTCTACTGGTTGCAAATCAGCTCGGACGCAATTCCATAGGCTATGAAATCAACTTGGAAACTTATGAGCTTGCAAAGAAAAATCTGGGGTTGGATGCATGAAATACCCAGTTCCACTGAAGGCATTAATTTGTGTCTACCTGACGGTTGAAGATGTTGACATCAAAAATGCCATAGAAGAAGCCATCATTTCGGATTCCGTTAAAAGAGTGAAGAAAAAATCCTCCCCGGGACTCAAGGCATTAAGAAAGGGGATAAAGGACAGGGTTGGGGAGATCTTACCTTTTGAAATCGGTGCTTTTGAGGAGGCGATTGCCAACATCATTGCTTCAGACATACCCACTAAATACCGCAGAGACCCTGATCCTCTAGGATATATTTTCGGCTCTTCTTCGATAATTAATGCAGGGGCATTTAGGGTAACCAATCAGTCAGCCACATATCTCGACACCTGGTTCGATGAAGACAAAAGCGATGAGGTCTATTTCCGTCTTTTTCCAAATGAAAAAAATCAATTACGTAAATCCATTGAGAAATTAAACGGCAATCCCGCTAGGGTAAGCGTAAAGATAAGTGACCGAATCCAGATGGTCTTGCATCTACCAGGGAGACTATCTTTAGGTGATCTACAGCTATTTAAATCCAGCCAAGGAAGATGGTCGGTCAGTTTAATTGACCCTGATTCGGCGAAGTGCAATACACCTGCTCGTGGCCTATCGTTCAAATACAACAGTGACGCACATGCAATTGAGATAGAAGCGTCACAACCCGAAATCATCCTTCAACTTAGTGCCGCAGCCTCAGAAAAACGATGGATGTTGCTAAGTCTCGGAGAATTCGCTGCATTCTTTACGGTGCCAGAACTTGATGAGGATTCTGGCGACATTCCAGTTTGGACAACGTCATGGGACCAAACTGATGAATATCTATGGACCAAGAGTTCTTATTTCGTCCAGATAGACCAAGCTCTGATCATAAAATGCTGCCGTCGATTCCATTGGTTTTTCAGCAATATCGATAAATTCCCATTTCATACCCTTGCAAAAGAGATAAACAAAACATGAAGCCGTCGCGAATTCATCGGGTTCTGAAGAAGATGATCCATCAACGCTGGCCCGCGTTTATTTGGGGCCCCCCGGGGGTTGGTAAAAGCGCCATCGTCAAGGCAGTAGCCGCTGAAGAAGGTTTACCCATTCTTGACTTGAGAGCTTCATTACTTGATCCAACAGATCTACGTGGAATTCCAGCCATCCAAGACGGACAGGCAGTTTGGTGCCCGCCCGCTTTCTTACCTAAAACCGACACCCCACCTGGCATCTTATTTTTAGATGAAATCAATGCGGCTCCACCGTTAGTACAAGCAAGCCTTTATCAGCTTGTACTAGATCGACAAATTGGCGAATACACATTACCAGATGGGTGGAAAATCATTGCTGCTGGCAATCGTCAAACAGACCGCGCTGTGGTTTTCAGGCTTTCCTCAGCACTTGCCAACCGTTTCGTCCATTTAGATTTTGAAGTAGATGCAAATGACTGGCGGGAATGGGCTATTGAATCGAAGATCAATCCACTGGTTCTCGGCTTCATTGGGATTCGTCCAGAATTACTGATGGGAAATCCGGGTGAAACTGTGGCCTACCCTACCCCAAGATCATGGGAGATGGTTTCAGACATCATTAAGGCACATGGTTCGATAAACGATTGTTCTGATGTAATTCCAGGAATAGTCGGCGAGGCTGCCGCGATCGAGTTTCTCGGTTATACAAAGAAGACCATTGATGAAGATGCTTTTAGAGTAATTCTCATGAATCCAGAAACTGCAGCCCTACCCACTTCTTTAAGCGATGTTTTTGCCTTGACTTCGTGGTTTTCCTATTTTGGGAAAGAAGAAAAAGTAAGATCCGCAGGGGCTACACTACTTTTGAGGCTAACCCCTGAGTTCGCTGTAATGTTAGCCAGGGACTTACTCAAATCTTCACCTTCATTGGTAAAAGAACCTGGATACAAAGAGTTTCTTAAAAAACATGGAAACCTATTAGTTGCCTGACTTAGTAGACACGCTACAGCGCATCAGAATCTCGCTTGCACTCAGCCAACCATTTCTAGCCACTTCGGTGTTGAGACTTCCGTTTAAGGAAGTTTCGAACTCAAGTTGGTGCATGACCATGGCTACTGATGGTTATCACATCTTCTACAATCCTCTATGGGTCAGCAAGCTATCCTTGGAAGAAGCGCAAGGCGTAATAGCTCATGAAGTCATGCATGTCATATTTGGACATGGAGATCGACGGCAGAACCGAGTGCAGGAACGATGGAACATTGCCTGTGACCATGCCGTAAACCTTTTACTGCTTAGCCAAGGGTTTGTAATTCCAGTGGGTGGTTTATCAGATCGGAAATTTTCCGGGATGACCGCTGAAGAAATCTATCTAAAGCTTTCTGAAGGCCTTAAATACGATGCTTCAGACTCTAAAAATGTGACTTACAACAGTGGGGCCCCTGGAAAGGCTGGCAATCGCACAGCCAAACTTGGCGCTGACCTTATTGATCACAATGATCCCAGATTAAAACCATTTCAGGATGATGATGCCCCTGACCAAGAACAACTTAGGCAACTTCGAAACACACTAACCTCGGAGATGAAAAGCCACCTTCATGGGATGGCGGCGGGGTTCTTCAGTGACGAGATTGAACGTGCAAAAAGCAAATGCGTTCCTTGGCATCTGATTCTGCGTGAATGGTTGTTTGATAAGGTGCGATCCGATTGGCGTAGTTATCCCTTTGCGAAAAAACATCTTTCCCGCGGATTCTTTATGCCGTCGATTGGGCTAGACGTTCCAGCAGATATTGTTTTTTGTATAGACACTTCAGGGTCTATGTCCGACCATGACCTAGCGCTCATCATTGGAGAAATAAATTCTCTAAGAGAATCCAATCCGTCAAAACTAACGATCGTTCAATGTGACGCGGCCATACAGGACATAAAGGAATTTGAAGCCGGAGATGGCACCTCAGATATCGAGAAACTTTGCATAAAAGGTCGAGGAGGAACTGATTTCAGACCAGTCTTCGAATGGATTAAAAATGAAGTTGATAATCCAATGCCGATCCTTGTCTTTGCAACGGATGGTTTTGGTATGTTTCCAGCAACCTTTCCAGAATTTCCTGTTGTGTGGATAGTTGATCCAACTGGACGACCGAATACAGAGTTCCCATTTGGCAGTGTATTTAGACGTTTGGCACAGTAATGCCTTTATCCCGGTCAATTTTCATCCAGCCTCAATAAAGACGATGAACTTGCGACTTTGGTAGAGACTGGTTTTCTTCGCCACATCCCTTCCGTGGAATATGTTTAATCAATAGCGAACTACGGAGGCAATCTTTTTCGCCCTTGTCATCGCGACGTACTGAAGCCGTTGGTTGTTATCGTCAATTGATTTGTTTTCGCTCCAACTACGAGGCATAAATAGCACTACTTCATCGAATTCCAAGCCCTTAGCACGATGCATGGTAGCGATCCGAACCGACTTTGAATCTGGCTTATCGACTTCTTCAGGGCCGAGTACTGTTGTAGGAATCTTTGCTGAACTCAGGCAGTCATTTACTGCACTGACATCATGCTTTGTCGGTACGATCACGCACACTGATCGACCTTCTGTAAGACTGCTAGTGAGGATAGATGGCAAATTACCCAACGCCTCCTCAAGGTGCTGCAGTTCCAGAAGTTTTGGAACCGGTCCGTGCGACAGAGATTTATATCGTTTAACCTCATCAGAGCCCTCGTCAAGATCATCCACAACACATCCCTCTAGCGTTGCAATGGCCAAGCGCCGGATTTCTTCAGTCGTACGATAGTTCAGATAAAGCTTTCGTGCTCTGCCACGAATATCAATCCCACATGCACTCATCGAAGCGCGATGACGAGAATATATGCGTTGATGACCGTCACCAACGAAAAAGAGATCATTGGCGCCTTGTGCCACCATGGCACGTAATAGTCTTAGCGCTTGTGGTCCAAAGTCCTGTGTTTCATCCACGATGATTGAAGAAAATGCTTGCGGCTTGCCTTGTAGCAGGACCGCAGCATCTCGGTAAGCATCATCGACTTCCTTTAACTTCCTGCTAGCCAACTGTGCCCGGTACTCTTCAAAAACAGGCCATATAGCATCTCGCTTGCCGCGAGTAAGAACAGTGCCACGGCCTGTGCGTTTTGCAAGACGGTATTCATCTCGGGAAGTTATGCCTTGAGCTAACACCACACGTTCAAGCTCCTCCTCATAAAAGCCTGACGGCAAAGCGAGGCTGGAGTCCTGAAGCGTGAGTGCTCGTTGCCAAGCTTCAGCAGCTTCATCTCTTTTGCGGTTATAGATAATCCTGTGTTCGTACTTGTTCCGACGTAAAAAACCATGCACCCATGCATCCAGATTCTTGATCTCAATATTCTGCATCAAAGCAGGGCCACATAAGGTTTTAAGATTTTCTTCGATGTCTGCGGCAAGGTTTCGCGTAAACGTTGTGAAGAACACCTTGTTTTCACTTGTGGCATGATGTTCCGCAAGCCATTTGGCTCTGTGCATTGCAAGGACTGTCTTACCCGTTCCCGCCCCACCAAGTACACGCATCGGTCCACTTCTATCCCCCTGAGCCAACTTGCGTTGGGTGGGGTGAAGGAAAACGCGCCACTGTGACAAAGGCGAATTAAGCATTGCTGCCATAGTTTCTTCGTCTGCAACGACGACAAAACGAGACTGGGACTCGGCAGTTTCAATAGCTGTGGCAAAGTCTTCTACATCGACGGGCTTATCAACCCGAGTCTCGCGGGAAATCAGTACTTCAGAGACACTATCTCCGGCCGCGATAAGGAACAAACCTTCATAAGCTTCGACAGGAAGATAGGTTTGTAACGCATCTAGTTCTGCTTCTGAACTAATGGATCGCACCTGTGATAGTAGTTCTTCAGGGGTTCCAATGCTTAATAGATCTTGATCAGACAATTCGGCAAAGATTGGTGAGCGGAGCTCTGGAATTGCTGAAGCATGCTCTGTTGGCTGGCTCGTTGGCATCACAAGTGAGGAACGTGCCTGCTCCAGTGCAGGCTCAATCAAACTCTCTACCGCAAATACCTGTAAAGCCCCTGTTGTGGGGTTTACTGCAACACGCCGGCCTTCAGCCCATTTATAGGCAGCATCGTGATGATCAACATACATCAACACGTAAACATCTCCTGCTGGAGGCTTGAATACGACGCCACGCCAGTCTTGGTCAATTCGCACTGACTTCAGATTCTTGTCTCTGGCGCCATTGATGTTTTCGTAGTTGATCCCGTTTGCAGTAGGGTCATTTTGAAAACGTAGGGCCCACTTCAAAATCTTTCCTTGAACGGAAGATGTCAACGTCGCCAAATTAACTAGGAAATCCTGCGCCAACGCCACTTTTGGTTTAAAGCTCATTTTTTACCCCTGCCTACATTTCATCTTGAGCAGTAGATCTGCCAAGTTGATCAATCAGCCGCTGCGGCCAGTCATTTTCTGCGATTACCAAATCCCAACCCTCAGCCACCCACACCGGTTTACTGTCGACTTGAGCGGGCATCAGCAACACCACTTTCAAATCGATCCATGCCAGTTCGGATTCCGCAATCACATCACCATTCTGAGCAAGCTCATAACCAACCTCATCCGGTGGGGGTATGCCTTCATTCATCAGGGTGTGCAACCCTTCAACAATCGAAGACATCGACTGCTCAATGACACTTTCCCATGCTGCAGCCTGTGTAGCTGCTTGAGCACCGGATGCAGGCTTGGTACCCATAACAATACTGATATCCCCAAAATCTCCCGCTTCAAGTCCCGACTGAGTGGATAAAAGCACGCCGGGTAAAGTTTGGAAAACATTAAAAAGCCACAACCAGCGGCGCCACATGAGATGGCGTTCCGGCTCATTCTGGAGAAGTTCTTCTTGGAAATTCACGAATCCAGGACTAGCCGGAATTGCATTCGCAACGTTGGCTAGCTGGCTTGGCCACCAATACCTTATGGCAAGGGAAGAATCGTTTACGTTGCCACAAGCAACGCTTTGGTCAGGACGCTCGCAAGGTAACGATACGATTCCGTCCCAAAATTTCGTCAGCTTTATACGTGCATCTTCTAAAGCTGGATTGCCGGGGTTGGGAATCAACCGAAATGCTGTTGCACCTGCATGACGAGCCATTTTCGTTGAAAACTGATCGCCACCCTCCCCTGTCGGCTTGCCAAGCCATTGTAGTAAGTTGGCTACCGCATGCTGCGTCCAGAGCTTCTCGTCCAGCATGTTGCGCAATGGCGGTGGCAATTGACCTGGAGAATTAAAGCACATGGCTTCTAAACTATCTGCCAGTGTGGTCTCCACCTTAGCATCCATCGCTGACTGAACATCTTCCCAAGTTACTGACCAAACCCAAAACTTTCCACTAGCAACTAGAGCACTACGCTTCCTAGCATCTTCTCGGGTAGATGCCTGATGATAGGCCCAGCCATCACAAAAAACCGCAATCGGGCGTCGAAGGGATTTGCTTTGTGTTGGCCACAAAACGAAGTCGGGACGTGAGGGTGCAACAATTCCGTCACTAGGCCCAAGGTCAACTTGTGGTTCAATCCAATAACGCTGCTCCCCTACTTCCAGCAGATAACCAGATTTACCCTGAACAATATCTTGAACAAGCTTTACGAAAGGCAATCCGTCCTGACCACTCAAGCGCCTCAAACTTTCGATGAAACGTGCTTCTAACTCGGAATCAAAATTGGGATTGATGTAGATATCAGCGATAGAGGCTACGCGTTCAAGCTGATCAAGATTTTCGACCAAATGCTCAAGAATAGCTCTGGCACGATTTCTCGACACCAGTGACATTGCGCGCCCCAGTCGATATTGGTAGACGCATCGGTAGCATCCATCTTTCTCTGGGTCTGCATTGCAAGAACACCCGGCAAGATGTGCCAATGCCATTCGCAAGACTTCAATCAATGTTTTGGCTTCGTTGGCCAACAGTTCATGAAGATATCCGGTACCGCCTGGCACAGAGTCATAAAGCATCACATATTGACGATTTGCAGCGCCTTCCTGACCCCGCTCCTCCTGCGTCACCATGCGAAGGTGGTCAACTTTTCCTCCAAAACGTTTCTTCAGTCCGATTCTCACTGCTGCCATGAAAGACTGAACTGAAGCTTCGTCCACACCCGACTTGGTGTAAGGCACTAATATTCGTAATGCTTCAGATGAAAATTCACGATATAAATACAGGCATTCGATGATATTGGCTGGGTCGTCACTTCCACGCATCTCGCAGTCAAACGCATGGAACTGTCCCTGTTCTCGTTCCCTTGCATTTCTCGGTGCACGTTGGATTTGCCCACAATGCTTACACAACTTGAATCCCGGCCTAGGCTTCTGCAGCCCAGCTACCGCATAAGCTTCACCGGCCTTGGTAGGCTCACCGAAGTTCACATCCCTAAAGACGACACGCTCAATAAATTCGAAGCCAAAAGGCATGTCAGGAGCTTTTAGTCGATAGGCTTCCGTAACGTCATTAGCTTCAAAATCAGCCAGCATCTGGCGTACATAGAACTTGGGCTCGCGATCCTCGGCACTGTCATCAATACGTACTTCCGTATCATTACTATTCGCGATTGCTTGCTTAAAGCGAAGCAACTGCCGTTTCTGGGAGACATTTGCCCACATCGGATCACCGCAACGGGGGCATGAAACATGGCTATCCGCATGAATCTCCAGGTTTTCCATGTGCTGACAAGTTGGGCACATGCGCCACATTTCCAGCGATGAAAGGCTGATATTGATTTGATCAATTTCAACTCTGCGCTGGTTCGCATAAAAAACATTCTCTGGAGCAAATTCAGAAAGAGCGGATTGCGCTGGACGTTCATAGCGTTCGGCAGGCAAAGAGATGTAAGTCCCAGAGTCCTCTGGGTCATCACTTCCCTTCTTTCGCCACAGAAGAGATTTCAACTCCACTCCAGCTTCCGGGAATGCGTAGTTCGGAATCAATCCTGCATCGGTTAGTGTATTTAGTAATTCACGCTGATTGATTTCCTTGACCAGCTCGATGGTCTTTTGACGTTCACGCTCTAGGTGTTCTATTTCAGCAATGGTCGCCTCATCTTGGGGGCGCGCTTTAAGAACTTTGATTTGCTTTTTTATGCTTTCGCCACGATCCCGATGGGTCTTACGCTCCTTGGCCAATTCCTCCATAAGCTTGTTAAGCCGCAGGCGAAGTGCATCGTCCTCAGAAGTACCATGCATGAATCCTTCGAGCCTTGAAGCGACTCGGTCGTCTATATCGCTGCCCAGAAGGTCTTTAAACCCCTTCAGCAAGCGCTCTTCGTTCGCAAGGATGTAATCGGTAAACGTATATGGGAAACGAGTCAGATCCTGACTATCTCTGGCATTTAATGCATCCTGTGTCTTGTCTGGCAATGCAGTGTCTGGAATACCTGACCCTACCCAATCATCCAGGCAAAAAGCAAACATCTGTCGGCGTAGGACTTCTGCAGCCTTTAGGAAAATGCCTGGAGGTGCAACTTCACCAGAAAGCATTTCATTAACGTCTTCGAAAAAATACAGATCATGCGGACTGGCACCATCGGCCAATGTCGTAGTGAAGGCATTGCCGTCTCGTCGACCTGCCCGTCCAATCCGCTGCAAATAGCTCGCCTGGTTAGGTGGAACGGAGCAAAGCAGAACTGAAGACAAATCGCCAATATCTACACCCATCTCCAAGGTCGGGGTTGCTGAAAGTAGGTTCTCATACCAATACTGAGCGGGCTTTGCCTTGAAGCGCTGCTCAAGATCTTCTCGTTGATCGCGCTGCAATAGTCCAGTGTGTTCCGCCGACAATACG
>Ga0172367_10005887_pt1 | contig 14670 bp, 9 predicted proteins | sample Lak10m_FD_114542 | JGI IMG/M metagenome (GOLD analysis project Ga0172367, IMG submission 114542) | Freshwater microbial communities from Kabuno Bay, South-Kivu, Congo - kab_022012_10m | ecosystem: Environmental > Aquatic > Freshwater > Lake | place: Democratic Republic of the Congo: South-Kivu... | reverse complement strand
TTTCAACTATGCGAGTGTGGGCGGGGGCATTCAGAATGCGGCGAGCGGTGCTGACAGCCATATTGGTGGGGGGAGTTTCAACAACGTGACGGGGTTTCGTGCTTCGATACTGGGGGGCTACCGCAATGGTTCATCGGGGGATTTCGCAACGGTTGGTGGGGGATCGGAGAATCAGTCGAACGGGTCTGGGTCGGTGGTGCCGGGTGGCGCTTACAATGTGGCCTCCGGTTCGTATTCGATGGCGATGGGTTTTCGGAGCCTTGCGACGCACAACGGATCTTTGGTTTGGGCAGATACCTCTGAGGATCGGAGTTTCGCCTCGGAGCGAATGAATCAGGTGTCGTTGCGGGCGACGGGCGGGGTTCGGATTGCGACGGCGGTGACCGGGGAGGGAGGGAGGGAGGGAGTTGGCGTGAGAGTGGATCCTGGGTCGGTTGCGTGGGGTAGCGTGGTGGATGTGGCCAGGATGAAGGAAGTGAGGGAGGTGGATGGACGCGAGATACTGCAACGATTGGAGCGGGTGGCGGTGGAACGGTGGGTGGATGGTTCGACGCAGTCGGTGCAATCGCCGCATTTATCACCACGCGTGAAAGACTTTAAGACGGCGTTTTATCCGGGGCGCGATGAGAATGTATTGACGACGTTGGAGGTGGACGGAGTGACCCTAGCAGCGATCAAGGGCATGCACGGGTTGATGAAGGAGAAGGACGAGGAGGCGCGCCGTTTGCAGGCGCGGGTGCAGGGGTTGGAGGCGCAAGTTGCGGAGTTACGGAGGATGGTGGAGGGGTTGGTGAAGGCTAAGCGTTAGGGTAGAGCGCGGTACGATCGTCCTTTTTAGGTCTAACTTGGGTGACTGGAATATCTACGGTGAGAGGGATGGGGGAGGCTGGGAATCGATGCGTTTTTGGAGGACGTAGCGGAGCAGGGCGTTTTGTCCTTTGAGTCCGAGGGTTTCGGTGATGCGGAACCTGTGGTTTTCGACGGTGCGATGGCTAATGCCGAGCTCGAGGGCGATTTCCTTGCTGGTGAGCCCACCGGCGAGCAATCGGAGGACTTGCTGTTGGGTTGGGGAAAGCCCTTGTTCGAGGGCGGAGGCGGACGTTGCAGGGTGGCTACGTTTTCGGAGGAGCAATGAGGAGAGTGAAGGGGCGATGAAGTGTTGGCCGGAGTGAACGGTTCGGATGCATTGTACGACATCGGCTGCCATATCATCCTTGAGCAGGTAGCCGAGCACCCCTTCTTCGAGGGCTTGTCTGAAGATATCCTCGGTTTTGTGCATGGTGAGGACGATCACGCGGGTGGGGAGGTTTTGTCGGGCGACGCGTCGGGCGACCTGGATGGCATCCATGTGAGGCATCTCCATGTCCAGGAGGACGACATCTGGGGATAGTTTTTGGATGAGATCCCAAGCGGAGGTGCCGTCGTGGGCCTGGCCGACGACGTGGACGGCACCGGACTCATCGAGCACGGAGCGGACACCTCGCAGGAAGATCGGGTGATCATCGGCGATCAGCACCGTGATTCGGGGTATGGAGAGGTGCTCGTGCAAGGCGGCGGGATGGCCTGGGTTAGAGGTTGGGATGAGACGGGGGTGAGGTTGCGTTAGGTAATGGTTTGAACAGGAGGAATAACGATCGAGTGAAGCGTCGTCAACGTTGCTGTGGTGCTTTGGCTCTGAAGGGCAGGATATTTCAAAGTTTGTAGGGAGGTGTAATATCCTCAGGGCTTTGGCCAGACCTCGTGCGGTGGGATCGTTGTCATCGGGTTCGACGGTGGATCTAGGCCGAAGGGGGACACCGCAGCGCGGCGTCGTTACCTGAGATTTTGGGGATAGGGATCGGGATAGGGATAGTGAACCGGAGGGTGGTTCCCTGTTGAGGTTCGGAGGAGACAAACAATTCGCCCTTGAGAGTTCGAGTCCGTTCGCGGAGGGCCAAGAGACCGAGGCCGGTGTGGCTATTATTGGTGGTAGGAGCTTGAGGATCGAAGCCGCATCCGTCGTCTTGGAGGATGATGAGAAGGAACGGTGGTTGTTCGCGGATGGAGAGATCGAACGAACTTGCGTGGGAATGTTTGAGGATATTGTTGAGGCCTTCCTGAACCATTCTGAGGATTTGAGTTTGATCGGAGGTTGAAAAGAGGTGGTCGATGGGATCGATGGAGACCTGGAATGAGAGATTATCGGAATCGGCAACCTGTTTTGCGATACTTTCTAAGGTTTTGGAGAGGCCGACTCGTTCGAGTTGGGGAGGGTGGAGGGCGTGAGAGATTCCACGGACTTCACCGACGGCTTCGGTAGAAGCCTCGTAGATTTCGGAGAGATGGGTTCTGAGCGAGACGGACTGGGCGGGGTCCTGGAGGGCGAAGAAGGCTCGATTCTTGATCACGAGCAGGCTTTGTCCGAGGCCGTCGTGGAGTTCACGGGAGATCCGTTTTCGTTCGGTTTCCTGAGACTCGAGCACTCGGCGCGAGAATTCGATTTGGGCGGCCTTTTGTCGTTTGAGATGATTGATGCGGTGGTAATGGAGGGAGAGAGCCAGGATGAGGGCGGTGGTGACCGATCCGAAGAGGGTGGTTGAGCGTTCCCACCAATGCGGTTCGATGCGGATTTGGAGGGAGGCTTCGGGAGATCGAGCGGAGCTACCGAGCAGGCGACCGACGACACGGAAGCGGTAGTCACCGGCGGGGATGTGAGTGTAGTAAGCGGTTGTGCGGGATTCACTCTCGACCCAACTGGGGTCGAGACCTTCGAGTTGGTATTGGAAGCGGAGGGCGGGAGGGTTGGCGAGGTGGATGCCCGTGAAACGGATTTCGAGGCTCGTGATTCCTGGTCGTATGGCGATGGGAGTGGTGGGTGTGAGGCCTGCGAGATCTTGGGCGATGCCGTCGATCGTGATACTCTCGATCAGGACGTTTGGGATCGTGATTTTTTCGGGTGGTGGATCGGGGGAGATGCGGACGAGACCGTCTTGGAGGGCCACCCAGATGTTTTGCTCGCGATCAGCGAGCAGGGTTTGGAATTGGGATTGGGGTGTGAAAGGGGGGGAGGTGAAGCGGTATTTGGAATGGTTGTTGATGAGGAGCAGAGGGGTTCCATTTCCCGCGATCCAGACGGTATCTGGAGAGGGGCTAAGGATGACGGATGGGGAGGTTTCGATGTTAGCGCGGAGCGTGAGGAGGCCCTCTTGGTAGCGCATGAGGCCGCCGTAGGTGGCGTGAAACCAGAGTCCGGAGCGATGATCTGGAGCGAGTGCGTTGATGATTTGGTTGGTTCCCCCAACCGGTTCGAGTCGATTATTGACGAGTTGACGGAGCCCGAGTTGGCAACCGACCCAAAGGTGGCCGGAGTCGTCGAAGGCGATGCCTGTTAAGGGGGTGAGGTGAGGATCAATGAGCGGCAGTGGGACGAGTTGATTGTGATCGAGTCTGAAGATGGCTTTGTCGGAAGCTGCGACCAACTGATGATGAGCGTCTTCGGCGAGGTAGAGCAGATTGGCGACACTGGCTTCGTTGTGGGCGAGAGTGGGGATGGGATCGAGCGCACCTGCGTGGTAGCGGAGTAGGCCGTGTCCGGTGCTAGCGATCCAGAGGGTGCCATTGCGACTTGCGAGGAGGGCTGTGATGGGGGTTTTGGCGAGCCAAGGGAGATGTTGAGAGGTGAGCGGCGTGGTGGTGAAGCCGTCGAAACGCAGGACCCCTTTGAGGGTGCCGATCCAGAGGTAGCCGTTGGTGGTTTGGGCGAGGGCGGTGATGGTTTGGGAACCGTTGCGGAGCTCGGCTCCTTGCCAATGCCGGAAGGAGAGCGCTGGCTGGGCAGGGGTGTTATCGTTTGGTCCGAGAACGACAGGGACGGCGTGGGCGGACACGACGTTGAGACCAAAGGTGGTGACGACGAGGAGGGTGAGGAGCTGGAGCAGACGGTGCCCTGAAGGAGTGATGATCAGCTGTTTGCAGCGTGACATTGGATTGGGGGCACGACGTTCGGCCGTTGAGATCGTGATCGTAAGCCGGTTTGGGGTTGCCAGGTGACTGGGGATGATCCGACACGGATCTTCACGCAGTTCCATCCCCCATTTTGATTACTTGAGCTCGGATAGGAAAGCCACGAGGTCACGGATCTCGAACGATGTGAGGATATCGAGCATGGGAGGCATGGAGGAGAGTTTGTTGGTGGATCGGGAGGTGATATTGGTGAGGGTGACGGTACGTTTCTCACCTTCGGGGGTCTGGAGGGTGATGGAGGTCGAGGTTTCCTGAAGTTTGGTACCATCGAGGACGTCTCCGTTGGACAGCGTGATGGAGAGAGTTTCGAACCCTTGGGCGATTTGGGCGCTGGGGGCGATGAGAGATTCGAGCAGATACTCGCGGGAGACCCGTGAGGCGATCCCGGTGAGCACGGGACCGACTTGTTTACCTGGTCCACCGGCGTCGTGGCAGCGGACGCATTGAGCGCCGACGTGCGTTTTGAATATTTCTTTTCCGCGGCGTGGGTCACCGCCGAACAACGCTTCGGGCAGTTGGGGGGAGGAGGGGGTGTCGGAGGTCGGGCCTTGCGGTTTGAGTTGGCTTGCGAGTCTCGCCAAAGGATGGGAGGGGTTTGAGCTGAGAGCGGCTGCTCGTTTGGCAACGGCTTGGAGCACATCGAGAGCCAGTTCTTTGGGCAACTCATGGCGGAGCAGCGATTCGGCCTGACTGGTGAGCAGAGCATCGAGAGAGGGAGCGGTCAGGGGCTTGAGTAGGGAGAGCGAGATTTGCTTCTCAGGGATGGAGAGCGAGTCAAACTTTTGAGGCAGCCAGGAGGCGAACTGATCGGGTTGAGTGGTGGCGAGGAGTCGGATTGCGCCGAGGCGGATCAGGGGGCGATCCTGTTGGAGGGCCGATTGTAGGAGGGGTAGCCCTTCTTGGGAGTGAGTCGCCAGGAGCGCCTGGAGGGCTTGGATCCGGGCGACATCGTCGTGCCGCTCGGAGTGGTAGATGGCGGTCAGCAAGTTGGGATCGACTGAGAGCGACTGCTGGGAGATATGGCGGGCGAGAGATTCGGCGAGGGCGGTCGTAGGCTGGCGGAAGAGGGCTTCGAGATTCTCTTGAATCAGGCGACGACCGAGACGTGCGCTTGAGGGATCTTTGGGGTGGGTGCGGCGGACGGAACCTTCGACGCGGTCGAGTTCGGGGGTTCGGTCCCAGGCTGCTAAGCATTCAAGCGCTTCGACGCGGAGCGGTTCGGGGTGGGCGTCGCTGAGGGCATATTGCAGGAGGGCGGAGGCGTCCTCCGGGCGACCGAGACGGTAGGCAGCGCTCAGGACACGTCGGCTAGCGGCCTCGTCCTGGTTCAGCTCGGCGTTGGGAAGAAGGGAGGCGAGCGCTGGCAGAGCGGAAGGGATCGAGGAGTCATCGTGGATCGCGCGGATGGCCTCGCGACGAACGGTGACGTTCGAGTCTGTAAGGAAGCGGGCCACGAGGGGGGAATGCAGTCGGCGGAGGGCGAGGATTGCGGCGATGCGAACAGGTTTGGAGGGATGAGATGCGAGTTCGGCGAGGGGTTCGGTCTTGCCGATGCCGGAGAGAGCGAGCACGCAGGCGTGGCGGATGAAGGCGTCTTGATCGTCGTTGGAGACGAGGAGGCGGACGAGGTTTGGGATACTGGAGGCGGAGCCGGCTTTGGAGAGCGCTGTGGCGGCGAACGCGCGCACGCGAGGGCGAGCGTCACCGAGCAATTGATGGAGGACAGGGGCGGCGGAGGTGAGTCTGAGATCGCCGGCGATTTTGGCGGTTTGAGCGCGGATTTCGGGGTCGTTGTCGTAGAAGGGTAGGGATTCGGGGCGGACCTTATCTTTGAGTTGGCCGATGCCCCAGAGGGCGTGGATTCTTGCGAGGCGCGGGGCGGACTTGTCGGTAGCGATTTCAAGCAGCGGGCGCGATTCGTGTCGGCGGACGAGTTCGAACTGGGCGCGGAGGCGGAGGCGGGAGTCAGGGTGACCGAGCAATTGAAGGATTTCGTGGGTGTTACGTTCGCGCATTCCCTGGGCGAGGATTCGTTTGACCTGTTGACGCTCGGTCGAGCCGGCGGAGGCAGCGTCGTCGAGGCGCCAGATGGCACCGGTGCCGTTGGGATTCCACATGCCGTCCCAATCGGCGACGTAGAGGGCGCCATCGGGGCCGAAGCTGACGGCGCTGGCCATCATACCGGAGAGGGCGGTGTGTTCGCCGATCATTTCGAAGCCGGCGCCTTTGGGGCGGGTTTGGAAGGCGGAGACCTTTTGGACAGGGAACTGGATGAGAAAAAAGTGTTTTTTGTAGGAATCATTGAGGGCGGTGCCAGGGTTGTAGACGAGACTGCCTGGGCCGACGGAGTAATTGGAGAGAGGCGGAGTGATGTGTGCGGGTTGGTCGGGGTGAAGAGGGACCCACATGCGTTCATTGACCCAGGGGTTGTAGTTTGGCAACTGGGTGAATCGGGACCAACCTGCATCTTTGAACTGCCAGTGGAGCCGCCATCCGCTGTCGCTTCCTTCGACGATGTAGACGAAGCGCTCCCGTTCGTCGGCGAGGTCTCCATCGTTATCGACCCCGAAGCAGTTGCCGAACTCGTCGAAGGCGATTTCCTGCACGTTGCGCAGGCCGGTCGCGAACACTTCGAGTTCGGAACCGTCGGGATTCATGCGCAGGACGCCTCCGGTATTGGGGTAGTGGAGTTGACGCCCTTCGCGAGTTGGGACGGAGAACCCGTTATCGCCGACGGAGAAATAGATTTTGCCATCGGGACCGACAACCAAGCCATGGAGGTCGTGGCCGTCGAAGGCAGCGTGGACACCGAAGCCACGGAAGAGGGATTCTGGGGGGACATTTTTTCCGGTATTGAGGGGGTCACGGAGTCGCCAGAGGCTGGGGTAAGCGGTGGCGAACACGGTATCTCCCCAGGGCATGACGCCTGCGAGCACACCGCCGATTTCTTCGTTGAACCCTTCGGCGAAGAGGGACGAGTGAGATGCTTTTCCGGACTGGCCAGGGTCTTCGAGGCGTCGCACCCGTTCTTTGATTCCCATGAGATCGCGCCAATCGTGAGAGCCATCGCGGTTATGATCGGGGAGCCATTTTGCATTGTCGGCGCTCCGTTCGGGGGCCATGCGGAACCGGAAGAAGCGACGGAGGTCTTCGACACTTGAGTTTGAGAGATCTTCGACGAGCCAAGGTTGGTGGGAGCGGATGTCGATATCGACGGTTCCGCGTCGGGCGGTTTCGGCGACGTAGAGACGGCCTTGGTCATCGAAGCTGAGGGCGACAGGGTCTTGGACCATGGGTTCGCGAGCCCAGAGGGAGAGGGAGAGGCCCTTTGCGGGCACGTATCGTGCGGTATTCGTGGGTGGGGACTGTGCGATGATCGGGTTGGATGGAGCGAGGGCGGCGAGGAGAACGCAAGACGTTACGAGCCGGAGTGTGCGATGAAGAGCGCGGTGCATGAGTTGGGGGAGTCCTTGGAGCGGGGGGAGTATGGGAAGATGGAGAGGGGTGCCGTGTGAGGGCACAGGCGATACAACCTTGGGCAGTGCGGCAGCGCCGTGTGAGGGCACACGGCCTACATGGGGACGCAGATCACGGTTCATGGTCAGAGAGAGGATTCCATGGGAAGCACGATATCGCGTTCGGGACCTTTGCCTTGTTCTTTAATGATGAGCCGGTGGTTTTCCGGGTCGACCTGGATTGTTTCGGTTCCGGAAAAATCGACCGGGATGGGTGCGAGGAACACCGCGTAGGATTTGGTGACGCTTTGGTTGGCGTCGAGGAACTCGAGGAGAGGGCGGCCGAAGATGCGGCCCTTTTGGACGAGGATGGGGAAGGGTTGGTGGAGGCCGGTGGTTCCGAATTCGAGACCGCGAGCGGCGGGTTTGCCGTTGCGGACATCGCGCCAAAGGCTGACCCAGGGGTAGTCGGTTGTTTTCCAGAGATAGCCGACGAGCAACCGTTTGGAAGGGGATGCAGCGGTGATCCAGCCATGCGGTTCGTCGATGCAATAGGACACGACGTTGGGGTCGGGGTTATTGGACAGATGGCGGAGGTTGACGGCGTCGCCTTGGCGAGTGAGGGCGCGGGGCCAGAAGGAGGACGGTTCCTCTGGGTTAGGCATTGGGCCACCTTGAGCGAAACCCTGGCGTCCGTTGCAGTCGACGAGAGTGGATTCATCAAGGAACGGGGCTCCGATGGTAGGGTGTTGGACGCAGTTGTAAGTGCGGCCGAGTTTGTTTTTGTTAGAGATACTTTCGCGGATGAGGGCGACGGATTGGTTTTGGGAGAATTGGACGGAGCGTTGGATATGGAGTCCGGCGAGAGGAAGGGACGCGGACATCTGGGCTTGGAGCGGGGCGGGTGTATCTTGGGAGGGGGGATCGAGACTCCAGAGCACATGAGCGGCTTCGCCGTGGTAGGGCATCCCGTTGGCACCTTCGGCGGAGGAAGGTGGGCCCCAGCGATCGAGGCAGAGGAAGTGGCCGAAGCCCCGAATGGCGGGGTCGTTGGGGTTGGGAGCGCCCCACGAGAACGGGTTGAGACTGGACCCGTTGAGGTGGAAATCGGCGAGGGAGCCGCCAGCGAGGTCGAATGTGAGCGTGGCTTTGCCGCTATCGAGGACGAGGGCTTTGCGAGTGGATGGGGTTCCCTGCGCGAGGGCCATGGGCGAGGCCGCGAGGATCAACGTGAGGGCGGCGGACGCGAGGGCGCGGGCTTGCATGGGGGGAGTTGGTTTGGGGCGAGGGGTTTACTTGGTATGCCCTTTGACGGTGGTCTGGATGCGGTAGAGGGACTTGCTTGCGGTGATGAAGAGCGTTTTGCGATCTTTCCCACCAAAACAGACATTTGCGGTCCAGGGCTCTGGGACTGGAATGTTTTCTAGCTTCTTGCCTTGGCGGTCATAGACGGTGACCCCTCTTGCAGTGAGGTAGACGTTGCCGCGTTGGTCGATGGTCATGCCGTCGGAGCCTTGTTCGCAGAACAGCTTTTTGTCGGAGAGTTGGCCGTCTTTGTTGACTGTGTAGGAGTAGGTTTTGCCGGCACCGATGTCGGACACGTACAAGGTTTTGCCATTGGGCGTGCCGATGATTCCGTTGGGCTGTTTGAGATCGTCGGTGACGCGAGTGAGGGTCTTGCGATCGGCGGTTAGAAAATAGACATGCTCTCCGTTTTGCTCTGAGGGACCGCGGTTCCAGTAGGGACGTTTGTAGAGTGGATCGGTGAAGTAGAGGGCATTATCGGGACGGATCCAGACATCGTTTGGGCCGTTGAGCAATTTGCCTTGGTAATCCTTGAGCAAGACGGTGACTTTGCCGTCGGGACTGATGGACCAGAGTTCATTCTTTTCGTCGGCGCAGGCGATGAGATTACCCTGTCGATCGAAATACATCCCATTGGAGCGACCGGCGGGTTTCATGAAGGTGCTGAGGGTGCCGTCGATGTTCCATTTGACGATACGGTCGTTGGGTTGATCGGTGAAGAAGACATTACCTTTGGCATCGACGGCGGGGCCTTCGGTGAAGCTGAAGGCGTCGGAGACTTTCACGAGGGTGGCATCTTTGGCGAGGATGGGGGAATCGGCTTGCAAGCTACAAGCTGCTGGCAGAGTAGCGAGGAGGATGAGGGGGAGGTGTTTCAAGTGTTTCATGAGCGTGGTGAGCTGTTAGCAGAGGGCAACGGTTGGGGCGAGTCAAAACCGCGAGTGGGATGAGGTGCGATGAGGTTGGGTTATTGCGGGAAAGGCGATGCTTGTTGAGGAGGAGATGGACAAGACTACGAGGGAGGGAGGGAGGCGCGTGAGGCACCGTAGGCTCCGGCGAATTCGCCGAGTTGGGCGGGGACAATTTCCACACCGTTGCCGAGGGGGCGCCACTCGATGTGGCTGAGGTGTTCGCGGAGAGGATCGAAGAGCAGATGGTCGGCGCGGGCGATACCGCCGCCGATGATGACCCGTTGCGGATCGGTGATGTTGATGAAGGAGGCGATGGCGCAGGCTAGGTAATGGACTGAGAGCGACCAGATTTGAGTGGCTTTGGGTTCTTGAGCGGCAACGTCTTTGAGCAGGTCGTGGGTGGTTTGGTATCGACCGCCGGAACGTTCGAGGATGGAGCAATTACCGATCATCATTTCGAGGCTACCTGGGACACCGCAGATATCAGGTGGGGCGAGAGTGTCTAGGGAGATATGGCCGAGATGACCGGCACGGCCGAGATGACCACGGAGCAGTTTGCCGTCGACCATGACGGCTCCGCCGACGCCGGTGCCGAGAGTGAGCAAGATGGCATTGGAGACATCGCGTCCCGCACCGAGCCAACATTCGCCGAGTAGCGCGGCGTGAGCGTCGTTGAGCACGGGGACAGGGAAGGGACGTTCGAGCAGTTCGGTCCAATCGAGGTTGACGAGGCCTTGGAGACGGCCGGGCATACAAGCGATGCGGCGGCCATCGGCGGAGGCGAGGCCAGGGGCGGAGACGCCGACGTGGAGGTGCTGGGGATCGATGGCGGGAGGCGGGGAGCGAATGATCGCCTGTATGTTCTGAGCCCATTCCATGGGGTTTGCGGCTTCGAACGGGGTGTTCCCTTTGGCGGCGCAGGTGCCGTCGGAGGTGAACCATGCGAACTTGACGCTAGAACCGCCGAGGTCGATGCCGAGCGCCGGAACGGGTGCGGGTGTGGTGCAGGAAGAAGCGGTCATGAGAGCGGGTTGAGTTGGCCGTCGCTGAGCTGCCAGCCGCCGTCGATGGACAGGACCTGGCCCGTGATGAACTTGGAGGCGTCGCTGAGGAAGAAAACGGCGGCATCGGCACAGTCTTGAGGGGAGCCGATTCGGCCACCGTCGAGAGGCTGTTTGGTGCGGATGAAGCTCATGACGGCGGTATTTTGTTGAGCTCGGGCGGACATGGGAGTTTCGACGAGGGCGGGGGCGAGCACGTTGACTCGGATGTTGTTGGGTGCGTAGCGAGCGGCGGCGGATCGGGTGAGGCCGATGATGGCGGCTTTTGAGGTTGCGTAGGCGTGCGTGGAGAAATGGGATGGCGAAGGCGAGAAACCGAGGACGGAACCCATGTTGAGGATACTGCCGGGCACTTTACGATCGAGGAACGACCGGACGGCGGCGCGGTTGGAGTAGAAGATGGAATCGAGATTCCAGTGCAGGGTTGCGGACCAGCCTTCGTCGGTGATTTCGTGGAGGGGGCCGTCACCGAGACGACGCCCACTGCCCCCGGCGACGTGGTAGAGACCATCGAACGAGCCGAAGGATTGGAGAGCGAGTTCTATGGCTTGTGGGGCGGCGTCGGGCAGTGCAGCATCGCCTTGGAGGGCGCGGGCCTTTGGGCCGAGGACGGTGAGAGCGGCATCGAGGTTGGCGGGGGATCGGCCGACCACGACCAGAGAGGCACCGGCATTGGCGCAGGCTTGAGCGGCAGAGAGGCCGAGGCCGGTGGAGCCTCCGATGATGACGATGGTTTTATTGAGAAGATCCATGAGACGGAGCGGTTTGGCAGAGATCTAGGAAGGAGGATTCATCGAGAATGGGCACGCCGAGAGACTGGGCTTTGGCGAGTTTGGATCCGGCGTCGGTGCCGGCGATGACGAAGTGAGTTTTCTTACTCACACTGGAGCTGACCTTGCCGCCGAGCGCTTCGATTTGGAGTGTGGCGGCTTCGCGTGAGAGGGTTGGTAGAGTGCCGGTGAGGACGAAGGTTTTTCCTGTGAACGGACCTGGGGTGATTTGAGGGGTAGGAGAGCCGAAGTTGAGGCCTGCGGAGCGGAGCCGTTCGATGAGGGCGCGTTGGGTTGGGGAGGAGAACCATTGCGAGACACTTTGGGCGATGACATCGCCTACATCTTCGGCTTGGAGGAGGGATTCGGGAGAGGCGTTTGCGATAGCGTCGAGAGAGCCGAAGTGACGGGCGAGGGATTTGGCGACGCCGACCCCGACGTGGAGAATGCCGAGTCCAAAGATCAAGCGCCAGAGGTCGCGGGATTTACTGGCATGGAGCCCTTCGAGCAGGTTTTGGGCGGACTTTTCGCCCATACGTTCGAGAGTAAGCAGATCGGTTTGGGAGAGCCGGTAGAGATCGGAGACATCGCGAGTGAGATTTTTCTGAACGAGTTGGGCGACGAGCACTTCGCCACCGCCTTCGATGTCCATGGCGGAGCGGGCGCACCAATGCTCGAGGCGACCGCGGACTTGAGCAGGGCACTCTGGGTTGAGGCAGCGGAGGACGACATTGGGCTCGCCGGGTCGGCCTTGTTTTGAGGCGGGGCTGGAGCATTCGGGGCAGAGGGAGGGAAATTCGAAAGGGATTTCGGATCCGGAGCGTTTATCGGTGACGACGCGGACGACGGCTGGGATGACCTCGCCGGCTTTTTCGACGACGACGACATCGCCGATGCGGATATCCTTACGTCGGAGTTCATCTTCGTTGTGGAGGGTGGCGCGGCTGATGGTGCTTCCGGCGAGGTGGACGGGTTCGAGTTCGGCGACGGGGGTGAGAGCGCCGGTGCGGCCGACCTGGATGGTGATGGAGCGGAGGCGGGTTTCGGCTTGTTCGGCGGCGTATTTGTATGCGATGGCCCAGCGTGGGAACTTGGCAGTGTAGCCTGCACGCTGGCGGAGCGGTATGGAATTGAGTTTAACGACGGCTCCATCGGTTTCGTAGTTGAAACCTTTGCGAACGAGGTCGAGGCGTTGGATGGCTTCGATGAGTTCATCGGCCGAGTCGCACGACCAGAGCACCTCTGGGGTTTTGAATCCGAGAGAACTGAGCCATGCGATGAGCTGGGTGTGGGAGGTAGGAGGGGAGTCGATCTGGCATTCGCCGAGGCCGTAGAAGACAGCGTCGAGAGGGCGGGTGGCTACGATACGAGGGTCGAGCTGTTTGAGGGAGCCTGCGGCGGCGTTTCGAGGATTGGCGAAGGTTTCCTCGCCGTCGGTGGTGCGCTTGGCGTTGAGTTTTTTGAAACCACTGGAGGTGAGGAACACTTCGCCGCGCACCTCGACGAGGGAGGTTGGAAGCGAGGGCGAGGGGGGGATGGGGAGCTGGAGAGGAATGGAGCGGATGGTTTTGATGTTCGCTGTGATATCATCTCCGGTGCTGCCATCCCCGCGGGTGGCACCCCGAACGAGGAGTCCGTTTTCGTAGGTGAGACTGACGGCGAGACCATCGATTTTGGGTTCGACGGTCCAGGTGAGAGGATCTGAAGGGAGTAGTCGGTGCACGCGGAGAAAGAACTCGCGCAGCTCGGGTTGGGAGTAAGTATTGTCCAGGCTGAGCATGGGCACGAGATGGCGGGCTTGAGGAAAGGCAGGCAGGGGTTGACCGCCGACGCGTTGCGTTGGGGAGGAGGGGGTGACCAGTTCGGGGTGGTTTGTCTCGAGATCGACGAGTTGGCGATAGAGCTGGTCGTAGTCGAAGTCTGAGATGGAGGGTTGAGCGAGGACGTAGTAGCGATGGTCGTGGTCGGCGATTTGGGCTACGAGAGCGGCGTGAGTTTGCTGGAGATCGGGGGTAGCCATGGAGTGCGTCGTCGGGAACTGGTTTGAGTCGTTTCGAGAGAACTTAGCGATTGGTGAGGGTTCTGGCGAGTGGGGAGTGGGGGCTGCTGCGCGGGGTGATTTAGGATCGTCACGAAGGCGAGGTTGATTGGGAATAGGGTATTGTTATAAGGTGGCTGTGATATGTCGAACGAAGGGATTGAGATACGCCGAGCGACTGTGGACGATTTGGGGTCGTTGAGGGAGCTATGGTCGATTGGGGCGGTGAATCCGGTGGGGTTAGATCGGCGAGTGACGGAGTTTCAGCTTGCCGTAGGGGTTGGGGGGGTGTTGTTGGGCTGCATGGGATTGAGGGTGCAGTCGAAGCAAGGATGTGTGCATTCGGAGGCTTACCGGGTGGGGTCGGAAGGGGACATGCTCAGGGCGTTGCTTTGGGAGCGGGTGATGAGAGTGGCGCAGAACCATGGATTGGTACGGTTATGGGGAATGGGTAAGGCCCCGTTTTGGGAGGCGGTTGGAGGTTTTCGAGCTGCGACGGCGGAGCAGTTGGGCAAACTTCCGGCGGAGTTTGGATCGCGCGATGCGGGGTGGAGTGTGCTGTTGGTACGGGAGGAGACGGAGGCTTTGGTTTCGTTGGAGAAGGAGTTGGAGATTTTTCAGGAATCGCAGCGCTTGGAGGCTGAGGCTTTGATGGCTAGGGCTCGGATTGCGCGGTGGGTTGCGGGAGGGATTGCGTTGATTTTGGTTTTCGCGACCGTGGTGTTTGCTGCGGTGATCTTCAAGAAGCAACGGGGCGAGCGGGGACATGCACCCATGGGGCAGCGAGGGCGATAGAGGGTCGGGGAGGGACGTAAGTCTAGCCGCTCACTGGGGTTCGGTCAGTAGGATGGATTGGTTTGGGGATGGGGGATTGATTTTTTGTTTGAGACCTGAGGGCCAGAAAATTTGGAGTTCGTCGATGGAGCTATTTTTACCGAGACCGATGGTGACGGGGAGTTCGGATTGGGAGAGGTAGCCTCGCGTTGGGGTGACGTGTCTCCAGAGCACCCGATTGTTGGTTCGGAGGCGTATCCATGCTCCGATTGCGTCGCGGTTGCTGCGACTGCCGACCAGTTTGATGCGAATCCAATGATGGCCGAGGGATTGGTTATTTTTGAGGAGCAGGGG
>Ga0172367_10005886_pt1 | contig 14673 bp, 16 predicted proteins | sample Lak10m_FD_114542 | JGI IMG/M metagenome (GOLD analysis project Ga0172367, IMG submission 114542) | Freshwater microbial communities from Kabuno Bay, South-Kivu, Congo - kab_022012_10m | ecosystem: Environmental > Aquatic > Freshwater > Lake | place: Democratic Republic of the Congo: South-Kivu... | reverse complement strand
TACTTGAGGTTGTGTGGGCTGAGGATAGCGGTTTGGAGGAAAAAGGGCAAATTTAAGTGCCTGTCCTTAAGTGCCGAAATCTGAATTATCATTTAAATTTAAGTGCCTGTCCTTAAGTGCCGGTTTGGAGGAAAAAGGGCAAATTTAAGTGCCTGTCCTTAAGTGCCGCAAGGGCGCTGGGATCAATACCAACAAAGTCTCGTCCGATGATGAACGCCTGAGCCAAACCATCCGGGCTGGGCTGAACCGCGTACTGAATGTTCATGCCCCAGCGGGCACCGTCGCCCAGCAGTTCTGCAAAACGGGGCGTGTCCTGCGGGGTACTGATGAGGAGTACGTCGCGAATGCCGCTAAGCATTAGCGTGCTCAGTGGGTAATACACCATGGGCTTGTCGTACACCGGCATGAGCTGCTTGCTCACCGCCTGCGTGACCGGGTAAAGCCTGGTGCCAGAGCCCCCGGCCAAGATGATGCCTTTGCGTGTCATGCGGTTGCTCCCTCGTATTGTTTGGAGACCCATTCCCGGTATGTGCCACTTTGAACATTTGCTACCCACTCAGGGTTGTCCAGGTACCACTGCACCGTCTTGCGGATGCCGGTCTCGAAGGTCTCGGCCGGCTTCCAGCCCAGCTCGCGCTCGATCTTGCGCGCGTCGATGGCGTAGCGCCGGTCATGGCCCGGGCGGTCGGTGACGTAGGTGATCTGCTGGGCGTAAGGCTTGCCGTCGGCACGCGGGCGCAATTCGTCGAGCAGCGCGCAGACGGTCTGCACGATCTCGATGTTGGGCTTCTCGTTCCAGCCGCCCACGTTGTAGGTCTCGCCTAGGCGACCGGCCTCGAGCACCCGGCGGATGGCGCTGCAGTGGTCCTTGACGTAGAGCCAGTCGCGCACCTGCATGCCGTCACCGTAGACCGGCAGCGGCTTGCCCGCGAGGGCGTTGACGATCATGAGCGGGATGAGTTTTTCGGGGAAATGGTAGGGGCCGTAGTTGTTGCTGCAGTTGGTGGTGAGCACCGGCAGGCCATAGGTGTGATGCCAGGCACGCACCAAGTGGTCGCTGGCTGCCTTGCTGGCGCTGTAAGGGCTGTTGGGCTCGTAGGGGTTGGTTTCGGCAAACGGCGGATCGTCCTTGGCCAGGGTGCCGTACACCTCGTCGGTGCTCACGTGCAAAAACCGAAAGGCATTTTTTTCTGTTTCGGGTAAGCCGCTCCAGTAGGCGCGCACCGCTTCCAGCAGGCGGAAGGTGCCCACGATGTTGGTCTGGATGAAGTCTTCAGGGCCGTGGATGGAGCGGTCGACATGGCTTTCGGCAGCAAAGTGCAGCACGGCACGGGGGCGATGCTGGGCCAGCAGGGCGTTTACCAGGGCGTGGTCGCCCAAGTCGCCTTGCACGAAGACGTAGCGCGCATCGTCCTGCAAGTTGGCCAGGTTTTCCAGATTGCCAGCGTAGGTGAGTTTGTCTAGGTTGACGACCTGCTCATCACACTGGTCCAGCCAGTCGAGCACGAAGTTACTGCCAATGAAGCCAGCGCCACCCGTAATTAATATACTCATATTAGCCTTTCGTAAATTCTTGGGAGCGAATTAACACCACGTTGTCTTTAACGGTTATAAAACACTCCTTCTTAACTGGTTACCAAAGTTTAGCCAGTCAAGGTATTTAGAAACACCTTCCTCGACGGTGTGGAAACGACCATCGTAGCCGACTCCACGAAGTGCAGAAATATCCGCTTGGGTATAGCTTTGGTAGGCGCCGTTTAGGTTGTCTGGGAACGGCACGTATTCGATCGCCGCATCGATTCCTCGGTGTTCCTTGTGCCATGCCACTACTGCTCGTGCAACATCATTGAAAGGTTGCGCCCGGCCAGTGCCCAAGTTGAAAATTCCAGATTTCTCAGGGTGATCGAAAAACCACAAATTCACAGCGGCCGCATCCTCAACAAACACAAAATCTCTTTGCTGCTCTCCGTCGCCATATCCGTCAGTACCTGCAAACAATTTGCACACGCCATTGGCAAAAATTTGGTTATTGAAATGGAAAGGCGTTGAAGACATTGAGCCTTTGTGTGCCTCACGAGGACCATATACGTTGAAATAACGGAAGCCCACAACCTGCTGCTTTAGTTGATCAGTGAGACTGCGTATATACTGGTCAAATTGAAACTTTGAGTAGGCATACATGTTTATCGGTTTTTCACAAAGCCGATCTTCTTTAAAGCCGTTCTCAGCCAAACCGTATACAGATGCAGACGAAGCGTAAAGAAATTGAGCCTGCACGCTCTGGCACCAATGCAGCAACACTTTGGAATACTCAAAGTTGTTGCGCATGATAAACTGACCGTCCCATTCGGTAGTTGCAGAGCATGCACCGAGATGAAATACCGCCTCTATCTTGCCAAAATCTCGACCAATCTTAATCTGATTTAAAAAATCGTCGCGATCCAGATAGTCAGTAATATTCAGATCGGCAAGGTTTCGCATCTTACGCCCGTTTTTCATGTGGTCGACAACTAAGATGTCCTTGCGACCGCGAGCATTCAATCCGGCAATGATATTGCTTCCGATAAGTCCAGCTCCACCTGTAACAACGATCATTTTCAATTCTCCAAATTTTGCATTAAACCGGTGGCGCATTCCAGCAAGTTTGCATAGCACCCATCGGCGGGTACATCCTTGCTGCCAGATTCTGGGTTTTCAGATTCCACCAAGTAAGCGCGCCCAACACCGGCTGCGCGTGCGGCCTCGATGTCACTAAGCTTGTCACCAATCAAGATCGAATCGGGCAAAGACAGACAAAGCTCGCTCGCTGCTTTTATCAACATCCCTGGCGCTGGTTTACGACAGTTGCAGTCAATACTGATTGCGGGAACCGTGCCTTTCGGATGATGCGGGCAATGGTAAATACCCGCCAGTTGCACTCCGTGGCCAGCAAGATATTGCTGAAATTCCTCAGTGAGCTGCAGGTAATCTTCCTCAGAGTAATAGCCACGTGCCAGCCCTGACTGGTTGGTTACGATAACCAGCGTATAGCCAGAGTCTTGTAGTTTTCTCATGCCCTCGATAGCGCCGGGGACGAACTCGAAGTCCTCCCAGCGATGCACATAGGCTTTGTCTTTGTTGATTACGCCGTCGCGATCCAGAAAAGCCGCCTTACGCAAAGCAGATTTTGGTTGGCGTATCCGATTAACCAGTGAAGTGGTCGAGAAACCGTCAACAAACGGAATTGCTACTGATTTACCACCCCAGCTGCGGACGACACGTGTCTCTTCCAGTGTTTCAATGTCGTAGTCGCCACCCTTGACATAAATGTCAGGGCGAACTGCTTGGATCAGCTCTACTGGCGTGCGAGCGTCAAAAAAAGTGATCAGATCAACCGACTCTAGCCCTGCTAGTACATAAGCGCGGTCGTCAGCTAAGTTTAGAGGCCGGTCCGGCCCCTTTCCCAACATTCGAGCCGAGGCATCCGAGTTGACCGCTATCAGCAGGCTGGCGCCGAGCTCAGCGGCACGATACAAATAGCTCACGTGGCCGCGATGGAGTACATCGAACACGCCATTAGTCATAACCAATGGGCGAGGCAGAACTGCTAATTTTGCGGTCAGGTTCTCGGCTAGGCAAATTTTGTCTTCGGGGCACATCTTTGACTTAGCCATGCAATTCTTCGTAGGTCAGAGAGGCCGTACCAAACTTCGCCACCACCAGACCACCTGCACGGTTCGCCCAAGCCATCGAGTCTTGCATTGACATGCCGCAGGCGACCATCAAAGCCATCGTAGCGATCACGGTATCCCCTGCACCCGTGACGTCGGCTACCTCACGCGTCTGTGCCGATACTGAGTTCGATTCACCCTCTTCGAACAATGTCATTCCTTCTTCTGAACGGGTAACTAGCAAGGCTTGGAGATTCAGTTGCTGACGCACTGCCTGTGCCTTCTCTTGCAACTGCAATTCGCTGGTCCATGAACCCACCACCTGCTCCAACTCAGCCCGATTGGGCGTGATGACACTTGCGCCGCTGTAACGTGCCCAATCGCTGCCCTTGGGGTCTACCAGAACTGGTTTGCCAGCTTGGCGGGCCAGTTCGATCATGTGTGGGATGTGTGCCAGACCGCCTTTGCCATAGTCAGAGAACAAGACAACATCGTGATTTGCCAGCAGGACCTCAAAACGTTTTGTCATAACAGCCAGGACTTCGTGGTCAGGCTCTCGTTCAAAGTCAATTCGTAGCATTTGTTGCTTACGACCGATCACGCGTAGCTTGACGGTGGTCTCCATATTGGGATCTTCACCTAACACTGCGTCGATGCCTTGACTTGACATCAACTTACATAAGCTGCGAGCTGCATCATCTTGACCCACCATAGTCAGCAACGTTACCTGTCCGCCCAGTGTCTTTACGTTGAGTGCCACGTTGGCGGCGCCTCCCAGACGATTTTCCTCGCTACGGATATGCACAACCGGCACAGGAGCCTCAGGCGATATTCTGCCCACATCGCCATGCCAATATCGATCAAGCATAACATCTCCCACCACCAATATTCGTTTTTTAACCAAGTCATCACGATTTGGAAAAATAAATCTATTTACAATCATTTCTTTAACCCACTGTAAAGCACTCGCCAAAATGCGAGTGACAGCCAAACTTTTAACAAACTAGTTATATGCAAACGCAGATGCCGCAAAGAACGATGACTATCACGCTGAGCATCGTGAATGATTGAAACGCTATTATCTATACGTATTGCCCAACCAGCATTGTACAGTCGCGCACAAAAGTCATAATCCTCACAGTACAAAAAGTATCGTTCATCAAATCCACCAACAGCTCGATATGCTTCTGTACGCACCAATAGACACATACCAGCAACCCAAAAAAAAGGGAAATCGATTTGGGTTTGACGATCAACACTAAAGCGCTTACGAAAACCTAAAATACGACAAATAATAGACCAAGGCGTTAAATTTTCACGGACAGAATCTTCGGTAATCAAGTCTTTATTCACTACCAGCGGTGAAATGAGCCCAACATTACTACAACCATGTGAGGCATTTAATCCTTCCAACATGGCAGTAAATGGTTCATCTTTAAGTAACTCCAGATCTGGATTGAGGATCCCGAACCAAGGAGCATCACATAGCAAAAAAGCTGCGTTATGGTTAGCCCCAAAACCTTTTTGGATGGCATTTCTTACAACAAGAATATCAAGTTTGTTGTAATTTTCAGCAGTAAATTCTTCATCTAACAAATTAAGGGTAACAATTACTTTCACCCCATTCAAACCAATCTGCGAGTTCAATTGCTCAAGCAAGCGATGCAAAAGCTTTCCATGCCCATGACTTACTATTGAAAAGCATAATTTATTATTGGTTAGATCACTCATTTAAGCAAATCCTAGGCCCGCTTCGATGAGGCCACAAATTGTATGCCCAATAAGAATATGCGCTTCTTGGATACGCGCAGTAGTATATGAAGGTACTAAAATTGAATGATCGCATACATCTCGGAGCTTTCCGCCGTCTCGACCGAGCAACCCTATTGTAGAAATACACATACTTTTAGCAGTGCGAACGGCTCTTAGCACATTCTCAGAATTTCCGGATGTAGAGATTGCAACCAAGCAGTCTCCAGGGTGACCAAGACCACGCACTTGACGCTCGAAAATATCATTGAATGAGTAATCATTCCCAATGCAAGTAATTGCAGATGTATCAGTCGAAAGAGCCAAAGCCGCTAATGGCGCTCGATCATTAATAAACCGCCCGGTCAGTTCAGCTGCAATATGTTGACTATCTGCCGCAGAACCACCATTACCACACAGCATTATCTTTCCTTTAGATCTTAGCGAACAAATCGCCATGTCAGCGGCACACGATATGGAGTCATTAAGCAAATACAATTTGCCGAATAATTCCAAATGCTCATTCAAATTATTATGGAAAATGTTTTGAGGATTCATGATTTTGAGTTAAGTTGAATTTCAATAGACAATTTTGATGGATTAAAAGAACTCATGCACAGATTATGCTGAAATTTACAAAATCCCATGCCGCAAGCTTGACACGAAGATTGACTGCGGTGAATTTTGACTCGATCTGATTTTTGATATAAATTTTCAGTCTTAGCTGGGCCAGATATAATATGGATTTTCTTTCTATATAGGTTTGCGATATTGGCGGCAGCGCTATCAAAACCAATAAATACATCGCAATCTCTAATCAATGCAACCATTTCTTCGAATGAAGTAGCAATGCAGTCTATTTCATAAGCACTGAAATCAATTGTTAAATTAGCAAAATCGGATTTAGCGCCAATCACGCAGCAATCTTCCTTTGCAAAACCAGTTAAAAATTTCTCTAGCAAATTGTTATCAAATCGCTTATTCGCAGTTGAAGCACCAATGTGCACAATATACTTGTATTTATTTTTAGCATTCCACGAGTTTTGTGAAACAATTTTACGAGCTTGATCAAAAGAAATCAAATCAACGAAATGGGATAAATAGAAATAATCTTTTCCAATCAACTCAACATTTGTGGTTGACGGAAGTTTTTTATTGTAAAGAAAGCTCAATACATCATCCCGGCTACCAGCAACGGGAATAAAAAGCAATCGGCAGGCAATCAATTGAATTATCTTTGAAGCACTGATTTTACTAACCGAAAAGTCCGAGATAACATAAAGATCAGGGCGTCGAAGAAGCAGACTGCTAATGAAGCCAAGCAATATTCTTAAATTTATTCTAGAGCTAACTCCCAAAGGTATTAATTCGGAACACTCACCCGGCCCAAAAGGAACAATGCAGTCAACTCTTCCATAAGTGTAGATAATCAAACTACTTCCATCACCTACCGCTCTTGATGCTATAGTTACACCAATATAATCTCCGATGCCTTTATAAATACCAAATCCAATTCGCTTCTTAAGTTTCACAATGGACCTTATAAAAACGGCGTTAAATAAATTGTAGATTCAAGCACGAAGTGCCATACGCTTTAACGCATACGATTGCACACAACCATTGCGCATGAGCTTTCATCATAAACACCATGCCCTGGATGAAATCCCTGATCCGCTGCATGCCGATCCAGAGGGATTTGACGCCGGGTTCGCCATCGCACCTGCGGCCCAGAAAGCCGCCGAGTTTGGCAATCTGGCGGATCACGTCGCGGACGCGAGGCATGGTTTTGGGAAGAGCTTTCTTGTCCTGGAGATAGGCGGCTTGCCATTCCTCGGTCGAGAAGAACAGGGCAGCGTCCAGGTCAGGATGGACCCTTCCCAGACGCATCAGGCGGTCCAGTCGCCAGGCGACGACCAGATAGACCGCCAGGGCAAGTTCGATTTTCGGCGCACTCGCCAATTGCAGCGCTTCGACCCGGCAGCCGTTCTTGAGGACGTAGAAGATTTCGATTTCCCAGCGCGCCCGGTACCAATCGATCAGTTCTGCCCCGGCCTCCAGACTGGCCACCTCCCGATTGGTCAAGAGGCGCCATTCGATGGGCTTGACGACACGTGGGGCTTGGACTTCCCGGGCGATCAGGCAGGTCACGGCAAACCGGCCGCCCCGGCGGCCCGCAACTCGATCCGCTGGCTGCGGAATTCCTGGCGGACGCGGCTCTGAGCCTGCCCGTGCCGGGCCGGCAGAGTGAATTCGATTTGGCCCAGAACAACGGATGCGAGGACGCTGGTGTCCTGCAGGCAAAGAACCAGGGGTGCTGTTGCATCAGCGATTCGGTCCGCTTCTATATGGGGATCAAGCACATCTTCCCAGTCCAGCCCCCTCTTCTTGCCACTGGACTGCTCAAAGAATCGATAGGCCGCCTGCGTCTCGGCCCAATTAGCGCACGCCCCAGGAATGCTGGCCGTCGGCCGGTCAGCCAGTCGCTCTGCCAGTTTGATCAACCGCGTATTCAGACGACTATCGCCCAATTCCGCCCCCTCGAATTCTTCCGCTGCCCAGGCTTCCATCACCCTCTCCGCGCCAAAATGGCGACTCGCCAGCAAGCCGGGAGCCTGGATAGTGCGGACAACAGGAAGTTGAGAAGTGGACGTCGTCACGTCAGCTTATGTTCGATGAGTTGTGTGGAAGGGTATGGCTTTAACGAGGCATGAAACACCTTATGAAGAAATGCCATTTACCGCTTCTGCAACTTTAAGATATTCACAAGCGACATCCTCCCAAGAGTTGACATTTCTGTTCTCATGATACTTTAGTGCGGACAATTGATAAAACTCAAGAACACTCTCGCTTGTCATTAGTTGAACTATCTCCTGCGCTTCATTATTTCGTTGCACTGCCATGAACGCCCGCTTTAAACGATCAGTCAACCATGGTCCGGAATATGAAACTACAGCGCAACCACATTGTGATGCGGCTAAAAAGGATCCCCTTCTTTCAGATATTCCGTCAGGGAACGGGAGAAAGCACACTTTGGAGCGATTTAAAAGTTCTGTTACATCATCCGGAGAGGCATTCACGGTTGTGCAGCTCAAGTAGTCTGGATATTTTATTTTCAATACATCACAAAATGATTCATAACCGGACGGAATTTGACCGACTATGTGATATTTTAAATTAGGCCGCATAATCTGAATCTCGGATACAGCTCGCAAAAACTCCTCAAATCCCTTATTGGGTCTGATATGACCGAAGTAGATTAAATCAATATCCCTATCGAAACAGGCCCGCACAACTTCAGGCGGTCTTATATTCGAAAGAATCGGGATAACTTGGGTAACTGCCTTTGAATTAACATTTTTAGCGAGAAAATTAACCCTCTCAAATTCACTTGTGAATATAATTCCATCAGATTTAGATAAGATTAAATTTATAAAGAGCTTGCCTTTAGGCTTAAAACTACTATATTCGTGAAGAACTGTAACAACAGTTTGCTTCATGAAATATTTCACATAGATCAATATAAAATGCGGAGTAAGAGACCACCCATACCCTTCAGCCGGATATTGAAGAAACACAACATTTGGAGCCTCACTCATAATTTTCTTCAATAAAGAGAAAATATGAATTACCCCCCATTTTTGGTTACTAAGTACTTTCCAATTTTTACAAGTCTCAGTGGATAGCACATTTTTGGTGTAGTCTCCCACCCCACAGATAGAAGGTGGTAGTACTCCAGTGATCATCAAAAATTTACTCATGGAAATTCGTCACTAACAGATGTTTAAAACACAGATCTATACGGAAAGAATAATTCCGGATAAACCGTTAAACCAGATTCAAATGTAAAATAGCCAGAAATAATCAAATACACAACAAAGAGATATCTCTGCAAACTTGACAATTTATCAAAAATTAACGAAGCAATGAATATCTCAAATATAAGATAGTATGTTGCAATGGTTTGAATAATTGGCGCACCAATAAAAACTGAGTATATTACAACTCCAATTACATAAGTTTTACACAAAATTATTAGTGCATTTGAGGGTGATACGTCTTTTTTGATTGCCAAATAAACGAAGCATAGGAATATGTATTTTTTCGCCAATGATAAAATCGATAACCTAAATGGATCAAGTCCTTCGGGTGTATGTAATTTATAGTATTCACCAGAATAGTTTGCAAGAGTTATCACCAATCCAATCTCTGAATTCTTTGGCACAGCCTCCCCAACATTCACTAGAATAATTTCCGATATATTTATCATGCCAAGAATGGCTGCTCCAATCAGAACTAAAAGGACGACAGGGCTTGACCATGGGACCGGTTTTAATAAAAATATAGGAGCAGCTAGAATACTTGTTTTATGAAATGCTGTCGACGCCAAAAATGAAAAGTAAGATACAATTCTTTTTTTTGATTTCAGCCAAATGAAAACTGACAAAAGAGTAACTGCTAAAGCTATCGATCTTCTAATACTTCCAATGAAATGTATAGGAACGTAACTACAAATAAATACCAAAAGTCCAATTAAAGGTTGAGGGGTGTGCGTCCACAACAAATAACATACTATGCCAGTTGAAGATAATGTTGTGACCAACAAAAATATATTGTAGTCGCTAGTTATCAACGCTACACTAGCATTTAATAATTTGTAACCCATATCAAAATGATCATCTAGCTCTGAACCGATCGCTCCTCCACCAACATTTGCAAGAAAATATTGATAATATGCATCCCAGTCTGTTCCAATATTCCATCTAAACGTGATCATTGCAATTATGGTTACACCTGACAGCATTAGTAAGCTTAGCTTTACAAGCTTGTTCTTAATGAGGCTATCAAGTACAGCGCATATTGCCACAATCAAGTAAACAGAAAGATATATCCCGGATTCTAAAAGCAACATTAGTTATTAGATCACTTATATAAGTCTGACCGCGGAATGCCGAAGATGAAATGACAGCATTTCAGAATTATTTCGCCCAAGAATTCAAAAGTCGCTTATACACAATTCGGCCGATTTAGGTACTTGTGCACAGATGAGCTGATAGCTGAAGGCAACACCATATTTATGGTAACCCTGTCAGGTTGGAAATTTTGAATTCTTGAAAAGCTCTTCATAAATCCAGGACTTTACAATTGATTTAAATTTAACATATGCCGTGCAATTTTTTATTAATCCAGGCTTTGAGAGTTCTTGATTCACGTGACTCACATATTTCTCAAGTGCATATTTGTATTTACCAAGATACCATCGGCGCTGTGCCATGGATATTCTAGAAAGCAATGTAGATCTATTGAGAAAATGGATTGCATCGTAGTACGTTATGCCACCCAGTCTACTTTCAGTATATTCACCCAAGGATAAACTATTTTTCGATCCCAGTAGACGGAATATTTTGTTGGATGATCCATATTCGTCTTTTGATTCTGCCGCGAGTCCAACGATCGCCGGAATCCCGTTTGCAACACATTCAAGTAATGAAGCACCCATTCCAAACGCATAGTCGAAGTGCTCTGTGCTAAGTATTATTTTCAAGCTGTCATGAGAGACAGCTCCCCGTACATCAACGCTCACTTTATTATTTAGTCTTCCAACGACATGCTTGATTTCATTCAGCTTTTCACCGTCACCGATTAGTATTAGCTCAATTCGCTTCGAGCATTCTTCTCTTGAATAAACTTCGATTGAGCTTATCAACTGCAATAGTGGTGGAACTTTGAATCCCTCCATTCGGCTTATCCAAATGATGCGCTTTAAGCCTGAAGAGATCGGGCTATAGCAAATGGAGTTTTCCGCATTCGTGATATCTTCCGGAATCGGCACTGGAAATATTTCAGGTATGCCTATGGAATGCAATGATGTTATAGAGTGTGCTGTAGCTTCATCCATGGGATGCAGCTTTTTATCAAAAAGTAATTTACTGTTTATTTCATATATTGACGAATGTCTATATAAACTATCCAGCACAGAATTTGATAGCTTTTCATTTATTTTTAGAATTTTGAAAATTCGTCGAGGCACCCTATATAGATTGGATGTTAACTCTCTTGGATGGAGAAGCCAAGAAACAACCCTCCCGGAAATATCGTAACCGCAATTCCGCCCAAGACGGATTGTATAATTTATAAATTTGGCGCTACAGAGAAACAAATCGACATTTGTTACTATGTCTGATAGCTTGTTCGGTTCAATTGGTGTAATCTCATAACCTAGTTTGATATAAGGACTTTTTGTCCACCCATCTTTGTGATCAACAATTATTACATTAAGTTCTTTTTTAATGAGATTTTTTGCTATCCAAAAATAAACTAGCTCTGTCCCTCCGAGAATTCTAGATGGACAAACTATGCAAACGGTAGGTTTTTCTGGATTAATTCGCATTGGTTGTATTTGCATTCCCTAAAAATCAACTTTTATCGCGACAACTTAGCCAACCGTTTGAATAAAGAATGTATCTACACTTATATATTTAACCACAACAGAATTACTCTATTTCATTGGTTTCGATCGCAGATATTATTGCACTTACAACTGTACGCGTATTCTCGACTCCCTGTGCGGGGCCAATCGGCAGACTTAAAACTTCGTCGTGAATCAATTCTGCTATCGGAAGATCACCTTTTCTGTAACCGAAATCGCTGTACGCTGATTGCATGTGAGGGGGAATAGGGTAATGAATCAACGTTCCGACCCCAACATCCGCTAGAGATTTCTGAATTAATTCTCGGTATTTAGTTCGTACAACGTACAAATGCCATGCCGGATCCGTCCAAGTGGGAGCATATGGCAAAATTAAACCTGTATCTTTCAATTCCGATGTATAAAATTCAGCGATCCACTTTCTTCGCTTTGTCCATTCATCGAGGTAAGGGAGTTTTGCTCTTAGTACCGCGGCTTGAATCGGATCAAGTCGCGAATTCACTCCTTTTATTTCGTTAACGTATTTAATGCGACTGCCGTAATTTCGTAAAATTCGGATGCTATCGGCTATTTTAGAATCATTGGTTGTTATTGCACCACCATCGCCCATGGCTCCAAGGTTTTTTCCAGGATAAAAACTCCAGCACACTATATCTCCATGTGCTCCGATTTTCCTATCTTTGTATTTAGCGCCATGGGCTTGAGCGGCGTCCTCAACTACGCGAAGGTTATATTTTTTGGCTATTTCCAATATTGGATCCATATCTGCTGCCTGCCCATATAAATGTACAGGTAAGATAGCCTTTGTCTTAGATGTAATTGATGCTTCGATCAAGGACGGCTCTATATTATAAGTCTTAGGATTTGGCTCTACCGGCACAGGTTTAGCACCGACTGCAGATACTGCCAGCCATGTGGCTATATATGTATTAGAAGGTACTATGACTTCATCACCTGTTCCAATTTCAAGAGACCGCAAAGCTAATACTAAGGCATCTAATCCATTGGCTAAACCTACTGCGTGCTTGGCGCCACAGTATGACGCCCATTCGTTTTCGAAGGCATCAACTTCTGGGCCAAGAATATACCAACCACTATCTAGTACACGCTGTATAGCCGAATCTATTTCCAATTTAATTTCTTTGTATGAAGCAGCAAGATCAAGGAAGGGGATTTTCATGAGTTTTCCTTATATTAAATTTTTCTTAAAAGTACTGTTTCGTGTCTCTATAAATTCGTCATATGTACGTATGTAATCATTGGATTCATATGTTCGCGACGCGAAGACAAGCAGAACTGCATCCGGTGTGTATTTGTATTGGGTACCCCAAATCATCTCGGGCATAAAGACTCCCATGTCGGGACGATCCAGCGTGACTTCACACCGACGGTCACCATCGTCTAGTAAAACGCGGCATGAGCCGTGCAGGCAGATGAGAAACTGTTGGCACTGTTTATGCGCATGCTCACCTCGCAGTTCGATAGAGGGCACGCCAAAGACGGCGAAATAACGCGCTGGCGAGAAGGGAACTTCGGTAGGTACCTCACCTACGGTAAGCGAACCCCGGGTGTCAGCCACACTACGCATTAGATAGAGTGCGCTACCCCCAACCTCGAGCGGAATACGGGCCGGTCGAGGGAGATTACTGAAGTTCTGGATATCGATGAGGCGCGGGTCAGGCCGATGCTCTTGGGTTGCACGGTCAACGTAACCAACAACCTGTGCTGGGTTGCCTTCCACGATAGCGTTCGGTGGAATGGACCGCAGCACGACCGCGCCCGCTCGTACCCATGCACCTTGCCCGATTGTGACACCATCACCAATCACACAAGCGGCGTCTAGCCTAGCATTCTCGCGAACGACGATGTCATCGCCAGCAAGGATGACGCGTTGACCGAGCTTGACGCCAGTTTCGATTCGAGCGCCTGCTGGGATGATGCAGTCGCTGCTGTAAGTATTTGTAGTGCTCAAAGGGTGTTCCAATACAAGGGTTAGTAATTGGCAACCACTGTTAGCGGGCCATCAAGAAAGCGTCGATAGCGGCTTCGTGAGGCTCCGATTGCTGCGGCTTCAATTTTGTAGTGGTAGTCGAGCTCTGTTTCTGAGGTTCGCACAGCGCCGAAGCGCTCGTGAAACTGCCATACACGCTCGTTGCCCTTGCGTACTTCGAAGTGCGCTGCTTTAAACCCAAGGTGATCGACTGCATAGGCGTAAACCATCAGCGCCGACTCCATCGCGGCCTGGCTAGGGCGGCTACTGTGCAAGATCCAGGAGCCCCAGCAAAAGCTTTCGCCCTGTGGATCGTAGAGACGAACAGTGCCGATCGGGGTGTCTTGGTATTCAATGATGAAATAGGCTTGGTCGTCGGCGTCGGCGTAGCGCTCAAGCCAGGCCTCTTGCTCCGCAAGCTCGCCGCTGACGGCACTGAGATACCGGGACTTTTCAGAATCGGTGCGTAAAGACAGGATGAAGGCTGCATCGTCCACGGTTGCATTACGAAAGTTGAGGGTCTTGCCCACAACCCGCTCTGCCTTGCGCAGCCGGATCATCGCCAGCGCGCTCATCGTTGCCCCCAAGGTAGCGGACGATTCGCGCAGGATTGCCAACGACTACCGCGAAGTCGGGTACCGACTTTGTTACCACTGCACCTGCGCCCACCATGGCACCACGGCCAATCGTTAAGCCTGGCAGAATAGTTGCCCCCCCCCCGATAGAAGCGCCGGTTTTAACGGTCGTGACTGAAAAGGCAGGCGGATACTGTTTGCTACGCGGAAAGGGGTCGTTGGTGAAGGTGACGTTGGGACCGATGAAGACGTCGTCTTCGATGCGCAGGCCATCCCAGAGTT
>Ga0172367_10005885_pt1 | contig 14676 bp, 12 predicted proteins | sample Lak10m_FD_114542 | JGI IMG/M metagenome (GOLD analysis project Ga0172367, IMG submission 114542) | Freshwater microbial communities from Kabuno Bay, South-Kivu, Congo - kab_022012_10m | ecosystem: Environmental > Aquatic > Freshwater > Lake | place: Democratic Republic of the Congo: South-Kivu... | reverse complement strand
GCACGCCGAGGGTCATGCCGTAGGTGCGGAGTTTGGCTTCCTCGAAGCCAGGCAGAAAGCGGTTCATCGCCTTGATTGCCTGCAGCGCCTGATAGCGTCCGTCCATTTCGGCGCGGGTCAAATCCTGCACATCGGAACCGTCGTAATTGGTCATGTGAATCATATTGAGGTAGGTGGCTTCGCCCGAATCAGAAATTGCGCTCCACGTGCCGCCGATGCTTTTCAATCCCGAAGGAATCACGCCCTCTTCGCGCGCGCGGTCGAAGGGCTTTTCAAGGTATGGACTGAACAGGTCATCCTCCTTGCCGCCCTTTTGGATATCCCAATTCTTGCCCCAATCCTTGTAGGAGGACGGATTTTCCTTCACGTATTCGAGGAAGCGTTTTTTGTGTACGCCCGAACAGGAGAACATCACCGTCACGGGCAGCATATCTTCTTTTGGCGTTTTGCGAGTGGGTGCGCCTGCGAAAACCGCGAGGTCGGCGTCACCTGAACCGTCAATCACGCGCTTTGCCAGAATCGCCTGCCGCCCCGATTTGTTGTGGAGGATGACACCTTTGATTTGATCGTCCTCGACAATTGTGTCAATCACTACGCTATGCAGCAGCGGACGGACGCCCGCTTCCTGTACCATGACATCCGCCACATATTTGAACATATCCGCGTTGATGGCTTCGCTGTTGGACTGCGGCTCGGGACTGGTTGCCCCCATCGACTTTGCCCTCTGTTCGAACTCAATGCCGATGCCTTCGGTATCCACCGTGCCTTCCTTGCGATACCAGGCAATGCCTTCCACGCCGACGGCGGTGATGTTGCCGCCGAAACAGCCAAAGCGCTCGACCAGCATGGTATCCACGCCCTCGCGAGCGGAAGCCAACGCCGCTGCGAGTCCGCCGGGTCCACTGCCCACAACCAATACATCCGTCTCTGCAATCACAGGGACTTGTTTTGCCGCTTCTGTAATGTGTTTCATATTCATCTCTTTTATGTCATTGCGAGGAGGGCGTTAGCCCGACGAAGCAATCCCCATGTAACTGTGAGATTGCTTCGGGCTTGCGCCCTCGCAACACTTGCGCCGTGCGCCAGCGCGGTGTGACATCTACACAGGAACCGCGCCATGCTCCACCGTCACGGCGACAATATCCCTGCTGTCGATTTCTCTCGAAGCCACGCCGCGTTGAACTGCCAGCGCTGCCGCCGCGCCCATCGCCTGTCCCATTGCCATGCAGGTACACTGAGCGCGAATCCCCGCAAACGCGACTCGGTTGGCAGAGACGTTCCTGCCCGCCACCGTGATGCGCCTGCTGTCTTTGGGAATCAAAGCGCGGAAGGGGACTTTGGGTAGCAACTCTTCCGACTCAAGGAACTGGACTTCGCAGCCTGTCTCTTGACTGTGCATGTCGATATAGTTGAAAGCGTTGCAGACCTTGTCCTCGAAGTCGGTTGCCTTGAAAAAATCATCGCTTTCGATCAGGTACTCGCCGAGCGTGTGATAGGTCTCCCGCGCCAGCGCGTACGGAGCCATCATCTTGAGCGTCGCCCGCTCACAACCGGGGATGGATTCGCGCACGAACTTGAACATCCGCAACATGCGCTCCCTGCCTTCGATGTTGGCGCGGGTCTGTCCGTCCGCGTCGGAGGTGTCGGCGTCGTAGATGTGCGTGCCGTTGTGTCCGCCGTGGGCAAGGTAATACTGGAACGGCTCCAGGTTGGGGTACGCCCAATCGCCCTTTTGCAGAACGCCATTCTCCAGCGCCTCTTCGTAAATTTTCTGCACTTCCTCTTTCCAGATTTGCTCGTGCTCGATGCCTTCGATTTTGTACTGGAGCGTCCCAGGTTGCGAGACCTTCGACTTCAAGACCTTCAAGCCGAGGATGCGCACGGCGTCCGAGTCACCGCTGCAATCGATGATTTCCTTCGCCTTCGTCACCCGCTTCACGCCGCGCCCAAAGGAGGTGATTTCCCACCAGTCGCCGACGGCTTGAATTTCGGCGATGAACTCGTGGTAATGAAGAGTGACGCCCGCCTTCAACGCTTCTTCCTCAGCAAGCGTGGCATAGACCGGAATGTTGATGTAACTGTAATAGCCTGGCGTTTCCATCGGTCTGCGCTTGCGGTAGTCGGGGACGGGCAGTCCTTCGATTTGCTTTGACTTGGCGTACAGTTCCCACGGGATGCCCTGCACCACCGCGCCTTTTGTGTTGAAGAAATGATTGGGCATGTACACGCCGCCAGCGGTCATCGTGCCGCCGAGCATGGTTCCCGCTTCGATGACCGAGGTCTTCACGCCGAGTCTTCCCGCTTGTATCGCGGCAATGTGACCCGCCGTCCCGCCGCCAGCAATCACCACATCCACAGTTTCGTTGATCGTTTTCATCATTCCTTTTTGTGGACTCGAAAGTCTCCCGACTTTCGAAATCCAACGACTGGAGTCGTTGGACTTCTCTAGTAAATCGGCGCGTCTTTGGTGATTTTGTTTTCGATTTGCGACTCGGCAAAATGGCAGGCGGCGAAGTGTCCGCATTGAACGCTTAGCGCGGCGAAGGGTGGCGCTTCGAGTTTGCAAATCTCCTTCGCAATCGGACAGCGGGGATGAAAGACACAGCCCGAAGGCGGATTCGCAGGACTGGGCGGCTCACCCTTCAAAATGATTCGCTGTCGCCGCCGCTCCAGTTTCGGGTTGGGAATCGGCACGGCGGAGGTCAGGGATTGGGTGTAGGGGTGAATCGGGTTATCGAACAAATCCTTGCGCGTCGCCAGTTCCACCATCTTGCCCAAATACATCACCGCCACGCGATGCGAGATGTGTTTGACCATGCTTAGGTCGTGGGCGATGAACAGGTACGCCACGCCAAGTTTTTCCTGCAACTCCTGCAACAGGTTGACCACCTGCGCCTGAATCGAAACATCCAGCGCGGAGATGGGTTCGTCGCAGACAATAAAATCAGGCTTGACCGACAAGGCGCGGGCAATCATGATGCGCTGACGCTGTCCGCCCGAAAACTCATGCGGGAAGCGGTTGCGGTAGGCGGGATTCAGCCCGACGAGTTCGAGCAGTTCGGTCACGCGATCTTGCAGTTCACTGCCGCTCATGATGCCGTGAATGACCAGCGGCTCGGCGATAATCGCGCCGACGCTGTGACGCGGATTGAGCGAGGCATACGGGTCTTGAAAGACCATCTGGAATTTCGTCCGCAGAACGCGAAGTTCCTCCGCTGAGGCTGTGGTCAAATCTTTATCGTTGAAAAAGACCCTGCCCGAAGTCGGCTTGTGAAGTTGAAGCACCGCGCGTCCCGTGGTGGATTTCCCGCAGCCGCTTTCGCCGACCATGCCCAGCGTCTCGCCCGCTTCGATGTCGAACGAAACCCCGTCCACGGCTTTGACGATGATGTTTTTCCGTCCGAGAAAGCCAGTCGGGATGTAAAAATGCTTCGTGAGGTCTTGCACGCGAATCAAAGGTGTGGACGCCATGCTAACCTCCCTTCCCGCTGACAGCGAAACACGCCGCCTGATGATTCTTTTCCACGTCCATCAAATCTGGGATTTCCCGCCAGCAGCGCTCGAAAGCGTGAGGACAGCGCCAGGCAAACGGGCAATGCTGAATGGGAATGGTCGAGTCGGGCGGCGTGCCGTCGATGCTCACCAGCCGCCGCGTTTCATCGGTGTCGAGTCGCGGCAATGCGCCCAACAACCCGACGGTGTACGGGTGTTGCGGATTTTCGTACAAGTCATCCACAAGCGCGGATTCCATAATCCTGCCCGCGTACATCACCAGCACGCGGTCAGCCAGACCAGCCACCAATCCCAGGTCGTGGGTAATCCAAATCGTCGAGACGCCCATCCGCTTTCGCAGTTCTTTGAACAGGCTCACAATCTGCGCCTGAATCGTCACGTCGAGGGCGGTGGTCGGCTCGTCGGCAATCACAATGCTTGGCGAACAGGCGACGGCAATCGCAATCATCACCCGCTGACGCATTCCACCCGAAAGTTGAAACGGGTAGGCGCTGAAGCGCAGTTCAGGGTCGGGGATGCCGACATCGGCAAGCAGGTCGATGGCGCGGCGTCTGGCTTGCTGGGAATCCAGTCCCAGATGGCGGGTCAGCGACTCGGTGATTTGTTCGCCGACGGTGAGGATGGGATTCAGTGATGTGCCAGGGTCTTGGAAGATGAACCCAATCCGCCCGCCGCGCACATTGCTGATTTCGTCGTAGGGCAGTTTGAGCAAATCCACCGCGCCTTTTTCGCTGTGGAAGATTGCCTCTCCGCCTTCGATTTTTGCGGGTGGCGACGGCAGCAATCCCAAAATGGACATCATCGAAACGCTCTTGCCCGAACCGCTTTCGCCGACGATGGCAAGCGTCTCGCCTTCTTCGAGCGTGAAAGTGACCCCGTTGACGGCGTTGACGATGCCGTCGATGGCGTGAAATTTCGTAACCAGGTTCTTGACTTCGAGAATAGGAGGCATTTTGATTTCTCCTATCTTCTGGCGCGGCGCACGCGCGGGTCGGAAATGTCGCGCAGCCAGTCGCCGAGTAGGTTCATGCCGAGCGAGGTGTACACGATTGCCAGCCCGGGCCAGGTGGTCAGCCACGGATAACTGGCGATGTACTTGCGCCCCTCGGCGAGCATGTTGCCCCAACTGGGGATGGTCGGCGGCACGCTGAGTCCGATGAAGCCCAGCCCCGCTTCGTAGAAAATCATCGCCGAGATTTGGAAGGAGATGAGCGTGACGAGGGGACCCACCAGATTCGGCATGATGTGAATCAACAGCACGCGCCACCACCTTGCCCCCGCGCTCATGGCGGATTCGACGTAGGCGGATTCTCGAATCCGAAGCACTTCGCCGCGAGTCACTCTGGCGAAGATGGGCGAGTTGGTGATGCCGAAAATCAGAATCACGTTGAGCAGGCTCTTGCCCAGCACCGAAGCCACAAAGACCACGAACAGCAGGTAGGGCAGGGAAAGCACCAGATTGACGGGCGCCATGATGAGGTCGTCGAGCCGTCCGCCGACGTAAGCGGCAGTTGCCCCCAGAAAAACGCCGATTGCCGCCGCGATGAGCGCGCCGAAGAAACTGACTCCCAGCGAAACCCTTGCCCCGTAAATCAGCCGCGAGAGCATGTCGCGTCCGAGGTTGTCGGTGCCGAGCGGATGTTCGGGCGCTCCGCCTTCCTCCCATGCGGGGGGCAGTTTGCTGGCGCTCAAATCCTGGTCGAGCGGTTCGTAGGCGGTCAGACCGTCGGCGAAGACGGCGGCAAAGACGATGGAAATGAAAATCAAAATTCCGATGATTCCAGTTCTGTCCCGCCATAAGAGACGCCCGACGAAAGCCGCCTGCTCCTTGAAAGTGACTTTCTCTTCGAGACGGGAATCCGCGCCGTGGAGAGTGGGGTTATCTGCCATGTCGAATCCTCGGGTCGATGAGCGCGTACACCAAATCTGTCAGCAGGTTGAGCGACAGGACGACGATGCTGGTAAAAACCACAAGCGTTTGGACGAGGGGGAAGTCGCGCCAGCCGAGCGCCATGCCTACCATCTGCCCCATGCCGGGCCATGCGTACACGGTTTCGATGTAAATCGAGCCGCCCATCATGTAGCCAAACTCCACACCGATGACGCTGATGAGGGATATGGCGACGTTGCGTAGGACGTGCTTGGTGTAAATCGTGTAACGCTTCAAGCCTTTGCTGACCGCCGTACGGACGAAATCTTCACCGCGCACTTCGAGCGCGGCGGAGCGGGTCAGGCGCAGGAGTTCGCCCATCACGGGCAGGCTCAACACAAAGGCGGGCAGCACCACCGAGTTGGGTTCATCGTTGCCGAAGACGGGGAACCATCCCAGCCTTTGAGCGAAGACCAGCAGGAGAATCAGCCCAAGCCAAAAGTTGGGGATGCTTTGTCCGCCGAGGGCGAGCAGTCGGCTCAGGTAGTCGAACCAACTCCCCGACTTGAATCCTGCAACCAAGCCGAGCGGCACGCCGACGACGACCGCCATCAGCAATCCAACCGAAGCCAGTTGCAGGGTGGCGGGGAGCCGCTGTAAGACCAACTTCAGAGCGGGTTCGCGGAAGTGGAGCGAGTTGCCGAAGTCGCCTGTGAACGCCTTTGTAATCCAATCCCAAAACTGGACGATGACGGGGCGATTGAAGCCCATCGCCTCGCGGAACGCCTCCACCGCTTCGGGCGTGGCATTGCGCGACATCATCAGGGTGGCGGGGTCGCCCGTCATCCGAACCATGAAGAACGCCAGAATCAAAACACCCAGCGCCAGCAAGAGGGACTGAGTTACTTTTGTGAGTGTGTATTTCAGCATGATGAGTTTTTTGAACGTCCGCGCCGATCCATGAGTTGAACCACGAAGACACGGAGGCACAGAGTTTTTTTCGTTAGTTTTTCTCGGTGTCTCAGCGCCTCCGTGGTTAGTCTTGCGGGGTTGCCGTGGTACTAAGCACGGCAACCCCAAAGGAGGGAGAAAACTACGGGGTCACGCCAGTGTCGAAGAGATACAACATTTCAGACGGGCGCGGGTTGTAATCGGTCACGCGGTCGCGGGTGGCTTCGAAGGTGACGGGTTCATACAGGTAGAGGAAGGGCGGGTTTTCCTGCATGTAAACTTGAAGTTCTTCATAGAGGGCTTTGCGCTTCTCGCGGTCGAGTTCGGAGGAAATCTTGCTGAGGGTTTCGTCGATCTTCGGGTCAGTCCACAGCGAGTAGCCTGCGTCCATGCCGCCGAGGGCGCCAGCCATGCGGTTGTAGGATTCGCCGCTTTCATCCGCCCAACTGTCGCCGCTCATTTCGGGCAATTCCTTCTTGACCATCAAATCCCAGAACGCGCCCGATTCCATCATCTCGAGGTTGACGGTGATGCCGACATCGCCCAAATTGCTGACGATTGCCTGGCAGACTTCTTCAAAGGCGGCGTACACGCCCGTGGGACAAGCCATGCCCATTTCAAGACCGTCGGCGTAGCCCGCTTCGGCAAGCAGCGCCTTGGCTTTTTCGGGGTCATAGGGGAAGGGCGGCACGATGCCGTAGCCCAGTTCGCTGCTGGCGACGTACCCCGCCGCGCGCTGACCGTTGCCCGCAAACAACGCTGTGATGATGCCGTCCACGTCGGTGGCGTAGTTGATTGCCTGGCGCACCTTCGGGTCGCGGATTGCGTCAGAGTCGCTGCCGCTCAGGTTGTTGAACGCCATGTAATAAATGCGCGGAACCTGGTATTGGACAACCTTCACGCCGTCAACGCTCTTGAGGCTATCCGCCTCCTCGGCGCTCAGGCGGGTGACGATATCCACTTCATCCTGTTGGATGGCGGCGACGCGGGTCGCAGATTCGGGGATGAAGCGGAAGACCAGTTCGGCGGCTTTGGGATATTCCTTCTGCCAGTAGTTGGGGTTGGCGACGTAGGTCAACTGCTCGCCCTTGACCCATTCCTTGAACATGAAGGGTCCCGTGCCGACGGGCTTTTGCAGGAAGCCTTCCACGCCGACTTCATCCATGTACTTCTTGGGGATGATGCTCCAGAAGTCATGCATGGTGACCATCAGCAGGGGCTTGGGACCGTCGGTGGTGACTTTGACGGTGAAATCGTCCACCTTCTCGACGCTGGTGGCGATGGTGTACTTCTCGGGCCAGGAGGACGTTTCGGCGGAGCCGTATTCCCAGGTGGCGACGACATCATCGGCGGTGAAGGGGTCGCCGTTGTGGAAGGTCACGCCCTGGCGCAATTTGAAGGTCCAGACCGTGCCGTCTTCGCTGGATTCCCAGCTTTCAGCCAGCGCGGGAACAATCTCGCCCGCGGTATTCTGGAAAACCAATGGGTCGTATAACTGTGAAGCGGCGATGTCTGAAATTTTATCGGGGGTGGTGGGGATGTAAAGCGAGCTGGGTTCTGCGGACAGACCGACGCGCAAGGTTCCCTGGGGACCTTCCGCCATCGGCTCCTCGGCAACTGGCGACTCAGTGGGGGCGGCTTCTTCGGCGGGAGCCTGTTCCGCGGGGGCGGGGGCTTCGGGTTCGGCAGGGGCGGCGGGCGCGCAGGAGGCAAGCAGGGCAAGTACCATCACCAGCGCAAGACCAAACGAAAATAAGCGTTTCATTCTTTTTCTCCTTTTCAAATCTATGGTTGAATTGAAACCTGAAAACCTGAATATTTTTGAAGTTCACCTCCGTAAATCGGGATGGGACTCTTTTTCTCAAGGTCTTTGTAACAGGGGAGAAAAGCCGTCCGGGGCGGGACGGCGCTGTCAATCTTGCAATCATCTTAGCAAGGTTGGCGCGCAGGCACAACGCCCGGAATGGGTAAAAGCCCCTACCTAATATTAGGTAAGGGAAACGAAAATGGTCTACCAACATGATATTTTTGGTCGCCCGCCAGATACATTCCAGGTAATATATTCAGGTTAATCGGACGCTTGAGTTTGTCAAAAACAACAAAATCGACAGACTTGGAACTTGCAAAATGCAATTCATCACACTATACTCGAAATATGGAACAATCCCACCTCTACCGACAAATCGTCGACTCCATCCGTGATGACATCCTTTCGGGAGTCATCAAGCCTGGCGAGTCGCTGCCTCCCATGCGCAAGATGACCGAGACATGGAACTGCACCACAGGAACCATTATGCGCGCCTATCAGGAGTTGGCGCATCAGGGTTTGGTTGTCAGTCATGTTGGCAAGGGAACCAAGGTGGTGGACAATCCATCGGGTCAGAATCAATCTCCCCTTCGTAAGGCGACCTTGTTCAATCGCACCGAGGCTTTTCTGCTTGAAATCATCACAGCAGGGTATACCCCCGACGAAATCGAACAATCCCTGCGGACGGCGCTCGACCGCTGGAAAACTTTCTCAACCCCGCAGGAAGCGTCTCCATCGAATGTTCTGCGTTTCATCGGAAGCCATGACCCGTCGCTGGCGATGATTGCCGCGCAATATCACGAAGCCAACCCAGCGTTGAGTCTTCAACTATCCTTCAGTGGCAGCCTCGGCGGGTTGATTGCGCTGGCTGAAAAAAATGCCGACCTTGCGGGTTGTCACCTTTGGGATGAGACCACCGACACCTACAATGAGCCATTTGTCCGCAAGTTGTTGCCGGGGCAGAAAGTTGCCCTGCTCACATTGGCGCATCGCCGCGTGGGATTGATTTTTGCAGCGGGAAACCCGCTTGGCTTGAATGACCTGACTGATTTGGCAAAGCCAGGAATCCGCTTTGTCAACCGTCAGCAGGGTTCGGGGACGCGGGTCTGGCTGGACGCGCAACTCAACCGCGTTGGAATCCACCCATCCAGCATTGCTGGCTATCAGGATGAAAAGATGACTCACTCCGAAGTGGCGCGCGCCGTCAGCAAAGGACAGGCTGAGGTGGGTTTGGCTGTGGAAACTGCCGCGCTATCCTTTGGGCTTGGCTTCAAGTTATTGACCACCGAACGCTACGACCTCGTCATCCCCGCCGACAAATGGGAATTGGAATCCGTTCAGACTCTCAAACGCTGGCTGGAGACTCCCCATGCAAAAACAGAAATCAATAATCTGGGCGGCTATGACACAACAGAGACCGGCGCGGTCAGGTGGGTTTCCTAAAATAGAAGGAGTCCGCAAGTTCTACTTGCGGACGGGGACAATTCCAGAAGAGTCTTTGAACCACTGAGACACTGAGACACTGAGTTCCCAATTGATCTTCTCTGTGTCTTCGTGGCTCCGTGGTTAGGTATTTGGACTTTTGCAAGAAGTCTATTTCAGCTATACCGCTTTGATTTCACAACACGCCACGGCGGAACTTTCTTTCTTAGGCGCATTCTTCCCCGCCCTGACTTTGATTAACTCCCCGACAATGCTGACCGCCAACTCTTCGGGCGTCTCTGCGCCGATTGCCGTGCCAATGGGGCAAAACACACGCGACAATTCTTCTCTCGTAAATCCAACAGCGACCATCTCCTCGTAAGTCAAATCCCGTTTGGTGCGACTGCCAATCATGCCGACGTATGCCGCGCCGCTTCGCAACACCTGCTCCAGCACATGCCTGTCGAAGAGATGTCCACGGGTGAGGATGACCAGGTAACTGTTGTCGTCAATCTCAAGTTGCGGCAGAGTCTTGAATGAGTCAATCACCCTGACCTCGATGGGTTCGGGGAATCTCTCGCGGTTGGCAAAGTCTGCGCGGTCGTCCAATACAACAGTTTTAAATCCAACATTTTCGCTGAGCGGAGCAATCTTTTGCGAGACGTGCCCCGCCCCGAAGAGATACACTGTGCCGCCCTCGCGCAAAGGCTCCACCAGAAAACGCTGGTCGTCGAAAATTTCTGAATGCAGGGTGATCTTCGCGGGCCCCGCGATCAACTCTTCCAAAAGATTAGGGTCGCAAGTCACTTCGCCGACCAACGACCTGTCAGGCTTCACAAGGCACTGTTGTCTGCGAAGCCCGCCGTCTGCGGCGGGCTTGCCCAAAATCGTAATCAGCCAGCCGCGCTTTCCGCGCTTCACGATGTCGGCGGCTTCGGCGTAAACCTTCAAACTGTTCGCGTCGCCCGCGTCGATGAAGTCAATCAAAATTTCGCCTACGCCGCCGCAAATCATATCTGAACTCGCCGCGTCTTTGCTAGTCAAGTTGAACGAATGCACCACCGTTTTCCGCGCCGCAATCATTTCTTTGGCAAGACCAATCGCCTCAGCCTCCAGCCGTCCGCCGCCGATGGTTCCCGCAATCGAACCGTCCGCCCGCACCAACATTTTCGCGCCGTCGCTGCGTGGCGCAGAACCCGTTTTGTCGAACAAGGTCGCCACCGCAAAACTCTCGCCCCGCTCCAACAAGTTGACCATCGTCTCATACAGATTTTCCATTGCTTCCTCGCGTGTCCAAAATCACCCGCTTGAGCAGGCTGCCGACTTCGTTGGGACTATGATAACACTTCACGATTTTTCTTTTGGACGAAAGCGACTCGACAGCCTTTTCCACCTCACGAGTTGAATCTGCATCTGTGAGCAGTTGCGCTTCGACCAGCAGCGATTCATCTCCGCCCGAGCCTGATACAGTTACCGAAAAATTCAGCAACCCTTGAACGGGGAACAACGCCTCATCGAAGCCAGGGAGTTTCAGCGTTTCCTCTCCCACGCGGACAAACCCGCTGAACCGCCCGCGTATTTTTTCCATCGTCCGCAGCTTCGTCCTGCACGGACATTCGCCCACGATGAACCTGCTTCGGTCTCCCATGCGGTAGCGGACGAGTGGCATTCCGCGCCGTGTGAGCGTTGTGAAAACCACCTCGCCACGCTGCGCGTCGCCGTCTGGGACAGGTTCCCCAGTTTCGGGGTGGACAATCTCGAAGAGCATGTCCGCTTCGCGCAAATGATAGCCGCGATGCGCCTCACATTCAACGCCGCCGCCCAAGCCCATCTCTGTCGTGCCGTAATGATTGAAAACCTTGCAGCCCCAAACATTTTCCAACACATCGACAATCGCCGCAGGGACATAATCCGTCGAAAGCAAAACCGTGCGCGGCGCTTTGTGAGTCTGCTTCCACCTTCGCGCCAGACTCAAAATTTGAGTCGGCGACCCAACGAGACAATCCGCCTGCTGGCTTTCCATCACACCCAAAGCGTGAAACGGGTCTTTGTCGGCGCATTCAAAGAACTGGCTGCTGAAGAGCAGAAGCACATCGAATTCATCGAAAAGCAAATTGAATCCCTGGATAAAGGAGAACCAGCCAGCAGCGCCGCTTTGAAGAAAGAACTCGAAGCCAAAGGATATTTTTCCCACAGAGCGGTTTCCGAAATGTTGGACCAAACTGTCCTGGAAGCCATGGTGCCTGACCTGCCGGTGCTGCGTATGGCGTACCTAATCGAAAAGGATTTTGTGGAATTCTACGAAAAGGCAGCCAGCGAAGCGGAAGGCGAAGCAAAAGAAGTGCTCCTCACACTGGCTTCGTGGGAACGCTCTCATGAGGTGCTCTTCAAGAAAATGCACGACCAGGCATTCGAAATCTATTCCAGGATGCCCTGGGGCGGGTAAACCAACGTAGCCGCAGCATCTTATCCCGGATGGATGCCGTCGCAATCCATAGTAAATAATTAACCGCGCCTAACCGGCGCGGTTTTTTAAGTAGATGTATTTTGTAAACATGACGTGTTATGTCGACAAGGAAGTTCGATAACTGTTAGACCGCCGCTTTTCCCATTTGACGTTTGCGCCCGGCGCATGATTTCGAGGATACGGAATTTGTTGTGCAGGTCGAGGTGGGCGCGATGGGTTCATTTTTATAACAACAAGACTTCCATTTCCTGACCAACGGTCACACGCTTTACGCCGGCAGGGATGATAAGTAAAGCATCTGCCTGCACCAGTGACAGCAGATTTCCAGAACCCTGGTGACCCGTCAAGGTCGCGATTCGGATACCATCTTCAAGGCGGATTTTTGCGCGCAGATAACTTTCGCGCCCGTCAGATTCGATATCCTCTCCACACCTTACCCGCGCTGTGAGTTTGATTCCGTCCGATTGACCGCTCAGCCGCCCAAGCGTTGGACGCACAAAAACCTCAAAGCCAACGAATGCCGAAACAGGGTTACCGGGCAATCCAAAGAAGGGGGTGCCGTGATATTCACCAAAAGCCAGCGGCTTGCCGGGTCTCATATTCACACGCCAAAAATCCAGTTTGCCGTTGGATTCGATGACTTCTTTTACAAAGTCAAACGCGCCCACGCTTACCCCAGCAGATGAGACGATCAAATCCGCGCGCGCGTCGATGGCTTTTTGCAGCAGACCTTCGACTGATTCGCGTGTGTCTTTTGCGACGCCCAACCGCAGGACATCGGCGCCCGCATTTTCGATCAATGCCGCAAGCGCGTGAGAATTGGAGTCATGGATTTTCCCTTCTGTCAGCGGAACACCCACTTCAAGTAATTCATCTCCTGAGGAGAGCAGCGCCACGCGCGGTTTTTTGTAAACTTGAACGTGTCCGATTCCCAGCATGGCAAGCAATCCCAAATCCTGCGCTTTGAGTTTGCGCCCTTTGCGCAGCACTACATCACCTGCGTGTAAATCCGTGCCGCGCAAGCGGATATTTTCACCTGCCTGCAATACGCGGGTAAAGGCGACGGTTTGCGGCGCGGCAGTTCCAGCGTCGCGGGAGTTGAAGTCTGTATCCTCGACCGGGATGACGGCGTCTGCGCCTGCGGGTAGTTTTGCGCCGGTCATGATGCGGGCAGCCTGCCCTTGCGCCAGAGTCACCGTCGGCGCTGAACCCGCTGGGATGTCAGCGACCACGCTCAGGGCGGGGGGCGAAGCGCCGTCAGCCGGGGAATCAACCGCGCGGATGGCGAATCCATCCATCGCTGAATTATCGAACGGGGGGAGGTCATGCGCCGCGACAATGTCCACCGCCAGGATGCGGTTGGCGCACTCGCTAAGCGGAATTGTTTCTTCCGCAGTTGCTTGAAAATGGGAGAGGATGCGCTCGCGCGCTTCGGTGACTGATAACATGGCGTTTTGGAATTCGAAGTGTTAGATAGAAATTCTGCGCTTCGGCGGTCGTTTCAAGAGCAGGGGGATAGGTCGGGATGAATTTTACCAGCCATCCAGGTCAGACCGAGAATCCAGTTCGGGTTGGTTTTGTGTCCGTCAACCGCCAGCGGCAGGAATGAAGCCGTAATTCCCCATGACTTGCTGACCTTCGGGCGAGAGAATCAACTCGACGAAGGCTTTGGCGAGGTCGGCGTGCTTGCTGTCCGAGATGGGCGCGATGGGATAGGAGGCAACGGTATTGAGCGCGTCGGGAATGTCGAGCTTGCCAACTTTATCGGCGATGTCGGCGGTGATGTCGGTGACGTAGACAACGCCTGCGTCGGCTTCACCCAGAGAGACTTTGGTGATTACGGCTTTGACGTTGGTTTCGTAGGAGACCACATTCTTGAGGACGTTGTCCTTGAACTGCGAGTCGAAGGCAGGGTCGGCAATCGCTTTATCCAGAAAATCCAAAGAGTATTGCCCGACAGGTACGGACTGGTCGGCGAGATCAAGTTTAAGCCCCGCTTTTGCCAGGTCTTTCAGTTCAGTCAGCCCAGCGGGATTGTCTTTCGGGAAGATGACCACCAGACGATTTTTGACAAAGATTTTTGAATCATCCGCGTTGACCCGATTGGACGCGATGGCGGCTTCCATGTATTTCTTGCTGGCGCAGGCAAAGACATCCGCATCCGCGCCCTGATCGAGTTGTTGCGCCAATTCCTGCGAACCCGCGAAACTAAATTCAACCGTCACACCTGGGTGCGCGGCTTCAAAGGTTGCTGCCAATTCGGTGAAAGAGGCTGTCAGCGAAGCCGCCGCGAGAACGGTCAAGGCGACAGGTTCTGCGGGCGCTTCGGTGGCAGGGGCATTCACGGGGACAGCGGAGGTTATCACCTGCGGTGTGCAGGCGGTCACCAGCATGACGATCAACCATAGAAACGGTATTACTTTGGAACGAAGCATGAGTTTCTCCTTGTGAGAATTTAGCAAGTTAGATGAATAACTGAAAGTGGAATCCAGAGTCCGCAGCATTGGATGTCGCTTGTTATTTTGGTTCTACCGTTTTTAACGGGAAAGCCAAAACCACAGCCACGAACACTCCCTGGCGCTGCCCGCCAGGGCAAGTGTGCGCCGCGCGCCAGTGCGGTGTTTACCCTACGGGCACGATGTCACG
>Ga0172367_10005880_pt1 | contig 14688 bp, 12 predicted proteins | sample Lak10m_FD_114542 | JGI IMG/M metagenome (GOLD analysis project Ga0172367, IMG submission 114542) | Freshwater microbial communities from Kabuno Bay, South-Kivu, Congo - kab_022012_10m | ecosystem: Environmental > Aquatic > Freshwater > Lake | place: Democratic Republic of the Congo: South-Kivu... | reverse complement strand
TGCTGGGCGGTGAGATACGGGAATGCATCGTTCGAGAGGTCGGCATCGGTGAGGCGGCCGAGCAGCTCGCGGGACGCCGGCCCCTGCACCGACAGCAGCGTGGTGGCCGAGGTGACGTCGGTGACAGTGGCGAACTCACCGTGCCGAGCGGCTCTCCGAATGAGCGGCTCGATGCGACGGTGGATGATGTCGCTGGCCACCACGATGAACCGGTCGTCGCCGAGGCGGGTGACGGTGACGTCGGCGACGATGCCACCCCGCGGGTCGAGCCATTGCGTGTAGACCACGCGGCCGATCTCGCGGGTCACGTCGTTGGCCGACAGCCGCTGCAGCACATCGGCCGCGTGCGGGCCTTGCACCATCAGCTTCGCCATCAGGCTCATGTCGAGCACGCCGACGGCCTCGCGTACCGCGTGGTGCTCGCGGGCGACCAGTGAGTGCGATGGTTGGCGCACGAAGTCGAGCACGGGCTGCACCGCCTCGTGCGGTGCGGCGAACCACTCGGGGTACTCCCAGCCGAACGACGGCGCGAAGTGGGCGCCCGCAGCGACGTGGCGGTCGTGCAGCACCGACCGGCGGATGCCGCGAGCGGTGTGCGGCTTCCACGTGGGCCACACCGCGTCGCCGAACAGCACACCGAGCTGCTCCACGGTGCGTTCGGCACGGAACCGGCGGCTGATCTCGTAGGTGGCCACGCGGTCGACGGCGTAGCCGGTGACGTCGACCGGCGGTACCCCGTCGACGATCCACTGCGCCATCACGGCACCGACGCCGCCGCCGAGCAGGATGCCGAGCGAGTTCATCCCGGCCGCGACCCAGTAGCCGTCGAGCTCGGGTGCGGGACCGAGCAGCGGCCGCACGTCGGCGGTGAACGACTCGGGGCCGCAGAAGAACAGGCGCACACCACACTCGGCGAGGATCGGCACGCGGTCCATCGCCGGCGCGAGGAACTCGGCCATGCGGTCCCAGTCGGGCGGGATGGTGCCGAACGCGAATTCGTGGGGCACGCCGTCGAGGTGCCACGGCTTCGCGACCGGCTCGAACAGGCCCACCAACATGCCGTCGCCTTCCGGGCGGTAGTAGCCGTAGCGATCGGGGTCCTCCACCACGGGCAGGTCGGGGTCCATTCCCGGCACCGGACCGGTGATGAGGTAGTAGTGCTCGGCGGCCTGGAGCGGCACGTGCACACCCGACAACGCGCCGAACTTCTGGGCCCACATCCCGGCGGCGTTGACCACGATCTCGGTCTCGATGCGGCCGGCATCGGTGAGCACTGCCGTGACGCGGCCATGCGACTGCTCGATGCCCGTGACCGACACGCCCTCGACCACCGTGGCGCCGAGCATGCGGGCGCCCTTGGCCATCGACACCGCGCACCCGACCGGGTCGGCGCGGCCTTCGTCGGGAACGTAGAACCCGGCGAGGATGTCGTCGGTGCGCAGCAGCGGCCACAGCTCGGCCACTTCCTTCGGTGAGATCTCGCGCTCGGGCACGCCGAAGCCGTGCTGCCACTTGCCGGCACGGCGCAGCACCTCGACGCGTTCCGGCGTGGTGGCGGTGAGGATGTGCCCGACCTCGCGGAAGCCGGTCGAATGACCGGTCTCCTGCTCGAGCCGCGCGTACAGGTCGCGCGAGTAGCGGGTCATGAACAGCGAGGTCTCGTCGGCCATGCCGGCCGAGGTGATGAGGCCGGCGGCGTGCCAGGTGGTGCCCGCGGTGAGCTGATGGCGCTCGACGAGCACGATGTCGGTCCACCCGAGGTGGGCGAGGTGGTAGGCGATGCTGCAGCCGATCACCCCGCCTCCGACGATGACCACACGGGCGCGTTCGGGTACGGAGCTCATGCCCGCACTCTGGCAGACGGCAGGGTCAGGCGTGGACGCTGGCGAAGAACCCGCGGAGCGCCGCGGCCATCGTCTCGCGATACGGCTTGCCCGAGAGGATGACGTCGACCATGGTGATCGACGTGTGCATGTGGCCGCGGGCCTGCACGTGCTCGACCTCCACACCGGCCGCGGCGAGCGCAGCGGCGTAGTCGTTGCCCTCGTCGCGCAGCGGATCGAACTCGCACGTCACCACCATCGCCGGCGGCAGGTCGCGGAGGTCGCCGAGCAGCGGGGAGGCCTTGGGGTCGGACCGGTCGGCCGGGTCGGCGTAGTGGTTCCAGAACCAGTGCATCAACGCGGCGGTGAGCAGGTAGCCCTCACCGTTCTCGGTGTACGAGCCGCGATCGACCGTGCCGTCGGTGACCGGGGTGAGCAGCAATTGGCCCACGAGGGCGGGGCCGCCCGCATCACGGGCCATCTGCGCGGTGACCGCAGCGACGTTCGCGCCGGCGCTCCAGCCGGCGACGGCGAGCTGGCCGGGGATGCCGCCGAGCTCGTCGACGTGGTCGGCCACCCACTGCAGCGAGGCGAGGCCGTCGAGCGCGGCGGCGGGGAAGCGGGCCTCGGGCGCGTGCCGATAGTTGACCGAGACGATGAGTGCATCGGCGCGCACGCACAGGTCGCGGCACATCGGGTCGTCGGAGGTGTGGCTGCCGATGACCCAACCACCGCCGTGGTAGTACACGACCACCGGGTGCGGGCCGTCGGTGGGCGGGCGGTACAGGCGGTACTCGAGCGTGCTGCCATCGGCGCCCGGCATGGTGCCGTCGACGATCTCGCCCACCTCGGGCCCGGGCGGGCGCATCGCACCGGACGCCTCGGAGAACATGCGCGCGTCGGCGGGCGACATCGAGTCCATCGGGGGCAGCTGGAGCTCGGCCATCATGTCGAGCACCATCTTCACGTCGGGCTGCACTCGCCGAACCACGCCGTCGACACAGTGCTGGCCGTTGGTGCCGCGCAGCTCGAAGCCGAGGTAGCCGTTGGCGACGACCTCCTCGCACGCGAGGCGGTACGCGTCGACACCGCCGATGTACGGCAGGAACACACGCGGCTTGCCGGGCACGTTGGCGCCGATGTACCACGAGTTCGCGGTGACGTGCAGCGTGATGTCGGCGCAATCGTTGGCGTGCTGCACCCAGCCGTCCTCGGCGGTCTGCGTGGGCTCGATGGTGTCGTAGCCGTGGTCGCGCAGATGGACCAGTGCGTCGCGCACCCAGTCGACGTGCTGCTCGATCGACACCATCATGTTCGACAGGACCGACGGGCTACCGGGCCCGGTGATCATGAAGAAGTTGGGGAAGCCCACCGACATCAGGCCGAGATACTGGGTGGGACCGCCCGCCCACTTCTCCTTCAGGGTGACGCCGTCCTTGCCGGTGATGTCGACCGACACGATGGCGCCGGTCATCGCGTCGAAGCCCGTGGCGTAGACGATGGCGTCGAACTCCATCGACTCGTCGGCGAGGTCGATGCCGGTCTCGGTGATGCTGACGATGGGGTGCGTGCGCAGGTCGACCAGTCGCACGTGGGGCAGGTTGTACGTGGCGTAATAGTTGGTGTCGAGGCACGGGCGCTTGGTGCCGAAGTAGTGGTCCTTCGGGCACAGCAGCTCGGCCGTCGCAGGATCGACGACGATCTCGCGGATCTTCTCGCGGATCATCTCGGCGACGATCTCGTTGGCCTCGGGGAACACCGCCTGGTCGGCGAAGATGCCGAGGATCTCGAACAGCTCGCCCTTCTCCCACGCCAGGTCGAACCGCTCCTTGCGGAACTCGGGTGTGGACGTGAGGGCCATGAACTCGTGGCGCTCCTTCGGCACGCCGCCTCGCGAGTACTTCGCCTCGTGGCGGTACGCGGCAATGTCAGCCTCGAGTCGGGCCTTGGTGGCCGGGTCGGGCTGGCCGTTGTGGGCCGGCACCGAGAAGTTCGGCGTGCGCTGGAACACGGTGAGCTGCGCCGCCTGCTGGGCGATGAGCGGGATCGACTGGATGCCCGACGAGCCGGTGCCGATGACGGCGACGCGCTTGCCGGTGAAGTCGACGCCCTCGTGCGGCCACAGGCCGGTGACGTACACGTCGCGGGTGAACCGCTCGGCTCCCGGCACATCGGGGGTCTTCGGGAGCGACAGGCAACCGGTGGCCATCACGTAGTGCGCGCAGGTGATGGTCTCCTGGCTGCCACCCGGGCCGGTGGGGGCGGTGCGCACGGTCCAGCGCTTCGACACGTCGTCCCACTCGGCCGACACCACCTTGGTCTCGAACGTGATGTCGGGACGCAACCCGTGCTTCTCGGTGACGAACTGGGCGTACTGGAGGATCTCGGGCTGGGTGGCGTACTTCTCGGACCAGGTCCACTGGTGCTCGAGCTCGGGATCCCACGAGTACGTGTAATCGGTGGTGGGGATGTCGCAGCGAGCGCCGGGGTAGCGGTTCCAGTACCAGGTGCCGCCCACGTCGTCGGCGGTCTCGAGCACGCGGGTGGAGAATCCGAGCCGGCGGAGCTCGTGGAGCAGATACAGGCCGGAGAAACCGGCACCCACCACCACCACGTCGACGTCGTTGCTGCTGGCCATGCGATGAACCCCCCAGTTCGTTGCGGACCCTCTCAGTACAGCAGACGATCTCGCGCATCTCATCACCGAGGGACGGCGGTGGATAGCCTCGCCGCATGGTGCGAACGGGAGTGGTCACCGGAACGGCGTTGCACGCCGCGCTCTGGCGGGACGCGCTCGCCGCGCATGCCGGGGTGACGGTGGTGGCGGCGGTCACCGACGTCGAACACCTGGTGCCGCATCTCGACGAGCTCGACGTGGTGGTGGTCGATGCCGAGCGGTCCACCGCAGCCGCGCTCGCCGCCGACGCGGCGGTGGCGGCGGTGGCGGTGGTGGTGGCCGAGCCCGACGCGACCATCGACGAGGTGGTGGCCAGGGTGCGCACCGCCGAGCCCACGATGACCGTGCTGTCGGCCGGTGCGCTGCGCCAGGCTCGCGGCACGCTGCGGTCCACCACGCGCCGCTCGCCGGTGGCCGCGTATCCGCGGCTCACCCCGCGTGAACGTGAGGTGCTCGGCTGCCTCAGCAAGGGGCTGTCCACCGGGGCCATCGCCGCCGAATTGGGGATGTCGACGCACACGTGCCGAGGGCATCTGCGCACGCTGATGACCAAGCTCGGGGCGCGCAGTCAGCTCGAAGTGGTGGCGTACGTCGGGGAGCACGGGCTGCCCGACTGACCGTAGGTGTCCTAGGACCCCTGATGCGACCACTACGACCACGGTCCTACCAGCACGGGGCTGGTGGGGGCGCCGACGCTCGGGCATCGTGTCCATCAGCGGGAAATGAATTGTCGCTTCGTCAACGGGAGGACGACGTGATCACGATCAGGATGTTCGGACCATTGTCCGTGCGCGTGGGAGAGCGCGTGCTGGGCCATCGGGACCTCGGCGGCGTGAAGCCGCGACGGCTGCTCGAGCTGTTGCTCGTGCAGGAGCGGGCCGTCTCGAAGGACGAGTTGATCGACGATCTGTGGGGCGACAAGCTGCCACGCGATCCGATCGCCACGCTCGAGGCGTACGTCTCGGTGCTGCGCAGCAGCCTGCAGCCGGGCGTCCATCGCGACCACTCGCTCATCGCCACGCAACCCGGCGCATACCGCCTGGTGCGCGAGCGTGCCGACATCGACGTCGATCGGTTCGAGGCCCTGTTGCGGGCGCTGCCCGTGGCCGACGAGGACGAGCGTCGTTCGATGCTGACGGAAGCCGCCGCGTTGTCGTCGGCGCCGCTGCTGGAGGACGAGCGCTACGCCGAGTGGGTGCAGGGCCCCCGACGCCACTACGACCGAGTGCGCCTCGATGTGCACGTCGCCGCCGCCGAGGCGCATCTCGACGCCGAGATGACGGCGACCGCGCTCGACCTGGCCGAGCGTGCGGTGCGCATCGATCGCTCGTGCGAGCCCGCCTATCACGTGGCCATGCGTGCTGCGGGCCAACTGGGGCGCCGCGACCTGGTGATGCGCTGGTTCGAGCAGTGCGAACGAGCGCTGCGTCTCGAGCTCGACGTGCCGGTGATGCCGGCCACGGTGGACCTGCGCGATCAGTTGCTCGACGAGCGGCAGCTCGTGGGCGCCTCGTCCCGGTTCCGGTAGGGTTCGGCGTCACGGGCACCATCACCCACACCGACCCACCGCGCCCCGTGCGGCTGAAGGGCACGCGCGGCGTGTCGATCATCGCGGCGCTCGTGCAGTTCGCCGTCGTCGGCGTGGCAGCGCTCATCGTGGTGGCCCTCGTGGCCGGCTCGCGGGTGCGTTCCACGTCGACCGACGAGTCGGTTCGCGACGCTCGGGAGCTGGCGCTGCTGCTGTCGGAACAGATCGTCGCGCCGCGCGCCACCCCCGGACTGCTGGCGGGCGACCCTGCGGCCATCGCCGACATGGACGAGGTCATCGACGACATCGTCGCCAACGGTCCTGTGAACCGGTTCAAGATCTGGACGCCCGACGGCACCATCGTGTACTCCGACGAGCATCGGCTCATCGGCCTGCAGTTCACGCTCGAGCCGGAGGTGCTGGCCACGCTGGTCACCGATGAACCGGTGGTCGACTTCACCGACCTCGACGCGCCGGAGAACCTGTACGACGAGGCCGACGAACAGCAACTCGAGGTGTACCTGCCGCTGCGCCTCGATGACGGCACCATCCTCATCTACGAGCACTACCAGCACACCAGCGCGGTCGATGCCGGCGCCGACAAGGTGACGGCGGCATTCTCGCCCGTCGTCATCCGATCGCTCATCGCGCTCGCACTGTTGCAGTTGCCGATGGCGTGGTGGCTGGCCCGCCGGGTGCGCGAGTCGCAACGCCAACGAATGGTGCTGTTGCAGAGTGCGCTGGAAGCCAGCGACGGCGAGCGGCGACGCATCGCCCAGGACCTCCACGACGGGGTGGTGCAGGATCTCGCCGGGGTGTCGTATGCCATCGACGCCGTGCGACACGACCCGAACGTCCGCTCCTCGCCGGCCGTCGTGGCCACGCTCGACCGTGTGGTCGACGAGGCGCAGAGGTCGATCCGAGGGCTGCGCACGCTGCTGGTCGACATCTACCCACCGAACCTCGAGGAGGGCGACCTGGCCGGCGCGCTGGGCGATCTGCTCGCGCCGTTCGAGGCCCGCGGCACGCACGCCGAGTTCCGCGACGAGATCACCGGCACGGTGTCGTCGGCCGCGCACGCGATGATCTATCGCACTGCTCGAGAGGCGCTGCGCAACGTGGAGAGCCACGCGGCGGCAGCGAACGTGTCGGTGCTGCTGCGCGATCACTCCTCCGGAGGGGTGGAGATGCAGGTGATCGACGACGGCAAGGGCTTCGACGCCGTGGTCTTGGAGGAGCAGCAGGCCGACGGGCACTTCGGGGTGCGGCTGCTGGCCGACGTGGCGCGAGCCGCCGGCGGCGAACTGACCATCGTGACGGCACCCGGAGCCGGCACACGAGTGACGCTGGTGGTGCCCCGATGATCAAGGTGTTGGTGGTCGACGACCACGAGCTCGTCCGCCACGGCCTGGCGATGCTGTTGTCGTCGGCCGACGACGTGACGCCGGTGGGCGAGGCGGCCGACGGCGAGGGTGCCCTCGCGTTGGTTGCGGAGCACCGCCCCGACGTGGTGCTGATGGACATCTCGATGCCCGGTATGGACGGTGTGACCGCCACTCGCCGCATCATGGAGACACATCCCGACACCGCAGTGGTGGTGCTGTCGTCGTTCTCCGAGCGCCGCATGGTGTTGGAAGCCATCGACGCCGGCGCGGCCGGGTATCTGCTGAAGGACGGCGACATGGACGACATCCTGCGTGCCGTCCGCGCGGCCGCGGCCGGCGAGGCACCGTTGGCCCCGCGCGCCGCACAGGCCATCCTCTCGGCCCGTCCGGCGCGAGCGATGCCCGAGCTCTCGGTGCGTGAGCGTGAAGTGGCCGAGTTGGTGGTGGAGGGTTTGCGCAACCGCGACATCGCGGAGCGGATGGGCATCAGCGAGAAGACCGTGAAGACCCACCTCACCCACGTCTACCAACGGCTCGGTGTGGCAACTCGCTCGGAGCTCGTCGCTGCGATGAAGCAGGCACGTGGCTGAGTAAGGTCCGCCTCCATGCAGATCTCGATGGAGGGGAAGGTCGCGCTGGTCACCGGTGGCTCGCGCGGCATCGGCAAGGCCATCGCCGCGACGCTCGCCGCGTCGGGTGCGAAGGTGATGATCACGTCGCGCAAGCTCGATGCGCTGCAGGCCGCTGCGGCCGAGATGGACGGCGAGGTGGAGGTGTTCGCCGGCAACGCCGGTGACCCGGAGGTGGCGCGTGCGTGTGTGGCCGCCACCATCGAGCGGTTCGGTGGTCTCGACATCCTCGTCAACAACGCCGCCACGAACCCGTACTACGGCGAGACGCTGGGCGTCGACGAGGGTCGCTTCGACAAGACGTTCCAGGTGAACCTGCGCGGCCCGCTGTTCTGGTGCCAGGCAGCGTGGGACCAGGCGATGAAGGACCGCCCCGGCGTGATGTTGAACATCGCGTCGGTGGGCGGCCTGCGTTCGGAGGCCGGCCTCGGCGTCTACAACCTCACCAAGGCGGCGCTCATCCACCTCACTCGCCAGTTGGCCAACGAGCTCGGACCCACGCGCGTGGTGGGCATCGCTCCCGGCCTGGTGCAGACCGACTTCGCGGCCTACCTCGTCGAGAACTTCGGCGACCGCCTGGCGAAGCAACTGCCGTTGCAGCGCCTTGGCGAGCCGCAGGACATCGCCAACCTGGCGGTGTTCCTGGCGTCCGACGCGGCGTCGTGGATCACGGGTGACACCTACGTGATCGACGGCGGCGCCGGCGTGCGCAGCGCCGGCTGATGACCGACATCCCCGGTGTCGACCTCGCGGTGCTCGCCGCGTGGATGGACCACCGTGAGCTCGGCCACGGGCCGATCGAGCAGCCCGAGCTCATCGCCGGTGGCACGCAGAACGTGCTGCTGCGATTCACCCGGTCGGGTCGCGAGTACGTACTGCGTCGCCCTCCGCTGCACAAGCGGGCGAACAGCGACGAGACGATGCGCCGCGAAGCCCGGGCACTCGGCGCCATCGCCGGCACCGACGTGCCGCACCCCGCGCTCATCGCCGCCGAGCCCGATCCGGACGTGCTGGGCGCGAGCTTCTACCTGATGGAGCCGGTCGACGGGTTCAACGCGACACTCGGGCTCCCCGGTGCGTACGCCACCGATGCGTCGTGGCAGCACGAGATGGGGCTGTCGATGGCCGACGCGATTGCGGCGCTCAGCCGAGTCGACCACGTGGCCGTGGGTCTGGGTGACCTCGGCAAGTTCGAGGGGTGGGCCGAGCGGCAGGTGGGGCGGTGGCGCAAGCAGCTCGACTCGTACAGCGAACTGCCCGGCTACCCCGGTCCCGATCTTCCGGGCGTGGATCGTGTGGGGGAGTGGCTCGACGCCCACCGCCCCGCCGATGTGCGCGCCGGCATCATGCACGGCGACTTCCACTTCGCGAACGTGTTGATGCGCCACGACGCGCCGAGGCTGGCCGCCATCGTCGACTGGGAGCTCGTCACCATCGGCGACCCGCTGCTCGACCTCGGCCATCTGCTGGCCACGTGGCCGGTCACCACCGGCCCCGGGGTCACGCTGCACGCACCGGGGCTGCCGACGCACGACGAGGTGATCGCCCGCTACGGCGAACGCAGCGGGCGGCCACTCGACGAGCTGCCGTGGTACCGGGTGCTGGCGTGCTACCGGTTGGGGCTCATCCTCGAGGGCACCCACGCGCGGGCGTGCGCCGGCATGGCGCCGAAGGAGATCGGCGACCAGTTGCACGCGCACACGGTGTCGCTGCTGCAGCAGGCGCTCGACCTCATCGCCTGAGGTGGGTCAGCGGGGGAGCCCGTCGATGTTGATGAGTGCGCCGGTGGTGTAGCTGCTGGCGTTCGATGCGAGGTAGAGCGCCGCACCGACCACCTCGTGCGGCTCGCCGCCGCGCCCGAGTGCGTACGCGCTCTTCGCCCGCGCGTTGAACGCCTCGAGGTCCCACGCCTTGGAGATGTCGGTGAGGAACGGGCCGGGCACGATGCAGTTGACGCGCACCTTCGGTCCGAACGATGCGGCGAGCCCCTTGGTGAGGTTGTTGATGGCCGCCTTCGCCGCGCCGTACGGCACCTCGGCCGGGCTGGGCCGCTCGCTGGCGATGGACGAGACGTTGATGATGCTGCCGCCGTCGCCCGCCGCCATGCGCGTGCCGACGATGGCCGACAGACGGAACGGGCCCTTGAGGTTGACGCCGATGACCTTGTCGAACAGCTCCTCGGTGACGGCATCGAGGCTGGGGTACAGCGGCGACATGCCCGCGTTGTTGACCAGGATGTCGACCCGGCCGAACTCGGCGTACGCGGTCTCCGCCAGCCGGTCGGCATCGCTCCAACTGGCGGCGTGATAGGCGATCGGGAGCGCGCGGCGGCCCATTGCCCGCACCTCGTCGGCCACGAGCTCGCAGTTGTCGAGCTTGCGACTGGCGATCACCACGTCGGCGCCACGTGCCGCGAAGGCCAGCACCATCTCCCGACCCAACCCTCGCGAACCGCCCGTGACGATCGCGACCTTGCCGTGCAGCTCGAACAAGTCATCAGCCATCTCCGGAACCTACAGTGCCCGAATGGCCATCGACTTCACCCTGAGCCCCGAACTCGAAGAGATCCGGTTGCGCGTGCGCACGTTCATCAACGAGGTGGTGAAGCCCGGCGAGATCGAGCTCGCCGAGCTGCGCGACGAGGACCGCGGCGAGTACCTCAACATCCTCATCGGCATGCGCAAGAAGGCTGCTGCTGCCGGCCTGTGGATGCCGCACATGCCGAAGGACTGGGGTGGCATGGGCCTCGGCCACGTGCAGCTCGCGATGGTGCAGTCGGAGGCAGCGAAGGCCAGCTACGGCCCGTGGGTGCTGAACTGCCAGGCGCCCGATGAGGGCAACATGCACACGCTGTTGCACTGGGGCACGCCCGAGCAGAAGGAGAAGTACCTCAAGCCGCTGTGCGACGGCACGGCGATGAGCTGCTTCGCGATGACCGAGCCCGAGGTGGCGGGCAGCGACCCGACGCTCATCCGCACCACCGCGGTGCAGGACGGCGACGAGTGGGTGGCGAACGGCCACAAGTGGTTCATCTCCAACGCTCGCCGCGCCAAGTTCGCCATTCTCATCTGCCGCACCGAGGACAACCCCGACCTGCCGCAGGCGGCCAACACCGCGTTCATCGTCGACCTGCCGAGCGACGGCTGGAACCGCGTGCGCGAGGTGGAGACCATGCACGGCGGCACCGGCCACAGCGAGATCGTCATCGAGGACCTGCGCATCCCGGCCGAGAACATGCTCGGCGGTCGCGGGCAGGGTCACCTGCTCGGCCAGTACCGCCTCGGGCCGGCCCGCCTGGCGCACTGCATGCGCTGGATCAGCCAGGCCGAGACCGCGCTCGACCTGATGGTGGCTCGGTCGCTCGAGCGCTACTCGCACGGCAGCGTGCTGGCCGAGAAGCAGGGCATCCAGTGGATGATCGCCGACTCCTCGATGGAGATCTACCAGGCGAAGCTGATGATCCTCCACGCCGCGTACCTCATCGACACCGGTGCCGACTTCAAGAGTGAGGTCAGCATGGCGAAGCACTTCGTGGCCAACATGTTGAACCGCGTCATCGACCGCAGCATCCAGGTGCACGGTGCGCTCGGCTACAGCACCGACACGCCGCTCGCGCACATGTACCAGCACGCGCGGTGGGCCCGCTTCGCCGACGGCGCCGACGAGATCCACCAGATGCGCATCGCGCAGCGCAGCATCGCCGCGTTCCGCGACCACGGCACCACGCACTCCGCCACCGGCAACCTGCCGATCTGAGGTGGCGTCGCTCACCGCTCGTGTGAGCGTCTACCTGGTGTCGATCACCGTCATCGGGTTCGGGGTGGCGGCCATGGTGGCCGCCGACCTCGGCGTCGCGCCCAACGACGTGCTCAACACCGGCATCGGCGAGACGTTCGGCATCGGCGTGGGCACCGCCGCGTGGATCACGGGTGTGATCGCGATGGCACTCGCGTGGGCGCTCGGCCGGCGGCCGCGGATTGCCACGGTGCTCGGCAGCGTGATCGTCGGGTTCTCGATCAACGGTGGGCTCGCGTTGCTGCCCGAGCCGACGGTTCTGGCGCCACGCATCGCACTGCTGGCCATCGGCCTCGTCGTGATCTGGGCGGGCATCACCGGCGTGGTGGCCACCGACGTCGGCGCCGGCCCGTTGGAGTTGGTGATGCTGGCGTTCATGGACCGCGGCCTCGGCATCCGCTGGGTGCGGTGGGGCATCGAGCTCACGTTGCTGCTGCTCGGGCTCGCACTCGGCGGCGCGGCTGGTGTGGGCACGGTGATCTTCGCGTTCGGCACCGGACCGGTGCTGGCGCTCACGTTGCCGCGAGCGTCGCGCCGCCTCGGCACTCACCTCACGCAGGCCACAGCAGTTTGACCGCGCCACCCAGGCTGAGTACCAGCACCAGCCACAGGAAGAAGCGGTCGTGGATGCGGGGGAGCAGTGCCCGCCCGCCGTACACCCCGATCACCACGAACGGCAGCAGCACCAGGTCGTACTTCAGGCTCTCCGCGGTGAAGAAGGGCCCACCCGTGCTCCACGCGCCGATGGCGAGGTACACCGGGATCTTCGCCAGGTTCACCGCGAAGTAGAACCACGCCGACGTGCCCACCAACGCCGTGCGGTCGAGCCCGAGACCGACGAGGTAGGTGTTCATGATGGGGCCGGCCGAGTTCGACACGAACGTGGTGAACCCACCGGCCGTGCCGTAGAGCGCCGTCTCCGGCGCGGTGGCGTGCCGCGGTGGCGTGTTGCGCACGATGCGCACGATCTGCAGCGTGACGACGGTGATGATGCCCAGTGCGATCACTACTTCGAGCGCACGCACGTTGTTGCCGACGATCACGAAGAATGCCGTGCCGATGGCGAACCCCGCAGTGACCCAGAGAGCGAGTGGCCGAAGGAGATCCCAGCGGGTGTGATGTCGGTACCAGCTCACCGCGAACAGGTCGGCGAACAGCAGCACCGGCAGCGTGACGCCGGGGATGCCACGCCCCTCGGCGACGACGGCGAACAACGGCACGGCGAGGAGCCCTGCGCCGGGCAACGCGGTCTTGGAGAGGCCGGTGACGATCGCAGCGATCGCGCCGACGAGCAGCGCTCCCGCGGTGAACATCGCCCTCGACCCTAGATCTCGATGGGTGTTTCCGTGCGGCCCAGGGCCGCACGGAAACACCCAACGGTCAGCCCGCGAGGGGGGAGGCCAGGCGGCGCTGGACGGCGTTGCGGATCTGCTCGTCGAACGCGCGCATGTGGGCCTCGATCAGTTCGGCGGCGCGGTCGGCGTCGCCGGCCTGGAGCGCCTCGAGGATCTCGCGGTGCTCGTCGATCATCAGGTGCAGGTCGGCCACGTCGCCGAGGTACAGGTGCCACAGCCGATCGCTCTGTGCATAGAGCATGTCGAGCGTGTCGGTGAGGAACCGGTTGTCGGCGGCCTCCCACACGATCTCGCGACAGCGGCGGTCGATGGCGATGAGCTCGTCGGGGGTGCTGGCCGCGTCGGCCTGGGCGAGGGCGGCGGCCATCTCGTCCCAGTGGTGCTGCTGGCCGCGCACGCAGGCGAGGCGCATCGCGAACGGCTCGAGCGTGGCGCGCGTCTCGTACAGCAGTCCGAGTTCGCCGACGTCGATGCGGCTGACGTACATGCCGCGGCGGGGGATGACGGTGACGAACTGGTCGCGTACGAGGCGTTGCAATGCCTCACGGATGGGGGTGCGGCCGAGGCCGAGGGTGGTCTGCAGTTCGTCCTCGCGGATCACGTCGCCGGGCGCGAGATCGAGCCGCACGATCATGTGGCGGATCTCGTGGTAGGCGCGTTCGGAGAGTGACATCGGCGGTGTGATATGGTTAAGATATATCAGTCACGCCCCGGTCACAAGGTCAGGGCACTCCACATCCGTACCGGGGGGTACACCACATGAGCGAAGTCCCTGCCAAGGCCAAGGTCGTCATCATCGGCGCCGGCATCGTCGGCAACTGTCTGGTCGGTCACCTCAGCCGTCTCGGCTGGACCGACATGGTGCTGATCGACAAGGGCCCGCTGCCCAACCCCGGTGGCTCGACCGGTCACGCGTCGAACTTCATCTTCCCGACCGACCACAACAAGGAGATGGCCTTCCTCACGGTGGAGAGCCAGAACCAGTACATCGACCACGGGCTGAACAACACCTGCGGTGGCATCGAGGTCGCGCGTGAGCCGCAGCGCCTCGAGGAGTTCAAGCGCCGCATGACCTCGGCCAAGGCCTGGGGCATCGACGCCCGCCTCGTCACCCCCGGCGAGATCAAGGAGATGGTGCCGTTCATCAACGAGGAGATCCTCCTCGGCGGCTACTACACCCCCAGCGTCTCGGTGGTCGACTCGCTCGCCACCGGCACCCGGATGCGCGAAGAGGCCGTCAACGCCGGCAACCTCGCGGTGTTCGCCAACACCGAGGTGTTCGACATCGAGACCGAGGACGTGCCCGGCGGCCTGCCGAAGGTCACCGCCGTCGTCACCGACAAGGGTCGCATCGAAGCCGAGCACGTGGTGATCGCCTGTGGCGTGTGGAGCCCCCGCATCGCCGCCATGGCCGGCGCCAACATCCCGCTCACCCCGGCCGTGCACCAGATGGCCGACGTCGGCCCGATCGACGTGCTCGTGGAGAGCAACAAGGA
>Ga0172367_10005879_pt1 | contig 14690 bp, 10 predicted proteins | sample Lak10m_FD_114542 | JGI IMG/M metagenome (GOLD analysis project Ga0172367, IMG submission 114542) | Freshwater microbial communities from Kabuno Bay, South-Kivu, Congo - kab_022012_10m | ecosystem: Environmental > Aquatic > Freshwater > Lake | place: Democratic Republic of the Congo: South-Kivu... | reverse complement strand
TTTCTTTGTTTTCTTCTTGCAAAAAATTGCTTCGTAATTTTTTCCGTAAGTTTCAATATTTACAGGTCTTGGAGCACTTCCCTTGCCTGCTCCATGTGATCCGTAGTCCATGGCTCAACTATACACCCTTCAAAGAACCTGTCAAGTATAAATATTGATATGAAGAACAAAGGTTATTATCACTGGATTCACTCATTGAATGAGGCCGCACTTCAATCCCAGAAAAAGGGATTTGAAATGCTTAATGAAGCAAAAAATATTAGACCCGGGCAAGTAGAAAGAACACCTCAACAATCAACTCGACCGGAAACTGCAGCTGCTGGTCTTGGTCGTTTTCTGAACGATATTGGACTTATGAGCCCAGAAAGAGCAAAAAGAATGGCTCCACAACTTTTTGATGCTGGAAGGCATATTGCTGAAAGACCTGGAACTGATTTTCCAGATAATCCCGTAGATGACATTGGTGAAATTGGTAAAGCACCAGCATCTGGAATTAAGCAAGCAATAGAAACTGCATCTGCTGCCAAAATGAGAGAAGCAACGGCAGCTGCAAATGCTGCTAGATCAATGGGACCTGTTAACGCAAAGCCAGCCGGAAATGCACAGGCTGTTGAAGATGATGCCAGAGACTGGGAAATGGCAGATCCAGTTGTGCACCCACCCGCGCAATTTCCCTCACCCGAACAGGCAAATGCAGAAGTTGCCCGTTTGAATGCCGAAAGACGTGGTGCTTCAGTTGAAACATCATCACAAGATTTTGAAAGAGCCCAACAGGTAAATGCAGCCAAAGAAGCAATTTTAAAGGCTAAAAAAGAAGGCAAAAACACCAAAGCACAGAGAAAAGCTGGAAGAGAAGCATTGTCAGCTTATAATGCAATGAGAGAACGAGAGTTGTCTGCCGAGGAACCTGAAAGATATGTTGAAGTAGAGGGTGGGATGCTTCCAATGGAATCAATCTCACATAAAATCAACAAGATGCTATCTGAAGAAGACGATAAAGATACCGAGAGAGCTCCAAGAAAGCAAAGCGATAAACCTTTAGAGAGACGCGCTCGCAAACCCGGAAAGATGCAATCAACCAGAATGCCTGGAAATCTTCCCGGTGAAGGGCGAACGATTGGAAAAGGTGGAGTGAACTTTAAGGCTCTTCTTGATGTTTACAATAATCCAGGCAAATATCCACCGAACATAAGCCAAGCAGTTCAGGCTTCGTTCAAGGATATATTTGAGCGTGGTTTAGGGCTTCCAAACTCTTAAAAGAGTTCATAAGCTGATACTGAAAAGGATGCTGTCCACCCATAAGCAAAGGCTGGATATATAAATCCCTGGCTTGCAGTTAAATTAATTGGTCCAACATATACAAGGCTACCTGTTGGTGTTAAGCTCTGTACAGTCACGGAACTAGCTGTAACACCACATACAAAAAGAATTGCTTCATTGGTTTTGCCACCAGTAAAACCGGTACCAGTTCCAAAGGATTTTATTTTTCTAAAAGTTCTCATATCATTATTTATGTTTAGAATAACTCAAAACCATTTAAAGAAACACCACTGTTATTTGTCCACGATGTAATTGTAAACGGCAGAAGAATATAATTTGGTGCTGTTTGATTGAGTAGTGAAGTACCATGTACAGATAATTCAAGTCCCGTAATGGTGTTGTCATAATTTAACACATATGCTGTTATATTTCTAAAAGTAGCAGCAGAATCTCTATTGCAAACTAAAAGACCTTTGTTATTAATAGAGGCTGTAATACCAGAATTGAGAGGATTTAATCTTCTGTAAAGTCTCATGCTAGTATAAGGTAATTATTGTTAAAGGAAAGGCCCAAGATTCACCTGATGGACTAACTTCAAAATTAAATGTTAATTTTGAATAAGTTATAGGAAAAAATACTGGAGCAAGTGAATAAAATTGTGCTCCTAACGCTGATGCACCTCTATAAAGGGCAATATCTGCACTTTTTATTATTCCAGTGGATGCAGCCGTTGCTTCTCTTTTAAATTGAGCATATAGATCAAAAAAAGAACCAGTAGTCCAAAAATTTGTAGGACTAGTTGGAAATGCAGCAATTGTTATGATTTCACCGGATGGACCGATAAAATCAATTTCAGGAACATAATACATTCCAGCATCATCCAAACCACTAAGACAAATAAAACCTTTGTTGTTTGCTGACGGTGGAATATATTGAGTAATTCCAACACTGGCATTGAAGACATATGGTTTGTAATTGTAATCAACAATCATTCCATGATATTTAGGAGTATTGTTGCGTCCAATTTTTGTAAGTTTCTGATTTCCAAAACATGGACAGATCTTCAATAGATTTAGCATTATCAACCATCCAAATGCATCGATTAGCTTTTCCTATTTTTTGAATAATTCCAATTTGGTAAAAGTCTTTGCCACCATATTCATCTATTTTAAGAAAAAAAGGAGTTTTTGAAGAAAGTTCTTTTTTAAATTCTTCAATGAATAAAGGGTAAATTTTTTCAGGAATTACTATAGTTTTTTTTGTTTTTCTTTTTGGCTGGGATGATGTTTTTTTAATTCTTGGCATAAATGCGGCTGGAGGGAATCGAACCCTCATGACGGGTTTGGAAAACCCGCGTAATGGCCTTTATACGACAGCCGCGATATAAGTATTTACATGGGAAATCTTTATAACGTAGAGCAAAAAGTAAATCCTGCAAAAGTAGCAAACACCTTTCAGGGATCTGTTCAGGGTCTGGATCAATGGAACCGTGAAGTGCGCAAGCAAATCATGGAAAAATTGAGGGGATATGCTCCAGACCAAATTGAAAAAATCATAAAAAATACATTTGGAAATTTAGGCAAGGTTTAATGTTTTGGCAATTTTTGAACTGCTCTTGAAATATTCATCAAATTTTTTAATTGTTATTTCCTTCTGTGACGTTAGCTTAGAATATTCCTTGCTTGAAACTTTATCATCCGTCTCCATGCGACCAATTCTGTACATGACATGACCATAATCATAGATCAGTTCTTCAAGTTCTTTGTTATTCAAACTTACGCTCCATTAGTCTAAATATTATACAGCCAGCTTTCTGGAAGTCAAATAATGCATCCATTTTTACTTAATACAGTTTCTGGAACTACTCTGGTTAATTCGGATGTATATGTTTACATGTGGGCATCACCATATGGTTGGTGGAACCAAGGTGAAACATTTGGAAGTTCAAATGGATTGACTTTCATGTACAAGGTAGTGAATCTGCAAACAGGAGTCTGGGGACCAAGCAAGGCTTCGTTGGCAAGTAATATTTGGCCTTCTAATTACTCACAGTCAATTGTTTCCAATGATTGGCCGGGAGTTGGTGCCGATAAGTGGAGTACTCCATACGATATAAACTGGAACGTCGCTCCTCTTAATTCTTCCACTGGATACATTGGATTTACTTTTGGAAGCACTGGACACATAGGATATACGAGTGTTTTTGAAATAATTAGTTCTCACAGTTGGATACCATATCAACACAGAGTATTTGAACCAAATAGGCATTACAGAGCTGTTGCAAGTAGAGGAAGTGGTTTAACCAATTCCGAGCTTATTGAAAATATTCCAAATGCATTTTGGCAACCAATGCCAACTCCTTGGATAAAAAGAAAGATGAACTTTATCAGAAAGGAATTGCAAAATATTTCCTTGTTGATGGGCAACTGTGGTTTTTACATGTCTTCGGCATCATTGGATGACGAATATTACATATATGGTGATTATAATGGTTTAGGTACATCTTCTGGTGATACTCGTTTCTATAATTTTTACATGTATCCTGGCAATACTTCAGGTGGATTTACTTGGTTTGCATCATATACTGGTTCATCAGCTGCACCAGATTCATTGATTCAGCGGGGCATCACTTCTTTCAGAGCATTTTTATTAAGTCATGGGTTTACCACGAATCCCAATTCATCAAAGTTTGTTGATGGATTGACAGCCATAAGAGGAGTAGCTCTTGCAAACAACATTGCTGCATCTGGAAGCGTTTGGCAAACACTTGGCCTGGAATACAAGGCTGCAGTTGCAGACTGGGTTGCGTTGCATTTTCAAGATTACATAGAAGATTTTAAAAGATACAATGGATTAACATCAGAAAACAATAAAATAGCTGACTATGGGTATTACAGAACTGATGTTGCCGTTCAAGGATATACATCAGACCGATGGGGAGCCACATACAGTGGACTGTTAAAACAACTTTCTTCGGATTTTATTCCATACCCAGATGCAACACCATCATCGAGTGCAAGCAATGCCAGAAAATCGGCTTATTATGGATATAATGTTTTAAGCTCTGGCAATGGTGGTGGATATGTTCAGAGAGAAATAGTTGGTGACCTAGATTCTATTTATTGCTATGGCACAATTTCAAATTACCTGTCTATATGGAGAGGCACTGCATTTGTACATAGTTTAGACAGAGGAAAATTGATTTTCGGCAATTCTTATGGTTATGGATTGTCTCAAGGAATTAATTTTCAATATTATTGGCAATACCCTGACAGTGCCCTACAGGCTCCTAGATGGTATGTTCCAGCCAATTATCTAAATTCAGGATTGGCCGGACAAACCTTCACTGCATCAAAATGTTATGAGTTGTTTGGAATAACCGCTTCAATGCGCTATGATCCAACAGGCTCACTGGGATCGACCAGAGGAAATGCAACAAGATGTGCTGGAAACAGTGCACCTCAATTTATTTCATGGCACTTGAATCCTGTTTGGGGCATAACCCAAATAGGAACGGCTGACAACTACAATCCAGCAAATTATCTTCCTCTAATAGGAAGACAGATGACCTTGGGAATCAGTTGTGGGTCGATCAGTTTAGAACAACTTAATATTACTAGAATAACAAAACCAGGAGCAACATGGACAAAGGATTACTTTGATCCTTCAGGATTCCCAATTCCAGGGAACACATTACCTGCCGGAAGTCTATACAATCAATACTGGAGTCACTGGTATCCAATGGCATTCATGGCCCTGATGTATGATGTATATTGGGGAAGACAGGTTGCTGCCAACAATGTTTACAGAGCATTGGGACAACAAGAGGGTGTAGTGCCAACTGTTCCAGGTTCAGTTTGGAATTATGTACAGAAACCAATTGAAACCTGGATAACAGATCAAAAAATAAGTACCTTGGGTGATTTAGCTACTGCTCCATCATATGAGGCTACGGGATATACCTATACATTAGATTATAATACTTTCGTGCCAACAGGATTGACTTTTGGATATTTCTTGAGTAGTTCCAAAGGAACAGCAGTTGGAAATACTCAAATAGTCGGAGAACAGGGGCCGATGTTCTATGAACATATGCGCCACCAATATCTGCACAAGACCATTAGATACATTGATTGGAATATTCCACAGTATACTTGCACTACCAGCGCTACTGGTGGCCAGATACTAGTTGGAAACGTTGGATTGCCATTTAGAATAGGAGGTATAACATCTTTTGGAGTCTGTGGCGCAATAACAATGGCCTTGGCCCGCAAAGTAAACACTGTGGTAGGTGAATGCAATACAAGAGCAGGTGGTTTGGTAAATCAAACTGTATTCCTGGCTCCCGGAAACATGGCAGAACGTTCATATCTCATGAGCGGTGCACAGAAGGCAGGAGGCGGATTCCTCTGGAGAATTACCTTTGCCAATCCGGCAACATATCCAATAATTTCTGTAAGAGGATCGTTAACAGGCATCACTACCGAATACAGAGTTGCAGGAATTACTGATTACATAAACAATGCAAACAGTAAATTTGGAATTTGGTGGGAAACATCTGCATTGGAAATTCCCGTTGTCGAGAATGCACCGATTCCGGAGGCCCGTAGAAGAGAAATAGTAAATCTTCCGGAGAATCCTCAATTTGAATATGATGCCATGACAATGGCGGAATCACGAAATCCAATAGATCCTTATTATGTCAATAATAACATAAGATTGGTATGCTATATTGAACAATCTCCATATGGACACTGGAATCAAGCCGAACAATGGGGAAATCAAAATGGTTTGACATATTGCTGGCCGAATTGTTTGTGGCCAGCTGGCTATTATGGTCCAAACAAAGCTCAACTTGCATTGGGTATAATAGATTGGGCAAACTATGCCTTCCAGATTGGTAGGAGCGATGATTGGATTCCACAGGGTTATGCAGATGGGTATGATGTAGATTGGAGAACAACTCCCTGGTCTTCCTCAACAGGATATATTGGATTTACATTTGGAAGCACTGGATTTTTATCACTACCAACCGGGGCTTCTCAGGCTGCAGTGGTTACCCGATTCATAAACACATATAGCTGGATTCCACCTCAACATAGAGTAATGACACCCAATAGAAGCATGAGAGCTCTTGGAAATGGAGCTTTGGGATCATATGTTTATGTACTTGAAAAAGAAGGTGGAGAAGTTTGTACTATAACAATGTACAACAGTAACTCTGGTCCTTATCAAAAAGTTTTTTATACGCCTTGGATGAAACGTAGAGCAAACTTTACCAGAACAGAGTTGAGAGGATTTTACCAAGCTTTAAAGAATGCCGGGTTTACCATGGGAATTTTCTACGCCAATGACGTAATTGGCGACTTTGCAGGTTCTATATGGGATTTCCGTTCAATAGGAATGACTGCTACCAGTGGTCCAGCCATTGCCGGATCATCTTATTTCTATAATGTATTCATGTATCCAAATAACTCCGAATCTGGATCTACATGGTATGCTAAATGGGATGGAATATGCGCTGCACCAGATTCATTGGTTGCAGCCGGAATGACATCATTTAAATCATATTTACTTGCAAGAGGTTTTACTGCGACTGCTGGCAATTGGAGAAACATCAATGGTCTCACCGCACTTGCAAATGCTGGAGTATCCGGAAATATTGCTGCAGGTGGTTCTGTATTGCAATTCTTCCAACAAGAATACTTTGCAACATTGGTTGATTACTTTTCATATTATCTGCGAGACTTCTACAATGATTTCAAAGAAATATTTGGTCTAACTGCAGACAATTCCAGATCTTCGATTTATGGTTTTTACAAAAATACTTCAGGGACCTATAATTATCTTGAACCGGGATGGACCAGACCTGCCCCTTACAATTATTTGACAGGACCGAGAACCAAAAGCTCTACAGATTATCCGCCATACCCAACAAATCCTAAAACCGATTTTGATCAATCGGTAACTGATTATTATTCCGTATTAGATTCTTTCACAACCCAAGAATCCGGAAAAATAATGAAAATGGAATTGCCTGCAGATATCTCATCAATATCCGTTTATGGTACAGCAAACGAGATAGCAAACAGAACCAATGATGTGGTTCAGATTGATAGAAATCTTCTCATGAGAGGAAACACATATCTCTTTGCAACTTCTGGCAAAACATATGGAAAATATTTGGTCGGAAACTATGGATACTATGTGCAGCTTGCAAGAAAGTTTCAATCTACCAATCCAGCTATGTTTAATTTTATTGATGCTGCAAAATGGTTCCCCCCTGGATTCTTGGGAGAAAGCCTACAAGGGACAACTGTAGGTGGGGTTTGGAAACCAGGAATTAAAGTTTATTTCCAAGCATGTTCTGAAATAATTGGTCAAACAGGATTTTTCCGGTATGATCCAAATGGAACTGGTGGCTCCTCGGCTGCAAACATGATCAAAGTCGGATCGAATGGCTCCCCATTCTATATTTCATGGCATCTAAATCCGGTATTTGGAATAACATTGTCCAACATAAGTGATGGACGAGCCAGTGGTCCAGCAAATTATATTCCAATTTATGGTAGAGAAATTTTATATGGAGCAACATATGGATCCCGAACCAAGGTTTTGATAAGAGGATTAACAGCATCTCTTTCGGCCTTTGGTAATTTTGATTCTTGCGGAAATCCATATCCAGCTTTAGATTTGCCTGCGGGTTCATTCTACAAACATTACTGGACACACTGGTACCCATTGGCATGGATGATATTCTTAGGTAACGTAAAATTTGGAAGATCTGCTGCAGTCGATAATGTGGCAAGAGCATCATATCAAAGAAAAAATCCAAATACAGCGGAAAGGTTGTCGGGAACTCAATGGTTTGGTGTTCAAAAACCATTAATAACATGGGTTCCACATCAAAAATGGACAAGTGATGATGAAGATGCTGCTAATTTGGATTCCGATAAAAGAATTGGCCAACTATGGGTTGTACCAAATGGCATAACATATGGTTACACAACAAAAAGCTCAACTCAGCTAGCAAAAGGAATAACATTCCTTGATGCTGAGGCGGGTCCCATGTATTATGAGGCGATGCGCCACCAATATTTGAATAAAACATCACAATTTGCATATTGGAATCCATTTGCCTTACTTAGTTCAACAACATCTTTTACAAACACTACTTGCATTCAGATATCTGGATTTGCTCCGAGATACTACCCTCCTAGTACCACAACACCTACTTTAGCAAATGGCGTAACTTTCTGGGGAACATGTGGTGCTATTGCCATGAATTTGACCAGAAAAATTAATAAAGTAGTTGGTGAGTGCGATCAGCTTGGAAAGGGTATCGTATATGAAACAATAAGTCTTGATGCCATAAACATGGACAACAGGGAATATTTGGCATCAGGTGCACAGTTGGTTGATGGTTCCTATCTCTGGAGAATTACTTTTGCCCATCCAGTAACACAAACTCCTATTATAATCCGAGGTTCAGTTACCGGAGTCACTACTGCTTATAATGTCAATGGTGTTACCGATTACATCAATATTCCAAACAGCAAGTTTGGAGTTTGGTGGTCATCAAATTATTATGAAACACCAATTGTGGAAAATCCACCTGTTTCTGAAGCCGAGCGGTTGAATGTCCTCAATCTTCCAGCAAATCCAGCTTTTGTCTATGATCCATTTACGATGGAACAAGCTGATTTGATCCCTTCAACAACCAAGGATCTATTCTATACTCCAAATGCATACTCTACAGAAGGAATACAGACAGATACTGTAGAATGGTTTGGACAAAGAAGAGAAACGATAGCAACATTCCAAGGAATTCCTTATCAAGGTAACATTGGAGCACAACCTGATACAAAGGGAAGACCATATGCATTCGAATATAATCCTGTAAATCCAACCACATCAAGTCCATGGCACAATGTGGTCTATGAGTTGGCAATTGATCCATATAAATGGGGTATGAGAGGGTTTCTCATGTATTGGCCATTTGGATCATTACCTTCATACAATTATCCGATGAGATACCTGGATCTTTGGGATCAGGAATATTTTACCAGTACAACTGATGCATCCAGATCTCCTGCCAGAATAAGAGGATTTACCTCAGCAATTAAAAACCTATTGGAAGGAAAGCTCACCCCATCTGGGTTCAGTGCCATAAATGAACCTTGCAATGTAATGATTTATTTGATGGGTGCAAATGGTTTTGATGAATGTCGTTGGGGAGTAACATCGGGTAGCACTTATTATCCTGGATCCATGAATTTCTGGGATCGATGCTACGCAACCGCAGGAAGTACTGTTGGAGCAAACAATCTTTATTATTCCTATATCGACAGGATGGTTGAAGACATAGTAAGCATAAATCGCGGAGTTACTTCTGGTAAGCTATCTGTAGTAGTAGATTCTGTTGCTGTAGCAGCAAATCCAGGGACAATTGGTTTATTTGCAAATCTCACAGCACCTCATACCAGAGGAGCATCGTATGAACTCGGTGATTGGTATTTCGTACAAAAGCTCAAAGATAACAATATACCTACTTACGTAGAGGCCAGACCACAAAAGCAATACTCTCTATCTTTCTGCGGAATAACCACAGGACCAAATAAAACATTGGTTCCAGGATACTGTGGCGCTACTGCGATGTCACTTTGGAGAAATCACTTATCGGTTGAATACACCTTGTGGAGAACAAATCCAAGATTTGCAGATCAAGAAGCATTCTTGTCACGTTTTGTGCCTGATAATGAAGTATCCACGGTATGGCGTTGGGTGCAAAATAATGGACCTCTTGGAGCTTCATTTGATCCATATCAAGTTCCAATGACAGTCTTCACACAAGGAGCCTCTTGGACAATAAACCTTAATACTGGATCAACCACGTATCTTTATACTCCACATCAAGCATTGTTCAATTTATACGCAGCATCTGATGTTTATAGAAAGCAAGCGAATCATTTTGGAAATACTTTCTCCGGTATAGTTTATGATTATTTTACTAAAGGAATGATAATAGAATATTCCACATTCTCAAGAGGTTCCTGTGGAAATAAAGAAGTAAATCCAACAAATAATACATCCAGTCTAACAGGTTATTACAGAATCAATACAGATAATGCATTTGAGGGAAATAGAATAGGATATGGAAAACAAAGAGGATTCTGTGCGGCTTCCTTTATTGCAGATCCTGTAAGTTATGGAACCCAGGCAGGTGCAAACAACTCGGCTCCAGGTTGGTGGCAGCAATCGGGAATGAGTTTCTGGAGACAAAACGTGAAGCAGGCTAGTTTCACTGGTTTCGTGCAAATGTTGAATGATTTTTCTTCACAAGCTGTTCCATCAGGTGGAAACAGTGCTGGCTGGGATGGAAATGTGTATCCGTTTGATTCCTACAGCAAAGGCATCATTCCATTGTCAATGAGATTGCCTGAAAGAACTCCAATATATGCATTTGCTTGGACTTGGGGAAGCGAAGCAGCTGGAACTCCAATTTATTATGTTTCTGGAATTACACAAAATTGGATTCCATCATCAAATGATTTAACTAACACAACTGTATGGGTAAACCCAACCCCCGCCAGTGGATTCTCCGTTTATTCTGCAAGCAGTGAAATATCTGGGCCTCCTGGAATGTCTGCATTTGGAGTTACCTTTACAGGAAGTGGATCAAAATTTGGCAATCAACGATATACCTATTCAAATTTTGTAACTGCTGGAATTACATATACCTTCTCCTTTTATCTAAATGTATCGCAAGGATTGACTCAACATCTTAATGCTAGAATCGGAGATCATTTTGGAATTAATTTGGGTGGATCCTTTTCACCTCGTTTAGAACAAATTTTACCAGTGAGTGGTTCTGTTACTACTAATAATTCCAGCTATGTCATACAATATGGATTTGGATTGACAGGTTGGACTAGATTTGCAATAAATGTCACACCAAAAATAAACCAAAGATTACAAATAGCATCATTCCAGGTTAGTGGTAATTTTGCAACCGCACAAACAAAACCATATTATATTGCTGGTGTTAACTTTAATGAAGGATCAACTCCAACAGACTTTATATCCACTAATATAGTTCCAGAAATTGAACCAAACCAATATGGAAACACTGGACAAAGCGTGATATATGATGGAACAATTTCTTCATATTTAAATTTTGGTGCATCATATGGATTAACATACATTCAACCATTGGCAGATGCCTATGGAACATTGTATACAAAAAAATCTTGGTTGTCGCCAACAAGCAAAATAAAATGGAGAGAATCACAATCCTTGAAAAGATACGTAAGTGTCATGAAAGGTTTGCGCTCTGGAAAAAGAGGAATATATCCAAGATTTATGAGTAGTCCATGGTTATGGGCTCTTGAAGATGATAAATTTGAATTGGGAGCAACTGGTGGCCTTGCTCTTACCTTTTATGATAACGATGGTAATGAAATATCAAGACCTTTATGTGGAAACACATATCATGGAGGACTTTGGCTTGTAAATGGACTTTGTTTAGGAAAAAATATTTGGAATCAAGTTTTAGTTGATTTATCCAGTCAAAATGCAAAATGCGATTATTTCATACACAACCAAGAAGTGGTAAATAGCTATTTTTCATCATTTGAAATTTTTGACTGCACGGGAAATAGCATGTCCGTAAGGAATGCAATAATCAATAATCCAAAATATAATCAAGAATTTTTTGGATTGACATCTTGGGCTTCTTATATGGCTTCAAAAGGAGCTTGTGCGTATACAATTCAAAATACTGTTTATGATCCTGCTTTGTCTTATCTTGCATGGGACAATTATGGGCAGGCTCTATTCAGAAAATGTATGGACGTAATGGTAAGTGGTTATGATACATATGACAATGGAAGATTTAATGAGACTATACAAACCGATGCGTATAGTTTCAGTGGTGATGGTGCTATAAATGACGGTGCCCCAGGTATATTTGGTTTCCATCCAGTAAATTCCATGTATGTAATGGGAAATGCTCCATCACCAAAACTTTATGGTTGGTACTACAGTGGATGGGATACTTCCGTTATCTATGGAACAAACATGGACAAAATAAAGTTTTCTACTTCTGTTGCGCCTGGAGAAACTAGACCATCGAGATATCCAATAGCTTGGATGCCATTCTTGTTTGATATGCAATCATTGCGATTGGCAAAACGTGGTTCTCCAAATCTTCCCATGGTTCCCGTAATTCCTTCACTTAGATTCGTGGGGAATGCCTTAATTTTACCGGGACAAACATCTAGTGATTTAATAAAAACATTTGCTCAAGGTGTCACAGCTGCCGAACCGGCATCATGGTATGCAGACGTAAAAGTAGGATTTAATCCCCAATGTGGAATAACATTTACACAATCAGGTGGTAATAGTGCTTACTTCTATGAATTAATAAGACACGCTTGCTTAACTGGTGTAATAGGTTTTGATTGGTGGAACAACTCTTCATTCTGGCATGCTCAGGCTTATGGTGCATGCTATGGGAATACTTTCTCTGTAATGAACCCACCAACTGATTATGTTGGATATATGAAAACAGGAAATACTACTTATTTGCAAGATATGAAATATTTAAATAATGTGTTGGATGACTGCAATACAAAAATTGGTGGATACAGTCCTATAAGTTATCTTACAAATAGAATAAATTATACGTCAAATTATGTAATAAGTGGAGCCCCTGGAAGAACAGGTGGAGCAGTTTGGAGAGTTACGGTAAAACCGGGTCTGACGCTTTTAGCAAATGGAATTACATTATCATCAGGGATTGGAATAATTGGTACTTGGATCAATACTCCCGGTCCAACTTTGACTGGTATAGGATTCACTTTTATCTGATTATAAATAATTTTATGAATCCAGCAATTATTCAATCTTGTCTGGCACTCACTCTCAAGAAACTCAACAAAAAGAAATAATTACCATGCAAGACTTAACTTCATACTACCGTAATCTCTGCGAAGAACTACAACAACAGATTGATCTCATAGAGAAGAAAATTGAAGCAAAGAAAAAATCCAAGAAGAAGGCCAAGGGCGGTAAAAAAATGGCCGACAAGGATTATGATGGTGATGGTGAAGTAGAAACTTCCAAGGAGGAATACTTCGGCTCCAAGGACAAGGCCATCAAGGCAAACATGGCGAAGAAAAAGAAGGGAAAGAAACTAAATGAAGGCCGCAGCATTTTTTGCCAAGGCATTGTTTATGGTGGATTCCCAAGAGTCCTCAATGAGAGCGGAGTCGTGGATCAATTCAATGATGGAGATGAAGTCATTGGAGATGGAGAGTCAACAGATGAAAGAATTGCCACACTTCCAGATCTTGAAAAACAACTAGAAACAATGGAAACTGAATTTGAACAAGCTGAATCAGATTTAAGTGATTCAGATTCTCGTTGGAGCGGAACAAGAATGGGAAGAGAAAAGAAAGCTCAAATTATAGCAATGCAAGAAAAGATCCGCCAGCATCCAGATACACAAGCAAAGATTGCTGCTGCCGAAGCAGCAAGAGCCGCGCAAGGACCCGGATTCTTTTCGCAAAGAGGAGTAAAACCAGCCAATGGAATTGATACTGCAGCAGAACGTGGACTAAACATGGGACAACAAAAAGTTGCGCCCACAGATTATTGGTTTGGAAACACCATAAATCGACTTTAAACGGATAAACTCAGCCAAAGATAAAATCTCTAACCCAACAACCCCGAACTTTTCGGGGTTGTTTTTTTTACCTTTCCACGAATTCCACCCAGTCCTGATGGACCATGTGGTTTCCCTTGTAGCCATCTTTGATCTTGCTGACATCCCACCATATGATATCACCAACTTGGATGTCTTCGGTTAATTTGTTTCCTACAGACAATACCTCAGCGGGAATGATCTTTGATTTTGATTTCTCTTGGTAGATGATTCCTGCTTCAGTAGTCTTCTCTCCACCGATCTTTGCCTTTGCGACGATCCATTTTCCAATAGGTTTCATTTTTCTTTCCAATCTTCTATAATGCACTTTACGCCATAGATGAATATTCCTATTCCTACGGCAAACAAACTTCCAATTATTGTCCAAACAATTATTTGTCCTATCATAGTTCCCTCGCTAGGAATCGAACCTAGAATACATGATCCAAAGTCACGGGTTTTACCAATTAAACTACAAGGGAGCATATTTTATTACAATACTGGTTCATGATGATACCAGAAGCAGTTCCGACATTGATGCTCCTCACGGACCCATACTGAGGAATGTACAGAACATCATCACACATACTTAGCACGTCCGCAGGAATGCCGATCTGTTCCTGCCCGAAGATCATGACATAATGAATGTTTGGATCAAATTCATATGCATTCACATCCTTTGATTCAGGAACATTGTCCATTCCTAGTAGTCTGACTCTTCCCT
>Ga0172367_10005878_pt1 | contig 14691 bp, 25 predicted proteins | sample Lak10m_FD_114542 | JGI IMG/M metagenome (GOLD analysis project Ga0172367, IMG submission 114542) | Freshwater microbial communities from Kabuno Bay, South-Kivu, Congo - kab_022012_10m | ecosystem: Environmental > Aquatic > Freshwater > Lake | place: Democratic Republic of the Congo: South-Kivu... | reverse complement strand
GTTTGTTTACATTAATATTATATTTGCAGCCATATTTATCAAAACAATAACATTATGGAAGCAAAAGAAAAAGTATTGGAAGCAATGAAGCAAGCAGGCGTGCCTGTTAATGCCGGAAAGTTGGTTGAATTAACCGGACTGGATCGTAAGGAAGTGGACAAAGCAATGAAGCAGTTGAAAGCCGAGGAGGCTATTGTGTCGCCAAAGGTCTGCTTTTGGCAACCAAAATAAGAAATTTTAGTTGTGAATGTGTTGAACCGCCGTACAGTTTTGCTCGGCGGTTTCTTTTTGCCCTGTTTAAGGGGGTCTTGAATGGTTTTTATGTTGTTTTCAAATCTTTGAAAAATATTTTAATTTCGTTGATTGTTTCTCAAAATATTATTCGTATCTTTGCAGCCCGTTTTGGAATATCCCAAACAGGACAGAAAATTAAGTAGTTAAAGTAATAAAAACAAAAGAAAGATGCCTACAATTCAACAATTAGTTAGAAAAGGAAGAGCAGAACTCATCGACAAAAGCAAATCGCCTGCATTGGATTCATGTCCACAGCGTCGCGGTGTGTGTGTTCGTGTGTACACTACCACTCCTAAAAAACCGAACTCGGCTATGCGTAAAGTTGCCCGTGTACGTTTAACTAACCAAAAAGAAGTGAATGCTTACATTCCGGGCGAAGGACACAACTTGCAGGAACACTCTATCGTAATGGTACGTGGTGGTCGTGTAAAAGACCTTCCGGGTGTTCGTTATCACGTGGTTCGTGGAACACTCGATACTGCCGGAGTAAACGGTCGTACGCAACGTCGTTCGAAATACGGAGCAAAACGTCCGAAACCAGGACAAGCAGCAGCTAAGGGTGCACCGGTTAAAGGTAAAAAGAAATAAAACTTAAGTTTATAAAGTTTATAAAGTTCGAAAGTTTATAAGGTTATAAAGAAGTTCTGATTTCACTTTTCTAAAAAAAACAAACAAATTCAGGTTTAACAACTTGTTTGAGTTTTAAAGGTAGCAGATGAAGGTTGAGTAAATGACTCGGAGGAGTCTTTGAAGCAAAACTACAGCAACCAAAAACAAAAACGAAATTATTATTAAAGATGAGAAAATCGAAACCAAAAAAACGGGTTATCCTTCCGGATCCTGTTTTCAACGATTCGGTGGTTACAAAATTTGTAAACCACTTAATGTACGATGGTAAAAAATCAACTGCCTTCGACATTTTCTATTCTGCACTCGAAGTAGTTAAAAACAAACTACCGAATGAAGAAAAAACTTCGCTCGATATCTGGAAAAAAGCCCTCGAAAACATTACTCCCCTTGTTGAGGTTAAATCGCGCCGTGTAGGTGGTGCTACTTTCCAGGTTCCTACTGAAATCCGTGCTGATCGCAAGGAGTCAATCTCAATGAAAAATCTTATTTTATACGCCCGTAAACGTGGTGGACGCTCGATGGCTGATAAATTGGCTGCCGAAATCGTTGACGCGTTCAATAATCAGGGTGGAGCGTTCAAACGTAAAGAAGACATTCACCGTATGGCTGAAGCTAACCGTGCGTTTGCTCACTTCCGGTTTTAATATAAGCCCCCCAACCCCCTAAAGGGGGAGTTTTGGGCTTTATTGATTAATTTTAGAACTCAATTAAAAAAACATTGCTTTTATTCCCCCTTTAAGGGGTTAGGGGGCAGAAATTATTAGTTACAAATGGCTAAAGGAGATTTAAGTTATAACAGAAATATCGGTATCATGGCACACATCGATGCCGGTAAAACAACTACGTCCGAACGTATCTTGTTTTATACCGGATTGACTCACAAAATTGGTGAGGTACACGATGGTGCAGCAACTATGGACTGGATGGAGCAGGAGCAGGAGCGTGGTATTACCATTACTTCGGCTGCTACCACTACCTCATGGAACTATCAGGGTGATAAATATAAAATTAACCTGATTGACACTCCGGGACACGTTGACTTTACGGTAGAGGTAGAGCGTTCGTTACGTATTTTGGATGGTGCTGTTGCTACTTTCTGTGCAGTAGGTGGTGTTGAACCACAATCTGAAACAGTTTGGCGTCAGGCTGATAAATACAATGTGCCTCGTATCGGTTTCGTAAACAAAATGGACCGTTCGGGTGCTGATTTCTACGAAGTAATTCGTCAGATTAAAGATGTACTTGGTGCAAATCCTTGTCCTATTCAAATTCCAATCGGTGCTGAAGAGAAATTCAAAGGCGTTATCGACCTTGTGCAAATGAAAGCTATTCTTTGGCACGACGAAACAATGGGAGCTGAGTATTCAATTGAAGAAATTCCTGCTGACTTATTGGCTGAAGCTGAAGAGTGGAGAGACAAAATGTTGGAAGTAATTGCCGAATACGATGACGTATTGATGGAAAAATACTTTGATGATCCTTCAACTATTTCTGTTGATGAAATTAAAGTGGCTATCCGTAAAGCTACATTATCTATGGAAATTAATCCAATGATTTGTGGTTCTGCTTTTAAAAATAAAGGTGTACAAACTATGCTCGATGCTGTTTGTGCTTACCTTCCAAGTCCGCTCGATACCCCTGAAACAATTGGTCACGACCCACGCGACCCTGAAAAAGAGGTTGTTCGTCATCCGGATGCTAAAGAGCCTTTATGTGCGTTGGCATTTAAAATTGCTACCGACCCTTATGTAGGCCGTTTGTGTTTCTTCCGTGTTTATTCAGGTCAACTTCCTGCTGGTTCGTATGTGTATAATACCCGTTCTGAGAAAAAAGAACGTATTTCGCGTATTTTCCAGATGCACTCAAACAAACAGAATCCTGTTGAGTTGATTTCGGCCGGTGATATTGGTGCCGGAGTTGGTTTTAAAGATATTCGTACTGGTGATACGTTGTGTGATGAAGCACATCCAATCACGTTGGAATCTATGGATTTCCCCGCACCGGTTATTGGTATTTCTATTGAGCCTAAAACTCAGAAAGACCTTGATAAATTAGGTATGGGATTGGCTAAATTGGCCGAAGAAGATCCAACATTTACTGTTCATACGCAGGAACAATCGGGTCAGACTATTATTAGTGGTATGGGTGAACTTCACCTCGAAATCATTATCGACCGTCTGAAACGTGAGTTTAAAGTAGAATGTAATCAGGGTCGTCCTCAGGTTTCGTACAAAGAAGCCATTTCGAAAGCTGTCGAAATCCGCGAAGTTTACAAAAAACAATCGGGTGGACGTGGTAAGTTTGCCGATATGATTGTTCGTGTTGAACCAGCTGATAAAGATTTCGAAGGAAGCCTGCAATTTGTTGATGTGGTAAAAGGTGGTAACATTCCAAAAGAATATATCCCAGCTATCCAAAAAGGTTTCCAGGCTGCCATGAAAAATGGTGTGTTAGCCGGATTCCCGCTTGATAAATTGAAAGTTACCGTAATTGATGGTTCGTACCACGCAGTTGACTCGGATCAGTTATCGTTCGAAATTTGTGCGCAGATGGCTTATAAAGAAGCTTGTGCCAAAGCAAAACCAATTCTGTTGGAACCAATCATGAAAATGGAAGTGGTAACACCGGAAGAAAGTATGGGTGATGTTATTGGTGACTTGAACAAACGTCGCGGACAGGTGGAAGGAATGGAATCGAGCCGTACAGGTGCACGTATCGTTAAAGCAAAAGTGCCATTGGCCGAAACCTTTGGTTATGTAACTGCTTTGCGTACTATCACTTCGGGTCGTGCAACTTCTTCGATGGAATTCGACCATTATGCCGAAGTATCTACTTCGATTGCGAAAGAAGTAGTAGCTGAAGCAAAAGGGAAAGTAGAACTTTTATAATGCCCCCTAATCCCCCTCAGGGGGACTTTAGGAGGTGTAAACAAGACATTCTGGTTAGTGAATGACTCTTAATCAGAATAAAACAGGAATAAATATAATAACAATTTAAAAATTGCTTGCTGATAGTCCCCCTGTGGGGGATTTAGGGGGCTTAAACATTATGAGTCAAAAAATTCGTATCAAACTGAAATCTTACGATCACAATTTGGTTGATAAATCAGCCGAGAAAATCGTAAAAACAGTAAAATCTACCGGAGCTGTAGTAAGTGGTCCTATTCCATTGCCAACTCGCAAACGTATCTTTACTGTAAACCGTTCTACTTTCGTTAATAAAAAATCGCGTGAGCAGTTCGAACTTTCATCGTATAAACGTCTTATCGACATTTATAACTCTTCAGCTAAAACTGTAGATGCACTGATGAAACTTGAGTTGCCAAGTGGAGTAGAGGTTGAAATTAAAGTGTAATAATTGCCCCCAACCCCCTAAAGGGGGAGTTATGAGGGTTCTATAAAGATAAATTAAAACAACAGCGTCTCCATTGTTCCCCCTTTAGGGGGTTAGGGGGCAGATTTAAAATAACAATTGAAATGCCAGGATTATTAGGAAAAAAAATCGGAATGACATCCGTTTTCAGCGCCGATGGTAAAAATGTACCATGCACTGTTATCGAAGCTGGTCCTTGTGTTGTTACTCAAATTAAAACTGTGGATAGTGACGGTTATGAAGCTGTACAGGTTGGTTTTCAAGCTAAAACTGAAAAGCACACCAACAAAGCGGAAGCAGGTCATTTTAAAGCAGCAGGAGTAACTGCTCAAAGACACTTGGTTGAGTTCAAAGGATTTGAAACTGAATTCAAATTAGGTGATGCAATCACCGTAGAAATGTTCGAAGAAAACACATTTGTCGATGTGGTTGGAACTTCGAAAGGTAAAGGATTCCAGGGCGTTGTAAAACGTCACGGATTTGGTGGGGTAGGTCAGTCTACACACGGTCAGCACAACCGTTTACGTGCGCCGGGTTCGTTAGGCGCTTCTTCGTATCCTTCGCGTGTATTTAAAGGCATGCGCATGGGTGGACGCACAGGTGGCGATCAGATCACTGTGCAAAACCTTCAGGTATTAAAAGTTATTCCGGAGCACAACCTGATTCTTATCAAAGGTTCGGTGCCGGGAGCAAAAGGTTCAATCGTAATCATTAATAAATAATCATGGAACTGAAAGTAGTAAATATTAAAGGAGAAGACACTGGTAAAGTAGTATCGCTGAGCGATGCAGTCTTCGGTATTGAGCCAAACGACCATGCTATTTATTTAGATGTGAAACAATATCTGGCTAACCAACGTCAGGGAACACATTCTTCGAAAGGTCGTAGTCAGTTGTCGGGTAGTACCCGTAAATTGGGACGTCAAAAAGGAGGCGGTGGAGCTCGACCGGGCGACATTAAATCGGGTGTTCGTGTAGGTGGTGGTCGTATGTTTGGTCCAACACCACGCGATTACAGCTTCAAACTGAACAAAAAAGTAAAACAATTGGCACGTAAATCTGCCTTGTCGTACAAAGCGGCAAACGGCTTAATTACTGTAGTTGATGCGTTGGAATTTGCAGCGCCAAAAACTAAAGAAATCGTAACAATTGTAAATAATTTACAGGTAGCTGATAAAAAACCGTTAATAATTTTAGCGAGTGCAAATAAAAACGTATATTTGTCGGCTCGTAATTTAACGGGTGTTAACGTTCTAACTGTCTCAGAATTAAACACTTACTCAGTGTTAAATGCTAAGACTTTGGTGCTAACAGTGGATTCGGCATCAGCAATTGAACAAATATTTAAAGCATAAGGAGGTATAGAAATGGCAATAATCGTAAAACCAATCGTTACAGAAAAGATGACTCAGCTGGGCGAGAAACTAAACAGCTATGGCTTTAAAGTTCAGAAAGACGCTAACAAGATTGAGATCAAACAGGCTGTTGAAGCCATGTATAATGTAACTGTTACAGACGTAAATACACTGATTGTAGCTCCCAAGAAAAAAAATCGTTTTACCAAAAGCGGTGTGATTAATGGAAGTACATCGGCTTACAAAAAAGCGATTGTAACAGTGAAAGAAGGAGAACAAATTGACTTTTATAGCAATATCTAAAAAACAGTAAGCAGTAAACAGTAAGCAGTAAACAGTAAGCAATAGCAACTGATAAACTGCAAACTGTAAACTGCAAACTATAAAATAAAAAAATGGCTGTACGTAAATTAAACCCCACAACACCGGGGCAAAGACACAAGATTATTGGTACATTCGACACAATTACTGCGAGTGCACCAGAAAAATCTCTTGTTGTAGGAGGCTCAAAATCCGGTGGTCGTAACCATGATGGTAAAATGACCATGCGCTACTTAGGTGGCGGACACAAGAAGAAATATAGAGTAATTGACTTTAAACGCAACAAAGATGGTGTTCCTGCCACAGTTAAAAGCATCGAGTACGATCCGAATCGTTCGGCACGTATCGCATTGCTTTATTATGCTGATGGTGAAAAAACATACATTCTTGCACCAAACGGATTGCAGGTAGGTCAGGTAGTTATTTCGGGAGAAAAAGCTGCTCCTGAAGTTGGCAATACATTGCCTTTGCAAAACATTCCACTGGGTACAATAATTCATAACATTGAATTACGTCCTGGACAAGGAGCTGCTATGGTTCGCTCGGCCGGTACATTTGCTCAGTTGACTTCGCGCGAAGACAAATATGCAATTATCAAATTGCCATCAGGTGAAGTTCGTAAGATTCTTGCTACATGTAAAGCAACAATCGGAACGGTAGGTAACTCAGATCATGCACTTGAGAGTTCAGGTAAAGCAGGTCGCTCACGCTGGTTAGGACGTCGTCCACGTGTACGTGGTGTAGCTATGAACCCTGTTGATCACCCCATGGGTGGTGGTGAAGGTCGTTCATCAGGAGGACACCCACGTTCTCGCAAAGGCTTGTTAGCTAAAGGGTACAAAACACGTGCTCCTAAAAAACAGTCGAGCCAGTATATTATTGAAAGAAAGAAAAAATAATTAGAAAAAGTAAGTAAATAATATGAGCCGTTCATTAAAAAAAGGACCTTTTATAAATCTGAAGCTCGAGAAAAAAGTTTTAGCCATGAATGAAAGTGGTAAAAAAACCGTTGTAAAAACATGGTCTCGTGCAACAATGATTTCACCTGATTTTGTAGGTCACACTATTGCAGTTCACAATGGAAATAAATTCATACCTGTTTACGTTACCGAAAATATGGTAGGTCATAAGTTAGGTGAGTTTTCACCAACTCGTAACTTCCGCGGTCACGGTGGTAAGAAAAAATAATCCATTGAAATTTTAAACAAGAAAAAATAAACATTTCATAAGAAAATGGGTGCAAGAAAAAAAATATCAGCCGATGCCAGAAAAGAAGCAAACAAATCGCTTTATTTCGCTAAGCTAAATGCCGTACCAACATCTCCACGCAAAATGCGCCTTATGGCCGATTTGATTCGTGGTATGGAAGTAAACAAAGCATTAAGCATACTGAAATTCTCGTCGAAAGAAGCTTCTGGCAGATTAGAAAAATTACTGAAATCAGCTATTTCGAATTGGGAAACCAAAACCGAACAAAAAGCTGACAACGTAGAATTATATGTAAGTAAAGTGTTTGTGGATTCAGCTACTATGCTGAAACGTTTACGCACTGCTCCACAAGGTCGTGGATACCGTGTTCGCAAACGTTCGAACCATGTAACCATATTTGTAGATACTAAAATTACTAACGATAACGAAAATTAATTGCTCGATGGGACAAAAAATTAATCCGATAAGTAACCGCTTAGGAATTATCCGTGGATGGGATTCAAACTGGTACGGTGGAAATAATTATGGTGATACCATATTGGAAGACCACAAAATCAGAACATACCTGAATGCTCGTCTGGCTAAAGCAAGTATTTCTCGTATCATTATCGAACGTACATTGAAATTTGTTACGATTACTGTTTTCACAGCTCGTCCCGGTATTATTATCGGTAAAGGCGGACAGGAAGTTGACAAATTGAAAGAAGAATTGAAAAAGGTAACTGACAAAGATATCCAAATCAATATTTTCGAAATTAAACGTCCGGAATTAGATGCTGTTATTGTTGCTAATAATGTAGCTCGCCAGGTTGAAGGTAAAATTGCTTACCGTCGTGCAACTAAGATGGCTATTGCCTCTACCATGCGTTTGGGAGCTGAAGGTATTAAAATCATGGTTTCGGGTCGTTTGAATGGTGCCGAGATGGCACGTTCGGAAATGTACAAAGAAGGACGTACTCCTCTTCATACATTCAGAGCCGATATTGATTATGCTCACGCTGAAGCGTTGACAAAAGTAGGTATCATTGGTATTAAAGTTTGGATTTGCCGTGGCGAAGTTTATGGCAAAAAGGATTTATCGCCAAACTTTGCTGCTACTAAAGAAGCCTCACGCGGAGGCGACCGTTTTAACAACAACGAGCGCGGCGATCGCAAAGATCGTAACGACCGTGGTGGTAAAGGTGGTTTCAAAAAGAGAAAAAACTAACTGTTATTAATGAATTTGATAGAAGTAAATTATGTTACAACCTAAAAAAACAAGATTCAGGAGACAGCAAAAAGGGCGCATGAAAGGAAATGCCCAAAGAGGTAATCAATTAGCGTTCGGTTCTTTCGGAATTAAATCTTTAGAATCTAAATGGCTTACCGGTCGCCAAATTGAAGCTGCTCGTATTGCTGTTACCCGTTATATGCAACGTCAGGGTCAAATCTGGATTCGCGTGTTCCCCGATAAACCTATTACCAAAAAGCCTGCTGAGGTACGTATGGGTAAAGGTAAAGGTGCACCCGAAGGATTTGTGGCTCCTGTTACTCCGGGACGTATGTTGTTCGAAGTGGAAGGTGTTTCGTTCGAAATTGCCAAAGAAGCTTTGCGTTTGGCAGCTCAGAAACTTCCCGTTACAACTAAATTCGTGGTAAGACGCGATTATGATTTCACCTCTGTAAATGTGTAATGAATATGAAAACAAGAGAAATAAAAGAATTAAACACAAAGGAGATTCAGGAACGCATGGATGCTGAAACAGAGCACTTGGTTCGCTTAAAACTGAATCACTCCATTTCTCCGCTTGACAATCCATCGCAGATTAAAGTGGTACGTCGTACAATCGCTCGTCTTGCAACTGAATTGCGTCAGCGCGAAATAAATCAATAAAATCAGACTCTGATGGAAACAAGAAATTTAAGAAAAGAAAGAACGGGTGTCGTTTTCAGCAACAAAATGGAAAAAACCATTACGGTGGCTGTAAAGTGGAAAGAAAAACACCCTATTTACGGTAAATTCGTAAATAAGACAAAAAAATACCATGCTCATGACGAGAAAAACGAATGTAACATTGGTGATACAGTTCGTATAATGGAAACTCGCCCGCTGAGTAAACTAAAAAGATGGAGATTAACTGAAATTATCGAAAGAGTTAAGTAATTATGATACAACAAGAATCAAGACTCACAGTAGCGGATAACAGTGGTGCTAAAGAAGCACTTTGTATCCGTGTATTAGGAGGAACCAGCAAACGTTACGCTACGTTAGGCGATATTATTGTGGTAACTGTGAAGAGTGTAATACCTTCATCTGATATCAAAAAAGGTATCGTTTCGAAAGCAGTAGTTGTTCGTACGAAAAAAGAAGTTCGTCGTGCCGACGGTTCATACATTCGTTTCGATGACAATGCATGCGTTTTATTAAACAATGCTGGTGAAATCCGTGGTAGCCGTATTTTCGGCCCTGTAGCCCGCGAATTGCGTGCAACGAACATGAAAATCATATCACTTGCACCTGAAGTGCTTTAATCTTCGAAAAAAAATAATTTAAGATGAGTAAATTACATATAAAAAAAGGAGATACCGTTTACGTAAACGCAGGTTCCAACAAAGGAAAAACCGGACGCGTGTTGGAAGTACTTGTTGAGAAACAACGTGCAATCGTAGAAGGTGTGAATTTGGTGTCGAAGAGCACCAAACCAAATGCAAAAAGTCCGCAGGGTGGTATTGTTAAACAAGAAGCAGCTATTCATATTTCGAACCTTAATCCGGTTGAAAAAGGAAAACCTGTTCGTGTTGGACGCAAATTAAATGCTGAAGGCAAATTAGTACGTATTTCTAAAAAATCAGGAGAGGAAATTTAAGATGAATACAGCAAGTTTAAAAAACGACTATAAGGAGCGTATCGTTCCTGCGTTAATGAAAGAATTTGGCTATAGTTCGGTAATGCAAACTCCGAAACTTGAGAAAATCGTATTAAATCAGGGTTTGGGTATTGCTGTTGCTGATAAAAAAATTATCGAAGTAGCTATTAACGAAATGACTACCATTTCGGGACAGAAAGCTGTTGCAACAATATCTAAAAAAGATATTTCGAACTTTAAATTGCGTAAAAAAATGCCTATAGGTGTTCGTGTAACGTTACGCGGCGACAAAATGTACGAGTTTCTCGAAAGACTTGTACGTGTGGCACTACCACGTGTGCGTGACTTTAAAGGTGTCGAAAATAAGTTAGACGGACGCGGAAACTATACACTTGGTATTACTGAGCAAATTATTTTCCCTGAAATCAATATCGATAACATCAGTCGCTTGTTGGGTATGAATATCACATTCGTTACCACAGCTCAAACCGACGAAGAAGGTTTCGCTTTATTGAAAGAATTCGGATTACCATTTAAGAAAAACTAATTAGAAAGATACAATGGCAAAAGAATCAATGAAAGCCCGCGAGGTGAAAAGAGCCAAGCTGATTGCTAAATATGCTGCAAAACGTGAACAAATACTGAAAGATGGCAACTACGATGCCCTTCAGGAACTTCCACGTAACTCGTCGCCTATCCGTCTGCACAACCGTTGCAAAATCACCGGTCGTCCTAAAGGATATATGCGTCAGTTCGGAATATCACGTATTCAGTTCCGCGAAATGGCTTCGAAAGGCTTAATCCCCGGAGTGAAAAAAGCAAGCTGGTAGTTTGCCCCCCGACCCCTAAAGTGGGAGTTTTCGGGCACTTCAGTGAAAAAAGAAAATAAATGCGCTTCCATTATTCCCCCTTCAGGGGATTAGGGGGCAGATTAATTAAATATTGTCCCGAAAGCCGGGATCAATTTAAAAACAATTTTTATGACAGATCCAATCGCAGATTATTTAACCCGATTGCGGAATGCTATTAAGGCAAACCACCGTGTGGTGGAAGTTCCTGCATCGAACTTAAAAAAGGAAGTTACCCGTATTCTTCACGAAAAAGGGTATATCCTTAACTACAAATTTGTAGAAGACGGACCTCAGGGCACTATTAAAATAGCCTTGAAATACGATCCGGTAAACAAAGTAAACTCAATCAAGAAACTCATTCGTGTTTCTACTCCGGGTTTACGTCAGTATGTTGGCTATAAAGAAATGCCACGTGTGTTGAATGGCTTGGGTATTGCTATCCTTTCGACTTCGAGAGGTGTAATGACCAACAAGGAAGCTGCCGACCTGAAAGTTGGTGGTGAGGTTATTTGTTACGTTTATTAATAGAGGGAGGAAAGAAAAATGTCAAGAATTGGAAAATTGCCCATTAGTATTCCTGCCGGAGTAACAGTAACGGTACAAGATAGTGTTGTAACCGTAAAAGGCCCAAAAGGCACGTTATCACAAGAAATTAATCCTAACATCAGCATCGAAATCGAAGGTAATACACTTACTGTTGTTCGTCCCGACGACGAAAAGCAAAATCGTGCTAACCATGGTTTGTATCGTGCGTTGATTCAGAACATGGTAACCGGAGTTTCCGAAGGTTACAAGAAAGTGCTCGAACTGATTGGTGTTGGTTATCGTGTTTCTAATCAGGGTCAGGTTTTAGAACTTGCGCTTGGTTATACCCACAATATATTTTTAGGTTTACCTGCCGAAATTAAGGTTGAAACAAAAACCGAACGTAATCAAAACCCTTTGATTATCATGGAAAGTGCCGACAAACAATTAATTGGTCAGGTTTGCGCTAAAATCCGTTCGTTCCGTCAACCAGAGCCTTACAAAGGTAAAGGTGTTCGCTTCCAGGGCGAAGTTGTACGTCGTAAAGCAGGTAAGTCTGCCGGTAAAAAATAATTAACGTAAATAGGTGAAATTATGTCAGGAAAATCAGATAGAAGAATAAGAATAAAAGCACATATCCGTCACAAGATTTCGGGTACAGCTCAAAAACCGCGTTTGACCGTATTCCGCAGTAATGCTCAGATTTACGCTCAGGTTATCGACGATGTAAAAGGTGTTACTGTAGCATCCGCTTCGTCATTAGGATTAAAAGATAAAGTATCGAAAGTTGAGCAAGCTTCCAAAGTTGGTACTTTGGTTGCCAAAGCAGCTCAGGAAGCCGGTATTTCAGAAGTGGTATTCGACCGCAATGGTTATTTGTATCACGGTAGAGTTAAACAATTGGCCGACGCAGCTCGCGAAGCAGGTCTCAAATTTTAATCAGGTAAGGCAAAAAATATATGAATAAAGTAAAATCAACCAACGATCTGGAATTAAAAGACAGATTAGTAGCTGTAAACCGTGTTACAAAAGTAACCAAAGGGGGACGTACGTTCAGCTTTTCGGCTATTGTTGTGGTAGGTAACGAAGATGGTATTGTAGGCTGGGGCCTTGGTAAAGCCGGCGAAGTAACTGCTGCTATTGCAAAAGGTACCGAAGCTGCCAAAAAGAACCTGATCAGAGTTCCTGTTTTAAATGGTACTATTCCTCACGAGCAACTTTCGAAATTTGGTGGCGCACAGGTGTATATTCAACCTGCTTCGCACGGTACCGGAGTGAAAGCGGGTGGTGCGATGCGTGCCGTATTGGAAAGTGTTGGAGTAACCGACGTGTTGGCTAAATCAAAAGGTTCGTCGAATCCGCATAACCTTGTAAAAGCTACTATCGTGGCTTTGGGCGAATTGCGCGATGCACAAACTGTGGCTCAAAACCGTGGTATTTCATTAAGTAAAGTGTTTAACGGTTAATTATAAGTAACATGGCAACAATTAAAATAAAACAAGTTCGCAGTAAAATCAAATCGCCTAAAGTTCAGAAACTGACTTTGGAAGCATTGGGTTTGAAAAAAATGAATGCCGTTGTTGAACACGAAGCTACTCCTTCAATTTTAGGAATGGTTGCAAAGGTGAAACACCTGGTAGAAGTGATTAAGTAATATAATTCTAAGAATCTTTATAAAAAATAAGATATGAACTTAAGTAATTTAACCCCTGCAGAGGGTTCTGTTAAAACCCGCAAACGTATCGGTCGTGGTACCGGTTCTGGTTTAGGTGGAACTTCTACAAAAGGGCACAAAGGTCAGAAATCACGTTCGGGTTATTCCAAGAAAATTGGTTTCGAAGGTGGTCAGATGCCTATTCAACGTCGTTTACCTAAATTTGGTTTCAAAAACGTAAACCGTGTTGAATTTAAAGCTATTAACATCGAAACGTTGGAAGCATTGGCTACAGCCGAAAAATTGACTAAAATTGGTTTGAGTGAATTGCGCACTGCGGGATTTATTTCAAAAACAGCTTTGGTTAAAATTCTTGGTAAAGGCACACTTACCGTGAAAATTGATGTTGAAGCAAATGCATTTTCGAAATCGGCCGAAGAAGCTATCGTAGCCGCAGGTGGAACCGTAGTAAAATTATAAGCACATGAAATTCATCGAGACACTAAAAAATATCTGGAAAATTGAGGACCTTCGCAGTCGCCTGCTTACAACTTTGTTGTTTGTGTTGGTATATCGTTTTGGTTCGTACATTGTACTTCCGGGTATTGACCCAACCGCGTTATCAGCGTTGAAAGCTCAAACCAGTGGTGGTTTATTAGCATTGTTGGATATGTTCTCAGGTGGTGCCTTTGCCAATGCTTCGGTATTTGCATTAGGTATTATGCCCTATATATCGGCATCGATTGTAATTCAGCTCTTGTCTATCGCTGTTCCTTATTTTCAAAAGTTACAACGCGAAGGCGAAAGCGGACGTCGTAAAATGAACCAATACACACGTTACCTGACAGTGGCTATTTTGTTGCTTCAGGGTCCGTCGTATTTGATTAACTTAAGTGTACAAATGGCTCAGGCTGGTGCACCTATGATTAGCAGTGTTTGGTTTACAATTACTTCGACATTAATTCTTGCCGGTGGTAGTATGTTTGTAATGTGGCTTGGTGAGCGTATCACCGATAAAGGTATTGGTAATGGTATATCATTTATCATTCTTGTTGGTATTATATCGCGCTTTCCGGGTGCAGTTATCAAGGAATTTGCTTCGCGCCTTACCGACAATGGTGGTGGTTTGGTAATGTTCCTGCTCGAAATTATTTTCTTGTTGTTGGTAATTGCTGCTTCTATTATGCTTGTTCAGGGAACCCGTAAAATTCCGGTACAATATGCTAAGCGTGTAGTTGGAAATAAACAATATGGTGGCGTACGTCAGTATATTCCCTTAAAGGTGAATGCTGCTGGTGTAATGCCTATCATTTTTGCGCAGGCAATTATGTTTATTCCTATCACTTTGGCTGGTTTTGCACATTCCGAAACTATCAGCAGTTTTGTTGGTGCGTTTATGAATAACACCGGTTTCTGGTACAATTTTGTTTTTGGTTTAATGATTGTTGCGTTTACGTATTTCTACACTGCAATTACCATTAACCCAACTCAAATGGCCGAAGAAATGAAACGTAACAATGGCTTTATTCCGGGAATCAAACCTGGTAAACGTACTGCCGAATACTTAGATGATGTAATGTCGCGCATCACATTGCCGGGATCTATTTTCCTCGCATTTGTGGCTATTTTGCCTGC